>Ga0116160_1000438_pt1 | contig 49786 bp, 45 predicted proteins | sample AD_JPNAS2_MetaG_FD_89879 | JGI IMG/M metagenome (GOLD analysis project Ga0116160, IMG submission 89879) | Active sludge microbial communities of municipal wastewater-treating anaerobic digesters from Japan - AD_JPNAS2_MetaG | ecosystem: Engineered > Bioreactor > Anaerobic > Digestate | place...
GCGGTACGTGAGCTGGGTTCAGAACGTCGTGAGACAGTTCGGTCCCTATCTGTTGTGGGCGCAGGATATTTGAGAGGAGCTGTCCCTAGTACGAGAGGACCGGGATGGACGAACCTATGGTGTTCCAGTTGTCGTGCCAACGGCATCGCTGGGTAGCCAAGTTCGGATGGGATAACCGCTGAAAGCATCTAAGTGGGAAGCCCACCTCAAGATGAGATATCCCTTTCGGTGGAGACACCGGAACTGAAGACCCCTCGAAGACTACGAGGTTGATAGGTCAGGTGTGTAAGTCCGGTAACGGATTAAGCTTACTGATACTAATCGGTCGTGCGGCTTGACCATAATTTTTAATTACTCAAGCCTGGAACATTCTTTCAATATGCAATTGTCGATACAGTAACGATTTCCGGTGGCAATGGCGGAGAGGTTCCACCCGTTCCCATCTCGAACACGGAAGTTAAGCTCTTCAGCGCCGATGGTACTGCGTGGGTGACTGCGTGGGAGAGTAGGGCGTCGCCGGAATAAAATTCGAGCCCCGTTCCGGGTTAACCGGAACGGGGCTTTTTTATTCCCCGGCTGTTTTAAATTACCCGCCTGCTGCGTTTCCTTTGGCCCTCGTGGTTCGACAGGCTCACCATGACAATCGGATCGGGCCGGAGTTTATCCTGAGCGCAGTCGAAGGAGGGGCCTTGCATCCTGGCAATTTAGAACAGCCTTCTGCTGCAATATAGGGACACTTCCCATATTTCCAGGTCTTATTCCGAAACTTGACAGGCTTGCCGGAATACCGCAAAGTGGCAATCCGGAATTCCAGCGAATTCCTAATTCGAACGCGCACAGGAGACGTGGTGGAAGAAATGAAAATGAGGCATTTGTTTTTAATCGCGGTAATAGCGGCAATGTTCGTGGCGGGGCCTGTCATGGCGCAGGACGGCGCCGGACAGAAGTCTAAAGAGTCCGCTGCTCAGGAAGAGAAAAAGGCCTGCCTGGAAAAATGCGAGTCGAAGAGCAGTCTGTGCGAGCACAGGTGCGGAAGAGGGCTGGGAGCAGAGCGATATGAAAGGGACCACTGCCTATACTTGTGTTCCCGAAAGTACAGGGAGTGCAAGGATGAGTGCCGGGGAAAGTACTATTAACTTTCCGGCTTGAGTTTCGCATTTATGCGCAGTTCCTGAAAAACCATTGTTTGCATATGCCGCGGACGATGCTCCGCCATGCAATTGAACAATTCCCGGAAGGGGAAAGGCGGAAGTTTCTCGCTGGTACATTTTCCTGACCTTGCCTTCAAACAGAAAGCGAAAAATACCGTCCGGGATTCAATTCCGATCCGGTCAGAGTTCCCCTTCTTCGGAAGCTTGCGACAATTATTCACCACTTCCTATTCTTCTCGAGTCGTGCATAAACATCGCCAGATCCCCGGCCCTTTGACAGCGCCTGCAATATTGACTTCATTTTTTCCGGCCCGATCCACTCTGCGGACTGAAAAGGATTTCCCTCGCCCGGAATCCAGTTGTATTCATAGGTACCGAGAACGGATAACCGGTCGACGGCTGCAAGCGCCGGTTCGATTGCGGCCGAGATGTACTCAAATGAAAGGCTTGCCAGTGGTACGGAAAGCCCCTGCAAGACCCGGAATTCCGCCCCTTCCACGTCGATTTTGCAGAAAACGGGTCTGCCGTATTCTTTCACGAGAAGGTCGAGCGTAGTCGTCTCTGCAGGGACGGAAGCATCCCATCTTTCACCCGAAAAATTTTTATCTTTCCCTACGGTGCGGATCCAGTTCCGGTCCAGTGTCGACAAAGTCGGGCTCAGTGTTGATATTTGCAGGATCTGCACCCCGGCCGCGTCAGATACGGCTTTCTCCAGGATGATCGCCCGGGGATTTCGCCCGTAAAGCGCACGGATGATCCGGGCGCAACCCGGGTGCGGCTCCAGTGCGACTACCCGGGCTCCCAGGGCAAGAAAGATCGAAAGGTGGCTGCCAATATGGGACCCGATGTCGAAACAGAGGTCTCCGGCCCCTATGAACCGGGAATATATTCCTGCGAGCCTCTTCCGCCGGAGAGGGTTCGAGCGGTACATCCAGAAGGAGCGGGCAAAACCCCACATTTGAATAATTTTCCCAAGATATCCCATATTCTTGAATCCGTGCCGTAATATTCTGGAGAGCGGTTTGATAATCAATAATATAAAAAAGTAGGGACACTTCCCATATTTTTCGCATCACGGCAGGAGTTGCCATGCCAAGAATAGCCAGAGCAGTCGCTGTAAATTATCCGCATCACGTAACCCAGCGCGGCAATAACCGCGGGGCTGTCTTCTTTGATGAAAAAGACAAGGCGTTTTACTTGAAAACCCTCCGACTTTATTCGGATAAGTTGAATGTTCAAATCCGGGCATACTGCCTTATGCCTAATCATGTACATGTTCTTGCCGTGCCTTTGGATACGGATTCGCTTTCTCAATGCATGGGCAGAACCAGCATGCTGTATACCCAGTACGTGAATCGTAAATACAAGCGTAGCGGCAGATTATGGCAAAACCGGTTTTTCTCCACGATCATCGAGGCCGAAACTTATTTGTGGTCAGTAATGCGTTATATTGAACGAAATCCGGTGAAGGCCGGGATGGTAACCGACCCCGAAGGATACAAATGGTCAAGCTGTAAAGCTAATATGAGGGGGAAAAATGATTTGCTTGTCAGGGGAGGTGAATGGCTGGACATCGGCGGCAGAGCGGCATACAGGAAATTTGTGATGCTGCATGACTCTGGAATGGAGCAGAGAATCAGGCGAGCTACTTCCACCGGGCGACCCTTGGGGAGTGTTGGGTTCGTCATTAATATTGAATCCAAATTGCTGAGGCGGTTGATGCCGGGGAGGGCAGGACGCCCTCGAAGACAGGGGTGATGAAAAATATGGGGAGTGTCCCTGGTTTTTGCCGAAATTTTGAAATATGGGGAGTGTCCCTAAATAAGTCCTAGATAAGTCAGGCTTCTGAGACATGATTCGGTGCTCCGTCACCCTTCTGATCCTCGAGGCGGCTTATGCCTAATATCGTCATTTTTCAGGGAGGAATGCCGAAAGAAATAATAGACATCAAAACGGTATTTTTATAGAGTGCACGCCAACAGCCACACGGAAACGGAAGTTAACCGAGATCGTCCTTCTGCTTTCATTTTCCCATTGCTTCTGACGGGCCATGAGGATAAAACAAGCAGCGTTGTGCGCCTTCTTTTTCCTCCTTGTCGCCATCGCCGGCTGCGCAGAGGAAAATTCCGCCCCTGCCGCCCGCGCCGGAAATTTGGACCTTTCCGGCTGGACTTTCGAGCGGGATGGTCCCGTCGAACTTGACGGCGAATGGGAGTTCTACTGGCATCAGCTCCTCGCTCCCGACGATTTTTCCTCCGGCAGGCTTCCCGCCAGAACGGGCTATTTCTCCATCCCGGCCTACTGGAACGGGCACGACGCGAACGGCCGGCCTCTTTCGGGCAGCGGCTGCGCCACTCACCGCCTGCTCGTCAGGCTGAAGCCCGGCCAGGGCCCCCTGGCCCTGAAGACGGAATGCATGGGCGGCTCCTACAGGATCTGGGCGAACGGGAACCTGGTCCTCTGGGGCGGCGACATGGACGGGAAAGACGCGCTTCGGATGCCGGGCGATTTCATCGTCATGCATGCCGGCCTGTCCGATCCCGGCGGCAATCTCGAGATCGTATTCCAGGTTTCCAATGAAATTTTCCATACAGGCGGCCCGAGCAGAAAAATAACGCTGGGCGAGGCATCCCGGATCGCCGCCGAGCGAATGGTCTACTGGTCCATCGACGTTCTTCTCTTCGGTTGTCTCGCGATCATCGGGCTCTACCATATCGTCTTCTTCCTCCTCCGCAGAAAAGATCGAACCTCCCTGTATTTCGGATGTATATGCCTCCTCTGGAGCGTGGAGCTGCTCATCATGGGGGCCTTGCGCGGCAATAGCTTTCTTATCGTGTTTTCGACCTACCCGGCATGGCTTGCGATCTTCAGGCTGGAACTCCTCTGCTGGTTCCTGTTCACGCCTTTCCTGCTGATGTTTGTTTCCTCTCTCTATCCCCAGGAAGCGTCACAAAGAACCGTGCGCCTCTTCCAGGCCGCGGCCGCTCTCTTTTCAATTGCCGCACTCTTCGCTCCCGAGAGGTTTCTGGGGCGCTATGCGATCTTTCCCTACGAACTGATCTCAATGGGCGGAGCGGGCTATGCCCTGTATCTCCTGGCCCGGGCCGCGGCGCGCAAGAGAGCCGGGGCCGTGACGATCGCCGCCGGCTATCTGATCCTCTTTCTCGCGGCCGTGAACGACTTCCTGTTCGTCAACAATATCGTCTACACCTTCTATTCATTATCCCTCGGGATCGCCGGGATGATTTTCGCCCAGGCCTTCGCGCTTTCCCGGAGGTTCTCGCACGCCCTTTCCGCTTCCGAGACCCTGGTGAAAGAGCTCGAAAAGAATCTTCTCCTCCAGAGACAGCTCCTCCAGAGCAGGGAGCGGGAAGAACGGGCGGTGGTCCTGGCGCAGAAGGAGGCCCTGCTGAAATTGCGGTACCAGTTGAACCCCCATTTTCTCTTCAACGTCCTGACTTCCATCAGGGGCGCCATCGCGGGGAAGGCTGAGGTCGCACGCGAGATGGTCACCGCCCTCGCCGAATTCTGCCGGCTGACTCTCGCCGGAGGGGAAGCGGAGTCGCTCACGGTCGGGGAGGAGGTAAGGCAGACGGGCCTTTATCTGAGGATCGAGCAGATCCGCCAGGGCGGATACCTCAAGGTATCCTGGAATGTGGATCCTGGCGCGGAGGATGTCCGCATCCCTTCTTTCACGCTGCAGCCCCTGGTGGAAAACGCCGTCAAGTACGGGAAGCAGACGTCTCCGGAGGAACTCTGCATCGAGGTGGGCATCAGGAGATGCAAGGACAGGGTCGTTCTGGAGGTGGCCAACAAGGGTCGTCTGGCGGCGCCGGAAGCAGACGCCGCGGGGAGGCCGAAGGGAATCGGCCTGGAGAACCTCCGGCAGCGGCTCGTGAGATTCTATGCGGGAGATTTTTCCCTGAAGGTGCTGGAAGAGAACGGATGGGTTCGCGCGGTCATCGATGCCCCCGCCGGGAAACCGGCCCGGACCGCGCAGGCGGCGGAAAGCGCCTGACGTATTTGCCCGATACACTTTCACAAGGAGGCCATGAGCATTTCACTTAAGGCGATCATCATCGACGATGAGCCGCTGGCGCGCGACGATCTGCGGCGGATGCTGGCAAAACATCCGTTCATCGAGATCGCCGGCGAATCGGCGGGCATCGAGGAATCGGCCGCCCTCCTGTCGAAGACCGGGGTCGACGTGGTATTCCTCGACGTCCAGCTTCGCGGCGGCTCGGGATTCGACCTCGTCCCGCGGATCCCATCCTCCGCGGAGATAATATTCTTCACCGCTTACGACGAGTACGCGATCAGGGCCTTCGAGGTCAACGCCCTCGACTACCTCCTCAAGCCGGTGACGGAAGAAAGGCTGGGGGCGTCCCTCAGGCGGCTGAAAGACTGCTTCCGCAACAAGGTTTCTCCTTCCGATACGCTGATGTCCCTGCGGCCCGACGACCGGATGTTCATCAAGACCGACACGGAGCGCTGCTTCATCCCCGTCGATGCGATCTCGGCCGTCACGGCCCTCGGCGGCAACTACACGGTCGTCCACCTCGCCGGCGGTAAAAGGCATGTCGTCCGCCGGACGCTCAAGGACTGGAACAGCATCCTGCCGCGGTTCCCTTTCCGGCAGATACACCGTTCCACGATCGTGAACGCGAACCGGATCGAACGCGTCGGCAGAGACACAAGCGGCTCCTGCCTCGTATCTGCGGCCGGGATCGACTATCCGCTCAAGGTCAGCCGGCGCGCGGCGCCCCTGTTGAAGGGCCTGATCGCCGGGACGAAATGAACAGGAAGAAAAGTTCACAGTTCACAATTCGCAGTTTGCAGCATAAATCGTTAAGCCGTTTCAATTCCCTTTTAGTTCATCACTGGCGACTCACCGCCTTAAGGCATTCAGCCTGACACCCCATTTATGCCGTTCATCACTTTTTATCTGCCGTTCGTCACAGATTGGTGGAGAAAAATCTGGGGCGGAATAAAAGGGAGAAGCTGCTCTCGCTTCGAGTTCCCGGTTTCGAGTTGGACCCGGGGGCCGGTCGTAATGAGAAACTGACCGGAATCAGAAAGGGGTTCTTATGCTGTTCCGTATTTTCGGAATACGACCTCTCGCTCGGCCTGAGATACAGGTGGTAAGGAATGGAGCCGGAGAGTGAAGAAATCTGAGGACATAGCTGGCAGGATCCTGCCGTTCTTTTCCGTTCTCGCGATTTTACTGGCCGGTTTCGCCTGCCTGGCCGGCGCAGCGGCGGGAGGCCGTCCCTCCGGATGGGCCGAAGATATGGCCGCGTTCGGCCGAGGTCTCACGGCGGATTCATTTCAGGGCCAGCCGCCCGGCGCCTCCTTAGCGCCGGAACCGAAAAAGGGGGAAGCCGGTTCATACAACGCGCCGGACTGGCTGAAGCGCACGTCCGTAGGCGCCGCGATCGAGAGCCGGCAGAAGCCGCGCTATTACCTGGAGACCGTTCAGCCTCTGTACCGGTCCAAGGGCAAAATGGATACTTTCTTTACACATCTGCGCGCCTCCGGGCAGGACGGTTACGGAACCTATTCGGCCGGCTTGGGTTACCGGAGACTGATGTTCGATAAAAATCTCATGGTCGGCGTCAACACCTTCTTCGACTTCCAGGACCCCAATCAGCACTACCGCCAGGGCGCTGGCCTGGAATTCATCGGCAAATACGCCGAGCTGAGGTGGAACGGCTATTTCGCCCTCTCGCCCGCCCGGGTCGTGGAAGAGAACGGTTCGACAATGACCATGGCCAGGGCGGTGAACGGCTGTGACGTGGAATTCGGGGTTCCCGTCCCTTATCTCCCCTGGCTCAAGATTTTCGGGGGCTATTACTGGTACGATTTCCGGGAGAGCAGCGACATGCAGGGCTGGAAGGGACGCACGGAAGTTAAGGCTTTGAGCTTCATGACCGCCAACCTGGAGACCTTCAGCGACAACAAGGGTTCGCAGGATTGGCGCGCCGATATCCGCATGACCCTCTGGGTGGACAGTTTCGCCCCGAAAGACGTATTGGCTGCGCTTGCGTCATCTTTCCGGGCTCCGCTGCCGGAGGCGGACTTGAGAGAGAGGATCCTCGACCGGGTCGAAAGGAATTTCACGATCCAGCTTGAAACATACCATGAGACCGGCGCCGGCGGAGACGGCATGTTGACGGTGGAGATCGGAAGGAATTAGGAGACGGCCATGAAGAGATTGATCTGTACCGCGATTTTCGCGATATTTTTTGCGGCCTGGACATACGATCTTTGCGCCGCTACGAGAGACGTGACCCCGGTGGTTTACAAGGTGACAGTCAGAAAGGTGGAATTGTATGATTCCGCGACTGCGGCCTGGGTTACGGTGGGCGAGGGCGACGCGGCTTTCGATATCGCCTCGGTCGGCGCGGGGTCCGTTGCGGGCAGTTATATCAGCGCCCGGACTGTTCCGGAAGGCGATTACACCAGAATGAGACTGACGCTGGGCAGAAATGTTACGGTCAAGGCGACGGCCCTGCTGCCGGACGATCCGAAGTACACGACATCGACGCAGATCATGAACGGCGCCGATACGGCCATCCTGGGCAGCGGCATCGCGGGGGATTATGCCGAGGGTACGGCGGTGATACCGGCGGCGACCCCCGGCGTGATCGGCGATGTTTACATCTTTACAGGCGATTTTCCCTCAACTCTCACGGTGAGGAAAGGGACCGCAAAAAAGACGCGGGTAAAATTCGACCTCGCCAATACTGTCCGGTTCGATGACGGTCCCGGACAAGTGATCGTTTACCCCAGACAGCCGTCCGTGTTCGTCCAGGTTATGGAATGAGAATGCCCCATACTCCCTCCAGCCTGCGTGAATAGGCACATCCCGCACCCCCCCTCTCCCGCCATTTAATTCCGCCTGTCAGAAAAATATCAGCAGAGACTGGCAATAACCTTCCGGATGTGATTTGTTGACATGTATTTCATCTGCAGGGCTCTGTATGAAGCGATTTGCGGCAATCATGGTTTTCCTGGTTGTCGTTCTGCCGGCTGCCGGCGGGACGGCGCACGACGGGTACGGTTATCCTGTTCAGGGCGGGTATGAGGCTACAATCCTGGGGACGCCGGAAGATCTTAAGACCGCGCCCCCCGGCCGGGTCGCGGGCAAGCGACTTACCCTCAATGTCATCCCGGGACTTCGGAAACCGGACGTTTTCTTTTACGACGAGGGGCTGCGCTGCACTCTGGCCCGTCAGGACAAAAAGGCGCCGCTTGTTTTCCTGATCGCCGGCACCGGCGGCGACGACCGGTCCCGGAAATCAATAGCGCTGCTGAAGGCCTTCTACAAAGAAGGATTCCACGTCATCTCCCTGCCTTCCCCCACACATCCCAATTTTATCATCTCCGCTTCCCGGAGCCATGTGCCCGGCGAACCGGCTGAAGACGCGGCGGACCTCTACCGGGTTATGGAGGCGGCCTGGGACGAAGTGAAGGGGGATATCGAAGTCTCGGAATTTCACCTGTGCGGCTTCAGCCTGGGCGGGACCCATGCCGCGTTTGTAGCGCGGCTGGACGAGCAGAGGCGCCGCTTCAATTTTCGCCGGGTCCTCATGATCAACCCGGCGGTGAACCTCTACGACTCCGTTTCCAGGATCGAGGGCCTGCTGGAAAGGATCCCCGGCGGTCCGCGCAGAATAGGAGCATATTTCAACCGGATGATGGCAAAGTTTACCGAGTTCTACCGAAAAGGAGATTTCGTCGAGATAAACGACCAGTTCCTCTATACTGTTTTCAAGTCCGGACTCTTCTCCCGCGAAGAGAGCGGGGCGCTGATCGGGCTGTCATTCCGGATTTCGCTGGCCGGGATGATTTTCTCCTCCGATGTCATGATCAACGGCGGCTATGTCGTGCCGAAAAACCGGGTCCTGACGGCAAGGGATTCTCTCAGGGACTACCTGCTGGTTTCCATCCATCTGAGCTTTCTCGACTACTTCGACGAGTATTTCTATCCGTACTTCCGGAATAAACGGCCGGATCTCACCCGGGACGAACTCATCGGCACACTGGGGCTCAGGAGCATCGAAGGATATCTCAGGGCATCGCCCAAGATCGGCGTTGTTACCAACCGGGACGACTTCATCCTGGCGCCGGGAGAAATCGACTACCTCGCAAGCCTGTTCGGCAGCCGCGCCAGAATCTATCCCCGCGGGGGACACCTCGGCAATCTGGAATACCGCGACAACATGGCCGCCCTGATAGGATTTTTCAAGCAGCAAGACCGGGGAGGATTGACGCCGTGAAGATCCGGCCGTTTACGAGAGCAATCCTCGCCCTGCTCGCAGCCGCTTTTGCCGCTTTTGTAGTGGGGTGCGCCGGGGCGAGAGCCGTTACGCTGCCTCCTGAAGAGCCGGCGATGCACTCGGTCGAGGAATTCAGCGACGACGAACGGGTGGCCGGAATCGATGACCCCTGGGAGGACTTTAACCGCGGCATGTACCGGTTCAACTATTATCTGGACAAGCATGTCCTGCTTCCGGTCGTGAGCGGCTACGAGTTTGTCGCGCCCGTTGTCGTCCAGAAGGGGGTTTCCAATTTTTTCGGCAATATCGGGGAAGTACGCACCTTCTACAACAGCATACTGCAGTTGAAAGGGAAAAAGAGCCTCACTGTGTTCGGCCGTTTCGTGGTCAATACGACGGTCGGGATCGGGGGACTGTTCGATCCGGCTTCGTCCATGGGACTGAAGAGACAGGGCGAGGACTTCGGCCAGACTCTTGGCCACTGGGGAGCCGGTTCGGGACCTTACCTGGTCCTTCCGGTTCTTGGCCCCAGCACCGTCCGCAGCGCAAGCGGATTCGGGGCCGATGCCGGCGTCCGCTTTGCCCTGGTCAATGCCGTAGACCCTTTTGAAAACATCGGCCATGGAAATGTTCTCCTGGCGGGGATAACCGCGCTGGAGGGCATAGATATGCGGCACAGGGAGAAATTCCGCTACTACGACAGCGGTTACCCGTTCGAGTACGAAATGGTCCGCTTTCTCTATTACAAGATGGGCGAACTGAACGTGATGAAGTAAATAGGGACACTTCCCATATTTTCATCGCCCGGCGTAAGGCACGGTAAATAGCGTGCTTTTACACTAAAATACCAGTTCGATAAAACCCGGAAGCGGCAAGCCTCGAAGATGAGCGAACCGCACCCGCAGGGAAAAGTCACCGGTTCTATATCTGCGGAGTGCAATGAATCTAATCGGTTGCAGCAGGGGATCATGGACTCGGAATGAACCGGGCGAAAATATGGGGAGTGTCCCTAAGTATGAAACAGCGGAAGTGCTGTCCCGGTGATTCCGTGCAACTAATCTGCTATAGTTTAATCAGCGGATAATCAATCTCTCGCTTACTTAAGTTTTCCGGAGTGAAGGGGGAAGGGTATGGCCCGAAGATATATTTTGGCTGTTATCCTGATTTTTTTCGCCTGGACGGTGTTCGATTTCATTATTCATGCGGCCGCTCTCGAACGCATGTACGCGTCGCTCTCCCACCTGTGGCGCCCTGTAGCGGAGATGAATGCGGCCCTGATCAATGTTGTCAGGCTTGTGGAATCCGCCGCGTTCGCGGCCATCTTTGCCTTGCTGGTTGCGCCGAAGAACCTCGTTTCAGGTTTGAAATACGGTCTGCTGTTCGGCATTGCCGCAGGAGTTCCCATGGGGCTTGGCGCTTACGCTTTCATGCCGGTACCGCTCAGCCTGGGTATTGCGTGGTCGCTGGGCGTACTTGCGGAGGCTGCCGCCGGCGGACTGATTCTGGGAGCTCTCTTCGGCCAGGAAAAGAGGCCCGCAAAATGATGGAGGTAAGATTTGAAAGATCGGAAGACATTCCGTCCGTGCGGGAGATAAATCAACTGGCATTTGCGAGGCGGACGGAAGCGGATATCGTCGATAATCTGAGGAAGTCCTGTCCGGACGCCGTATCGCTGGTGGTTGAGGAGGACGGGCGCATAGTGGGCCACATTATGTTCACTCCTGTCATAATAGAGGGCGTGGACAAAAGACTCGAGGGAATGGGACTGGGACCGGTGGCGGTCCGGCCGGATCTCCAGCGCAAAGGCATCGGCTCGGCTCTTATCAGGTGCGGCCTTGAAATCCTGCGCGGGCGGCGTTGTCCTTTTGTCGTCGTCCTGGGCATTCCCGGTTTCTATTCCCGTTTCGGTTTCGAACAGGCTTCCCGGCATGGAATAAAGAGTCCCTGGGAAGAAGTGCCGGAAGACGCGTTCATGATCAATATATTCAATAACGAGGATTTCAGGGGACTTGCCGGAATCGCATTGTTTAGAAAAGAATTCGATGAGGGATGACAGCGCCGAACAGGCTTTCTTATCTGCCCGCCTTTGCAGCCCCGCCGGCGAAAGCAAGTTTACATAATTATTGCAATATGATAAAAGCGGGCATCGGGTTCGGGCTTCAGGTGAAAAATTCCGCTATTTTGGATAATCTTTCTTTCAATACACGGCGGGCAGGATTTTAGATTGTCATTTCCTGATTGATTCCCTTTCTTTTCGCCTGTCGCCAAACCCGATGCCTAACTCCAATTCAATCAGAGGAAATATTTATGTCCGGCCATTCGAAATGGAGCACGATCAAGAGGAAAAAAGGCGCCGCGGATGCGAAGCGCGGAAAGCTGTTCACCAAGATACTTAAGGAAATCCAGCAGGCGGCCCGGTCCGGGGGGGACCCGGACGGGAACCCGAGATTAAGGCAGGCGATCCTGGCCGCCAAAAACGAAAACGTCCCTAAAGACAATATCGAGCGTGCGATCAAGAAGGGAACGGGCGAACTCGGCGGCGCAGCTATGGAAGAAATCATTTACGAGGGATACGGCCCCGGCGGAGTAGCCGTCCTGGTGGAAGTAATGACCGACAACAAGAACAGGACGGTTGCAGACCTGCGGCATTTTTTTGCGAAACACGGGGGCAACCTCGCGGAGACCGGAAGCGTCTCCTGGATTTTCAAGAAGAAAGGCAGCATCCTGATCGATAAAAAGGGGATCAGCGAAGACAAGCTCATGGAGGCGGCGCTCGACGCCGGCGCGGAAGATGTGCTGGAAGAGGATCACGAATTCGAGATCATAACCGAGCCGGTCTCTTTCGAGAGCGTGAGAAAAGCGATAGAGCAGGCCGGGTTCAAGTCTCTCAACGCGAATATCAGCATGATGCCGCAGACCACCGTGCGCGTCACCGATGCCAAGGCCGAGCAGATGCTCAAGCTCATGGAACGGCTCGAGGACAATGAAGACGTGCAGAACGTCTATGCGAATTTCGATATTCCCGACGAAGTGATGGAACGATTAGGATAGGGTTCAAGGGGTCGAGGATTCGAGGGTTCGAGTGACTGAAATTTTCAGGATCGTACGCCTTCGGGCTGGACTGTGAATGACAGTCCTTTTGCACGATATGAGTATGCCGGTATAAGAATTGTGATTAATGAAAATCAGTGGGCGTGATCTGTGCGTATTTTGGGAATCGATCCCGGACTGAACGTGACCGGATTGGGCCTTGTCGAGCAGAACGGCCGGTCAATTTCGTGCGTGGAATACGACCAGATTGTGCTTGCCAGGAACCTCTCCCTTTCCGTGCGGCTGAAAACAATTCATGAAAACCTGGCCGGAATCATCATCAGGACCCGTCCCGACGCCGTCGCCATTGAGGACATATTCTATGGCAAGAATGTCCAGAGCCTGATAAAGCAGGGACATGCCCGGGGTGTTATTATTCTCGCCGCGGTGCAGGCGGGATTGGCCGTGTCGGAGTACTCTCCCCTCGAAATAAAAAAGGCGGTGGCCTGTTACGGCAGGGCGGAAAAACAGCAGGTCCAGCAGATGGTCAGGGCTATTCTCCGGCTGGACGAACCGCCTCCCCCGGACGCGGCGGATGCGCTCGCCGTTGCCATCTGCCATCTCCATTGCGGGAAAAAGGATTGCCTGTAGTGATTGCGACGATCAAAGGTTTTCTTTCTTTCAAGTCGGCGGTCGACGTCGTGGTGGACGTCAACGGAGTAGGTTACAGGATATTCGTTCCCCTCAGCACTTTTTACGAGCTTCCCGAAGTAGGCCGGCTGGTAACCCTCACGATCCACACCCATGTCAAGGAGGACGCTTTCCATCTGTTCGGCTTTCATACCTCGGAGGAGAAACAGGTATTCCAGATGCTGATATCGGTTTCCGGAATCGGGCCGAAGCTCGCCCTCAGCGTTCTTTCCGGAATCTCCGCGGGGGAGCTGATGGAAGCCGTGTCAAGCGGGAATCTCGCCCGGCTGACAGGGATTCCCGGGATCGGGAGAAAGACCGCGGAGAGGATGGTCGTCGAGCTGAAGGACAAAATGAGGAAACTTGTCCCTGAAAGAGCGGCCGCGCAGGATTACCGTGAAGACAGGATAAAAGAGGACGCATTTTCCGCCCTGGTGAATCTGGGGTACAGGAGCAGCGCCGTCAAGAGCGCGGTGGACGAAGTGGTCCGCGATGCTCCTTCGGCGACTCTGGAGGGTCTTCTGAAAAAGGCATTGAAGATACTCGGCCGCAATCCGTAAAACGCGTCCTTGCGTCTGTTGCGTCTATTGAGTCTATTGCGTCATAGCGTCCATCGCGTTCTGCGGTGTCTAAAGGTTCGCTATGCCGTACATTTCAACGGGCTCAAACTTCAAAATGGGACAGATGCAGCGGCGCAGCAAACGGACGCTTTAACGAACATACGCAGACGGTTCAACAGACGCAAAGGACACAATAGACGTAACGGACGCAATGGACGCAACAGACGCAAAGAAAAGAACCGTGCAGCCCCAGAAGATGGAGGGAGAAGAGGGGTTCGAGATTTCCATCCGCCCCAAGACCCTTTCGGAGTATATCGGGCAGGCGAAGATAAAGGAGAATCTGTCCGTTTTCATGGAGGCGGCGCGGCGCCGGGGCGAGGCCCTCGATCATGTGCTCCTGTACGGTCCGCCCGGCCTGGGTAAAACCACCCTCGCCTATATAATGGCCCGGGAGATGGGTGTCGATATCAGGGTGACTTCCGGCCCGGTCGTTGAGAACAAAGGAGACCTGGCGGCTATCCTGACCAATCTCCACGATCATGATATTCTCTTCATCGACGAAATTCACCGCCTGCCAGGCACAATTGAGGAAGTTCTTTACCCCGCGATGGAGGATTACTATATCGATATCCTGATCGGGCAGGGTCCGTCGGCGAGGACAATGAAGCTCCAGATCCCGAAGTTCACGCTGGTGGGGGCGACTACGAAGGCGGGGCTTTTGACATCGCCGCTCCGAAACCGGTTCGGCATGAGCTTCCGTCTGGATTACTATGCCCCGGAAGAGCTGCACCGGATAATTGTGAGATCGGCGGGGATCCTGTCCATTCGGCTCGAGCCCGAAGGCGCGATGGAGATCGCCCGTCGCTCCCGCGGGACGCCCCGCATCGCAAACCGGCTCTTGAGAAGGGTCCGCGATTTTGCCGAAGTGGAAGGCGACGGCAGGGTCGACCGCCGGGCTGCGATCGATTCCCTCGAGCGGCTTGAAGTCGACCATAAAGGCTTCGACCAGATGGATCGCAAAATCCTTCTGACCCTTATTGAAAAATTCGACGGCGGCCCCGTCGGCATAGAAAGTCTCTCCCTGGCCATCGGGGAAGAAAAGAGCACGGTCGAAGACGTCTACGAGCCTTTTCTGATACAGGAGGGCTATCTCCATCGTACGGCGCGGGGCCGAATGGCTACGCGCCTGGCGTACGAGCATTTCGGGAAGGCCCCGCGGAAAGAACTTTTCTGATACTATGCCGGAACACAAATGTGATCCGTACAGAGGCACAGAGGCCCAAAATTTTCCCTGTTACTTCGGGTGATGCTTATCTCCGCAATGTTCCGATCTGCTGATATAATATAATCATGAATATTTTTCTTCACATCTGCTGCGCCCCCTGCACAATTTACCCGCTGCGAATTCTGCGGGAGAAGGGATTCCAGGTTAAAGGGTTCTTCTTTAACCCCAATATACATCCTTACACCGAATATCTGCGACGCCGCGAAACTCTTTCGGAATTTGCGGGCAGGGTAAATCTTTCCGTTTCTTTCTCTCCGGAATATCCGATAAAGGAATTCCTGTCGGGCATGATTGCCGCAGGCGAGGAAAGGTGCCGCTTCTGCTACAGAATGCGCCTTCGCACGGCGGCTGTTGCGGCCAGGCGGGAGGGCTTCTCGAAATTCACAACCACGCTTCTTTACAGCAGATACCAGAAACAGGATTGGATCAGGGAGGAAGGAGTAAAAGCAGCCGGCGAAGAGGGAGTGGAATTTTATTATGAAGATTTCCGGCCGGGATGGGAAGAAGGCGTCAGGAAGTCTAAGGATATGGGCCTTTACCGCCAGCGATATTGCGGGTGCATATTAAGCGAAGCCGAGCGCTTCAAAGCTCCAGGCGTTTGAAAAACGCCCATATTTCACTTTTTAATACAGCTGAGTTTATCCATGTGTCGATTACGACACAGGAGGCCGTCCGAGTCCCGTCCGGGCCTGAAAAATATTTACGAACATCTAATAATTATATATACTTAGGAGGAATACCTCCGGGCACTGAGGTATAAAAATTGCTTTCCTTACAGCCGTTGCAGTTTATGGTTTGGCGGCTTTTCCCCTTTTCGAATAAAGAGAGTGCGGTCCTGAAATGCAGTTTCAGCGGACGATTAAAAGTGAAATCAGATGCAAAAGTATCGGCCTGCATTCCGGCAGAAGAGTAAATATGGTCATCAGACCTGCCGGCGTCGATCAGGGAATTACTTTTATCCGCAAGGATGTGCCGGGTGAAAACCGGATCAAGGCGCATCTGTCCAATGTGACCGACACTACTCTCGCCACTACCCTCGGCATAAACGGAACGAGAATATCCACCATAGAACACCTGCTTTCCGCGTTCCGAGGAACCGGCATAGACAACGCAACCGTGGAGGTCGACTCTGCGGAAGTCCCTATAATGGACGGAAGCGCCCTGCCGTTCGTAAACCTTTTAAGAAATGCCGGAACCAGCATCCAGAATAAAAACCGGAAAGTCATGCTGGTCAGGAAGAGAATCGAAGTGGCCGACGGGGACGGATCGGCCTGCCTTGAACCATGCGATCATTTCAAAATAACTTATAAAATCGATTACAGTCATCCCTTCATCGGAGAGCAGATCTATACGATGGCTTTTTCTTACGAGCTGTACCAGGAGGAAATCTGTCAGGCCAGGACCTTCGGCTTTCTCCGCGATGTTGAATATCTGCAGGCGAAGGGCCTGGCGCTGGGCGGCTCTCTGAAGAACGCAATCGTCCTGGATGATACCCGGATTATAAATAAGGAAGGGTTGCGCTGTCCCGATGAACTGGTCAAGCACAAGATCCTCGATGCAATCGGCGACCTGTTCCTGCTCGGATACCCGGTGATCGGTCACTTTGTCGCCCGCAAGTCCGGGCATAAGCTGAATAATCTGCTCCTGAAGGAACTTATCTCCAGCCCGGATAATCATGAGATGCTGAGGTACTCAAAACTGGAGTCCGGAGTTCCCGCTTCTGTGATAAAAGCGGCGGTCGAGTAACGCCGTATTTCCCGATATCAACTTATTTCAGAGGCATTGAGCATCGTAGTTGCCCAAAACCCTGAAATCCGTATAGTTGTATCCCCCCCAAAAAAGGCTTGTCATCTTCCTCTTTCTTGGTATATCCTCGCCAAAATAGTCAAGAAAACAGGCACTTCAATATCAGGCCGAACCGCGTATTCCCGCTGCCCTGTCCAGACCGGCGTTTTTCCGTGCCTGCAGCCGATACAGAATGAAATCAAAGTCGAAGAGACTTCTGTCCGTCCTCATCATCGCGATCGGCGCGGTCCTGGTGCTCCAAAGCCCGAGCCATGCCCTGATCGCGTCTATCTCCGACCTCTTTGTGACACATAACAATAAAGAGGTGCTGGTTTATTTCCGGGTCAAGGACTGCTTCACAAAAAGCATGGAAGAGGCGATACTCGCGGGAATCCCGACCACGTTTACCTTTATTGTCGAGCTGTACCAGAAAAGGACGATCTGGTTTGACAGCAGGATGGCCTCTGTCGAGATCAAGCAGACGGTAAAATACGACAATGTCAGAAATATCTTCTATGTGACCGCATCTCTGGGAAACGGCGCACATCAGGAATACAAGAATCTTGCCGGCGTCAAAAGGGCCATGACGGACATAAACGGGATAGCTATCGCCCCCTTGAGATTCCTCAGCCGGGAGAACCAGTATTTTGTGCGGGTAAAGGCTAAACTCGACAAGATCCGCCTTCCTCTGCACATGGAATACGTATTGTTTTTCGTATCCATGTGGGATTTCGAAACGGAATGGCACCGTCAGGAGTTTGTTTACAAATGACCGGAACGGAAAATAGATCGCTGCAGGACGCAAAGGAACAAAGGAGAAGGCGCCGCGAGCGCATTATAATTATCGCGACGATCGTGCTGATCCTGATCCTGACGTTCATAGAGACGCACCTGTCCAAAATCGAATCGCTTATCCCCATCTCCAACAACGTCCTGATTTTCGCCCTGATCAACATCAATATCATTCTGGTTATTCTTCTTATTTTCCTGATCGTGAGGAATGTCGTAAAGCTCGTCTCGGAGCGGAAGCACGGCATTCTCGGATCGAAGCTGAGAACGAAGCTCGTGGCGGCATTCGTCGGCCTGTCGCTCATACCCACGGCCATTCTCTTCTTTGTGGCCATCAACCTCCTTTCGTACAGCATAGACAACTGGTTCAGCATGAAGGTGGGCGGCGCGCTCAATCTTTCCCTGGATATTGCCCAGGCCTATTACCAGCAGTATTCGGACAACGCCAGGTTCTATGCCCGGCAGATCGGGTCCGTCATTACCGCCAACCGCTTGTATCAGAGCGAACGCTCTCCTTACCTCCAGACCTATGCCGACCAGCGGCAAAAAGATCTCAAGGTGAGCATGCTGGAAATTTCTTTCAAGAACAACCCCGAGAAGTTCGTTTTCCGGGGCGCCGAGGAAGCGGATCTTCAGCCCAAAAAGCCCGCTCCCGAACTCATCGACGAGGTCTTTGCGGGAAAGGACGTGTCTACGACCCAATCCCTCGGCCAGGGGGATCTGATTATCGGGCTGGCCCCCGTCCTTTCTCCTCTCGAGCAGAACGAGGTCATCGGGATCGTCGCGGTCTATTATTACATTCCCAAAAGCGTGATCGACAAGGTATCCGTGATCTCGAAGACATCGGAAGAATACAGGCAGTTCCGGCTGCTCAAGAATCCCATCAAGCTCAGTTATATAATTACACTGTTTATTATAACGCTTCTCATTATCTTTTCCGCGACCTGGTTCGGCATTTATCTCGCGAAGGGCATCACGGTCCCCATTCAGGATCTGGCGCAGGCGACCCGCAAAATAGCCCAGGGCAATCTCGATTACCAGATCGACATCGTTTCGGACGACGAGATCGGGGTTCTGGTGGATTCGTTCAACCAGATGACGAGGGATTTGAAAATCAGCCATGAAGAAGTCCAGCAGGCCAACATCGATCTGGAGAGGCGCAGAAAATACATGGAGACCGTCCTGCGCAATGTGTCCGCCGGAGTGGTCTCCATCGATATGGACGGCAACATCACGACCATCAACCGGGCATCAGAGCGCATGCTCGGCATAAAAACGGACAAGGTCCTCGGCAGGAAATTCCGGGAAGTGCTGAAGCCCGAGCACCTCCTCCTGGTGGAGGAGTTTCTCAAGGAGATCACGGAGAGCGAAACAGGGTTCATTGAAAAGCAGATCGAGCTTAACCTCCCGGACCGCACCCTGACCGTTTGGATCACCACGACGATTCTGAGGGACGAGGAAGGAAACTATATGGGCATGGTCGTCGTGTTCGAGGACCTCACGGCGCTGCAGAAGGCGGAAAGGATGGCGGCCTGGCGCGAAGTGGCGAGGAGGATCGCGCACGAAATCAAGAACCCCCTCACGCCCGTCCAGCTTTCGGCACAGCGTTTGCAAAAGAAATACGGCGACAAACTGGAAGAGGACGGCGGCGTTTTCTATGAATGCACCAAGACCATTATCGATCAGGTGGAAGTGCTGAAAAGGCTTGTAAACGAATTTTCCCTGTACGCGCGGATGCCCGTGGCGCAGCCGGCCCCCAACCACATCAACGAGGTCATTGCGGGAACGGTAAATCTGTTCCAGGATGCCCATAAGGAGATAGAGTTTGTTTTCTCCATGGCGGAAGATATTCCCGCCGTGAACATAGATTCCGAGCAGATAAAGAGGGTGATGATGAACCTCCTCGACAATGCTGCAGCGGCGGTTCAGAAGGACGAGGGACGGGTTGAAATTCGAACTTCGTTTGATAAAATTTCCATGATGGCGAAAGTCGACGTGATCGATAATGGAACGGGGATAGCCCCGAGGGATAAAATGAGGATGTTCGAGCCTTATTTCTCCACCAAGAAGGCGGGAACGGGACTCGGCCTTGCAATCGTGAGGTCGATAATTTCCGATCATCGCGGCACGATCAGCGTGAAAGACAACCGCCCCAAAGGTACTATCGTTACATTTGAATTGCCGGCGGCATAAAATATAGTCTAAGGGCCAAGGAAACCTGTCCGAATATGATGAACAAACTTGTTTCTGAAGGGCGGATGCCTTCACGTTACCTTTTTACCTTTAGCCCTTTGCCTTTAGCCTTATTCCAAGGACGATTATGAATTATAAGACTATACTCGTTGTCGACGACGAAGAGAGCATCTGCCAGTCCCTTAAGGGAATTCTGACGGATGAGGGCTACAGAGTCCTCACCGTCCTGAGCGGCGAAGAGTCCCTTCCCATTATTCAGGATGAGCTTCCCGATCTTGTCCTCCTGGACATCTGGCTTCCCGGGATGGACGGGATAGAGATACTGAAACTGATCAAAGCCGATAATCCGCAGCTGCCGGTTATCATGATGTCCGGCCACGGCACGATCGAGACGGCGGTGAAATCGACGAAGCTCGGCGCCTTCGATTTCATAGAAAAGCCGCTTTCACTCGATAAGGTCATCCTGATCATCCGCCATGCCCTGGACCTGGTGCGCCTGGAGGACGAAAACAAGCTGCTCAGGCAGAAATATCCCCAGGAGTACGAACTGACGGGTGAGAGCAGGGCGATAGAGGACCTGGTCGAAACAATTTCCATCATCGCCCCGACAAATGCCTGGATCCTGATCATGGGGGAAAACGGGACGGGAAAGGAACTCGTTGCGCGTTCGATACACCGGCAGAGCAAAAGGAGCCGAAGGCCTTTCATCGAAGTGAATTGCGCGGCCATTCCCGAAGACCTCATCGAAAGCGAATTGTTCGGCCACGAAAAGGGCTCATTCACGGGCGCGACCCAGATGAAGAGGGGAAAATTCGACCTTGCCAACGAAGGCACGATCTTTCTGGATGAAGTCGCGGATATGAGTCTGAAAGCGCAGGCCAAGATCCTCCGCATACTTCAGGAAAAAAAATTCGAGCGGGTCGGGGGGACCCGGCTGATCGAGACGGACGTCCGGGTCATTGCGGCGACGAACAAGGATCTGGAGAAAGAAATGGAGGAGGGGCGATTCCGGCCGGACCTCTTTTACCGTTTGAACGTCATACCCTTGTTCATCCCGCCGCTGAGGGAAAGAAAAGAGGATATCCCTCCACTGGTCAAACGATTCGTCAAGGAATTCTCGTTAAAGGAAGGGAAAGAGGAAAAAGGGATCGCGCCGGAGGCGCTCGATTTCCTTATGAATCATAACTGGCCGGGAAATGTCCGGGAGCTTAAGAATCTTATAGAACGGCTGGTCATCCTGACCTCGTCCGACACGATAGCGGTGGACGACATTCCCCCGTTCTTCAAGACGGAAAACGGCAGGATGGGCGAATCGGTTTTTGATTCAGATTTATTCAAAACGGCCAAGATGGAATGGGAAAAGAAATTCATCATGCGCAAGCTCCAGGAGAATAACGGGAATATCTCGAAAACGGCGGACCTGATCGGGATGGAGCGCAGCAACCTTCATCGGAAGATAAAGAGCTACGGGCTGGAGCCAAAGAAAGAGTGATGTTGCGAAGATGCGAAGTTGCGAGGATAGGCGGTCTTATATATTTGAAAAGAACAGATGCTGCCTATAGTGAATAAAGCCTCTTTTAAGGTTCGCGCCTCCTAACTTCTCATCTTCGCAGCTTCTCAATTTCGATTTTTCCCCGGTACCATTCCACAGTCTGCTCGAGTCCGGAATGAAATGAAGTTTCCGGATTGAAGCCGAGAAATTCCCTGGCCAGGGAAATGTCCGCCATGGAAAAGCGGATATCTCCCGGCTGCGGATCCGTGAACAGGGGATTGCCGTTTTTTTTCGTGATGGCGGAAATCTCCCGCAGCAGGTCAAGCAGGCTGTGGCTCCTGTTGCAGGCGATATTGAAGGCCAGGCCGGCCGCCCTGCCGTCCGCTTCGCAGGCCTTGATGTTCGCATTTACCACGTCCGAAACGCAGATAAAATCCCTCGACTGAAGTCCGTCTCCGTAAACGGTCGGCCTCTTCCCCTCCAGGAGCGCCTGAATGAACTTCGGAATAACCGCTGCGTAGTCTGAATGCGGGTTTTGTCTTTTTCCGTAAACGTTGAAATACCTGAGCGCGACCGTCTCCAGTCCGTACAATTCACGGAAAAGAGCGCAGTTAATCTCGCCGATCAGTTTGCTCGAACCGTAGGGGGACATGGGCTCCAGTCGTACGGATTCCGGCAGGGCCGATCCGGAATCCCTGTTCCCGTAAACGGCGGCGGATGAGGCGAAGACGAACCTCTTCGCGCCGGCATCGCGGGCGGCAACGAGCATGTTCAGAGTTCCGGTGACGTTGATATCATGGCAGAGGATAGGGTCTGCAACGGATCTGGACACCGAAACGAGGGCTGCATGGTGCAGGATAAAGTCGGCCCCTTCGGCTGCCTTCCGGCAATCGGCGAGCCCTTGGACGTCCCCCTCGATAACTTCTATTCTCTCGGAGCCCGGAAAAGAGAGGTTTTCCCTTTTTCCCGTGGAGAAATTGTCGAGAATGCGGACTCTTTTGCCCCTGCGGACAATTTCTTCAGCGATATTGGAGCCGATGAATCCGGCGCCGCCTGTTATCGTGTAGAGCATATGTTGTATGTAATGGATTTTCTACTTCCTGTCTACTCTTAAATCTGACAACCGGAAGTGATTGAAAGGCAAAAAAATTGCGCCCAGCACTACCGTGAAGCCCAAGCTTATGAAATGAAATATTATGGCATAGGTAAGGGCGTCGGCTTTGGAAATGCCGAACAGAGTCAAGCCGAGTACGCAGAAAAAGTGCCAGTTTCCGATATACCCGGGCGCGGTGGGGATAGTGATGCCGATGATCAGTATAACCATGACGATCAAGGCCGCGAGCACGGACAAATTGAAGCCGAACGCCTGGAACAGGATATAAATGACCAGGGCATGCAGAAACCAGATCAGGATGGACAGAAGAGATACATTGAGAATAAGCTTCGGGTCCGTGATTATCTCGATCCCGTCAATGAAGTGATGGATTACCCGGTTCAGCAGGGCGCCCCATCGGGCGGGGAGAATCCCCGTAAACCGGTCGAACATTCGCAGAGACGGCTCCCTCCTGAATATGAGCAGAAGGATGAAACCAAGCACGCCGAGAGTCACGCCGAGAAAAACAAGGCTGGCGTTAACGAGCCAGACCGGCAGGGGCGTGAAAAGAAGAATGACAAAAAATATCAGGAGGACGGAAAGGCAGTCGAAGACCCTTTCGATGAACACGGTCCCCAGCGCAGCCGTGAGGCGGATATTGGCCTTTCCGGAAACCAGGTACGGCCGCGCCAGCTCCCCGATCCTTGCCGGGATGATGATAAGCGCCAGCGCGCCGACGTTGGTGATCGAAAAGAGCGAGAACTGGTCCAGCTTTACGATCGGGCTGAGCAACACGCCCCAGCGGTAGGAGCGGATTAGCTGAACCAGGAGAAGAACAATTAAAACGGGAACGATATAGCCAGCCTTCAGCGACCGGAAGCCCGCCGCGATCGCCTCGAAATCGATTCCCCGGAAAGAGAAATAAAGCAGGATTGCGCCTATTACTGCGCCGAAAACAATATTTTTTTTCATGCTGCTCCGACCGGCCCCGATTACTTTTTCTTTGCCAGGTTTTCGGACAGTTTGTCGTGCAGCATCTTCGAGGACAGCTTATTGCCGAATAGTCCGACCCGGATGGCGACGGTCGTCAAATTCTTTTCCTTGTAGCGGATCTTGATCAGAACTTTTTCATCATTGATGACGACGTTTATGGTTCCCTGCGCGATTTCCCGGACCGGTTCCACATCGGTGCCCTGCATATCGGCTATCGTTTTTTCCGCGGCTGCCCAGACCTTATCGATAGAGGCGTTATAATCCGTCGTCATTTCGCCGTTGATATACACGTATGTTCCTGAAACACCGGCCCCTCCGGCGGCAACCGGCACCATCATCCAGCATCCGGAGGACAGTGCGGCCATGGCCAGAATCCCGAACAACAATACAATGCCCATTCTGAACTTCAGCATACTTCGGCGCTCCTTCCTGTATCAGGCTGAAAGAAAAACCCACCCTGGTAGTTTGGGGTGGGTTGTACTACAGCTGAAACTTAAGGGCAAACGGAAAAATGATCACACTTTATCCGTTTTTTTCATCTCTTCCTCGCTGAATTTCTTAAGGCTCTCAATAATGGATTTCAGCCTGGAGTCCACCAGATCGTTAACGGTTCCCTTCGGATAGGCGCCGTTCACTTTCTGGCCCGCGCTCACGCCGGTCAGTATCTCAATGCCCTGGTCTATGCTCTTTATCGGATAGATGTGGAACTTGCCTTCGCTGACTGCCTTTACCACGTCCTTGCGGAGCATGAGATCGGGGACGTTCTGGACGGGAATCATTACCCCCTGCCGGCCCGTCAAACCTTTAGCCCTGCAGACGTCGAAAAACCCTTCGATCTTCCAGTTCACTCCCCCGATCGGCTGGATATCCCCCTTCTGGTTGACCGATCCCGTAACGGCTATATCCTGGCGCAGCGGCAGCTCCGAGAGGCTGGAGAGGATGGCGTAAACCTCGGTGGATGAGGCGCTGTCCCCGTCAACCCCCGAATACGACTGCTCGAAGGCGATGCTTGCGCTCATGGTGAGGGGTTTGTCCTGCGCATACTTGCCGCGGAAGTACCCTTCCATGATCAGGACGCCCTTGTCGTGCGTGCTTCCCGAGAGCTTTGCTTCCCTCTCAATATTAATCACGCCCGCCCTGCCGATTGACGTCCTCGCCGTAATGCGGGTAGGCCTGCCGAAAGCATGATCGCCCAGATCATATACGGAGAGCCCGTTTACCTGTCCGGTCACTTTCGCTTCCGTGTCGATCAGGATTATTCCATCGTCGATAAGTTCCTGAATCTTGTCCTCGATCAGTGAAACGCGGTTTGTCCTTTCCTCTATGGCCTTGTCCACGTGATCTTCGTCGACCAGCTCTTTCCCTTCCCTTTTTGCCCAGTAACTCGCTTCCCGGATCAGATCGGCGATATCGCTGAACCTCGTGGACAGTTTTTTCTGCCTTCCCGCCAGCTTCGTGCCGTGCTCGATGACCGTGGCCACGGCCTTTTTATTGAAGTTAAGGAGCTTCTCGTCGTCTATGATTTTTTTTATGAAGCAGATATAGTCCTGGACATGCTTGTCCACGTTCGGCATTTCCGTGTCGAAATCGGCCTTTGTTTTGAAAATCTTTTTGAAATCGTCCTCAAGGTTGTAGAGGAGATAGTACATATACGGGTCTCCGATCATCACGACCTTCACGTCAAGTCCGATCGGCTCCGGCTTGATGGCCGTCGGCATGAATCCATACGGATCGTACGGCTGGAGATTAAGAAGCCGGTTTTTCAGCGTGCGCTTCAGCATCGGCCATACGCCGCCTTCGATCAGGGCGTCAAGGGCGCTGAAGACGATAAACCCGCCGTTCGCCCGCAGGATCGACCCCGCCTTGATCTTGGTGAAATCGGTTTTCCAGAAGCCGGCGCGGTCGATTTCCCGCTCGATCGTGCCGAAAAGATTCTTGTAATTCGGGTCGGTCTCCAGAATGACGGGAGTCTTCTTTGTCTGGGAGTTATCTACCAGGACGTTGACCTTGTATTCTACGTACCTCGGCTGCTGCGGCGGTATCATTATCGGCATTCCCCCCGCCGCCGCCTGGGGCTGCTGTTCGTCCTCGCGCTCCCTGAAAATCTTCAGGTTGGAAAGGATGTTCTCCTGGACCTCGTCCAGATAGCTGTTCATCTTTTCGTTGCTGTTGCCGTATTTCATCCGGATATCGGAAACTATGCCGCTGACGGCGGGCAGCCCTGTTCTGTACTCGAGCTGTTCCACTTCTTTTCGCAGCTCGCGCTCGAGCTGGCGTGTCTCCCTCATCAGGGAATCCAGCTCGACCCGGAGGTCGATTATCTTTCTGCGTATCTTGTCCAGCTCTTCCCGGCTGAATTTGTCCTGCTCGGCGAGAGCTTCCAACTGCTCGATGGGGACCGGCTTGCCTTCGTACAGGGGCACTATGTCCTGCCGGGTGAAGGGGCCGATCTGAAACTGGACGAGCTGGAAATTTTCCTTGTATATCTTTTCGTTAAATTCCCGGAAAAGCTCCTTCTGCTTCGTCCGGTACTTCTCCATCATCTCCTCGGTCTCTTTCTTGAATGACTCGCTCTCGAAAATGAACGGAATCTGCCTTTTCAGAAACGAGACCATCTCGTCCATATCCTCCTGGAATTTTTTTCCCATTCCGGCAGGCAGGGTTATTACTTTGGGCATATCCGGATTTTTGAAATTGTTCACATAACAGATGTCGTCGGGTATACCCCGGCCAAGATCCAGCTGCTCCAGAAGAGCCATGATGGTGGAAGTTTTGCCCGTTCCGGCGCGGCCGGAGGCGAAAATATTGTAGCCGGGGCTGTCGATCTGCAGACCGAGGGTGATCGCCTTTACTGCGCGCTCCTGGCCGATTATCCCCTTGTAGTAAGAACATTCTTTCGTCGTTTCAAAACGGAGGGCGTCAGGATCGCAGATCCATCTAAGCTTGTCGACCGGTACCTCCTCAAACTGAGTTCTGTTATTCATCGGTCCCTCCTGATAGAAGTAGATGCCTGATAAAAAAATAGTACAGTTTTAATGAAAAGTAAAAAGTAAAAGGTAAAAAGTGAAAAATGAAAGGTGAAAGGTGAAAGGTGAAAAGCAAAAAGTAAAGCAGGTTGCCAACGACAGGATCTCGAGTCAGACTTGCCCGCAGAGTATCTTTTTACTTTTCACTTTTAAGTCCTCGGACGGCGGCCAGGATCTTTTCCCGGTAAAAGTAGCCTATGAGAAAAATTATCGCGGAAATGCCCATGAGGATAAAGAAAGCGGCATTCTGCTCGTTTCTGACGCAGCTGCCGCTGATGGAGAGGAGAATTGTGCCGAAGAGTCTTCCCGTCGTGGAGATGATGAGAAACGTCCCCAGGGGCATGTGGCTCAATCCCATTATATAGCAGAGGGCGTCTTTTGGAAAACCGGGGATGAGAAACAGGACAAATGAAACGATGATGCCCTGATGCTTCATGAAATGATCGTACTTCTGGATAATCCCGGCGTTGACCGCCCTTTCCACAAACGGCAGCCCGAACGTCCGCGCGAGAATGAAGGCGATCCACGATCCGATGCTGAGGCCGATTGTGGAATAAATGGTGCCGAGCACGGGGCCGTACAGGTATCCCCCGATCAGGCCGGTCACCTCCCCGGGCACGGGGGCGACCAGCACCTGCATTATCTGAAGCAGAATGAATACGACAATCGAATAGGGCCCGAATGAAGTCAGAAAGTAGACGAGCTTTTTCCGGTCTACGAAGTAGATGTATAAATTAAAATAATAAAGCAGGTAAACAGCCGCGGCAACAGCGATTATCAGGGCGGCTATCCTCAGGGGGGTTTTGGGCATTATTCGCTCGGCAATAGATTGACCAACTTATAACAGGTTTGTTTCAAATAAATCAAGCAAATGGGATTTTGGAGAGCCTGTGTGCCGCGCAGGCAAACTGACTGATAAGGCTCGAAGCTTCATGCGGAAAAGAGGCAAGAAAACGCGGCGGGCCGGTTCAGGATATCAGGCGCCCTTTTTTCTGTTCCGGATGGGGCTGGCGCCGTCCCAGCATTTGAGGCACAAGGCCCCGCGGGGGAGCCCCAGCGCCTTGACGAACAAATCTATACTGTTGTATTTGACCGAGTCCGCGCCGATCCGGACCGCCATCCAGGATTCGAGTTTGCGCAATTCCTGCAGCGACAGGATGTCGCCCTTCCGGAGAAACTCACGGGCGCAGAGTTCATCATAGGAGCGCGTCGATATTCCGAAATCACAGGGATACATCAGGGGCGGGCAGGCTATCCGGACATGTACTTCCCTGGCGCCCACTTTTTTAATGTCGCGCACCTTGTTCTGTATCTGGGTCCCCCGGACGATGGAATCGTCGCAGAGAACAATCCGCTTTCCCTGTACGGCGTATCTCAGGACGGAAAGCTTCCTTTTCGCCATCACCTCGCGGGCGGCCTGTGTGGATTGCGTGTAACTCCGATCGGCATAGCGGTTATAGAGGAATACTTCCTGGTAGGGAATTCCAGACCCTTTATGATACCCGAGCGCATGGCCGATTCCGGACATTGGAACAGGGGCGACGATATCGGCCGCAAGATTTCCTTCTTCCCGGTCCCGCGCGGCCAGGCTCTCCCCGAGCCGGCTCCTCGCCTCCTGCACATAAATACCGTCGATTATGGAATCGATGCTGGCGGTGTACGCCCATTCGAAGGCGCAGTGGGCGGTACGGGGGGAAGGCAACTGGAGCGCCGTTTCGAATCCCGCCTCGCTGAGCCGGACAATCTCTCCAGGCCGGACGTCGCGCACGACATCGATATCAAGGTTCTGCAGGGCCCTGGACTCGGAACTGACCGCGACGCGGTCTCCGTTTCTTCCCAGGATCAGGGGCCGGAAACCGTAGATGTCCCTGGCCGCGTATACGGCGTCCCTGGTCAGCACCACGATACAATAAGCCCCCTCGATCTTTCGGGCGAGGCTGGCTATTCCCGATACAACATCTGATTCTTCCATGATCGCATGCGAGATGATTTCGATATGTTCATTGCGCTGAAAGGCCTTTCCCTTGGCTTTCATGGATTTCAGGAGCTTCTCTGAGTTGACCACGTTTCCGCTGAAGGCCACCGCCATTTCCCCGAGCTTCGAATGAAGCGTGACCGGCTGCCTTTCCCACAGGCTCACGTGCCCGATGCCCCGGTTTCCGGTCAGATACGAAAGCTCCTGCTGCTGGAAGGTGATGCCCACTTTTCCGTAATGCGTCACCTGCCGGATAGCCTCGTCGAAAGTTGCAATACCGCAATACTGCTGGCCCCGATGCTGGAGAAAATCTATCCCCTGGTAAATATCCATAATACAGGGATTTCCGGAAATCATTCCGAAAAGGCCGCAGTTTTCTTCGATTTCTTTCATTCGCCTTTGGTCCTTCTCCGCCTGACTGGAATTATATTATATCACGATGATATTCTTGCAGAGATTTCGCTCGTCCATGTCCTACCCGGTAAGCAGCGATCCCCTTCACGGCCGCCACCGCGGCCGCGGCCGTCGTGATGTACGGTATCTTGTACTTTATGGCGGCCTTACGAATATAGGAATCGTCGTACTTCCCGAGCCTTCCGTTCGGGGTGTTTATGACCAGGTTGATCTCGCCGTTTTTGATCCCGTCGACGATATTCGGCCTGCCCTCGTGCATTTTCAGGATGTGGTCCGCCTCTATGCCGTTATCGTTCAGAAATTTCTTTGTTCCCCCGGTTGCCTTGATCCGGAACCCGAGCTTTTCAAAATCCCGCGCTATTGCAAGGGACCTGTTCTTATCGGCGTCGGAGACCGTAATCAGGACGGTGCCCCCCTTGTCGGGGAGGTATTGCTGCGCGGCGACCTGGGCCTTGTAGAATGCCAGTCCGAAAGAATCGGCAAGTCCCAGGACCTCGCCCGTTGAACGCATCTCCGGTCCGAGAAGCGGATCGACTTCCTGAAACATATTGAAGGGAAAGACGGCTTCCTTTACCCCGAAATGGGGGATCGGGCGCCTTCGCAGACCCAGGTCCTCAAGCTTCTTTCCGAGCATGACCTGGGTGGCCAGTCTCGCCATGGAAATATTGCATACCTTTGAGACCAGGGGTACTGTGCGGGAAGCCCGAGGATTTGCCTCAAGAATATAAACCACGTCCCTGGCGATTGCGTACTGGATATTCATAAGCCCGACGACTTTGAACTCGACGGCGATTCTCCTGGTATAATCGATAATTGTATCAATGTGTTTTGCCGGGATACTGATGGGCGGGATAACGCAGGCCGAGTCGCCGGAGTGGACGCCGGCGAGTTCGATATGCTCCATGACGGCGGGGACAAACGCGTCGGCGCCGTCGGAGATTGCATCCGCTTCCGCCTCGATGGCGTCCTCCAGGAATTTATCAATCAGAATCGGCCGCTCCGGCGTGACGCCGACCGCCCTGGCGACGTAATGTTTCAGCATTGCCTCGTCATGGACGATTTCCATTCCGCGTCCGCCGAGGACGTATGACGGACGCACCATCAGGGGATAACCGATGCCGTCTGCTATTTTGATTGCCTCTGCCAGGTTGCTTGCCATTCCGGAGGCCGGCATGGGGATGCCGAGCTTTTTCATCGCGTTCCGGAAAAGGTCGCGGTCTTCGGCCATATCGATTGTCTCCGGGCTCGTTCCGATGATCCGGACACCCGCCCCGGCCAGTTCCCCCGCTATATTGAGAGGCGTCTGCCCGCCGAACTGGACTATGACGCCTTCGGGCTTTTCCTTTTCGTAAATACTGAGGACATCCTCCACCGTCAGGGGTTCGAAGTAGAGCTTGTCGGAGGTATCGTAGTCGGTCGAGACCGTCTCCGGGTTGCAGTTCACCATGATGGATTCAAAGCCTTCGTCCCGGAGCGTGAACGCCGCATGGACGCAGCAGTAGTCGAACTCTATCCCCTGTCCGATACGGTTCGGCCCGCCTCCCAGGACCATGATCTTTCGCCTGCGGCTGGTCGCCACTTTGTCGGGGGCGTTATAGGTAGAGAAATAATAGGCAGCATTCTCGACGCCGCTCACGGGAACGGGCTCCCAGGCTTCCGTCAGACCCAATTCCGTCCTTCGCTTTCTCAGGTTCTCTTCCGGAATTCCGAGCAGGCCGGCGAGATAGCGGTCGGCGAAACCGTCCTTTTTCGCCCTCGCAAGCAGGTCGTCCGGGAGTTCCTTTCCCCTGCAGCGGAGAATTTCTTCCTCGAGCTCGACCAGTTCCTTCATCTGCCCGATAAACCATGGCTTGATGAAGGTTCTGCGGTACAGCGTTTCTATATCCGCCCCTTTACGGAGCGCCTCATACATGATGAACTGGCGCTCGCTCGTCGGTTCGGCCAGAAGCTCCATCAGCTGATCAAGCGTCTTTTCATGGAAATCTCTTGCGAATCCCAGGCCGTAGCGCCCCTTCTCGAGCGAGCGGATCGACTTCTGAAATGCTTCCTTGTAATTTTTTCCGATGCTCATGACCTCGCCCACGGCGCGCATCTGGGTTCCGAGTCTGTCGATCGCGCCGGGAAACTTCTCGAAATCCCACCGGGCGAATTTCACCACGACATAATCTCCCGAGGGAGTGTATTTTTCCAGGGTGCCTTCCCGCCAGTAGGGGATTTCGTCGAGGGTAAGCCCCGCCGCCAGCAGCGAGGAAATATAGGCTATGGGGAACCCCGTCGCCTTGGAGGCGAGCGCCGAGGAGCGCGAGGTCCGCGGATTGATCTCGATTACCACGACGCGGCCCGTTGCGGGGTCGTGGGCAAACTGGATATTGGTGCCGCCGATCACCTGGATCGCTTCCACGATATCGTAAGAATATTTCTGAAGCCTCTGCTGCAGTTCCGGCGCTATCGTCAGCATCGGGGCCGTGCAGTAGGAATCGCCCGTATGGACGCCCATTGCATCCACGTTTTCGATGAAGCAGACGGTAATCATCCTGTTGTTCGCGTCGCGGACGACCTCAAGCTCCAGTTCTTCCCAGCCCAGGACGGATTCCTCCACCAGTATCTGTCCGACCAGGCTGGCGGAGATTCCCCTGCCGGCGACAACCCGGAGCTCTTCAAGGTTGTACACGAGGCCTCCGCCCGTTCCGCCCATGGTGTACGCAGGGCGGATCACTACGGGGTAGCCGAGCATGGCGGCGATTTTCTCGGCCTCTTCAACGCTGTAAGCCGGTTCGCTTTTCGGCATGTCTATTCCGAGCCGGTTCATCGCAGCCTTGAAAGCGATCCGGTCCTCTCCCCTTTCGATCGCGTCCACCTGGACTCCGATCACCTTGACTCCGAACTTGTCGAGTGTCCCCCGGCGGGCCAGATCCGCGGTGAGATTGAGTCCCGTCTGGCCGCCCAGGTTCGGGAGGATCGCGTCCGGCCGCTCATTTTCGATGATCTCGATCATGGAATCGATATTGAGCGGCTCTATGTACGTCACGTCGGCCATCCCGGGATCGGTCATGATCGTTGCGGGATTCGAATTGACAAGAACGATTTCGTATCCGACCTTGCGGAGAGCCTTGCACGCCTGAGTTCCCGAATAATCGAATTCGCAGGCCTGCCCGATCACGATCGGGCCGGAGCCGATTATCATTACTTTATGGATATCTTCACGTTTAGGCATGAATACCTTCCTGTTGCGATCTCTATTGAGCAGTCCCGGGCCGGGAGATAGCGGGTAAAAAGATCTGGATAAAAGGGCCAAAGTTGCAGTTTTTACAAGCTGCTGGACTACAATATCGTGCTCATGGCAGGGCGACTATAGGGGAAGGGCATCGGGAAAGTCAAGGCGGATTTGCTGTTATTTTAATCACCTCTGCGGTTATTGTTTTCTTCTTTTTACGCTCGATCCCGGCTTGAGCCAGCTTTCCGGATCGGAGAGGAAATCCCTGTAAATACGGTAATGTTCCGTATCCTCGTACCTTATCGGCCTCACCGGGATATTATCGAAGCTGAGGATGTCTGCACCGGGGCACGCCAGCAGGAGCGGCGAATGGGTTGCGACAATGAATTGGGCGTGGCCCGCTTCCGCCATTTCCGCCATGAGCTCCAGGAATTCAAGCTGGCTGCGGGGAGAGAGGGCCGTTTCGGGCTCATCCAGGAAGTATATCCCCGGGATCTTGTACCGGGATTTGAAATAGGACATAAGGGACTGGCCGTGCGACTGTGAAACCAGCGATTTTCCCCCGAAATAATTGAGCTGTCCCGGGTCCGCCGCCGCCCATTCATCGAGTGCAAGGGTAAAATCGCGGAAGATGTCCGAGCCGAAATAAGACCCCGGAACCGGATCTTTCGTCCACCTGAGATCTGTGTATTTGTAAAGCGTTTCTTCATGGGGATTCGAGTTGAAACGCGTTCTCCCGGTACTTTTCCAGATATGGACCCCTGCCTTTCTGCAGACCGCCTGGAGAAGCGTCGATTTGCCGGTCCCGTTTTCACCGATGAAAAAAGTGACGGGGGACTTCAGGTCGATTCTCTTTGTTTCCTGGAAAATTTTCAGATGGAAAGGGTATCCGTCTTTTACAGGGAATCGGGCTGGATCGATCTGGATAGTATTTAGATGCATTTAAGGCCGGGAAGGTAATTTATTTCTCAATATCATTAGATTCCATCCGGAAACAGCAAATAATTGACTAAAAGCAGAGAACGGCGGGTGAGAAACCCGCCGTTCTCTTTTCCGGCATTCAACCTCAGAATACTCCAAATCCCACCATAAGGGCAAAAGCAGACAGCACAATTCCCGCCCACAGCAGGGTCATTGTTGTGTATCCCATTATTTCTCTGGCCGATAACCCCGCGAGACCGAGCAACGGCAGGGCCCAGAAGGGCTGGATCATGTTCGTCCACTGGTCTCCCCATGCCACCATCATGGCTGATTTGGTCATGTCAATGTCAAGGAGCCTTGCGGCTTCGATCGTAATCGGACCCTGGACGACCCATTGGCCTCCACCCGAGGGCACGAACATGTTGATGAGGCCCGCTCCCCAGAACTGGAACATGTAAAAAGTCTCCGGGCTGGAAATCGCGACAAACCAACCGGCGATTATCTTGGCCAGACCCGTGCCGATAAGTATTCCCTGGATGCCGCCGTACAGGGGGAACTGCAGGGCAATGCCGCCCGCCCCCTTGATGGCGGTATTCACGGCTGCTATATAATTCACCGGCTTCGAATGGAAGATCACGCCGGCAATGAAAAATATGAATATAACAATGTTAAGGTTCAGGTCGAACCCCTTGGTTGAGAAATGCCAGTACAAGTAAACGAGACCCATGGCGACGAAGATGTAATTGATTATGCGGCTATGGTCGATTCTCTCAGCCAGCGTCGGATTGGCGGGTTTCTCAACAGCCACTATATCGCTTTCCATCTGGTCCAGCCTCTCCTTGGAAATCGATACGACTTCCTCCTCTTTGGGGTGCATGAGGGCGAAAAGCACCGGGAGAGTGAAAATAATGAGCAAAGCCGGTATCAGGTTATAGGGCTGAAAAATGGTCTGGGAAACCGGGACTGTCATCCCGGTTATCTTTTCAATAAAATTCTGGGGACTTTTGGCCGTGGCCAGGAGAAGGGGAATGGATCCGGATATACCCATGTGCCAGATCACGAATCCGCTGTAACCGGCTGCAATCAGGTAAGGATAATCGACTTTTTTCGTCCTCTTGGCGATCTCAAGCGCCAATAACCCGCCCACGATGAGGCCGAATCCCCAACTCAAGAAACAGCATATGCCCGCGACAAAGGCCACTATCATTCCCGCCCTTACCGGATTGCTGCCCTTGCCGGCTATCCAGACCAGGATCCGGTTAACGGCCGGGGAAAGGGCAAGAGCGTGCCCCGTGACCAGGATCAGGATCATCTGGAAGGCAAAGGCGATGATGCCGTAAATCCCGTTTCCCCATGTCGTAATCATTTTCATGAATCCGGCATCGGTGAAGATAAGGGCAAGTATACCCGAAAGGAACGTCAGCAGGATAGCAAACAGGAATGCGTCTGGAAGATAATGACGCATAATGTAAGTGAAAAATGAGGCAAGCCGTCTGATCATAATTGTACCTCCTCTCAAATTGAGCGTTTAAGAAACAATGCACTGCAAATAAAAAAACCCCGTTTACAATTAAACGGGGGCAAAGATCCGGTCATAAAGCACCCTCTCTTTAACAAATCAACTTTGTGCGGAGATCAAAACCAGAGAACCTATAACAAAGTTCCTCCTGCAAATCAACCAGATTACCACTTTTATGATGTCTCATCCGTGCTCCTGAAAAAATGTAGCGCATCAGGGCAAAACGTTGTATTGAATAGCCAATCCCCGTCGAGGGGATTTCCATTTTTACAGGGGAGGAAACATGGGTACGGAAGAAAAAGAAAAAACATTTGCTGAACTGCTGGGAGAACATCCTCCGGAGCGGGAAAGGCTGCGCCCGGGGCAGGCGATCGAAGCGGCAATTGTGAAAATAACCCCCGAGTGGGTCTTTATCGATCTTGGAGAAAAGAGCGAGGGGTTTGTCGATCAGAAGGAATTTCTGGATGACAGGGGTGAATTGAAGGTAAGGGAGGGCGACGTAATCCGGGCATTTTTCCTCTCTTCGGCCAGGGGGGAAAAACGCTTTACCACCAGGATTGCCGACGATTCCTCCCGGAACTTCCTTGAGGATGCCTGGAAGAACAGGATTCCCGTCGAGGGTGTCATCGAAAAGGAAGTAAAGGGAGGCTACGAGGTCAAGGTCGGCGCGGTAAGGGCATTCTGCCCGTATTCTCAGGCGGGCCGCACCAGGGCCGGAGAGCCGGGACAGCTTGCGGGAAAGCGCCTGGAATTCCTGATCACTGAATTCGGCAAAAAAGGAAGGAACATCGTCCTGTCGCATCGCGCGCTGCTGGAACAGCAGGCGCGCAAAAGAAAAGAAGAGCTCCGGGAAGTATTGAAGGAAGGCCAGAAAGTCAGGGGAAGAGTGGCAGGGATAAGGCAATTCGGAGCATTTCTGGATTTGGGAGGTATAGAGGGCCTCATCCCGGTGACGGAGATGGCATGGGGCGCCGTCGAGAACGCGGCGGACCTACTGAAGGTGGGCGAAGAGGTCGAGGCAACAATAATCAAGCTCGACTGGGACCGGGACCGGATCACGCTCAGCCTGAAAGGAAATCTTCCCGATCCGTGGGAACAGGTCGGCCGGAAATACGCAGAGGGCACCTCCCATCCCGGCAAGGTTGCGAGGCTGACCGATTTCGGCGCGTTCATAACTCTGGAGCCCGGGGTTGACGGGTTGATCCATATCTCCAGGCTGGCTAAAGGCAAACGCATCAAGCATGCCCGCGAAGCCCTGGAACAGGGACAGGCCGTCACGGTCCGCATCGGCAAAATCGAAAGCGATAAAAAACGGCTTTCGCTGGAACTCTCCGGGCGGGACTCGGAAGAAGGGGAAGAGGCGGATTTCCGGGCTTACGCCAAAAACGGGAGCAGGTCCTTCGGCTCTTTCGCCGACATCATGAAAAGCCGGGAGGGGAGGAAGGGCAGAAAGTAAAGCTCCCGCGGAGTAAGTGCGAACGCACTGGCATATGCAGGGCAATTATACTATGCTTATGCCAGACCTTGTTTCAGCCGTCTTAATTCCGGAGCGATTGGCATGAACCAGAAAGAAACCAGGCCGGATGAAAAATCGTTTGCCGAGCTTCTGGCGGAAAGCTCGATGAAGAGCGAGCACCTGAAGCCGGGCGAACGGGTCGAGGCGGAAGTCGTAAATATTACTCCGGATTGGGTCTATCTTAACATGGACGGCAAGACGGAGGGGTATCTGTCGAGCGAGGAGGTGCGCGACGAAACCGGAAACATCCCGCTCAAGGAAGGGGATCGCATTTCCGTTTATTTTCTGGAGGCAAAAAACGGGGAGCGGCACTTTACTACCCGAGTAAGGGGACCGGAAGCGGCGCGAAGCTTTCTGGAGCAGGCGTGGCAGAACAAGACCGTTGTGGAAGGGACGGTCGAAAAGGCAATCAAGGGCGGCTTTCTCGTCAAGCTGATAGGGGGTATCAGAGGGTTTTGTCCTCTCTCCCAGGTGGAGACGGCGCGCCTGGAAAATCCCGAAGAATACATCGGCAGGAAACTTGATTTTATTGTTATCGGCTATGAAAAAAAGGGCCGCAATATAGTCCTTTCCCACCGCGCCGTTTTGGAGCAGGAGATTGAACGGAAGAGGCAGGCGCTCCGTGAAGAGCTCCGGGAAGGCATGACGGTTCGCGGGACAATTACCTCCATCCAGAAGTTCGGCGCATTTGTCGATCTGGGGGGAATAGAGGGGCTTATTCCCGCTTCCGAAGTGTCGTGGAGTCCGGTAGAAGATCTCCATTCCGTCCTGACCGAAGGCCAGGAGACGGAAGCGGTCGTGATCCGGCTCGACTGGGACAAGGGGCGCATTACCCTGAGCCTCAAGGAGGCCCTTCCCGGACCATGGACGAATATCGAAGAAAAATATCCGGCCGGGTCGGTGCATACGGGACAGGTGGCGCGACTCACCCCCTTCGGCGCGTTCGTTACGCTGGAGCCGGGCATCGACGGACTAATCCGCTTCGCCAGGAAAAAAGAAGGCGAAAAACCGCCGCCTCTCCGGAAAATCATCAAGGAAGGCCAGTCCGTCGAAGTCAGGATTGAAAGCGTAAAAAAAGAAAAAAGACGGATTATCCTTTCACCGATTCTCCGGGAAGAGCCGGTTCGCCGCCGGGAACCCGGGAAAAAACCTGAACGCCCTCCATATTCTCCTCATCCTTCTCCCCGGCCTTCCCCAAAAGGTCAGCCTCCTTCGGTGGGATCCCTGGGAAAACTCCTGAAGGAAAAAATGAAGGAAAAGAAGCGGGACCGGTAAGTATACGGATGCCAGCCCAAATCAGGACAAGAAAGCCGGCCGCAATTCTTGTATCCTTGCTGCTTCTAATGGCCGGCGCCGGCGCATATTCCGAGATGGAAAGTGACCTGGAGACAGGGGCCGCAGAACGCAGGCATCATCGCAATTCGGGTTTCGTGAATTTCTGGAACCCGGAAGGCGGGCCCGGGCTCATCTCTTTTCTGAAATGGCGCTTTACCCCGAACCGCTATTCGCGCGAAAAAGAAAACCCTCCGGATCTGCCCGTGGTCGTTACCCCTGTCCGGGAGGTCCTGGCGGGAGGGGATTCGATAACCGCCCTCGGGCATGCAACGGTGTGGGTCCGCCTGAACGGGAAAAATATTCTCACGGATCCCGTAGTCGGGGACGTCTGGAATATCCGCCGGCATGCCCGTTTCCCCGTGCCGCCGGATCAGCTTCCGAACGCGGATTACGTTTTGATCTCGCACAGCCATTACGACCACCTCGACAAGACGAGCATACGCCGGCTGGGATACTCCCCGGTTTACCTGACCCCCCTCGGATACCGCGAATGGTTCGCTTCCGTGCTGCCCGGATCCCGGGTTGTCGAGCTGGACTGGTTCCAGAAGTATGATGGGGACGGGGTCGTGTTCCGCCTGCTTCCCGTGCAGCATTGGACGAAAAGAACCCCGTTCGACACGAACCGGAAACTCTGGGGCGCATGGCTGATTGAAGGACGGGACCGCAAAATCTTCTTCGGGGGCGATTCGGGTTACTTTCATGGATTCAGGGAATTCGGGAAAAAATTTGGTCCGATCGATGCGGCAATTCTGCCGATCGGGGCATATGAGCCCCGCTGGTTCATGAAATACTCGCACATGAACCCCCCCGAAGCCGTCCAGGCCTTCCTGGACCTCCGGGCGGGGATTCTGATTCCGCAGCAGTGGGGCGTTTTCGATTTGAGCGACGAGCCGCTCGATCAGCCTGTCCGTCATCTCCTGGAAGCGGCGCGCACGGCGGGTTTCCCGGAAGATCGTATTGTCGTTCTCAATCCGGGCGGAACGTGGTATTTTAATAAAGAAGAATGAAAAGTGAAGTTGCGCTTTTCGCGGCTTTTTCGAATTTTTTCTTTTTCTCCTGATCGGTATCCGACACCCATCAATTTTACAGACTTTCCTCTCCCTGAGGCCTTCTCATTTCACTTCACTTCACTCTTCAAGATTCTCGCTCATGGGGGAGATATGGGTAAATTGAAAATAGTTTCCCGCAGCGCAGAGCCTTTCCGCGACCGCAGGGAGGCGGGAGCCCTGCTGGGCCGGGAACTTCACCATCTTAAGGGGAAGAACCCGCTTGTACTGGGGATACCTCGGGGAGGCATCGTCGTCGCGCGCGAACTTGCGAGACTGCTGGAGGGTGAGCTCGATCTGGTAATTTCCCGCAAGATCGGCGCCCCCGGCAACCCCGAGCTCGCAATCGGGGCAGTGGGAGAGGATGGCCGGGTTTTTCTCCATGGCTGGATGCTTTCGTCCGCGGGGGCGGATGCGGGCTACCTGGAAAAGGAGAAAGAGCGGCAGATACAAGAGATTCGACGGCGGAACGCCTGCTACCGCGAGGCATACCCCCGCATAGATCCGAAAGACCGGGTGGTCGTCCTGACGGATGACGGGATTGCGACCGGCGCTACTTTTCAGGCGGCGATATGGTCGGTGAAAAATGAGAGGCCCGCCGTTCTGATAGCGGCCGTCCCGGTTGCGCCGCAAAATGCGCTGGGAGAAATACAGGAAGACGCGGATGAAGTCATATGCCTGAAGCTTCCGCACTACTTCACCACGGTGGGCCAGTTTTATGACAGGTTCGAGCAGATCGATGACGAGGAGGTTATCGAGATCCTGCGCCAGGAAACAGCGAGGAGAGAATTCCTGCCGAAACCCGGAAAAGACCGGGAGGAAGCCGGGAGCAGGCCGGGCAAATAGGCGAGGATTCAGAAAATCAGGGACACTTCCCATATTTCCCGTCAGGAAACGACCAGTATCCTAAATACCGGAAATAATGTCAGATCGTCAGCAATGGCCATATCCTCCGGCCATGAGGACTTTTTTGTTTCACAAATGGGAAACCGTCTGAGTGTTACGGTTTGGAAAATATGGGAAGTGTCCCTGGTTTTTTAGATCTTATGGGCATTCCGGTGAACACGCAACCCTGAGCCTGCCTGTGAGATTGGGTTATCTGGAGTGTTCGGACTTCTTCACATCACCCGTCCCGGGAAGACGTCAAGTTCCATGAGGTCGCGGGCGAAGATGAGCGGGCCGGCATATGTCTGCCGGCATTCCGATTCTATGTCGAAGCGGTCGCTCTCGGGGTAGAAATGCGTGAGTAGCAGTGTTTTGACATCAGCCCGCGTCGCGATCGTTCCGGCTATGGAAGGAGTAAGGTGACCCTCCGCTTTGATCTCATCCGGGAGAGACGACTCGCAGATGAGAAGGTCGGCGTTCCTGGCCAGTTCTATTAAATTATCCGAGTAATCCGTATCCCCCGAATAAACCGCGACGGAGCCGTCCCGTGCCGTGACCCGGTATCCGACGCTCGACTCGATATGCCTCATCGGGAGCGTTTCTATTTCGAACTCTTCGTCTTCCATGACGTCGGGCCCGGCGGTGCTGAACTCACGGAAATGCAGGATCTCTTCCATCTCTATCCAATTTCCAAACGCCTGCCGCAGCCCGTCGTACAGCCGCAAGATCCCTTCCGCCCCGGCAACCGTGAATGCAGTGCGGCGCCTGTATTCTTCCGGGTATTTTGTCGCGAAGAGAAATGAAGCCAGCTCCCCCGTATGATCGGGGTGATGATGGCTGATGAAAACGTGCGTTATCTCCCAGATCGAAACCCCGGCCTCCAGCAGCCGGCGCATCGTGCCCGCTCCCAGATCAAACAGGAGTTTCCGGCTCCCTGTCCGCATCAGGACCGAGCACGCGCTCCTCTCCAGCGAAGGCACGCCGGTTCCCGATCCCAATATCGTAACTCTTATCATGAATCTCCAGAAGGATTAAGATCAGTCCACAGCGATTTTTCATTCTGATAGAAGTTTGAGAAGGAAGCGGCGGGTTCGGGGGCCGTCGAACTCGCAGAAGAAAACGGCCTGCCAGGTGCCGAGGACGAGATCCCCGTTCTTCACGATCACGGTCTCGGAGGCGCCCACGAGGGAAGACTTGATATGGGCGGCCGAATTCCCTTCCGTGTGGGAGTAATTGTCGTTCCAGGGAATCGCTTTGTCGAGCTCCTTCAGGATGTCGCGGGGAACGCTCGGGTCGGCGTTTTCGTTTATCGTCACGGCAGCCGTTGTGTGCGGAACGAAAACGCAACAGAGTCCGTTCCTGATTCCGCTTTCCGCCAGCGCCGACCGGATCCGGCCGGTGATGTCTATCATCTCGCTGCGGGCATTTGTCTTGATTGTGAACTGTTTCATGACTGCGCGTCAGGTGTTGGGTGTTGGGTATCAGGTATCAGGTGTTGGGCGTTGGGCGTTGGGCGTTGGGCGTTGGGCGTTGGGCGTTTTCATTATTTAATATTATCATGTGCAAATTCAGCAGGCAATAGAGATTCAGGAAAGAGTAGAGGTGTATATCCCGCTTTTCCCCCCGCCTCAATGCCTGATACCTGATACCTGACGCAATGGACGCAACAGACGCAATAGACTCGATTTAATTTTCCCGCCTTTCCCTCGTTTCAGCACGCAAAGGAAAACCTGTCTCGAAATTACACATTAATTTGATTCGAATTTCGCTATATTGGAATATCCTTGGAATTTAGCGCTTGGGATTTGGGATTTCAAAAAAAGTATTGCATCCTCCTTTGTTCCCATCTAAAAACAGGTTATCACGTTGTGGAGGACATTATGAAATCCTATAGAAAGGAAATCTGGTTTAAGGTGCCGACCCGCAAGGCTTTCATAAACATCACCACGGATGTCGAAAAGATGGTGAAAGAGAGCGGCGTCAAAGAGGGCCTTGTCCTGGTCAACGCGATGCATATCACCGCTTCCGTTTTTATCAACGATAACGAGCCGGGGCTTCACCAGGATTATGATGAATGGCTGGAAAATCTTGCGCCCCACAAGCCCATCGCCCGCTACCGCCATAACCTTACGGGGGAAGCCAACGCCGATGCCCACCTGAAGCGTCAGATCATGGGAAGGGAGGTCGTAATCGCCGTAACGGAAGGAAAACTGGACTTCGGTCCCTGGGAGCAGATCTTCTACGGGGAATTCGACGGCCGGCGGAAAAAAAGGGTATTGGTCAAGATAATCGGGGATTAAAAAATCAAGGGGTAATGGGTCCTGGGTAATAGGTTATAGGCCAAATAAGCGGCCCATCACCCATCACCTATAACCCATTACCCCGGATTCACATCAGTTCATTTTCCAATATCGCCAGAGTAATCCTTGAAACGCAGACAAGCCGATCTTGTTCGTCCGTTATCCGTATATCCCAAAGGTGGGTTCCCCGGCCGGTATGGACGGGGGTCACGATGCCATAGACGAACCCCGACCGGACGGAGCGGACATGGTTGGCGTTGATCTCCAGGCCGACGCAGCGTTTTTTTTTCGGATCGAGGCAGAGAAAAGACGCGACGCTCCCGAGCGTTTCCGCGAGAGTTACCGAAGCGCCGCCGTGGAGCAGGCCGTAAGGCTGAACGGTCCGGCGGTCCACGGGCATCCTGGCCCGGATGAAATCATCCCCTATCTCAAGAATTTCGATTCCGATATGCTCGACCAGAGTTCCCCGGGTCCTTTTCTGTATGTCTTCCGCCTTTGCATTCTGAAACCAGATTTTCATCTCAACCTTTCCTTTAGACCGTTTATTGCGATTTTGGCCGCGTCCGAAAAAACGATTGACAGCCGTTTCTTAAAGGAATACTTATCCCACCGTCAACTGAAAAGAACCCTTGGACTCTTTTTCTGTTTCCTTTTCCTTGCCTCCCTTCCGCCCCTGTTCTCTGATCCTTGTCATCTATCCGGAATTGTTGAATAATTTCCCGGCCACGGCCGATTCCGTTTCCGGAAAAAACAATTGACAGCAGTTACCTAAAGGAATAAAGATTTTCCGTCATTGAACAGCCTTCCCCGAATCCCCCGAGCAGGAGGTTACATCTGCCGGGCCGCGGGCCCGGCGGCGATTTGATAAATGCGGATGCTTCATTTTTCTTGATCCTGAAAGGAGGAAGGTAATGAGCACCACCATTATTGTCATCCTCGGTTTTCTGATCTATGCAATTCTCTATTTTACTTACGGCAAGAAGATCGAGAGGGATGTCGTAAAGGCCTCGGACGAGATCGAGGCCCCCTCGAAACGCCTTTACGACGGCATTGACTACGTCCCGGCCCACAGGGTCGTCCTGTTCGGCCATCATTTCTCTTCCATCGCCGGCGCCGGGCCGATCATCGGTCCCGCCCTGGCCATGTGCTGGGGATGGCTCCCGGCCCTGCTCTGGGTCTGGCTGGGGAACATCTTCATCGGCGCCGTCCATGATTACCTGGCGCTGATGGCCTCGATGCGCTACGACGGGAAATCCGTTCAGTTCGTCGCTTCCGACCTGATTTCGAAACGCACGGGTACGGCCTTCTACTGGATAGTCTTTTTCCTGCTCGTCCTCGTGGTAGCGGCATTCGCCACCGTCATCGCCGGGATGTTCGCGAAAACACCGGAGATCGCCGGGGCGTCCATTTACGTCACGGTTGTGGCCGTTCTGCTCGGATACCTGATTTACAAGGTAAAGATGAACCTGCCCGTGGCGACCGTGATAGGAATAGCACTGTTAGCAGGGGCGATCTGGCTGGGAACGATTACCCCCGTTCCGGCCAAGTTTGAGACCTGGCTGGTTGTTCAATTCTTCTATATCATAATCGCTGCGGCCATTCCCGTTACGATCCTTCTCCAGCCGCGCGATTACCTCAATTCCTGGCTCCTCTATTTCGGTATCTTCATCGGATTCGCAGCGGCAATATTCACTTTCCGGGGAATAGAGATTCCCCTCTTTTCGGAATTCTCCCCGGTCCTGATCGGCGGGAAACAGACGCCTTTCTGGCCCGCCATTCCCCTGATCGTGGCCTGCGGCTCCCTTTCCGGCTTCCACTCCCTGGTGGCATCGGGGACGTCCTCCAAGCAGATCGCCAAGGAGAGCGACGGCCTCTTCATCGGCTACGGGGCGATGTTCACGGAGGGATTCCTCTCCACTATCGTTATCTGCGCTATCGCGGGATTCGGGTTCACCGCTCTTAAAACAGCCGCTGCCGCGGGCAACGTGCCGTTCGCCCTCGACCACAGCAACTGGGGCGCGCTCTTCACCAAGACCTCAGAGACTTTGAAGCTCTCCCAGGCCAACCTGGTGGTCCAGACGTATGCGGACATGGTGGCGGCCAGCTTCCTGGCGTTCATCCCGGCCAAGATCGTCAAGGTCATCGCGGGGCTCTGGATTTCGGCTTTCGCCTTGACCACTCTCGATACTACCAATCGGATCGCCCGGTACTGCCTCGTCGAGATGCTGGCGCCGGTCAAAAACGCGGCCGGCGGTCTTTATAATATCGTTACCAACAGGTGGATCGCTTCCCTGGTGCCCGCGATGCTCGGAATTTACCTGGCCTGGAGCAAGCAGTTCACGATTGTCTGGCCCGCATTCGGGGCTGCAAATCAGCTGATCGCCTCGATCGCTCTGATGACCGGGGCCGCCTTTGTCGCGAAGAAGCTGAAGTCGAAATTCGCCGTCATGGCCACCGTGCCTGCCTGGTTCCTCTGGTTCACGGTTACGGCGGCCATCATCTGGTTCATGATTGTCGTTATGCCCGACAACATCGCGAAGGCCCCCGGGCAGGGCTGGACGGTGCAGGTGATCATGGGCATTATGCTCCTGCTCAACCTCCTGTTCATCTTCGACTTCTTCAAGATGGGCAAGGAAATCAGAAAGTCCGCGGCGGGAGAATCCGTGGACGAGAAAAAGAGCGAAACGGCCTAGCCGGATCGCAAAACGACCCGGTATGGGGTTAAACCTTTTAGACATTCTGAAAAGGTTTTTTCAGGACGTGCACAGGACGCAGCGTGAGAGCCTCGTGGCTCTCACCTGCGTCGAGTTGCGCGAACTGGAGAATATCTTCGCCCTTCTCCTCCTGGGCTCTTTTGCCGGATTTTCCGCGCCCCCCACTTTTCTCTCGCTTGAGCTCCTGCCGTACATGGAACGGGAGCTGCGGATAATGAACCGGCAGGCGGAGAATTCCGGGGACATGCTGGCGGAGCTGATGGGGACCCTGGGCATTGACTGATCTGACAGATGCGAATTGTCTTTTATACGGGGAAGGGCGGCGTAGGAAAATCCACCATTGCGGCGGCTTCGGCGTGGCAGCTTTCGCGCACCCGCCGTGTCCTGATCGTTTCCCTTGATCCGGCGCATAATCTCGGAGACATTTTCCGGGTCACTTTGGGCAAGGGGGACAAGAGATTCAACGAAAACCTGGTCCTCAGGGAGATCGACCTGAAAAAGCTCTCCCGCAATTATCTCGAGCGGGAGATATCCGTTCTCTCGGGGACCTATAAATATCTCCAGGCTTTCAATCTCGACCGCTATTTCTCCGTCCTGAAATATTCCCCCGGCATAGAGGAATACGCGCTTCTGACCAGCATCGACGAGACGATCCGCGGCGGAAAAGATTTCGATTATATCGTTTTCGATACGCCTCCGACCGGCTTGACGCTTCGCTTCCTTGCGCTTCCCCAGGTGACGATGGCCTGGATCGACCGTCTTATTCAGATCAGGAAGCAGATCCTGGAGAAGCGTTATACGATCCAGAAGATCATGCGCCCCCTGAAAGAGGGCGAGAACAACCCCGAAGTCAGGCTCGATTACACTGAAGAGGGGGACGAGGTCCTTCAACGCCTCAGGTTCCTGAATGAAAACTACCAGGGATTGAGCCGGATTCTGCGGAGCGAGCAGTGCGGTTTTGTCCTGGTGTTCAACCCGGATCTTCTGTCGCTCCGGGAATCCGAACGCATAGTAGAAGGGTTGCGGGATTTGAAGCTGCCCCTGCGCCTCCTCATTGACAATAAAGTTACGGAAGAAAACAGGGAAACGGCAGCAAAGGCGGAGGAAGAACTCAGGACTGCAACAGGAGGCGTTCCGGTTGAGCGGGTCCTGCTTTCGGGAATGCTCGGCGGCGAAAAAGGCCTTTATGAGATTCCCGAGGATCTGGTCTCAATTCTGCACTGAGAGAGAAAATCATGTTCGAACACGAATACCTGATACGCGAACCGCTCTTTTACCTCTTTATAGCCTTTTCATTCCTCCTCGGCCTCGGGTTCTTCTGGGGGAAGAGGGCCAATCGAAAAATATTTCTCTCCGCGTTCAATGATCTCCTCGATGTAATCAAGCCCGTCGATCAGACGTTCACGAATATCGGGGGTCTGATAGGCTATCACGCAAGCTTTGTTACCAGGAAAAAGGGCGCGATTGAAAAGGTGGATGCAACGATCACCTTTCTCCCGCGGCAGTCGTGGCTTTATTTTCCCATTTCCAAGCTGATCCGGAAATACGACCGGCTGTTCATCACTTTGTATCTGCGCGGCGATCTGCCGGCGGAAGGACACCTGATTGAAGCCGGCTACGCCCGGTTCAGGGGGCCGAAAATCACGAACGCCGACCGCCTGCAGAAAGAGACCGTAAAATGGGGCAAGCTGGATTTCCACCTCTATTACGGGAATATGAAAATGCGCGAGAAGCTTTTGCAGTACGCGGAGAGGAACCCGGATCCTGGCGCCATCCGCCATATAGCCCTGGTGCCGCATGAAAAGAAATGCTTTGTATTCATGATTCCCCGAAAGGGAGAGGTGGGGAAGTATTTCGGGCCGGTGTATTCCTGGCTTCCTTCCGTAATAAGGCCGGCTGATTAAACCCGGGATTTCTTGCCTTGACGAAGGTAAAATAGATTGATAAAAAACAGATACTATCAATTTGATCATCAAGAATAAACGGGTCCAGAATTTTCTGGAGGATATAGTCTGGTCGGGCCGCCAGCTGAAATTTTTTTCAGCCGGCGGCTTTTTATTCACCGCATATCTTTTCAGGGGTGGATTACTCACAGCATCTCCTTTCAATTGAGCCCATTAATCCACCCCTGAAATTTACGAATCCGGCTGCAGCGCACGAATTCCGGAGAGAGCATGTTGTTGGCAATCCTCATACATCGCCTGGTTCCGATATTCTCTTCCCGGCGCGTAAATTCGGCCCTGTTTTTGTTATTGATATTTTCAGTTCCTGATCCGGTCCTTGCCCTGGAATGTGAGAACGGCAGGTATTTCAATGAAAGGACGGAAAGATACGAGGTATGCAGGATGCTTCCGGATCTGAACGGCTGTAAAGACCTGGGGTCAAGAGGCCACATGAACAAGATAAGATCCATACCGGGGCAGGAGACTGAGTTGAGGAGTTACCAGTGCGGCGACAAGCTCATAACCATATATATTTTTCCGGACAAGACCGTCTACGGTTTTGCTGTTTATGAGGAAAAAAAGGGAGAGATACAATGGTTCTGGGATTATGACAGAGACGGCAATTTCGAAAGCGGCATTAAAATAATCTATTAGTTCAGAATTCCTTCCCCGTATTCAAGCTCCATTCTGCATTTCCAATCAGATTTTCAGAGCGCGCCTTTCCTCGAATATTATTGAACGTGCTTGGAATGTTCCATACTATTTAAAAAATTTTCAAGGAGTATGGTATGGACACATCAGCCAAGACAAAGGTCTCAACGAAGGATTTCGACGATGTTATATGGCAGGAGCTTTATCTTTTTCTTTTCCCTCCAAAATCTTTCCAGCGCGCCCGTGCAGAGGTCGCCGCAATATTAAAAAAAACGGGACTCAAGAAAGGGCGCGTACTCGACCTGGCGTGCGGTCCCGGCCGCCATTCCATCCCTCTCGCGGGGAATGGATTTCATGTGACCGGGGTTGACCGCTCCTCGTTTCTCCTCAGCCAGGCAAGGAATTATGCCTTGCGCGAACGCGTCGGGGTCGAATTGATCAATGAGGATATGCGCCTTTTTTCCCGGCCTGATCAATATGATCTTGCCCTGAGCATGCACAGCTCTTTCGGATATTTCGAAGATCCCATGGATAGCCGGGCGGTTTTAAAACGCGTATACGGAAGCCTGAAAAGAGGCGGAATGTTCTTTATCGACTTGCCGGGGAGGGAGGTCCTCTTCCGGAATTTCAGACAAACCGTGCGCAAGAAAGTATCGGGATTCGGAAATGTAACGGAATACAGGATATTGCAGGCAGAGGGGAAGAGACTTGAACTGAGGTGGAGATTCTATAAAGATGGGCTGTTGGAGAATTATTCTTTCAAACTGTGGCTCTACTCAGGACCCGAGATCAGGAATCTTTTGGCTGAAACCGGCTTTGAAGATATCAGCCTTTTCGGGAATTTCAGCCTGAGTCCTTACGATCAAACGGCAAAGCAGCTTATTGCCTTTGCCGTCAAGAAGTGAAGACCTGCCGGACTTTCCGGCTCCGGAAAAAGCGCCCTCTTCTTCGGCCGGCTCTTATTTCTTGAGTTTCTCATAAATTTCATCGTGGATCGGGACAGAGATGCCGAGTTCCTTCCCTTTCTTCACGATATAGCCGGTGAAGATCTCGAGTTCCGTTCTCCTCTTGTTTTCGAAGTCGAGCTGAAGCGAAGTTTTTGTTTCCGGCGGAAATGAGCCGGCCTTTTCCAGGACGGAAGAAACGAGGTCGCCGGGGAAACGGATTCCCTGCTTTCGGGCAACCTGGTCCAACTCCGCAGTAAGGCCTCTCAATTTCTCCAGGGTCTCTCCGTCTGCGAGGAGTTCTCCGAAATTTTTTCCCGTGAATGCGCTCAGAGTAGCAAGAGGTTCGATAAAACTGTATTTCGCCCAGAGGACGTCCGCCATATTGCCCTGGAGCGCGGCATCCACGCCTGCCTGCCGGAAAATGGTTTCGATATACCTGAATTCTTCCGGATCGGTTTTTCCTCCGGGGCCGAATACGATCCGGCTGACGTCACCGCGGCGCTCAATGACTCCCGGGGACACAATCCGCGAGCTGATATAGGCGGTTCCCCTCAGGACGATTCCTTCCGGGACAATATTTTCAATTCGCTCGGAAATATTAACTCCATTCAGGAGAGGGAGTATCACCGTGCTGTCGTGCAGGCATCCGGCGATCGACCGTGCGGCTTCCTCGAGATCGTATCCTTTTACACAGAAAAGGATTATGTCCAGCGGACCGGCCTCGGAAGAGCGGTCGGTTGCAAGCCATGGCCTGGCGGTGAAGTTCCCTTCGATGGAGATGATCTTGAGTCCGTCCCGCCTGATCGCCTCCAGATGCTTCCCGCGGGCGAAGAAAACAATGCGGTGTTCGCCTGCGTTGGCGAATCTCCGGACCAGTTTCCCTCCGAAATAGCCGCCGACTCCCCCCAGTCCAATGACAGCGATTCTCATCTCGCGCAACCTCCTTTCGGGTTAACTCTTGATGGGCGGACGGTTAGTGCTGAGGTGTCGGCCTCCGTCCACCGGCAGCAGTATTCCCGTTATCCAGGCGCTCCGGTCGGAAGCGAGGAAAAGGGCCGCTTCCGCCACGTCCTGCGGTTTTCCGTTTCTGCCGAGCGGGTGAAGACCTCGCATTACATCATAAAATTCGGAGACCCGCCCCGGGCCGAAAATCGGGTGCGCCAGTTCGGTCTCCTCGACGGCCGCCGGGCAGATAACGTTTACACGGATGTTTTCCGGCGCCAACTCCATGGCGAATACCTGTGAGAGCATCTGCAGGGCCGCCTTGGTCGTGCAGTAAAGCCCCGCACCCGGAAGGGCCTTGTGCCCGGAGATGGACGAGATATTGATGATCGAGCCCCCGCCCGCCCTTCTCATGGCCGGGAGAACGGCTTTCGTAACCTGCCACGGAGCGAAGGCGTTTGTTTTCATCATCTCGTCCCACATGGCGGGGCCGGTTTCCTCGAGCGTTCCGAAGCGCATGAACCCGGCGTTATTTACCAGGATATCGATTCTCCCGGCGCGCTCCTCGGCAAACCGCACGACCCTGTGGATATCTTCCGTCCGGGTCACGTCCGCGCGGATCGCATGGAGGCCTCCGGCGCCGCCGCCTATCTTTTCAACCGCTTCGAGCAGCTTTTCCTCCCGCCTGCCGCAGATTATTACAGCGGCGCCTTCATCGCGGAAGCGCCGGGCAATGGCGAGACCTATACCCGTCCCTCCGCCGGTGACGATGGCGACCCTGCCCTTCAATTCATTATTTTGAGAAGAACTCATCACATTACCCCGTCCAAATCAGCTATTTTAAAAAAGCCCCGCTTGTTCGGGGCGGGGCGGAAACATCTCATGCGGCTTCCCTCGGTCCAGGTTAAAAAAGGGAAAAAGCTCAAAAACTGAAAGAACATAGACCATCCGGAGCCATGATGTCAAGGGGGTCAGGTCTTTAGGGCCTGTTGCCCAAATAAACTCATTTATACTTTCAATGTCCGGCGGTCGGGTCGGATTCCTCCCGGCGCCCTTCGACAGGCTCAGGGAGGTCTTTTCTGCCGCTCACCCTGA
>Ga0116160_1000453_pt1 | contig 48668 bp, 43 predicted proteins | sample AD_JPNAS2_MetaG_FD_89879 | JGI IMG/M metagenome (GOLD analysis project Ga0116160, IMG submission 89879) | Active sludge microbial communities of municipal wastewater-treating anaerobic digesters from Japan - AD_JPNAS2_MetaG | ecosystem: Engineered > Bioreactor > Anaerobic > Digestate | place...
ATCGTTCACGCCTTCGTAGCCTATGCCGAAACCCGCTCCCCGGCTGAGTTCGAAGAATTCGCTGCCCGGATCTATGAGCCGCTGAATCAGAACGCGCGGCGGCTTTTTGCCCTGTTTGGCCAGCCGGTCGTTCTGGGCCTGTCCTCCGGGGTTGTACGCCTTTTCCCAAAGCTCGTATATTTTCTCCTCCTCGGAGAGCCAATGCCCGCGGTTCTCCGCCATCTCCAGTTCCTTCTTCTTTGCCCGGGACATTTTTTTATCGGGTTTGTCAGCCATTCATTTATCTCCTTTCACTTGAAGCAGATCATGTTCGATTCTGTAGCCAAGTGTTTAAGCTTTGTCTGTAGGCCAAGGATGACAAATGCAGTACGCCGAGGTTGAAAAATGAACGGGATGAAGGAACGGGTATTTCAAATCGCCGGTTTCTGATATAGGGTATTCAATGTTCAAGAGGTGATAATAATGCCGGGTAAAAAGAAGACCAAGCAGGAACTCATGGATGAGGTATCTTCGCTGCGTCGGATAATCGCAGAATCAGAGCGAATCGAGATCGACCGGCTCAAGGACGCGGACGAACTGAGAAGAAGTGAAGAGAAATACCGGAATCTTGTCGAATTAACTCTTGACCTGATCTTCATGGTGGACCGGAAAGGCAAATACACATACGTCAATCCGAGATTTGAAAACGTCACGGGATATTCCGTTGACGATTTGATCGGCCGGCCGTTCATATATCTCGTTGCTCCGGAAGTTATTAAATCAACAATAGACCGGTTTAAAAAAGGGATGCGAGGCGAGGACACGCCGCCCTACGAGGCGGAACTGATCCACAAAAACGGCAATAGAATACCGGTGGAATTTCTTGTAACGACGCAATACGACAACCATGGCGATCCGACGGGCAGATTGGGAATCGGCCGGGATATCACGGAACGCAGAAAAGCGGATCGCGCCTTGAGACAGCTTGCCGCCGATTTGGCGAAAGCCCAGTTTCTTGCCCACATCGGCAACTGGCGCTATGATATAGAAACGAAGTTATCCGTCTGGTCCGAGGAGATGTATCGAATCTTTGGACTTGATCCAATGCCAAGCGAGCCGTCGCGCATCCATCACAAGAGCTATATTCACTCCGATGATTGGTCCCGATATGAGGAATCCGTCCGCTCTGCCCTTGCAGGGAAACAATTTGAAGTGGAATTGAGAATTCTGCGACCAGACGGCTCAGTGCGCCACGTCTTTACCCGGGGAGAAGCAGAGTTTGACCAGCGTGGAAGAATCAAAGGACTTTTTGGAACGGCTCAGGATGTGACTGAGCGTGTATCGGCCGAAAAAACACTGAAAGCTCAAAGCGAACAACTCAGAATTCTTTCTGCAAAGCTTTCCGAAGCTGAAGAAACGGAAAGAAAGAGAATCGCCAGGGAACTCCACGATCAGGTGGGACAGAACTTGACAGTTGTGGGAATCAATTTGAATATCCTGCGATCGGCGATCGGTGAAGACAGCCTGACTACCCATCACAATTGTTTATTGAACGATTCGATGTTACTTGTGGAACAGACATCGGAATTTACACGAAGTTTAATGGAGGATTTAAGGCCGCCCGACATGGATTATTATGGCTTGATCGCCGCTATTCAGTGGTACAGCAAACGATTCTCGATGAGGACCGGAATTGAAGTAATCATGAAGGGAGATGAGATTCATCCCCGGCCAAGTACTTACATAGAAAACAATCTGTTCAGAATCGTTCAGGAGGCCCTTACCAACATAAGCAAGCATTCCCAAGCCAAAATAATTCAAATAAGAATAAATATCGCCGACAGGAAATTAAGGGTCAGGATAGATGACGATGGTATCGGGTTCGATCCGGGAAAGTTGCATGGATTACCTGAGCATCAAGGATTGGGCCTCATGAACATGACCGAGCGAGCCGAATCAATGGGAGGTCATTTCTCAATCAAATCCAGAATCGGCAAAGGTACGGAGATTAATGTAGAGGTGCCTTTATGAACATCACTGTATTAATAGCTGATGACCACGCAATCGTTCGCGATGGACTTCGATATTTGTTGGAAGCCCAAGGGAGATATAAAGTGGTCGGTGAAGCGGCAAACGGCCGTGAGGCGGTAAGAAAAGTGAAAGAACTCAAACCCGATATCGTTATTATGGACATCGTCATGGCGGAATTGAACGGCATCGAAGCTACGGAACAGATCCGCAAATCTCATCCGTCTACGCGCGTCATCATGCTTTCGATGCAATCTTCGACGGAGCCCATCCTGCGCTCGTTAAAAGCAGGAGCGAGCGGATATCTGCTGAAAGAATGTGCGGGCCGTGAGTTGGTTAATGCAATCTATGCGGTTCACGGGGGCAAGCGTTATCTCAGCAACAAGGTGTCGGATCAGATGATGGGAGCCTTCCTGAATCAAGAAGAAAACTTGAAGGATCCCTTATCGATTCTCAGCCAGCGGGAGCGGGAAGTTCTTCAACTCGTTGTAGAGAGTAAGACCAGTGCAGAGATCGCAGACTTGCTATTCCTTTCCATTAAAACGGTAAAAACATACCGAAGCCGGTTAATGACAAAATTAGGCATCAAAGATATTCCCAGTCTCATCAAATTTGCCATTCAGCATGGCCTCACCACAGTAGAATGAACCGGTTCGCCTCATTTGATTCAAATATGCGGATTGAAAGGACCCGTCAATACTCTGATAATGAAAGGGGGTAATAGGAGCGCAGGAATGCATTTCAGAAGCCGGTCCCGTGCGTTATCCGTATTTATTCTGGTCCTGATTTTCTCCTTCTTCCCTTCTGCGGAAACCCCGGCGCGCGGGGCGGCCGCGGAGATCACTATCCTTCATGTCAACGATACCCACGGCCACATCCTTCCCCTTCCCGAGCGGAACAGGGATGGCTCTCCCGGCTCTGCCTTAATCGGCGGAGCGGCAAATCTCGCCGCCATGATCGAAAAGGAGCGCCGCGCCAATCCGTCGGGAACCCTGCTTCTCTCGGGAGGCGACATGTTCCAGGGGACGCCGATCTCCAATGTCTTCCGGGGCCGGCCCGTCCTGGAGATAATGAACGAGCTCAAATTCGACGCCATGGCCGTCGGGAACCATGAATTCGACTGGGGACGCGCGGCGCTGGAGAAGCTGAGCGCGGCGGCGGCGTTTCCCTTCCTCGCGGCGAATATCAGGGACTCCCGGGGCAATGTTCCCAAATGGGCAAAGCAGTATATCATCTTGAGGAAAAACTCCCTGAACATCGCCGTTATCGGCCTTACCACGACGGACACGCCGATCTCGACAAAGCCCGGTAATGTGAAAGGCCTCATATTCTCCCGGCCCGAAAACGTCCTTCCGGTCCTGATCCGGGAAGTACGCAGGAAAGGCGCCGATATGGTAATCGTGCTGTCCCACCTGGGACTCGATGCGGACCGCGAGCTTGGCGCCGCCGTCCCGGGAATCCAGGTCATTGTCGGAGGGCACAGCCATACTGCGGTCTTCCGGCCCGTTACGGCCGGGTCCGCCGTTGTCGTCCAGGCCAAATGCTGCGGGGAGTATCTGGGCGTTCTCCGCCTGAAAGTGGACCGGAAGACGGGGGAGGTTCTGTCCCATACCCGGGAAGGGGCTCTCCTGACCGTTTATTCCCGGCCGCGCGATCCGGCGGACGCCCGCATCGCCGGAATTGTCCGCGGCTACGACGACCTGATCCGGGGGGAATTCTCCCGGGCGGTCGGGGAAACATCGGCGGATCTCGCCAGATCGTCCCGGCAGGAATCCAACATCGGTAATCTGGTCGCCGACGCCATGAGGAATGCCGCCGGGGCGCAGATAGCCTTCCAGAATTCCGGCGGCATCCGCACGGACATACCCCGGGGGAAGATCACGATGGAGCAGGTCTTCACGGCTCTTCCGTTCGATAATTACATCGTCGCCATTGACCTGACAGGTCGCCGGATCATGCAGATTCTCGAAAGGAATGCGCGGGCGGATCACGGCCTGCTCCAGGTTTCCGGTCTCCGGGTTGCCTACGATATGCGTAACGAGCCCGGGACCCGGCTGGCCGAAGTCAGCCTGAACGGAGTACCATTGGATCCCGAACGCCTCTACCGCGTGGCCGTCAACGATTTTCTCGCCGCGGGCGGGGACGGCCTGGCGGAATTCAGGGAAGGAAAAAATATCGAGTACGGGGACGATCTGCGGGAAGCGGTCGTCCGATACCTCCGTGACCGCTCGCCGGTCAATCCGAAAATAGAAGGAAGGATAAATATAATCAGACAATAGTTAAGGGTTCAGAGTTCCGAGTTGATTAATAAGATTATGAAAAGCTTGTGAACCGAACAGGATCGATGTGACAGTGAAAAGGAGAAATGGCACAGGAGGCTGAACCCCGAACACGGGACTCGAGATTCGGAACTCGCTGATACCATGTCCGATAAAGACAACATCAAAGTTTACGTAAACGGCCGTCCGGTGAAGATCTATATCGGGATGCAGGTGAAGCACGCCCTGATCGCATCTGACGAAAGTCTCTACAGCCAGGCTGTCGCCGGGGATATTGAAATTATGGATGGAGACGGATTTCCGATCGGGATGGAAGGAGCTCTTCGGGAGGGATCTGAGATACGGACCAGGAGGAAGAAGTAGTTCACGGTTCAGATCTGAAATATCTCGCCCCTGCAGGGAACGTGCGTAACCAGCCCGAGTTGCTCCTTCACCACCTTTTCGAAATCGAGGGCGGTGTTTTCTTCGCCGTGCACGATGAAGACCTCTGGATGGTTCCGGAAAATCCCGAGCCACTCCATCAGTTCCGGCTGGTCCCCGTGGGCTGAAAAGCCTCCGATGGTATGGATGCGGGCCTTGACCGCCACCGTCTCCCCGAGCAGGTGCACTGTTTTTTCCCTGTCCACTATCTTCCGCCCGAGCGTACCGCGCGCCTGGAACCCGACAAAGACTATGCTGCATTCCGGCCGCCACAGGTTGTGCTTCAGGTGATGCCGGATCCGCCCGCCTTCGCACATGCCGCTTCCGGCGATGATGATTGCGCCGGAACGGATGCTGTTGATGCGCTGTGATTCCTGGGCGGACTTGGTGAAGTGAAGTTTCAATGAGCCGCCATCCGCCCGCCGGAAAAGCTTGAGCGCCTCCTCGTCAAAGTATTCCGGGTGGGCTATATATATTTTTGTGGCTTCTTCCGCCAGGGGACTGTCCACGTACACGTCAATCGGCTTGAGACGTTTCTCGCGGACCAGCTTGTTCAGGGTATAGAGAATGTCCTGGGTCCTGCCGACGGCAAAGGACGGGATCAGGACGTTCCCGCCCCTGCTGAATGTGGATCGAACGGCTTCCGCCAGCTCCGCCACGCTTTCTTCCAGGCTCTTGTGCCGCCGGTTCCCGTATGTCGATTCCATAACGACGAAATCCGCCTTCGCCCTGTGGTCGGGGTCCTGGACGATCGGGTTCCCTTTTTTCCCTATGTCGCCGGAAAAGACGATCGTCTTCTCGCTTCCATCGCGGTACGAGATTTCGATGGAAGCCGATCCGAGGATGTGACCCGCGTCGGTAAAACGGTACTTGAAGCCGGGAAAGAGCGTTTCGGTTTTTCCGTAAAATTTTTTCTCAAACAGGTCCAGCGCTTTCTCCACGTCATCCGCGGTATAAAGCGGTTCCACAGTTTCCGCCCTGCCCGCCCGCAGGTTTTTTCTCGTCATCCATTCGGCGTCCTTTTCCTGAATATGGGCCGAATCCAGGAGCATGATCTCGCAGAGGTCGGCGGTTGCCGTCGTGGCGACGATCTTTCCCCGGAATCCCTCCCGGACGAGTCGTGGGACCATCCCCGAGTGGTCGATATGGGCATGGGTGAGAAAAACGGTTTCTATATCGGGCGGGTTGAAAGGAAAAGGCCGGGAGCGGTTGGACGCACCCTGGTACATGCCGCAATCGACCAGAATCCTCCTGCCGCTCAAAGACAGCTCGAAACACGATCCCGTGACTTCCCGCGCCGCGCCGTGAAATTTTATTTCCATATCGTTCCTATTTTTTTCCCTTCCTGTGTTTCAGGTAACCTGCAAAGCCGGGAAGAACGGAAATCAGGATAATCCCCATGACGACGAGAGTGAAATTGCTCTTTACAATCGGAATGTTCCCGAAGAAGTAGCCTCCAAAGATAAAAGTCGAAATCCAGGCTATGGTCCCGGCCACGCTGAAGAAAAGGAAGCGCGGGTACGGCATCCTGCCGATCCCGGCTACGAAGGGGGCAAAGGTCCGGACTATCGGCATGAATCTCGCGATGCTGACAGTCTTCGCCCCGTGCCGGTCATAAAAAGCGCGGGTCCGGTCGAGATATTCGCGATTGAAGAAGACGGACTTCTCCTTGTAAAAAACCTTTGGGCCGACGTATCGCCCGATCCAGTAATTGGTAGTGTCGCCGGATATGGCGGCCAGGGCCAGGGCGAGGGCAATCCATTCGACCTGAAAAGACCCCAGGGCCGCAAATGTTCCGACCGCGAACAGGAGGGAATCGCCGGGCAAAAACGGCGTTACGACGAATCCTGTTTCGCAGAAAATTATCATGATCAGGATCGCGTACGTCCAGGTCCCGTACGTGCGGATGATTACGTCGAGATGCTTGTCGAGGTGAATAAGAAAATCGAAAAAGAATAAAATTATATCCATACAGTCTGGCAGGTTATGGGTTATGGGTTATGGGTTATGGGTCCCATTCGATGGACGTCTCTCCACTCAATTGGAGGAATTATAAGAATTGACGTTTATTTGACGCCGGGCGAAAAGTCAAGTCAAACCGCATTAAAACTCAATCGGGATGACAGCTCCTCTCTTTTAAAAATACCCATTACCTATTACCCTCACCCATCACCATTGGTGATAACCCCGAATTGACAGGGTGGGGCCGAGATGATAGATTCCTTGTCGCATCAGATCCTTCCGGCGAGAACATAAATGAGAGATTTTCTCACCCTTTCCTACTACCGGAATCTTTTCCTTAATTTGTCGCTGAACAAGAAGCTCATCGCAATGATGCTTGTCCTCAGCGGCATTCTCCTTTCTGTGCTCCTGTACCTCCACTGGCAGGCTGAACGGCAGTTGATCAGCAATTTTGAAAAGCAGACGGCCGAGCTGACCCGCGCCATCCAGGTAGGAGTGGAGCGCGTGACGGGAAGCACTTCCACCCGGGAGTCCGGACTCGAGCAGTATATGAAGTCCCTGAAGTCCAAGGGGATAAACGAAATATCGGTCATCAGCACGGAGGACGAGGTTATCGCCAGTTCGAACCCCACCAAGGTCGGCAAGCCTCTCAGCCCGAAGAAAAAGGAAATGATCATCAAGGCGCAGCTCGGGGAGCAGTTTTCCGAAGAGGGGCGGACATATAATGTCATGATCCCGGTCATCGCCGGAAAAATGCATTACGGCTACATCCACCTGCAGATCAACACGGAGGACGTTTCGGAGCTGCAGAAGAAGAATACGATCAAGAGGATTATCGCCACCCTGATGGTGTTTTCCCTCGGCATAGCTCTTTCCATCTTTCTTGCAATCCGCTACACGGAGCCGATTCACCACGTGGTCGAGGCGGCCCGGAAGGTGGCGGCCGGAGACCTGAACCAGAACCTGCCCGAAGGGCGCAAGGATGAAATCGGGGACCTCACCAGGAGCTTCAACTTCATGGTCCAGCGGCTGCGGGAAGAAAGGCGCCTGGAAGAGAGGCTGCGCGAGGCCGAGCACCTGTCCGCGGTCGGGCAGCTTTCCCGGACGATAGCGCACGAGATCCGCAATCCCCTTAATTACATCAGCCTGAGCATCGACCACATAAAAGAAAAATACCGGCCCGCGGGGGGCGATATCTCCGGAAACTTCGATGCCCTGATTTCCAGGATCAAGCACGAAATACACCGGCTGGATAAGCTCGTCAGCGATTTTCTCGACTACGGGAAGCCGCTCAAAATGAACGTACAGAAGATTTCCGTTTTTTCCGTGCTCAACGATGTAATCCAGATAGTCAAGCCGAAGGCCGGTTCCGACAAGGTGGCCATTGTCGAGCGTTTCGATTTCCTCCCCGAGCTGGAAATGGACCTTGAGCTCATGAAAACCTGCATTTTCAATATCGTTATCAACGGGCTCCAGGCGATGCCGAACGGCGGAACCCTCACGATGGGGACGGAGGGAAAGGACGGCCATTTTGTTCTGAAGGTCGGCGATACCGGATCGGGAATATCCAAAGAAAATATATCCAGGGTCTTCGAGCCCTTCTTCACGACAAAGCTCAACGGCCTCGGGCTCGGCCTCGCCATTACGAAGCGGGTCATAGAGGAACACGGAGGAAAAATAGAATTTTCCAGCGTGGAGGGACGGGGGAGCGAAATCACGATTAATCTCCCCGTTCCTTCGCCATTGATGTAGCCAAAACCGTGAACTGTAAGGCGCGAAGCGTAAGGTGTCCATAAAGGAAAGGCCAGCGGAAGAATGTAAGGAGTAAAGCGTCAGGCGTAAGGTGTTTTTCCGGCAGATACGCTTTGCTCTTTACGCTTTACTCCTTCCGATTGTAAAACGAGAGAAGCGGAAATGGCGATAATACTGGTTGTAGACGATGAGACCCTCCAGAGGGAGATCCTCCGGACCATCCTCGCGGATGAGGGATTCGAGACCTATGAGGCCTCGTCCGGCGAGGAGGCGCTGAAGCTCATTAAATCCTATAATCCCGATGTCGTCCTGACGGACCTGAAAATGGAAGGGATGGATGGAATCGAGCTTCTCAACCGACTGAAGGCAGGGCGCGATCCGCAGTCCGCCCCCGCCGTCGTAATCACGACCGCCTTCGGCACGATTTCGTCCGCCGTCGACGCCATGAAGCAGGGGGCCTTCGATTACCTGACAAAACCCCTTGACAAGGACGTGGTGATCCTGACGCTCAAAAGGGCTCTGGAACGGGTCGAGCTCGTCCGGAAAAATATCGAGCTGCAAAAAGCGCTCTATGACAGGTTTCACATCGACGGCATCGTCGGCCGTTCGCGGGAGATCCAGGAAGTTATCCGGATAGTCAAGAAGGTGGCCGGGAGCTCCGCCACGGTTCTCATCCTCGGCGAAAGCGGAACCGGAAAAGAGCTTATCGCGCGCGCCATCCATTACAACAGCCCACGCAGCACAAAGTCGTTCATGGCGATCAATTGCGCTGCCATTCCGGAGACCCTGCTCGAGAGCGAGCTGTTCGGATACGAGCCCGGCTCCTTCACCGGCGCCACCGGCCGAAAGGTCGGCCTTTTTGAGGCCACGAACCAGGGCAGCCTCTTTCTGGACGAGATCGGGGACCTTCCGCCCATTACGCAGTCGAAAATCCTTCGCGTCCTCCAGGAGAAAGAGGTGAGAAGGCTTGGCGGGAGGGAGTCCATCAAGGTCGACGTACGCATCATCGCCGCTACCAACAAGGACCTGGAAAAGGAAATGAGGGAGGGAAATTTCAGGGAAGATCTTTATTACCGGCTGAAGGTCGTGGCGATCCGGCTGCCCGCTCTCCGGGAGAGAAAGGAAGATATTCCCGAGCTGGCCAATTATTTTCTGGCCCGGTACAATAAGGAATTCGGGAAGAGAATAGCAAAAATAGAAGATTCCGCCCTCCGGGCGCTTGTCGATTACAACTGGCCTGGTAATATCCGCCAGCTTGAATCGGTTATAGAAAAAGCCGTGCTGATGTGCGAATCGGTCTCCATTTCCTCCGGGGACGTCCTGGGGGAACTCAGGACCAGCGGGTACAGAAAGGCTCTGGATATCGATATCCCGGAGAACGGCTTGAATTACGAGGATTTGGAGAAGGCCCTCTTGAAAAAGGCCATGGACAAATCCGGGCAGGTAACCGCCAAGGCGGCCAGGATGCTTGGCATGAGTTATTATACGTTTTACGGCCGCTGGGAGAAATACCAGTCAGGACAGCCCCTGCCGGATGCCGGCGCCGACTTCCAGTTTGAAATACCTGATGAAGGAATAAATTACGAGGAATTGGAAAAAAATCTGCTGAAAAAAGCCATGGAAAGGACCAATAATGTGCTGGCGAAAGCGGCCAGACTCCTCGGCATGAGCTACAAAACCTTTTATCATCGTTGGGAAAAACACTTCCCGGCTTCCCAGGGGTCCTGATTTTGCAAAAAGGGAAATATTGTTTGTTTCTAAGGGAAGCGGTTTGTCGTGGCGGATACTTCTTTGTCTTACGGGGAGACGTTTTGTGAATTCAGAAGAAAAAGAACGGCCGATTTTCTTGGCCCATTTGTAATATATCGGTTTTCTTGTTGATTTCTTAAATGCCTTTCGTGGCACGCTTTTTGGAAGCCTCCTTACCCGTGAATCCGAATTGAAAGGAGGTGAAACCTAAATGAAGAAGCTCGTAGCCATTCTCGTTTCCATTTTCTTCGTTCTGTCAGTGGCAGGTCTGAGCATCGCCCAGGATAAGGCGGCCCCCGCAAAGCCCGCAGCGGCCGACAAAGTGAAGGCGGATGACAAAGCCAAGGCGGACGACAAAGCCAAGAAGGCCGACAAGAAGGTAAAGAAGGTAAAGAAGGCTAAGAAGGTAAAGAAGGCTGAGAAGAAGGACGATGCAGCGAAGCCGGCGGCTCCTGCCGACAAGAAGTAAGCATCGATTTCTTCAGGAATATAAAAAAGGACCCTCCGGGGTCCTTTTTTATATTCCGGGTAATGGGTTATGGGTCATAGGTAATGGGTACTGAACCGTGAGGCGTAAAGGGTAAAGAATAAGGTGTTTCGGGATGAACACCTCGACAGTCCCAGTCTCCGTTCATCGGAATAAACTGTTTCTGAAGCGGGTGGGGCCGGGTTCCGGACGGCGCAATTAACAGGCCTTTTCGTCGCCGCTCTTCTCGCAGCGGAGCGGCCGTAACGCACCCTGAGTCCGGCCACGGCCACGGCTTTCTCCCCATACCTTGATTCCGGGCGAATGTGCGTTACAGCGGAGCGAGACCCTTCGGCAGGCTCAGGGTGAGCGGCAGAAAAGACCTCCCTGAGCCTGTCGAAGGGCGCCGGGAGGAATCTGTCCCGACCGCTCCGCTAAGTTCGCGGTTCACAGTTCTCTCCAGAAAACCGTCAAGGGATGCAATAGATTTACATATCGTTTCCCGCTTTTCCCGCCCAACGCCCGTCTTTTTGACGCAACGGACGCGATAGACCCTTTCCCGCATTTCCCGCCCGAAATGCCCGAGGCCTAACGCCTGGCGTCCGAATTATGCTATAATCCGACCCATGAACCGCAGGAATTTTATTAAATCATCGATCGCAGCCGGCCTCATGCTGTCGGTACCCGGCCCGCTCAGGGGGATTCTGGAAGCCGCGGATCCAAAGCCGCCCGATCTCGCCGTGGTGCGGGGAACCTCCCCGGAAAGAATAACACGCGCCGCCATCGACGCCCTGGGGGGTATCAGCCGTTTCGTGTCCCGGGGCGACGTCGTCGTCATAAAACCAAATATAGGATGGGACAGGCGCCCCGAGTTCGCTGCAACGACAAACCCGGAACTAGTCGCAGCCCTGGTCAGGGCGTCCCTGGAAGCCGGTGCAAAAAAGGTCAAGGTGTTCGATAACCCCGTATTCGACGCCCGCCGCTGCTATAAACAGAGCGGGATAGCCGATGCGGCGTCCCGGGCGGGCGCGGAAGTTTCCTTCATGGACACGCGGAGGTTCAAGGACGTCAAGCTGGGCGGGCGCGCCCTCGAATCCTGGCCCTTGTACCGCGACGTTCTGGAAGCGGACAAGGTCATTAATGCGCCTGTCGCCAAGCATCACGGCCTCGCCGGGTTGACCATGGCCCTGAAAAACTGGATGGGAATTATGGGAGGACGCCGGGGGTCGATCCATCATAGTCTGGATAATTCCCTGGTCGACGTGGCCGCGGCAATAAAGCCCGCCCTTACCGTTCTGGACGCCGTGCGGATCCTCACGGCCAACGGACCGCAGGGAGGCGATCTCCAGGACGTGCGAAAAGTTGACATGGTGGTTGCCGGCATCGACCAGGTTGCCGTCGATTCGTTCGGGGCCACGCTCTTCGGCATGAAGGGCGGCGATCTCGGCTATATCCGGGCAGCGCATCAGGCGGGCCTCGGACGGATGGATATTTCCCGCCTGCGTATAAAAAGGATCCGGCTTGGGTAAAAAGGCGTTGGGTATTGGGCGGGAAAGGCTTTTGCCGACGTAAGGAGTAAGGAGTAAATCGTGAGGTGTTAATCCCGAAACGCCTCTTTTGACACACCTTACGCTTTACTGTTTACTCTTTACGATTCAGTCATTTCGGATTCGGGATTTAACACCTTACCCTTTACAGTTTACGCTTTACGGTTTTATAGATGTTTAAACTGTCACATGGAAGAAAACTGACGCAGGGAGCATTTCTGCTCCTTTTTCTTTTTCTTCTGTTCCAGACGGAATCCAAGGGAGGCGACGAGCTCGGCTACCCGGTCCGCCTGTTTCTCGACTCCGATCCGTTTATCTTCATTTCCGCCCTGATTTCGGCGCGCGGCTGGGAGTGGACTTTTCTGAAGGGTTTTCTGCCGGCGCTGCCCGTAATCGCGATAACCCTGTTAATGGGCCGGGTATTCTGCGGCTGGGCATGTCCGCTGGGAACAGTAAACGACCTGGCGGGAATCGGCGCAAAGACAAAAAGAGCGGCTGTCCCGAAGAGCCTGCGCAAACTTAAATACCTCCTGCTGATTTTTCTGCTCACGCTTTCGCTGGCGTCAGTTCAGCTTGCCGGCGTTTTCGATCCGCTCTCGTTTCTGATCCGTTCCCTGTCGCTATGGCTCCTTCCGGGCATCGACAACGGGACCCGCGCCCTTTTCAATGCCCTGTCGGATTCCGGCTCAGCGTCGGAATCAGGTCTTGCGGAGACGGTTTTTGCCTTCCTCAAAGCCCACGTCCTTTCGTTTCATCCCCCCTCTTTCGGGCAGGGACTTCTTTTCGGTTCCCTGTTCCTCATTGTCATCGGTCTGAACAGGGTCGAAAAGAGATTCTGGTGCAGGTATTTATGTCCTCTCGGCGCTCTCCTCGGAGTGTTTTCAGTTCTCTCTCCGCTCAGGAAAACGGCCGGGGAAGACTGCTCCTCGTGCGGCGGATGTGTCCGTTTCTGCCGGGCAGGCGCCTCCGGTGGCAGGCATGAGACCTGGTTCGGAACGGAATGCGTGCGCTGCATGGAATGCCGCGACAACTGTCCGAAGAAAACGGTCCGCTTCGGATTCAAAGCGGGATGGCTGCCGTCTTATTCCTCCCTGCCGTCCGGGCCCGATCTCGGCCGCAGGCATATCGCCGCTTCATTCCTGGCCGCTCTCGCCGGCGCACCCCTGATCCGCCTGGCCCGGCCTTCGCGGTCCGAGGCCGCCGCTGTTATCCGTCCCCCCGGTTCCGGAGATGAAAACAGATTTCTCAGCCGGTGTATACGGTGCGGGGAGTGCATGAAGGTATGCATCACGAACGGGCTTCAGCCCATGCTCCTGGAGGGAGGACTGGAAGGGATATGGACGCCGAAACTTGTGCCGCGTTTGGGATTCTGCGAATACGGCTGCAATCTCTGCGGTCAGGTCTGTCCGACGTATGCCATTCCGAGACTGGAGGCGGGCGTCAAAAAGAGGACCCGCATCGGTTGCGCCGAGATCGACCAGGGGAGATGCCTTCCTTATGCCGAATCCATTCCGTGCATCGTCTGTGAAGAGGTCTGCCCGACTCCACGGAAATCAATTCGCCTCGATGCCGTCCGCGTCAGGGACCGCCTCGGCCGCGATACCGCCATTAAAAGGCCCCGCATTGATCCCGAACGCTGCATCGGATGCGGGGCCTGCGAAAAGCACTGTCCGGTAGAAGGCGCGGCGGCAATAACGGTCAAACCTCTCGACGTAAAGCGCAAGGAGTGAATCGTAAAGAGTTTCGTTCAAGTATAATCGTACATTATTTGCGCCTTACACCTTACGCCTCACCCTTCACGTCTTTTTCCTGAAAGCGAAACAAGTACTTGGTCTCCTTCCGCGACGGGTCTCCGAAGTATTTTGAAGTCGATACAAAATGGTGACATTTCTTCCGGCCGTCGCTCGAGCAGAGATGCCCGCAGAATACGCATGCTATTTCCTTTTTTGAAGTCGTGACCTTCACCATCCTGCGCAGTCACTCCCGCGTTTCTTTGCGCAAGCGGAGACGTTTGCCTCCTCATTTCCCGTTGCACGCCTTAAATATTTCGATCCGTCACATATTTTTGTTTTGTCCTTGTAAAAAATCCCAAAATAGGTTAAAAAGTAAACTAATTTTGATCCGCCACTCGGCGGTTAAACCGCTTTTTTATTCCGGACTTCGGCCTGCCTTTTCTTGGAGGACCGTTTTGATCGAGATAAGAGCTCGGCCAGATTTCTTTCACGTCGAGTCCGGCTTTCTCCGCAACGGCAAGCCTGAGGCGGTGTGATTTCGTTTTTCCTTCGATAGTCCGGTAAACGGCCGCCTTGGAGACGTTTTGCTCAATGGCGATAAGAGCCTGGGTTACCTTGCGGCGCAGGAGCGCTATCCGTATTTCCGTAGGAGACATGTCGGCGCATTTTTTCATCCGGGTATCCGTAAATTCAGGTGTATACGCCAAGATTTTGTGTATTTAAGCCGCTGAAAAGTGCTTTGTCAAGGAAAATAATGGGACGCAGGAGAATTTTCTTGTGGGGAAATGTCCTATAAAGCAGGAAAGGGGAATGGGGAGTGGACAAGCTGCGCGATAGGGTCGCCTGGGCGATCGATGCACTTAAGAGCAGACCGGAAAGCAGGGGCATAACCGATGAGGAAATCGCCCGAAGCCTCTCTACGAATAAAAATACTATAGGTAATTACAGGAGAAAGCGGGGACTGATCAAAGGAATCGTGCTGGAGCGTCTCGTGACCGAATACGGCCTCAACCCCGAATGGCTGCTGAGGGGGCGGGGGGAGCCCTTCCCCGGCGCATCCGAGGCGGAAGCCGCAAGCCCTCCAGCCTTCGCCAGGGAAGCGGGGGAAAAATATGAAGCACTCCTTCCGGGTGAAACGGAAGCGGGAATGACAGTGTCCGAAGCGCTCCGGATGTCGATAGAAATTCTCGATTCCGGTTCTCGTCATGCCATCGAGCTCCGGACTGATATAGGGAAAATATACCGCGACCTGCGGGAAGAAAAAAGCAGGAAGGGTATTCACGACGACGGTCAGCCGGCGCTGCGCGAATCCGTAGAAAGCCTGCACTGGGAGCTTGTCAAGTTCGAGGAACGGATCCGGAACGAGTTCCAGTCGGCGCTGGAGGCCCTGCGCCAAAAAGAGACGGCCCGCAAGCCGGGCAAAAGACACTCCCGGTCCAAACCCTGATCTTCTCATTCATCCGGCTCATTGACCGGACAAATGGACGCATGGTACTGTATAATGTCTGTTGACTTTGGGTTATGGGTCATGGGTAATAGGTAATGGGACGGATTTCTCTTCGCTTTTCAGAAACCAATAATCCATAACCTAATACCCATTACCCAATACCCATTACCCATTACCTATTACATATCGAGGCGCGCCATGGTTATGGCGGTCTTTTATTTTCAGCTTCATCAGCCGTTCCGGCTTCACCCGGAGAGGGATAAATTCCTCTGGGATGACATGAACCGGGACGTGTTTCTCAAAGTGGCAGAGAAATGCTATCTCCCCGCCACCCGGATGTTCACGGAGCTGGTCACCAATCACCCGGATTTTAAAATCACCTTCAGTATGAGCGGCACGTTCCTCGAGCAGGCCGAACTTTATCGCCCGGAAGTCATCAGAGCGCTCCAGGAGCTTGCCGATGCCGGCCGGGAGCGGGGACAGGTCGAGTTTCTCGACGAGACCTATTACCATTCGCTGGCCAGCCTCTTCGCCGACCCGAAAAAGCAGGAGTTCCGGGACCAGGTCTCTCTGCACCGGGACAAAATGAAGGAGCTGTTCGGGCTCAAGCCTTCTTCCTTCCGCAACACCGAACTCATGTACAACAACGAAATCGCCGCTGTCGTGGACGATATGGGGTACCTTTCAATGCTCTGCGAAAGAAGGGCCGACATGTTCCTGGGCAGAGGAGAGCATATCTCGCCTAACGCCGTGTTCAGGGCCGCCGGCACGAAGCTCATCGTCATTCCCCGGAACCGGGACCTCAGCGACGACGTTGCCTACCGTTTCCCGAAACAGCCCATCACCCCGCAGGAATACGCCAGACATATAGCAGTGATCGACGGAGAAGCGGTCCTCCTCGGATACGACTACGAGCACATCGGCGAGCATATCTGGGAAGACAAGGGGATATTCGCGTTCTGGAGGGAGCTGCCAAAGGCGCTCGCGGCGCACCCGAATATCCAGGTGGCCACGCCGACGGAAGTGGCAAACCGCTTCCGGGAGGCGATGTGCCCCATCGTCGATATCCCCGGTCTTTCGACGTCGTCCTGGGCCGACGAGGAAAGGGACACCAAGGGCTGGCTCGGAAACATGACCCAGTACGAGCTTTTCCGGGATATTGAAAAAATGGCCGCCGCGGCCCGCCAGGCGGGGGGCGACCTCCTGCGGAAATGGAGGCACCTGACCACATCCGACCACGTCTATTTTCTGTACGAACGGCCGAGGGAGGATTTCGCCGTCCACAGCTATTTCAACCCTTACGGCGGATCGATCACCGCCGCCGCCCACATTCTCACCCGCAAAATCGACAACCTTCAGGAAGCGGTTTACCGCTTCAGTATCCTGAAAAAAACCCGGAGAACGACCGTGCTCATAATCAGTCCCGAAACGGGTAAGCTTCCCGAAGAGATGGGCGCCCTCGCCCAATACATTTCCGGAAAAAGCGGGGGTCAGGGCGAAGTTGTATCCGCGCTCTGCAGCGGGCTGGTCGAAAGGGGAATAGACGTCCATATCGCCACGCTGAATCTCAAAAAAAGATTCCAGAAGGAATCCGGAATGGACGAGTCCGGGTGGCGGGCGATACGGTACAAGGTAGATCCGGCCAGAATACACCTGGTCAGCTCGGCCGTCTTCGCCGAAAACATGAGCGCATACTCGGGCGACCCGGTCCACACGGCCGCCGAATTCCAGAGGGAGATCGTAAACAATGTCATCAAGATGGTCCGCGCCAAGAGCCAGGGCAAACTGATTCTCCACACCCATGACTGGATGGCGGGAGGCGTTATTACGGCGTACGCGAAATCGACCGGGCTGCCGGTCCTCCATACGGTGCACAACGTCTTCACGGCCAACATACCCCTCGACCTGCTGAGGGGCGTGGACGTGAACAGCATGGCGTACGACCTTTATTTCCTGGACGAATACGGCAGGCGGTGCATAGAGAGCCAGGCCTCCGCGATAAAAAGCGCTGCCCTCATCAATTTTGTCGGGGAACGCTTTCTGGAGGAAATTGTCAATGATTATTTCCTCGACCGGTCGATCGTCCCCTGGAGCGTGCGAAGCGAGGTCAAGGCCAAGTACGGAGTCGGCGCGGCGCTGGCTATAATAAACGCCCCTCCCCCCTACATGTACCCGGATAAAAGCGACCATCTCGTCCGCCGGTACGGGCCGGACGACAACGTGATCGAAGCCAAACGGGTAAACCGTCTCGAATTCCAGAAACGCACCGGGCTGATCGAAAACCCCGATGCGATTCTATTTTACTGGCCGTCGCGTCTGGACCCGGTTCAGAAAGGAGTGGAGCTGATCGAGCACATCGCCCTCCCCTTCGTGATCGAACATGCCGATGTCCAGATTGCCTTTGTGGCCGACGGCGTAGGCGGGGACCGCACGCACGAAGAAATCCTGGGGAGAATAGCCTGGTCTTCGGGCGGGAAGATCACCTACCAGCATTATCGGGAGGACCTCTCGATGCTGGGTTTCGCCGCCGCGAGCGACGTGTTCGGGGCATCGCTTTACGAGCCGTGCGGCCAGATCGACCAGGTGGGAAACCTTTTCGGGGCAACCGCCACGAACCGCGACACGGGAGGATATCACGATAAGATACGCGAGCTCAGGCTGAAGGCCGCCGGATCTCCCCAGGACGTCGGCAACGGATTCCTCTTCCGCGACTACGACTCGGGCGGCCTGTGGTTCGCCATGGCCAACAGCGTCCGCTTCCACCGCCTGCCGGCCGGGGCCCGGGAGCTCCAGTTGAAGAGAATCATGCGGGAGGCCAGGGAGCGATACGATCTGGGGAATATGATCGCGCAGTATATCAGGACGTATGAACGGCTGAACAGGGGCAAACCCCTCGTTTAGGCGAATCCGGATATTTGATCAAACTCTGGAAAAGTTGTATAAGTGTACTGCTTTTTGTCAGGAAGTCTAAACCGGAAACCAGAAACTGGAAATCTTATGGAAGAATATTTGAGGCCCGGGGAGTTTATCGACAGTGATGCGCCGGAAGTCGTTTCGCTCGCGGAAAACGCAGCGAAAGGTCTGAAGGAAAAGCTGCAAACCGGCGTTCGCCTTTACTACGCCGTCCGCGACGGGATCCAGTATGACCCTTACAGGATAGACCTTTCCCGTGAAGGGCTGAAGGCAAGCTCAATAATCCGCAAGGGTTTCGGGTACTGCGTAGCCAAGGCGGCGGTCCTGGCGGCGGCCTGCAGGGCGTGCGGAATTCCGAGCCGGGTCGGCTTTGCCGACGTCCGGAACCACCTCTCGACGGAGCGCCTCCGGAAGCTGATGAAGACCGATATTTTCATCTACCACGGCTACACGGAAATGTTTCTCGAGGGGAAGTGGGTAAAGGCCACACCAGCTTTCAATCTGTCCCTGTGCGACCGTTTCCGCGTAAATCCCCTGGAATTCGACGGGAAAAAGGATTCCCTTTTTCACGAATACAATCGCGACGGGGATCGTCACCTGGAATATGTCAGGGATCACGGCGTATTTGCAGACCTGCCCTATGAGACGATCGTAGCCATGTTCCGGAAACATTACCCCGGCTATTTCAAGGCCGAAAACTCGGAAGCGGGCTCCTTTGAAAAAGAAGCCGACAGGGAGGAAGAAGCTGGGGGGCTGAGGGGCTGAGAAAAACGAAGGTGCGAAGTTGGGAAGTTGCGAGGATAGGCGGCTTTATCTTTCCAGATAAGGCTTGCCGCCCAGACCAGGCTTTTTCACCCGCGCCGGGGGTGAGGAGTTGAAAGGATAGGACAAAGTGTCATCCCCGAAAGGGACACTAAAAAACAGGGGATTTCTTTTTTGCCCCTTTCAACATTTTTTGGAGCTTGGAATTTTGCCGAAAAGGACAGGTCCGCTCTTCCGGCGCAGCAGAGACCCGAACGTCCTGGAAAACCAGGACCGCAGGTAAAAGCCCGATTTCGTATCCTCCGCCCGGGGCACAGACCGGACTCCCGCCGCCCCGTTTACGCGTCTGTTGGTCCCCTTATCGATATAGCGGATGAGGGCAACCCAGGTCAGCCATCCGATGAGGACCATGAACATGGAAAAGAGGAAATAGGAAATTGACCAGTTCATGCCATGGGTCATCATGCTGTACTCGGACATCCCCCCGATGCTCGCGATAAGGTTCAACGGAAGGAAAACGACATTGATGATCGTGAGATTTTTCAGCAGTACGTTCATGTTATTGTTTACGATTGTGCCCCTCGCGTCCATGAGGCCGGAAAGAACCGTGCTGAAGATGCGCGCCTGGCGTGTGCACTGATTGTTCTCCAGGATCGTGTCATCCAGGAAATCGATCTGGTCTTCCGAGAGGCCGATCCGCTCCCCCCTCCCCCGCAGCTTGGAAAGGGCCGCGCCGTTTGCCTCGATCGCGTTAAGGTAATAGATCAGGCTTTCGCTCACGTCGAACATCTGCAGCAGATACCGGTTCTCCATGGATGCGCCTATTTTGGACTGGAGCTCTACCGTAATCTGCTTGATCGCTTTCAGGTGGCCCAGGTAGTGGCGGATCGTATGGAAGAGATATCTCAGGAGAACATCGTCCGGGGAGACGACACCCTGAAATTCCTTCGCCGAGAACGGAAGCACATTCTCCCCGATAATCATGGTCAGCATGCCGGGGGTGCGGTAAAAGCCGACGGAAGACACCTCGAAGCGGATCGCCTGCTGCTCCATGGTTGCAGTCTTCGGCTGTTTCCAGATCATGAAGACGCGGTCCGGCGCGAATTCGACGCGCGAGATCTCATCCGGATCGAGAGCGGAATCGAGGTCGTACGGATCGATATCGAGGCTTTCGATAATCTGCTGTTTTTCCCGATCGTCCGGAGCGGAAAAAACGCAGATATTCCCTTCCTCGGCGGTGCTGGGGACCATTGTTCCGTTTTTTATCTCAAAATAAGCTCTCATCAGCGTTTCTCCACGGCAATTTCCTGAGTACACCGAAGGGCCGAACCAAGAGCAGCGGGTCCGCCTCCGGCGATGAGCATGCGAGAGCCTAAGCGTAACCCTTCGATTCCACTCAGGACAAGCTCCGCATGTGAGCCTTTTCAACAACCTGCTGACTAGGGGAAAGAACGGATCATAGCGCTTTTTATCCGCGACCAGCCTGAAGGGCCGTCCCGGAAGCGCCGGATTGGAAGGCGGATTGCCGGGGGGACCTTATCGGAAGCTGGGTCTGCTTCCCTGTTGATGCGGAGAATCAGGTGATTCCATCTTACCTCTATATTTCGTTTATACCTTCGGACGATTAATGGGATTTTTTAACCCCAATGCATGTCGAAGTCAAGGATTTTCGACGGGAAAAAAGCGATTTGTCAGTCGTCGCAGGGCCCCTCCAGCCTCTTACCCTCCTCGATCCATCTCTTCATAAACATTTCCGTCAACCCGGTCTCACTACCGGATTTGGCGGCCGCCTTTTTGAACATCTCCATCGTCCGGACAGATTCCTCCCGGCACCCGAGCAGGGCGTACGCCTGCAGGCTCCTCTTCCAATATTCAGCCGCCGCACCGTAATCTCCCAAGCTCGCCTGGCACTGCCCGAGCCCGTACAGATCATCCGCGATGCCGCGGTAAAAACCGGATTCCCGGTCCGAATCGAGAGCGGATCTGAAATGGCCCGCCGCCTCCCCCGCCCGGTTTGTCGCCAGAAGGAGGTTCCCCAGGGCCTGGTGCGTCGAGGCCTGCTCCGGCAACCCCGCTTTTGCGGACTCGGCAAGCGCCTGCCGCAGAATCTCTTCGGCGGCAGGATAGTCTTTCTTTCTCATCAGCAGAATTCCCCTGTTCCTCAAAATCGGGACGAAGACCCCTGTATCGGACGGAATTATTATAGCGGAAGCTTCGGCCAGGGCTTCGCCGGCGGCTTTCAATTCCCCCTCGCCGATCAGAACCGCCGCCTTGTTGCTCAATACCTGCCTCAGGCCGGCCTTGTCCCCGATTTCTTTATATACGGCTGCCGCCTCTTTAAAAAATGCAGCTGCCGCCCGCGGATCTCCCATGGCCCGGTAAGCGTTCCCGATGTTGTTCAGGCTCATCGCCGTTCCGCGAGGCTGATCCGAGGAGCAGTAAAGTTCGTGCGCCCGCAGGTAATGCTCCAGCGCCCGTTCGTAACAGCCTTTGCCGTAATAGAGATTTCCTTTTGTTATCTGCTCCGCGCCCGCGCTTAAATGTGCCGGAATAGTCTTCACCGGCTCGCCCGCACACGACAGGAGGAAAAAGGCCGCTGCCAGCATCATTCCCGCCATTGCCCTTGCAGAATGGGTCATCATGTACTCCTCGCTTCCGTCACTTACGCAGCCCGGCGTCCATATTGTCCCCCTCCGGCTCGGGCGGCAGGTTGGGCCGGATGAAAGGGCTATTCCGGATCGACTGGACGACTCCGCCGATGTTCTTCACCCCTTCCCTGGCCTCGCGTATGCCGCGCTTTGCCGATCGCGCAACCTCCGGCACATCACGGCTCCCTTTTTCTATATTGGAGATTATCTTGCGCGCGTCCTGAAGACCGGCCCGTACGTTCTCAATCATCTCCGGGCTTGCCGCTTCTATGCGGCCCAGTATCCGGTCAATTCTTTCCATTTCCCGATACAGGTCGTCCAGGAGACGCTCGGAGCGAACGATTCCCCCCACCGACCCTTTTCCGTCCCGGATATCCCGGGTGACGTTCTCGATATGGGCGAGAATCAGGTTGGTGTTGTTCAGCGCCGAAAAAAGCGGGCCGTTGGGGTCGCGCATGATCTCTGCGATTTCCGACAGGTCCTGAATCGCCTTGACTGCTTTTCTGGCTGTTTGCTCCACCTGGAATTCCGCCATGATCTCGTCAAGGGATTTTTTAGCCTTGGACGGAATTTCCCCGTTCTCGGGGACAGGGGCCGCTCCGGCGGTCCCGGGCTTGATCGAAACGTATTCGGAACCGATCAGCGTAGGGCTTTCCACCACGGCAAGCGAATCCGTCCTGATGCGGGATGAGTATTCGCGCAGCACGGAAATTTCCACTTTGACTCGTTCGCCATAGAGGCTGATCCGGCGGACCTTTCCGATATCGGCCTTGGACAGTTTTACCGCGGCATTTTCCTCCAGGTTATAGCTTTCATTGAATATGGTGTAATAATGAATATAACTTCTGAACCAGTCCTTTCCCCTTCCGATCATCAATATCGTGGCGAGCAGGAGCAGGAGCATGAAAAACATGAAAAGGCCCACTTTCTTCTCTTTGCTGCTGAAGTTCAGCTCCATAAACTCCTCCTCAGGATGTCCTCAGCTTGCCTTTTTCGATCAAAGCCTTGCGGTTCGAGAATTCACGGTTAAATCCCTCGTCCGACGAAAGGAAAACGAGGGGGAGTCCCGTTCCGACCTTCTCCTTCAAGACGGATGAAAAAAGCCCGAATCTCTTCAGGCCGAGAAAATCCCTCGGCCGCTCGATCAGAAGCACTTCGGGATTTTTCACAAGCTCCCGGACGACCAAGGCCATGCGCAGGTCCTCCCGGTCGAGTCCCGACGGGCGCAGTTCCAGCTTGTCTTCTATATGGAACACCCGGCACAGCCGCTCCATTTCCGGGAAGGGATCGCCGGGCGAGGCGTTCTCAAAATAGGATCTGATCAGGTAAAGGTTATCTCTGATCGTCCTGTTGCTGATCAGGACGGTTTCCGGACTGATGTATCCGATCCGCTTCTTGAAGGGAAGCAGGCGCCTGTAATCCGCAAAGTCGAGCCGCACGCCTCCATAGAAATAATCCCCTCCGGCCGGTGCGCATAAAGTGGCCAGAGCCCGCATGAACAGATGCGCATCGGCCGGCCGGTCGCTTGCGACCGACCAGGTCTCGCCGGGATAAACGGAAAAATCCGCCGCCGCAATTCCATTTCCCTTCCCCGCCGGAAGCAGCGTGTATTTTTCCAATCTGATAATCGGATCGCTCGACAGCTTATCTTTCCCGGCTTCCAATTCAGCTTCTTTCCTCTAACTCTTTCTGCTCTGCTTTTCTCTCCCCTGAGTCAGCAACCACAGGGATCCGGCGCTTTTTTCCCCGATGCCCGAAGCCAGATGCCTTTTATGAATAGAACGCCACCGACACCATCACATGCAGAACAAGGCAGTAAAAAAGGCATTCCACGGCCGCTTTCGAAGTGGATACCGGAATAGCCGTTATCTGCCGGCTTGTCGTGAAGCCCCGGTAAAGGCTCGTGATCGCGATGGCGGTTCCGAAGAGAAATCCCTTGATTATGCCCACAACGATATCCATGCCGCTGACGGCCTTTGCTATCTGTCCCAGAAAGTTCGCCATCGGGTACTGAGTCGTAGTCCACACGACAACCCCCCCGCCGAGGACGGCCGTCAGATCGAAAACAAGAAAAAGGCAGAGTACGGCGGTCGTGATCCCGAGCAGGCGGGGAATGGAGTAAATATGAATGGGATCGATGCCCGCCATTTCCATGGACTCCATCTCGTGCAGGACGGTCATATATCCCGTCTCGATGGTCACCGCCGTGGCAGAACGGAGGATTACGACCAGCGCCGTGATCAGGGGTCCGAATTCCCTGACAATCAGGAGCACGGTTATTTTTCCCAGATCGTAATGGGGGGAAATTTTCGCGAACTGGATCAGAAGCATGCTTCCGAGGAGGAGTGCGATGGGAATAATTATCGGAAGCGCCTGGACGGCGGTAAAGTATATCTGTTCCAGTATGACCGTGTTGAGGAGCCTGCGCCCCTCTTTAGGCCGGTGCAGAAGAACGGAGAGCATCCGGTAAGCGAAGGCAAAAAGATCCAGAAAATGTTTTCCGCGCCCGATCGTATAGCGGCCGAGATGACCCGAAACCTGAACCGCAGCCTTGAATAGCGGCCTCATAAACCCCCGCCGTTACTTGACTTCGGAGTGCCTGTTCCACCTGCCTGAATAGAATAATTTTCATTAATTGTCAATGTATGTAACAGGTAATGGGCAATGGGTAATAGGTAATAGACTGATGTGTTATGGGTTATGGGCGCATCTGCAATGCGCGAACTCGGGAAAGGGTGCTCAGGGCGGGAACATGCATGTGTTTATCATGCCATCCTTCGACAGGCTCAGGATGCATGAGGCGAAAACACCATCCTGATTTCACTTTACTCTTTACAGTTTACGCCTCACGGTTCTTGGATTTGGAGTGGAAAAAGGAGGTACAATCCTGTATGCTCCGGAAAAACCGAGTTCCCGGAGGTTATCATGAAAAAGACTGCAATTCTCGTGGGCGCTTGCGTTATCGTTCTCATTGCATCCTGGACATACGCCGCCCAGACCGACCCCCTTCTCGGTCGATGGTGGAACGAGGAGAAAGACGCGCAGATAGAGATTTACACCTGCGATGGAAAGTATTGCGGAAGGATCGCCTGGCTGAAGGAGCCCTATTATCCCGCAAACGACCCGAAAGGGATGGCGGGGAAACCCAAGGTGGACCGGGAGAACCCCAATCCTGCGCTGCGGACGAGACCCACGCTCGGCCTTAATCTTCTGAGCGGGTTCACCCGCACGGGCAATAACCTGTGGGAAAACGGCACCATCTACAATCCCCGCGAAGGCAAGACGTACAAGTGCAAAATAACCATGGAAAACTGGGACAAGATCAAGGTCAGGGGCTTCATAGGGATTTCGCTGATCGGAAAAACGCAATACTGGACGCGCGTCAAATAGAAGGCCGGCTTCGTGAAGAAGAATTTGTCAGCCCGGAAAATCCTGCTGTTTTCCGGGCTTGCCATTATCTGTGTTCTGGTTCTCAGTATTGCTTACTACCTTGTTTTTCCGGATGTCGCCAAGCTCCGCAAAACCAACCCGCGTAAAACATCCTTCATGGAATACCGGGAATACGAATGGAGGAAGGCCGGTAAGAAGAAAAAGATCCGTTACGCCTGGGCGCCCCTCGCGCGCATCTCGCCGTTTGTCGCCAAAGCCGTGATCATCGCCGAGGACGACAAGTTCTGGTCGCATGACGGGTTCGATTTCAATGCGATGCAGAAGGCAATGGAAAAAAACTTCCAGAAGGGCCGCATCCGGTACGGGGGCAGCACGATCAGCCAGCAGCTGGCCAAGAACCTTTATCTGACACCCTCAAAAAATCCTGTACGCAAGATCAAGGAGGCCATTCTCACCTGGCGGATAGAGCAGAACCTCTCCAAGCGAAGAATCCTCGAACTCTATCTGAACGTGGCGGAGTGGGGGGAAGGGATCTTCGGCATAGAGGCCGCGGCGCGCCATTACTACGGGAAAACCGCGGCTGATCTCGGTCCGGCCGAAGCAGCAAAACTGGTTACTGTTCTACCGAACCCGAGGAGATTCAAGCCGACGGGCTCTTCGCGTTACGTGGAAAACCGATCCGAGCGGATTTATCAGATTATGGTCAGGAGGGGCATAGTCATCGAGGAATTCGAGGAGATCATGCAGGAGCCGGTTGAGGAGTCGCGGATGGAATCCTCGGGGGACGGCGAACCGGAAAAGGAATCGGAAAAGAAGACGGATCCGCTGCCCCCTGAAAAAAAGAACGGGAAAGAGAAAGAAGCTGAGAAGCTGAGAGGATCGTAAGGCGTAAACTGAAAGAGTAAAGTGATGGTGTTTTCGCCTCATGCATCCTGAGCCTGTCGAAGGATGGCATGATAAGCACATGCATGTTCCCGCCCTGAGCACCCTTTCCGCTTTTTTTTGACCCAATGGACGCAACAGATCCTTTCCCGAGTTCGCGCATTGCAGACGCGTCATCCTTCGACAAGCTCAGGATGACGCGTCTTTTCCCGCTTTTCCCGCTTTCCCGCTTTTCCCGCCTTTCCCGCTTTTCCCGCCTTTCGTGAGCCCAGCACCCCTGTCTGATTGCGTAAAACCCGTTGTGACCTCAATCACAGCACTCATCCCGGTTTATGCGGTATTTCCGATGCACAAAAGGGAACGACCGCAACTGCACCGCAGGATCGCTTCATAACAGATCTGGGGAGGTAGGTATGATCCGAAAAGTCATAAGGCTCTGGTTTCCGCTGTCCGTTCAGGTTGGTTTTATTCTGGCCGCTGTTCTATGCCTGCCGGCCGGATCGGCGCACGCGGCGAACGTATCGCTCGCGTGGGACGCGAATTCCGAAACCGGACTTGCCGGCTACAAGGTCTATTACGGAACGGCTTCACGCAATTATTCGCAAACGATGAATGTGGGGAATTGGACGACCTGCACCCTTTCCGGACTTTCTGAGGGGACTACTTATTACTTCGCCGTGACTGCCTACGATATATCCGGGATGGAAAGCCCTTATTCCGTCGAAGTGTCGTACACGATTCCCGCGGGGACGGCCGGCGCAACTTTCTTCGCCGTCAACGCCGGCGGCTCGCAGTACAGGGATTCGCAGAGGAACCTTTATCAGTCCGACAGGATGTACAGCGGAGGAACTTCATACCGTACTTATTCCGGGATTTCGGGGACAGGCGACGATCCGCTCTACCGGTGCGAACGATACGGCAATTTTTCCTACAGCATACCCCTGGCAAACGGCTCTTATCAGGTCACGCTGAAATTCGCGGAGCTCGACGCGCGAGTCAGGAGGGGGAGCCGCGTGTTCGATGTCCTGATAGAGGGGAAAGAAGTAATCAGCGACCTGGATATCTATTCCCGGGCGGGGAGGAACAGGGCGCTCGATATAACCGTGCCGGTCACCGTCTCGGACGGCAATCTGAACATCCAATTCCGGCCACAAAGAGGAAACGCCCAGGTTAATGCAATTCTGATCAAACGTTAGCACAAATGAATAAGGCGGGGGCTCCGTCCCTGATTTTCGGAGCCCTCGCCGCTCTCTCTCTTTACATCGTTCACTTCTCTCTTCATTCTCCTCCGGCGCTGCTTTATCGCACTTCTTTCCACGATGCCATTTTCAGGACGAGTTCCGCATGAAATCATCTGCGGGACCCCATTTATAATAAAAAGCGTAGAGGAGGTAATATGACCAGAATCTGGAAAATCGGGATCATAGCCCTGATGGTGATCGCAGGAGGCTTATCGGCGGGCGGAGCAGATGCCGCCAACTGGTACGTGGACAATGCCGCGAGCGGCGCAAACAACGGCACCTCTTGGGCGAACGCCTGGCGAAGTCTATCCAGCGTGGTATGGGGCGGCTCGGGAGTGAAGGCGGGAGACACGCTGTTCATCAGCGGCGGGTCGAGTTCCAAAACGTATACGGGAACGCTGCGGATAGGAGCAAGCGGCTCACGCGGCGCTCCAATTACCATCCGGCCCGGGCAGGAGCCGGGGCATAACGGGGTAGTGATCATGAACGGAAACTCTGAAGGCTGCATTGTGGCCCGGGGACTGAGTTGGATCACGATCGACGGGAATGTTAACGGGCAGAGAAATTTCCGTTTTCAGAACGGTCTGCTCGACCGCTGGAACGCTCTCGTCGAGACCAGCAACATGAATTATTTCATCGTGCGCTACTGTGAGTTCAAGACGGCCACGATCGGGCTCAATTCTATCTTCTGCATGGCATCCGAGTTCGCCTACAACTGGTTCCACGACATGCGCGGCGAGGCGTCAATCGATCTCGACGGCTCGCACGGGGAAGGCGCGGAAGGCCCCGGATGGTGGGACAGTAATCGCGTCCATCACAACATTTTTCAGGCGGATGCGCCTGCAGACGCCGCAGGCATGGCTACCGATCACATTCAGGGATCATCGGCTCTGTCGGCCTACAACAACATAATCGAGTACCAGATCGGTCCCAATTACGGCTCGCAGCACCCGGACGGATGCCAGATTTCCGGCCGCTGGGTCAAGATATACAACAACCATTTCAAGAACGTGCCGAATGCGGCTGTGTCCATGGATTACAGTTCTTCCTTCGACGGCCATTACCACGTATTCAACAACATCATGGAGTGCACGATTCCGTCCTGGACCGGATATGCGAAGGCCTGGGACCTGAATATTCTGAGCAGCGTGGGCGAATGCGGCGACATGGTCTTTGCCAATAATACGGTGGCCGGACTGAATCGCATACAGGCGATCGCGATCCACGTTCACGGCTCGGGAACGCGTCTCCGAGACTGGAAGATAGTGAACAACATCTTCCAGCAGTCCGGAGTCACGGGCGGAGGGACAGTGGTCCTGATCGGGAACGGGAATTATACAATGGGCAGCGACGTGGTGATCGACTACAACCTGATCAACCCGGCGGGCCAGGGCGGAAGCAAGATCGAAGTCAAGGGCGGCCAGAGCTATACCCAGCCGCACCCGCGCACCGGTACACCGCAATTCGTTTCCTACGCGTATCGTGGGGCGGCCAATAACTACCGCCTGACCGCCTCCGACACCGCGGCGAGGGACCAGGGGACTTCCATGTCGTCTTATTTCACCAGCGACCGGGAAGGGATTCCGCGCCCGGTCGGCTCCGCCTGGGATATAGGAGCCTTTGAATACCGAACGGGCGGAGGGGGAGCTGCCAACCTCAGTCCTCCCCGCAATCTCAGAATCGCGCGCTGAATAACCGGAAAATCAGGATACTGATGCATTGACAGGTTTCGGGAGGGGAGACCGGATGACGGTCTCCTCTCCTTCAATCTGAACGGTCTCACCGCGTCCTATACGGCGTCAAGGGACCAGGGGACTTCCAGGTCCTCTTATTTAACCGCCGACCGCGAGAGAATCTTAAGGCCGGTCGGCTCCGCCTGGGATATAGGTGCATATGAATACCGGTCCGGAGGCGGCCGGAACGCCCCCGGTCCTCCCCGGAATTTACGGGTCAGAATGAATACCCGGACGTGATCAAGCACGATCAAAGGGCGGCCGTGCACCGCAGTGCCGCCCTTCCTCATTTATCCGGCCTGGTTTTACGCTGCGGTCTCCTGCACCGGCCGTCTTATCGATAGCGTCTAATATCAAACCAAGCTGGCGGTTCAAGTCGAATTCCCGGAGAGCCGTTTTCCGCGCCTCTCTTCCGAGCGCGAACGCCCCTGCCGGATCTCTCATCAGATCCATAATCGCCTTCGCCAGCAAGTCGGCGTCGCCCGGAGCTATAAGCCTGCCTGATATTCCATTGCGGATCAGCTCCTCAGGCCCGCCGCAGACCGTCGCTATTACGGGCAGACCCGCCAGCATCGCCTCGACCGTCACCAGGCTGAAGGATTCAGCACGAGAGGGTACTACCACGAGATCATGATTCAGCAGCGCCCCGGGTATGTCACGGCAATATCCTTCAAAACCGACACTTTCCTTTATCTGGGATGGAACGAGCTTTTTCAGATAATCAATATACGCGGGTTTACCGTCTCCATAGAGATGGATTTCCGCGGAGGGGAATTCAGCTTTAACCCGGCTGAAAGCATTCAGCAGCAAATCGGCCCCCTTCCTGTGCTCCAGTGCTCCAAGGAAAAGTATTTTCCTGATCGGGGCCGGTTCTCTCTGCTCCGGCAGGCCGGCCCCGAACAGACCCTGATCGACTCCGTTGTGAATGACTTCCGCTTTCGGATGTCCCCCCGGGTAGAAGGACTGCATGGCCGGATTTGATACGAAGATGATTTTTTTCGACAGCATGGCATATACAGGACGAAGCACATCCACAGGAATAAAGTACAGGTATCTCACCATTTCAAAGTTTTCGTGTATGTGCCAGACATGGGGAACTCCCGCGATTTTTGCGGCCACAGCGCCGGAAAGCACGGACGAGGTGCTGGTAAAAATCAGATCGGGACGGAATTGTCTTATATATGAGATTATCTGGGATGTACTTGCCAGGAGGTTGCCGGCGTTTCTCCACAGACCCAGATTATTTCTGTTCCGGAACAGGCTCCCGGACCGGATAATCTTGATTTTTACTCCTATCCCCCGGTAATCCTCAAGATACGGCCCGTCCGCCGGACCGGCCACCCTGCAGTCGATCCCTTGCACCTGCGCACGCTCCACGAGCTGGAAAAGGCATTTTTCCGCCCCTCCCCGCCTGAAGCTGTGGGCTACGAACAGGATTTTCATTCCGCAACCTGGTCCGCCGGGACCGGCGGTCGATTCTCTATCTGGTCCGGTTAAGGCACATCCGCGTCAGCCGCTGTTTATTGGCGCCCCAGTACTCGGCGGGGTTCTCCAATCTGCGTTCGGGAACACGGTTCCTGTGGAACAGCCGCGCATACCACTCCCTGGCTTTTCTTTCATAGATCTCCCTGTCGAATCTTGAGACGAGTATGCAGGAGGTCCGGAACGGCAGACATCTTGCCCATCTCTTTTTGACGTGGCGATAGCATTCATAGAATTCTTCCGGAAGAAAAAGGATCTGGTTAGTATTGTGCAGGCAGAAAGCGGGAATTGCATAGCAGCGCCTCCCCCTCGCAGCGGCCGCGAGACAGATATCCGTTCCGTAAAAATGAAAATGCGGAAGAGTCTCATCGAATGCAAGCCCCGACGATTTCCTGATTATCAGAAGAATTTCATCCAATGTTCTGACCTCTTCCGGACGATCAAGGGGGCTGCCGATAATGCCCCAGCCTGTCGTACCCAGAAACCCGCGGGCTTTCCCGTCCCCTGCAATTCCATAACACCCCAGCACCCCCCATGATGCATCTTCCCGTTCCAGAAATTCGAGAGAACGTTCCAGCTCGTCAAGCCATGATTCCGGCAGGAAAACGTCCTGGTGGGCAAAAATCACCAGATCAGTCTGCGCCCGGAGGATTCCTTCGTTGTACGCTGTCGACGCGGACGGGAACCCGGATACGGTTACTATACGGCAGCCGGCGCTTCGCAGGCAGGGGGAGGAAAGGAAATTGTTTTCGTATACCGGGAAATCATTGACCGCCACCACGAATGTCAATCCAGTTTTTTCAGCAGCCATTTCACAGTACCTCTTCTTCGGTAACTTCCGTCTTCTTGGCCGTCTGAAAATAGCAGGCGAACTTTTTCGCACCCTCCCGCAGGCGCTCCCTCTCCTCGGGGCGCAGGTAGAACAGAACCACCGCCGCCGCGTAAATCAGGGACACTGCAATACCGCTGAAGGAGAGGAAAAGAAACGAGCCCGGCATGATCATGCCGGAATAGTAAATCCCGAACCCGACCAAGGCGGCGATCGCCGGAGGAAGGATGACTACCTCGCGGAAATAATCCCTGAAACGGATGCCGATAATCCGGGTGGTATAAATCGGCTGGACGACGACCTTATTGATAATGAGCGGGATGGCTGTTCCTGCGGCAACTCCGATCAGTCCGAAATCGCGAACCAGCCATATGCTCAGGATCGCCTTGGCTATTCCTTCCAGCACCGTCTGGGCGGCAAAGAATTGAAGCCTGTTCAAAGCCTTAAGTGCGTTAATGGATACTGTCGTTCCGTAATCCGTCGCCAGGGAGGCAGCGAGGATGGCGGCGATTATCGCCGCCCCGCGGAAAGATTCTCCAACCCAGAGTCGGATGAAACCGGGACTGAGCAGTATAAGTCCGAGCGCCAGTCCCCAGCACAGAACAGCGGTCATCCGGGAATACGTCATGTAATTTCTGCGAAACTCCTGCATGTCGCGGGCTGCAAGCTGTGAAAGCCGGGGAAAAGTTACTACCGTGCAGGCATTGCTTACCCGTATCAGGAGGCGGATCAGCGTGAATGCCACCGCATAAACCCCAACTGCCTCGAGGCTGAGAAAACTGCCGATAATGGCGGAATCGATGTTAAACCGCAGTGTATCGCCGATAAGCGCGACAAAATTGAGAAGGCCGAAACCGATCAGCGCCATTGCCGTAGCGCCGTGAATCCTGAATGCCAGGAAATGGAATTCTTCTCTCATGGAATTCATCAAGGTGAATTTGCACGAGAAGTTTAATACCTCTACTCCGAGTTCCGCCCACCCGAGCCCCTCCAGCCCCCAGCCTGCGGCAAGGACCCAGAAAATCGCACCGGCACGGAGGATGGTTAACGACGTTTCCAGCACATTCAATACGACGAACTTCTCATAGGCCATCAGAATTGCGTCGAATATCCGCCGCGGGAAACCGAGACCCGCCGCCCCGCCCACCAGCCAGACCATGTGCCTGAATGCTGCGGCTTGTTCTCCCGGGATCTGAAAGAAACCGGCGAGAAAATCAGCGGCAAAAAAAGAAATAATTATGACCAGGATGCCGAGCAGGAAAAAGAGTGATATGGAAGTGCGGACAGTTCTCTCCAGAGATTCTCTGTCGCCGCCGCCGACGTGCCTGGCCACGTAACGAATAGTCGCGGAGTGCAAACCGATATCGAGCAGACCGTAATAGCCCACGACCGACGCGACCAGAACACAAATACCGTAGCCGGTGGTCCCGAGGCGGGCGATGATGAACGGGGTCAGAACGAAGCTTGTCAGGACATTGACAATGATGGACGTCCAGTTGCTTAAGGCGCTTATGACGAGAGAGTTCCGCATGAAAATCATTCGTAGGCGCCCAGAGACCAGGCACCGGAAGCAGGCCGCGGCTTGCCCTCCCTGTCCAGATTGAAATAGGAAGAAAGATTCAGGCCACGCCCTCTGGCGTTTCTGTCGCCTTCCGCGAGGGAGAAGGAATTATCACGGCTGCGTTCCGAATAGCGACTGAATAGAGGCTGCCCCGCATAACCGTTCGGCTGCATATAATCCGCACCGTTGCAGACAATCTGCCGCCCCCCCTTCGTTCCGGCGTTGATCAGGTTGTTATCGATGATAAGATCCGTTCCGCAGGAGTAAGCGCCTGCATCAAACCGGATTACCTCGGCATTCCTGTTCCCGGAATTGAAAAAGATATTATTGACGACCGCGCTGTCGGTAATCCGGGTTCCGCGGGAATGGATATGAAAAAAAATCGCCTGGTGTCCGAATACATCGACAACAGTATTGTTGTAAACGCGTATCTGGTCGAGAACTCTCACGCCGGGCAGAACGTTGTAATCCAGGAAGCGGACATACCCATTCCATGCGGGATTCGTATAGTGGCACACGTTGTTGAAGATCCACAGGAGGCCCTCGGTCGCTTCGCTGTAATCACCGGAGATGCAGGCGTTGGGCATGTCCCTGATCGTATTACCGTGTATCCTGACAAATCTGCCGCTCGCCTGCACCCCGTCGGGATGCTGTCCGGCTATAACGCGTCCCCCGGCAACGCCCTCGATTAAATTATTATAAATGCTGATACCGGACGAACACTGGATTCCATCGGCGCCCTCGCCGCTTCCATCGGCGGGAACGTTTGCCTGGATGTGATTGTCATGGACAAGATTGCCGTCCCAGTCTCCAAAGCTGCCGTCCATGTCAATTCCCGCTTCCCAATGGATATCGTGAATATAATTGCCGGCCACTTCACATCCTGTTCCGAAAAGCATGGAAATCCCCGTCGGCGAGCCTGTAACCTCGCAATTGAGGATCTTGACTCCCGTCACAGAACTCGCATCTATCAGGCTGAATTTGCCGTGGTCGGGCGCATTCCGAAATATGAAACTTCTTTTCCCGCCTGTATTGCCGTCTACGTGAACGTAGTTTTTGGAGTAAATGCGCAGAAGATTCGGTCTGCTGTTTCCGCCGTCGAAAATCACCTGACCGTTATGACCCGGATCCTGGCCCGGCCTGATCCTGATGGGGTCTGCGGCTGTCCCGCTTGCGCCTATTTCCAGGAAGTCACGATATACCCTGCCGGAAGGGCCTCCGCTGATGAAAAGGGTGTCGCCCGCCTTAACGCCTCCCGGACCCCAGACGATCGAGGAGAATGCGCTCCATGCACCCGCCCAGGATTTCCCGTTCCCTCCCGGGGCCGCCGCCGGATCTACGTACCAGTCGGCTCCCCGCGCGTGTGCGCCGAACAGAAGCAGCGTTATCATTATCAGCATGACTTTTGCTTTCATCATTCCTCCCTTTTCCGGAAAATAATATCCCGCACTCGGTCCATCTGCTCCCTGCGGATATAATCCAGGAATTCCCGCGTAACCTGCCTTTCCTCGCGGATCAGGCTGAGCCATAAAAAGCCTGCCATTCGGAGCAGGGAACCGACTATAAAAGGAGGCTCGCGGTAGCGGTTAATGCATTTGAAGAATTCGAAAACAGGATGGCTGCCGAGAGAATAATCCAACCGGCCGAGACGCAAATTAGCCCTCGCGGCGCCCTCCGCGGAGCAGGTCGGCCTCTGGTGATAAACCGGGATTTCCGGGAAGCACCTGACCTCCCATCCCATCATCCTGGCGGTCTCTTCCGCGTGCCAGTCGGGCCCGCCGTATTTCAATGGAATGTATCCCCCGAAGGATTCATAGCATTCTCTCCGGAAAAGCTGCACCGCATGCGGCACGGAATGAACCCGGTTGAATTTGCGGCTGCGGTACGCGTTGTTCCGCCATTCGTAAACGAATCCGCCTGCCAGCCCGAGACCGGGGTTCGTTCTGAATTCCTTCAGGATCCTCTCGTAATAATCCGGCTTCAGAATTATGTCCGCGTCAAGATTCCCGATGAAGGAAAAGGGCGTTTCCTGAAGTTTTCTGACGCCCTCCAGGATCGCGTAAACCTGCGACCGGAAATTGCGCGAAGAGTCCCTTTTGAGCGAAACAAGATCGATAAAGCCGAGGCCTTTCCTGCAGTTCGCGACAATCTCTTCCGTGCCGTCGCTGGATGCGTCGCTGACGATCACCCACCGGCGCGGGAGCACCGTCTGGGCTGCAACGGATTCGATGACGGATCCTATGTACGCCTCTTCGTTATGCGCCGCCGTGACCAGTACGTAATCGTCGTCGGGTGGTGTATTGCTTCCCGGTCTCATAATCCATCCAATCCGCTTAAAAGCATCCTGAGGCCCGCCGCGCTCCTCCGGACTTTTCCCATACTGACCGAGCCGGCCCGGTCCTCATCCCTGGCCGAAAGCAGCGCAAATGCGGCAAGGCGTACGGCGTCGTGTAGAATAAGCGTCAGGCGGTACAGGTTCTGCGCGCGTCGCCCGTGATGTTTTTTCCAGTATTGAAGGTTCGCGCGGTGCATTTCGAGATAGAACCGGACCGGCATGCGGGCCGAACTTGCCCCTCCCAGGTGGACTGCCTGAGCTTCGGGGTAGAAAGCTACTTTCCAGTTCCTGCTCCTGAACCGGCGGCACCAGTCCACATCCTCCCCGTAAATGAAAAATTTTTCGTCCAGCAGCCCGACCATGTCAAGCGCCGCCCTGCGGACCATCCAGAAACAGCCGTTGACGACATCGACCTCGCGGGTGGTATCGTGCGGCCAATATGTAAGCAGCTGGCCGCCGAGAAGTTTCGAGTTCGGGAAAATAGCATCAAGGGCGAGGGCGCGGCAGAGGCTGTTCCAGACGGTTGGAAACCCCATGCACGACCTCTGTACCTCGCCGTCTCTGCCGATGATCTGCGGACCAAGTATCCCTATCAATGGATTTTTCTCCATATGGTCGAACAGCAGCGGAATGCAATTTTCCGTGAAAATCACGTCGGAGTTTACCAGGCAGATATATTTGCCTGTGCTCGCCCGTATCCCCGCGTTGTTGGCCCGGGAGAATCCGAGATTAGCCCCGTTGCGGATGATCCTGACACCGGGAAAATACTCCCGCACGGCCTCCGGCGAGCCGTCGACGGAACCGTTATCGACGACCGTAATCTCCATATTCAGGCGGTCTTTTGTCGATAACGCCGACCGCAGGCAATCAAGCAGGATTTCGCGGGTATTCCAGCTTACGACGACTACTGATACATCCGGCTGCTGCTGCTTGCTTTTTGCTGTTTTCATCGCAATAGACTCCGCGGGAAAACGGGTCAGGCTACCTGTCGTTCCATATCTTCCTCGCTCTCCCCGGTGATGCTGGAATTTCTGATTACGGCGCAGATGGCGATCAGGACATACCAGGCTATTGCGACCTGATCGAAGTACGAGATGCCTATGAAAGCAACAACATGTGAAAACAACGAGGCGCCGATCGCCCAGATCATAATTTGATCATTGTAGCTCCCTTCTGATGAATGCAGGGCTCTCCCGACGCTCTGGAAACAGAAGGAGATCAGGGCGATAAAAATGGCCAGCGTTAATATCCCGCCGTTGATCCCGGTCAGGACGTACTGGTTCGTAAGATCCCACATTCCGAACGCCCAATCTGAAGTGAATTTCGTACCCACCAGCCACCATTCGTTTACGCGCCGGATGAACTGGTCTATCAACAGAAACCGATGGTAGCTCATGGAAGAGCCGAAATACTGGACTCTTGCGATAAGCGCCCAGACGGGAGCTTTCATGACCATGTGCAGGCCGATCAGGGCAAAGAGGATACCCCAGCGTACTAATCTCATATTGGCGCGATAACGCCACATGAGGAGCGCCGCAATAGATGCAATGTACGTGAAAATCGGGCCGGATGACGTTGAAGTCCATGCAATCAGCGTGGCGCCGAGCGCCCCGGCCGCCGCCATTTTTCTGTCCCCGCCTGTTCCCGCCCACCACATAGCGACGGCAATCGGCATGAGAACAGCCCCGAACGTGCCCGCGAGGATAGGATTTATGAACGGCCCCTGGCTGCGGACACGGCCTTCCCTGATGCCCGCCAATTCCGGACCGCCGAGAAACGAAAATACATTCTGTCCGGAGGCGAATTCAATAACCATGAAAAAGGCGATGGGAATGGTCGCCAGGACAAGAGCCTTCAGCGCAACCTGCGCATCATCAAAATCCTCCAGGAGAAACCGTATGAGAAAGAAGCTCCCCAGCAGATCGTATGCATTTCCCAGTCTGTTGACGAATGCGCCCCACGTCCCCCAGAGAATGGTGAAGGCGGCCGTGCCGGAAACAGCGATGAGGATCACGCAGATATCTATTGCATTTACATTTATCGGGTGCAACTCCCGCCGGGCAATCAGCCTGATCCAGGCTATGAAGATCAGAATGCGCAGCGGGAAAAAATTAAGCCCGGCAATAACAATTTCCTGGTAGACGGGAATGAAGAGGACGGCCAGGAGAAAAGGAACGATGACGTGCCGGCGCGGGAGAATAAAAATCAGGATTGCGGTTATGGCGAGGATTCCGACTGCGACAGGGTGAATCAGAGTCTGGCCGTATCCTCCATACTTAAGCAGAAGTTCTTTTTCCATTCGAGGCCTCCTCAGGTAAAGGCGTAAAGGATCCACCCCAGGTGATACGGACGGCACTCCTCACATACACGCAGCACGGATGAGAAAGCCCTTCCCGACCCCGGCAGCCTGGCGAGAGAGAGGGCCGCCTCCAGCATCCGTATTTTTTTCCCTTTATAGATGCTTCTCCAGACGAGATTAAGCCGGGTATCGATCATCTCCCGGCCGAGTTCATTTTCACCCGTGATCCAGATCAGCCCGCGTTTGATCTCCGTTTCGAAACTTTCGCCCGACGCCCTGCCGGCCGCACACAGGGCCATGGGCGCCATTGCGTCCTGATGAACGGAAAAAACCGGGTACCTGGAGACGACCCTCCCCGTTCTCATATCGTAATGCCACCACCATTGCCCCAGCTGTCCCTGATGGGCGCAGATCGTCCTGGCGCACTTGACCGCGATTTCGACCGCCTCCATATTGGCCGCTTCTTTTCCGTACTGCGCAAAGGCGTAAATCGGATAAACCTGATCCGCAAAATTGCCGATCGCGCCCCGGAGCCGGTTCATCAGGCTTCCGCCCATCTGGTGCCGGAATATTCCTTCTTTCCCGTAATTCTCCCTCACTTTTCTGAATACCTCATCCATGAGGCCGGTATTGCGGTAGCGGCCGCCCGCACGGGATGCGTATGCGAGTCCCGTCAAAAACCAGGACATCTCCATCGTAGGGAACTCCCCTGAAAAATGGCAGGTCCTCCATACCGTTTCCGGATGAAGGCGCCTGTAGACTTCTCCAAGCATATCGGGACAGGCTTTGGCGCACAGCCAGAGGAGAAGGCCGGCTTCCCCCGTTTCCTCCTTCCTGATCAGCGCGGCGATCCGTGAAACGAAATCGGCCGGATCCGGGCCGATCTCGATTCCCCTGTCCCGTGCGGCCTGGATACCCAGCAGCGAGATGAGCGTGTATCGCACCGATGCGCCCTCCCTTAACAGTCCTCCCCGCCCCCGGACGGCGCGGAGGCAGAACAGACCCCTTTCCCTGTCGTACAGGTCGGGTAATCCATTCAGCGCCACTGTGATGAGATCGCGTCTGATTTTTTCAATTTCCGATTCAGCTGCCGGGTTCAGCGCCATGCTCGCCCTCCATTATTTTTTCGATTGATGTCACGATTTTGCGGAGCGCATCCGGCCCCCGACCTGGCCGGCCGCCGTCCTTTTTCCGGTGCTGCAGAGTAATCCTTGCCTTGATATCCTCCGTGTTCGCAATAATGTGGAGCCTTCCCTCCCGGGAAAGATAATCGTCTATCGCCCCCAGGCGTCCCCGGAAAATGCTGTATACCGGAACACCCAGAGCGGCAGCTTCTCTGTTGATCGTTCCCCCGCCGCTGATTACCAGATCTGAATGCCAGATCAGGTTGAGCCCGTTCACTACTTTTTCAGGAATTACGATTCTCCCGCTTTCAATCAGCCGCGGCCACTGTTTCCGGATCATTTCGTTCTGTTTTTCGTTTCTGGGCAGAATGATCATTCGGACCTCTTCCGCGCCAAGCCTGCTGATGACTTCCGAAAACAGGACTTCGCTTTCGGGATTGTGATAGTGCGCTTCCGTCGCCGGCGGGCGGATGGTTGCGATCAGCTCGGCGGCTGATATCCCGAGGTCGCCCAGAATGCCGGGGTCTGATTCGAATTCCGGGACATAGACGTCTTCCTTGATTCCCGGGTAGCGGATGATCCGGCTGTTCCTGAAAGGAAGGCTTGAATCCGGAATTACTTCCGGCATGATGATCCAGGAAGGATCGGCTATTTTCTGTGAATATTCATAGTCCATGATGAGAACGGATTTTATCCCCTGCAGTCTGGTCAGCAGCAGCTGGGAACGCGACCCGTGGGACACCGCCAGGACCGGCTTTTCCCGCAGCATCACCGGCGTCAGCTGGACCGCCCGGAAGACCGTTCCCAGGACTTTCATCGCCTTGTTCTTTCCGTAATGGATCCCTATCCGCTGGTAGCTCATACCGTAGAGATCCGCCAGCCCGCAGACCTGAAAGCAGTCCCTTGCCGTAATCAGGACGGGGTACCCTTTCTTCCGGAGCTCACGTATGATGGGGTGGAAAAAAGGGACGTGCGGCGTATTGTCCAGATCAATCCAGATCTTTTTTTTATTCATTTCGTCAAAACGCATTCTCTTCACCTTCCGCGGATCATTGTGACCTTCACCCCATATGCCGGTAGAAAGTCCTACCGATCCAGTGCAGAACGGGGACAGGCAGGCAGCGGAGTATCCGGACATAATTTCTTCGCACCATGTCGGACGATGCGAGGAATTTTCCTCTCCGGAAATCGTATTTAAAATAACGGATCTTCTGCTCCTCCGCGCCCCAGCCGGACTTGAATTGGATCAGCCCCGAATTGTCCGGCTCCGTCCTGCCGAAGTGGAACTCTTCATAATCCCTGCCGCTGTACAGCCTGATAGCTTCCCAGATGACCAGGTTATTGGCCCGAAGGTGCTGATATTTCCGATCCGAGGCGCCGTACTTAAATACGGCGCTTTTTCCAAAGTGGAGAAATACCGCAGCAGCCAACGGTCTGCGTCCACTGAAAGCCACGATCGTCCGCCCCGAGTTTCCGGCAATAATATGCTCATGCAGTTTCCGGAAAAAAATGAACGGCTGAGGAGGAAGCCCGTGCAGTTTGCGGGTGAGCGCGTTCAGCCGGCTGAATATCCTGAGTCCCTCCTCAGAATCCGTAATTTTTATCCTGACCCCCTCTTTAATGCTCTTTCGGATATTCCGTTTGACCGAGCTGTCGAACCCGGAAAACAGGCCTTCCTCCCCTTTCCGCAGTTCGAGGCTGTGTCCGATGAACTCCGACGAACACGTCTCCGGCAGATATCCGGCTTCGCCGCGGAATTCCACCGAATTCCAACGGCGGACCCGCCCATGCTCCAGGATTCTGTCCAGCAGATCCCGCCGGCACCCCGCGGAGATGGTCCCGCAGAAGTCCGAGAACGGCAGCGATACCCCTCTCCTTCCCGTTATCAGGCTCCGGACCTCCATCAAGGGGATCATGACGGAAAAGCCCGCGCCTCCGTCTGCCTGCACGAAATACTGGGGATCGTAACCGTAAGCCTCGTTCAGCACTCTCGCCCACGACTCGGTGTGAAAAACCGATGAGGACCCGGATTCCAGCAGTCTCCTGTCCCAATCGGGATAATCCCAGGGGCGGACAACCTGCAGCTCTTCAGAGCTTATGAGCCTCATTCTCGTCACCCGTTCAGGGCCGGTCTTTATTTTTTAAACTCCCCGCAGCCTCCTTGCGTAATCCGGCCTCAAAATTCTGATCAGAAGGAGAGTGATCGGGTTCATGCGATAATAGGCCGGCTCGCTCGACCGCCTGCATCCCCGGCGCAATTTGAAATCATCCAGGCTGCCTTTACTGCCGGCGATTCCCATAAAGACCATCTGCGCTCCCCTGCACTCGGCAGCGAATTCCCTGATGAGATGAAGCGAGTATTCAGGGGCATTGAACCTGAGCCCGGTCGAATTGCTGAATGAAGAAGAGTAATAGATGACATCCTCAACTGAATAGGCGACGTTAATGCAGCACAGGATGCCTTCATGGTAAAGACCGAAGACGAGGACTTTGGGGCTTTGCACAAGTACTCCCGCCCATGCCGCAAAGGACTCCTTGTTCTCCCGCTCGCGCTTCCACCTGTATTGCGTTCTGGCGAAGAACTCCAGGTAGACCGGATGTCCCGCATCGATGAATTCCGCAGGGTCGCTGATCCTCCTTATCTCCAGGTGTCTTGCCGATTTCCTTATCGCTCTCCTGTACTTGGATGCGATGCTGGATATCGAGTATTCCCCGGTGTTGTCGGTTACGATGAAATTCATTTTCGAGTTCGCACCCTTTTCTCCGGTTACAAGATGCTGATACCCCGCCAGCACGGATCCGGCAGGGGGGCTGGCCTTCTCCGGCTCCGCTCTGAGAAACAGATGTACAGGCCGGTAAAAGAAGGGGCGAACCTGCCGCCACCAGATTCCGCCGGAATGCCTGACCCGTGCCCCTGCCTGCTCCTCCAGGGCGGCATGCTCTGCAATGGTCATGGCGGGTATGTTCTTGAGCAATTGCCGCTCCCTTCAGTCCCGCTCTCCCGGCCGGACTGCGCCATAGTATGGAACTTGCGAATCTCTTCCGACGTGAAGCGGATCTGTTCCGGTTTCAGCTCCGGGTACATCGGCAGCGAAAGCGCTTCCCGCGCGATTTTCTCAGCAACGGGGTAACTGCCCGGACCGAATCCGAGGTGCCGGTATGCACTCTGAAGATGAATGGGGACGGGATAGTGGATCCCGCACTGGATCCCCCGGCCGGACAGATATTCCAGAAGTCGGTCGCGGTTCCCTGACCGGATGCCGAAGATATGAAAAACGTGCTTTCCATATCCGGCTTCTTCCGGCAATGCTACTCCTTCCATCCCTTCGAGGCACTTTCTGTAAAACCCCGCTGCCCCTCTGCGCGACTCGTTCCACGCTGCAAGGTGGCCAAGCTTGACGCTGAGAACGGCTCCCTGAATGCCGTCCATGCGGTCGTTCCATCCGATGAAGTCGTGGTGATATTTCCGGGGCTGGCCGTGATCCCGCATCATTCGTATTCGCGAGGCCAGTTCCGGATCATCCGTGACGACCGCTCCGGCGTCGCCAAATGCGCCCAGGTTCTTGCCTGGATAAAAGCTGAAGCATCCGGCGTCCCCGATGGAGCCGGCCTGTCTTCCACGGTATTGAGCGCCGTGCGACTGGCACGCGTCCTCCACGACGCGCAAATTCCGGGAGGCGGCGATTTCCATTATCGGGTCCATGTCCGCGCACTGACCGTAGAGATGCACCGGGACGACTGCTCTTGTCCGCGGCGTCAAGGCGCGCTCGATAAGAGCGGCATTCATAGTGAACGTCGTCTCCTCGACGTCGACGAAGACCGGCTGCGCGCCGCACCGGCTGATCGCCTCCGCGGTGGCGATGAATGTGTTCGGGACGGTTATGACCTCGTCGCCCGGGCCGATGCCCATGGAACACAGCGCCAGCCACAGCGCCGATGTTCCGCTGCTCACGGCGACGGCATGCCGGCGGCCGCAAAAAAGGGCGAATTCCTCCTCGAAACGCGCCACGTAGGGGCCGCTGATGAAAGCGCATTCCTCGAGAACGGCGCGGACCGCGGCGTCGATCTCCTCTTTTATGGATCTGTATTGCGCATTCAAGTCCAGGAACGGCACGATCATGACCCGTGTAAAGTCTCCTTTTCGAGCTCTTTTACATCCATGGCGGTTTCCTCCTTTCCCGTGCGGATGCCGGCGATTACGGAAACGCCCGCGTGCACGCGCTGTCCGACCCTGACGCGGATTTCCGGCGCGAGCCCTCCCGGGATTACAATGTCAACCTGCGAACCGAAGCGGATTATCCCGACTTCCTGTCCGGCGCACAGGAAATCTCCGGGCGTGACATAAGATTCAATCCGCCGCACCAGCCGCGAGGCGATATGGATAAGTCCGACCTTTCTTTCGCCGTCCTCGATAATTCCTATCAGTCGCTCGTTCCGCCAGGCGGCTTCCCTTTTCTTCAGAGAAAGGAATACTCCCGGAATACGCTGAAGATGAGCGACCCTTCCGCTGATCGGCGCCCTCGTGACATGCTCGTCAAGAAGGCTCATGCCGATGCCGACAAGGTATCCGCCCCTGTCGCCGGCCATACCCGAAAGAGGGGGAGATAACGGCACGCTCTCCGCGCCTTTGGAGGAAAAAGGGGCTGTTTCCGGGCTGATCGGCTTCAGATATTTGATTGTGCCGTCCGCCGGGGAAACGATCAGATCCCGTCCCGGAGGGGGCCGCCGCTCGGTCCGTCTGTAAAAACGCATCAGCAGAGCCGCCGCGGAAACCGCCAGGATCAGAGCCGCATCCAGCAATAGAAAGACCGCCCAGCCGAGGGGATGAACGGCGTCAACAGCATGGAGCAGTCCGCCGATCACGATTCCCGCAGCGACGGCCCATGCCAGCACCAGCCGCAGATCGAGTTCCCATTTCCAGGCGAGCGGACCCAGCATCGACAACGAGATAATGCAGCTAATCGCCAAATCCGTCATTGCGGGCCCTCGTTTTCTTGTAGAGAAAATACGGAGCGAACAGGAGCTCAATGAGGAAGGGGACCGGGTCGCCCGGGCGGTAGACCGCCAGTTCCTTTTTCCCCCTCATGGTTTTCAGGTATTCCAGAGGATGCAGGCGACCTTTCCACATCTCGCTCGCCACGATGAGGGAATCCGTCAATTCCCTGATCCATTTGACGCCGTTTTCGGAGCAGTGCGGCGCCACGGACGCCCCGTTCATGTCGAGGTAGAGAAGGTAAGAAAAATTGACGCCCGCCCGCGAACCCAGGGTATGCCATCCCCAGGTGCGGGGATTTATCTCCAGAAGCTTGAATTTTTCTTCCTTCTGATCCCGCATGAACTCGACTTCACACAGACCGTAATACCCGACCCTCTTCAATACTCGCGTCGCCGGTTCCTCCAGTTCCGGAACTTCGCATGTGTAGGCATATGTAGTGGCGGTGCCGAATTCCATGGGATGCTGCCTCGGCCGTTTGGCGACGAGCTTGGCTTTGACCCTTCCCTCGCTGAAAAGGCAGCAGAAGGAAAACAGGTTGTCCGGACACCCCCTGATGAACTCCTGGATCATGATCTCCGAAGGATCTATGATGGCGGACATCTGCCGGTAACGGCGGATAAGCTCCTGTTTGTTGTCCGCACGAACGGCCTTGCGCAGCGTATACGGAAAGAAATGGTCCTTGATGGAAGGCTTCAGGACGACGGGGTATTCAAGCTCGAACGCGGCAAGCTCCCGTTCATCTCTGGGGAAAAGAGTCCGCGGAACGGGTACTCCCGTCAACTCGGCTATTTCGTACGTCAGCCTCTTGTCATACAAGTACTTCGTGATCTCCCATTCCGGTGTTGGAATCCGGTAATGCTCTCCAAGCTCCTTTCGGCCGCGGGATATTACATGGACCGCCATGTCCAGCGTGGGGAAAAGCACCCAGTCGCGGAGTTTCTCGACTTCAGCGAGTTGAATCAGAAAGCGATGAAATTCACCGTTTCCGTTTATGGCGGGACAGCGAAAATATTTCCTGACGAATTTTGAATATCGCGCGATGCAGAAATCCGGATCTACGATATAAACGGGGATCCCCAGGGACGCAAGGTTTCTTGCTATGCCGAGCCCCTGATAATCTCCGCCGATAATCACAGCTCCGCTGCTCGAGAACGAAGATGCCGGTTGCATGGTCGGGCCTTGATCAGGATTTTGTAGCGGATCTTTTCAAACAGGTTCCGGAAGAACAGATTATTGAAGAACAGTCTTTCAAACAGACCGACAACAAACAAATTCCTCATGAGGAAACGAATAAGGACGTTTCGTCCGAGCTGTCGTGACACGGACTTTTTTATAGTGTCCTTTTCTATCTGCTGGCACTTTTTCAGTATCTTCACCCGTTCCGCCGCGGCGATTTCGGGAGTTTCAAAGACCGGAACGGAGCGGTTTTCAGCAACGCTGTTGAGGTAAACATCCGGCGGGATAAGGAATAATTTATGCTCTTCTATGTAATCGTACATTTCCGTTCCCGGATACGGTATGGGGTTATTCAGATTCAGCTTCGTCACGGGGTATTTCTGCGCCAGTCTCAGGCTGTCCTCCACGTCTTCCAGCGTCTCCCGGGGGGTGCCGATCATGAAAAATAGCCGTACATCCATTCCGATTTCACAGGCGTTGCGGACGGCGTTTTCAATTGTCTCCAGGGTTTCCCCCTTTTTCAGCAGCTTGAGGACACGGTCGTTCCCTCCATCCACCCCGAAGCCGATTTCCTTCACTCCTGCATCGTACATTCTCTGCAGCAGCTCTCTGTCCACGCGGTCCGCCCTTACGCCGTTGGAACAGCGGAGGAATAGGTCCTTCATCCCCCTGCGTTCTATTTCATCGCAGAATTCGACCACGCGCGCCCGCTGGAAAGTAAAGTTATCGTCGTCAATCGCGAATTGCCGGATCCCGCGGGAATACCAGTATTCGATCTCGTCGACGAAGTTGCCGATGCTGCGTACGCGGTAAATCCTGGCGATCATTCTGTTGGGGCAGAACGTGCAGGCATACATGCACCCCCTGCTGGAGTGGATCGGGATCTGGCTGGAGTAGTTCGTCAGCTTGAATTTATGGTAACGCGGAAACGCCAGCTCATCGAGATTCATCAGCACAGGCCTGTCGCCGCTGAAAACGACGTTTCCGTTTTCACGGTAGAGCAGTCCCTGGACGGACCTGACCGGAATATCGCCGCGGCACAGATCAATCACGGTTCTTTCCCCGTCCGCCACGACGCCGACGTCGATCTCCGGACATTCTTCGAGGACCCTGTCCTTTAACACCGTGACGTGGTGGCCCCCGGCCACGATGGCTGCGGATGGAAGCAGCTTCCTTACTCCGGAAATTATCCGGTATGCCTCTTTGTACCCGAGCGAGCTCAAGCTGAAGCCGATCATGTCGGGACGAAAGTCCAGGATCCTCTTCCTCAAATGACGAAACGAATATCCGATCCTCATGTCAACGTACTCGTAATCGACTCCTCCGTCGAAGAGCGCCTGGGCGATGTAGCCGACTCCTGCCGGAATTCTCAATCCGCCATAGCGGCTCACAACCGGGGGACTGACGAGAAGAACTCTGTTAAATCGCATCTGAAGCTCCTTGTGACCCGGCCGGGGAAACGTCGATTCGCCGCACCTGCCGCGCGGGGATTCCCGCCACGACTGTGAAGTCCGGCACGCTCATGGTTACCAGGGAGGCGGCCCCCACAACGGCGCCTCTGCCGATCCGAACTCCGGGCAGCACGATGCAGCCCGCGCCCAGCCATGCGTCCTCGCCTATTTCGATCGGCGCTCTTACCTCTCCCATCTGCAGTCTGTAGTGCGAAAAATTGGCTCGTGAAGAAGTGACGAGCATGACCCTGTCGGCAATGGCGACTCTGTCCCCGATCTTTACCATCCCGCGGTCCGCCGGCTCGTCTTTAATAATGAGATCTTCACCGATGAAAACACGGCTGCCTATCCGATAGCCTGCCAAGGCCAGCAGACCGGCCCGAATACGGTATCCGGGCGCGTGTTTGGCGGCCGTTTTGATGATTTTCTTGCAGATTTCATAAAGCATCAGCAGCTGACCCGCACGTCCGTGAGGCGGCATTTCGCCGTCACAAATCCGTCGCCGGCATTTCCTGCATGGAGGCGGCCGGACGAATCCCCCCCACCGCCGGCCGTAGAAGTCTCGCCGGGTTCCCGGCGAAGATCGACCATTGCGGCACATCTCCGGTGACAACGCTGCCCGCGCCCACAATGGCGCCTTCCCCGACTGTCACGCCGGCGAGAATGACCGCGCCGGAACCGATGGAAGCCTTCCTGCATATCCGCGTCGGATGAACGACCCAGTCTTCTTCCGTCTGCAGTATTCCGTCCTGCGTTGTTGCGGACGGATAAATATCGTTGATAAAAGTAACGTTATGCCCGACAAAGACCTCGTCCTCTATGCTGACTCCCTCGCAGATGAATGTATGGCTGGATATCTTGCAGAAGCTGCCTACGGACGCGTTTTTCTGTATTTCGACGAATGCCCCGATTTTGGTGTTGTCTCCCACGGTACACCCGTAAAGATTGACGTAAGGGGCGATCTTTACGTTTCGGCCGAGCCTGACATCCTCCGCAATGCACCTCTGGTCGCTCATAAGTAGACCATCTCCCCGCGGTTTTTCAGGGATCGGTTTGCGGCCTCAAGCAATCTCACGACTCTCAACCCCGCCTGTCCGTCGTTGATCGGCACTCTGTCCTCCTTGATGCAATGAACGAAATATTCAGCCTCGATCTTCAGGGCTTCAATGTGGTCTATCTTCGGGACCCACATGTCACCGGACCGGTAACTCACAAGCAGGTCGTAGATGTTTTTCGTGCAGTTCGTAACTTCCACTCCCTTGTCGTAGATGATGACCTTCTGGTCGGCATCCAGATCGTTCCAGACCAGCATTTTCTTGTCCCCTCCTATCAGCGTGGTCCTCACCTTGACCGGAGAGAGCCAGTTTACGTTTATGTGCGCGATCAATTTTTCGGGGAAGTAGATCGTAATGTAAGCAACGTCTTCCAGATCATGATTGAAATGCGCCTGGCCCGTTGCAATCAGCGCGTCCGGATTCTTCATAAGCAGGTAATCCATGATGGAAAGGTCGTGGGGCGCAAGGTCCCAGACGACATTCACGTCGTGCTGGAACTGGCCGAGATTGACCCTGGTTGAATCAAAATAATAAAGCTCACCCAGAGTCCCGTTCTGGGTGATTATCTCTTTTATTTTCCTGACTGCGCCGGTGAACAGGAACGTATGGTCCACCATGATCTTCAATTGCCTTTTTTCCGCCGATTCGATGAGCTCCTCCGCCTGGCTCACAGTGCAGGTGAAGGGTTTTTCCACAAAGACGTGCTTGCCGTTCTCCAGAGCCGACTTCGCTATTTCGAAATGCGTGGCAACGGGCGTAATGACGGCGACCGCGTCAATATCCGGCGACCGCACTATATCCCGATAATCGGAACAGGTCCCGATGAAGGGATAAGCCCTCTGCGCGCGTTTCCTTGCGTCGGAATTGAGATCGCTTACGGCTGTCACCCTTGCGCCGTCCGTATCATTGATGTTCCTGACGACCTTCGGGCCCCAATATCCGTATCCGACCACGCCGATCCGGACCATAACCGCCTCGTTCCTTTTCAGCACTGCAGATTTTTGAAATAAAACAGGTAAAAATGAATTCAGGGTGACATGTTTTGCGACAGGACGGAAGAGCTGCGCTTCCGTCAGATTGAACATTATCTGTTTATTACTTAAGGCGGAACATAGCTATCCCTTCCCTCCTGATTTTGAATATCGAAATTCCTTAATTCAGCCCGCAAGAACCCCTAAGTAGAACCTAAGTTTCCGGTTCACAGTTGGCAGCTCAAGCATCGTGAGGTTTAATGCGCAAGGCGTGATGCGTAAGGGGTTTTCGCTGAACACCTGACGATTACACCGTACGCCTTGCGGGAACTGTGACTAGCAGGCTGTTGAAAAACTCTTAATCTTCTCTGTTCTTTGAAAACTCATGTGCTATATTTCCTCCACATTCTTTGCGGAGGGCTTGCATGCGCGGTATTGATGACAAAATGGAAGCGATG
>Ga0116160_1000470_pt1 | contig 47499 bp, 44 predicted proteins | sample AD_JPNAS2_MetaG_FD_89879 | JGI IMG/M metagenome (GOLD analysis project Ga0116160, IMG submission 89879) | Active sludge microbial communities of municipal wastewater-treating anaerobic digesters from Japan - AD_JPNAS2_MetaG | ecosystem: Engineered > Bioreactor > Anaerobic > Digestate | place...
GCTGGCCCTGGTCGGACGGTGGGACGAATTCTGGAACCAACCTGCCCTTGCTGACTGCCTCGTAACTGCGTTCCAAGCCTCTTCCCATTGAGGTGCTGTCTGACCGGGTAACGGATCATACCCACCCCAACCATAGCCCACGAGCGTGGCAGCGGCACCCGCAGCGAGCTGCCCCGGGGCAGGCATCTTCGCATATCGCATCGGACGAACCAGGGAGGCCCACCATCCCTTCTCCGAGGTTGGCTTCATTACCTGATGGCAAGGTCACGAGATTGCTGGCGAGCTGTGGAGCCGAACTCGGACATCGGCTCGAACTCCGGATGAAAGATGAAAGACGAACTCCGATGATATGAAGAGCGTGGCGCCTGCACTGCCGGAGATCTGGGAGGTCAAGTACACGTCGGCACTTGGAGCGGTCACATTGGGCCGCCAAAGGCAATGCCCCGCCGTGATCGCTGCACCACAAGACAACAGGGTGGCTGTGCAGAGAGACATGCCGTCATCGAACTGCCCGCGCACCTGGCCGACGAAAGGAAAATAAGCTCGCATAATAACGTGAAAGCATGGGTTTGCAACGACGACCACTCTGCCGTTTCCTTCGTTTTACGGTAGCGTAGGGGGGTGACGATGCGTTAGGCCAAGTGGATGGCGTTGGTCTTGTCCGAGGCGAGGTAAAACTTGCGGGTTCTCTCCACGACCGAGCGGTGCTCTTGGTAGATGCTGGCGTAACCGAAAAGGTCGTCGACGCGGTCATCGTAGCCAAAGCCCTGGCGCAGATACGCGAGTTTGGGTTCGAGGGCGGGATCATCGGAGAAGTGGAATTCGCAGACTTTGCGCATGCGGGTGCGCATCGCGGTGGCGGATTGGACGAGATCCGCGGGGAGTTTGGCGCTCGAAACGGTGGCTGCGATTTGGTCCAGACGGTGACGGATGAACCGCTGGGCGCGCGGCAGGTGTCAGGTCATCGAGATGCGCGATATTCCATTCAGCGCATAGGACGAGTTTTTCGAATCGCGGCCGTCAGGTAGGAGCATTGGCCACCTCGGCCATGCCAAGCGCGACGAGGCTCGATTCGCGGATGCGAACGGTGGGGTTGATGAGGTTGGTTTGTGGAATGTCGAGCAGACGGGGCTGAGTTGCGACCTCGGAAATGGAGTCCCAACACCCCAAAATCGACTCCGCAACCTCGGAAATGGAGTCCCAACACCCCAAAATCGACTCCGCAACCTCGGAAATGGAGTCCCAACCCCCCAAAATCGACTCCGCGACCTCGGAAACGGGACCCCGATACGCCAAAATCGACTCCGCGACCTTGGAAATGGAGTTCCGACACCCCATAATCGGCTCGTCGCACGCCTGGTTCTCGATTGCGTCGGTGGCCCCGTTGTCGCAGGTCTCGTTCGAAAGGCAATCCGCGCTGCAGCCGTCACCCAGCGCGGTGTTGCTGTCGTCACATTGCTCCCCCTGATCGACCGCTCCATCGCCGGACACGGCCTCGTGCTCGCCCGAAGCACCGGTCCCGCCGGTGCTGCCGGTGTCGGTTCCCCCGGTAGCGCCGGTGCTGGGGGAGGTCGTCTCCTCGGGGCCTGACAGATCCTCTCCTTTTTTCCTGAATTGGAAAGGGGTTCAAGCTGAGGATTCTTGGGTGTTGATTTTGGCTCGGTCCTTGACCCCCCCTTTGGAGCACTCCCAACAGTTGCCCTGGGCTATATAACATCGGACTGGGGAAGTTATCGCACCTTCCCGCGGGATTCCGATTGCGCATCGCGCGATCGCTTCCATCCCTGACCGAGGGGGAATGACCAGATCACCCCTTTTCGTCCTTGCGACCTGATCCAACAAGAATCGCTTCCCCCATCTGCTGCATCGTCTGGAATCGCTCCGCGGGCTCGGGGGACATGGCCCGCATGATCACCTCGTCGAGCCATGCGGGAACGTCGGGCCGCAATGCTCTCGGCGACGGCACAGGGGGCTGTCCTGTTTGCCCCCTTTCCAAGATGCGCGACAACAGATCCATCTGCGAACTCGAGTCCAAGCCCAGTTCGTGCGGGTTTTCCCCCACGAGCCACGTCCAGAGACTCACCCCAAGCGAGTACACGTCCGACCTCGCATCTCCGAAGCCTCGCAGCCGTTCCGGGCTGAAGTACGGGAGCCGCCTGCTGCGGACTACTCCGGAGCGGCTGGGCGACAGGCTCCTACTGCCCTCCACGAACGGCTCTTCGCGTCCGATCAGCTTCACGTGCCCGTCGAGCGACAACATCACGTGGTGCGGGACAACGTCCACAAACGGTGTCACACTGTGCAGCGACTCCACCGCGTCGCAAAGGCATGTCGCCACGTACACCACGCGCTCCACGGGCAGCCGCCTCCCCAGCGAGAGCGTTCGCAGGGATATGCCGTACACGGGTTCCTGCAAGGTGTACGGCAGGTCATCCTCGCCGAACTCGTAAATCGACGGGATGTTGGGGTGCCGGTGGAAGAGCACCGGCTCCCCGCGCTCGCCAACGTCGGCCATCCAGTACGTGTACATAAAGTCCCCGATCTGGTACTGGCGTCGCAGCATCACCCGCTCGTTCTCACACGTCGCCACGAGCGTGAGCCCCCAGCCCATGCCCATGCTTCCCAGCACACGGTACTTGATCTTCTCGGTGGCAATCATTGCGAAGATTCTCCGACAAAACGGTTAGAACGGCTCGTAGCGCCCTCGGACCTCGACCTTTTCCTCCACGCTCAGTCGGCATGGGTCGGCCATCGCCGAGGTCAGCAGCCGCAATCTCCGAAGCGATGCGAGCGCCTCGCAGCTCACGAGCCTGCGAACCCCTTCTTCTGTGTAGGTGTCGGCGTACAGTTGCATGTCCCGTACACGACCGAGGCGTTGGGAGTGGGCGAGCGCATCGAGCCCAGCGTCCGTGAAGCTGCCGGTGAGGTGAACGCGCGTCAGCGACGCCGCCCCTTTGTGGGACGCGAGGACCTGCAACGTTTCGTCCGTCGCCCCCCCACGCAGGTCGAGGAAGGTCAACGACGCCGCGGAGAGCGCCGCTGAAAGGACCTCGCCGGTGACCGTCCCGAGGCACAGTTCGCGCAAGCGCGTCGCACGGGGAAGGAAGTCGGACACCAGGCCCTGCACGGAGTCGGCGAAGAGCAAGTCCGCTTCCAGCTTTTCGAGCGTGCCTTGGAAGGGTCGAAGGGCAGGAATGGCGTCGGCCCCAAGGCGGCGGGGTAGCGCAAGGGAAACGAGACGCGGGAACGTGGCCGCCAACCACGCCATTCCCCCCGCTCCTAGGGTCCCATGTCCCCCCAAGTTCAAGACCGATAGCCCATGCTCCGTCGCGGGGCTGTCCTCCACCCGATCGTCGATCGAGCACCCGACCAGGTTCAGCTCCTGCAACGCGGCCCAACGGTGCAACGCGGGTAGGGCGCGGAGGGGATTGCCCTCCAGATGGAGCCCATGAATCCGGCGAGCCGTGGGGGACTCCGCCATCTCGCCAAGCTTGACGTCGTCTATGTCGCACTCGGACAGCCGGAGAGAACGCAAAGCGGTCGCCTGATCGAGCAGCGCGCGCAGGTCGGTCCCCGGTGCGATCACGCCCCGCATGGCGAGGTCTTCGAGGCGCGGCGGGACGATCTCCGCGAGCCGCGTCACGAGCTTGCGTTCGAGCTTGGTGGACGGGGTCCCCGAAATGGAGAGCGTGGTCACATGGCGGAAGGTCGGCATTGGGAAGACCATTTCGAGGTCTCGGATCTTCAGGCCATACAGATGCAGCTCGGCGATGGGCAATTTCGCGAGCTGGGCCCCGAGACCGTCGACATCCTTGGGCAGCTTGTTGAGGAACACCCCGTTGGGAAAGCCGCCGACCATGTCGCCGGGGCGAAAGAGGTCGTGCGGAGTGTTCCATTGCGCGAGCCATGCCGCGAGGTGCTGCTCCTCGAGGGAAAGACGCTGCTTCACCAGCGCGGGTCGCGCAGGGTCGTCGAGATCGAGACGTTCGAGCTGGCAGACAACGTCGATGTATCGACCGTGGGGATCGCCCTTCGCGGTGAGTTCCGCGGCGAGGAGAGCGAGCAAGTCGCGGTCGCGCGGACGCTGGCACAACGCTTCCAGCGTGGTTGCGGGACCTTGCTCCGGCGCCGCCGAAGCTGCCACCGTCGCGGGAGACGTGGCTTCTTTCGGTGCCCGCGTCTTTTTCGGTTTGGCCTCGGCTTTCGGGGGTGCGACGGCTGCGATTGGGGTTGCCTTTGCGACGAACGCGCGCCCGCTCCAGTCGACCGCCTTCTTCGCCAGGGTGAAAGACTTGGTATAGACCTCCGCCATCGCGATCAGGGCTGGCTCGATGTCCTGGGGATGCGCGATGGGCTCGGAGACCAGTAACGTGTGATGGTCGGGCCGAAGGAGCACGAGTTCGCCGGCATGGCCGATCCCGAAAAGCAGGAACGGGGCGAGCGGCTTGAACCGAGGGTCTTCCGCCATCCCGAGACGCAGAACCGCACGGCTGCCGTCGCGGTCGAAGACGTACCAGGCGCCTTGGGTGCGCATGACCCAGCCGTCGAGTTGCGGGTGACCGAGACAGCGTGTGTGTGGGTAGCGGCGGGGCAACGTCGGGTCGTCGCCCCTCCAAAGGGCAAGCCCACCGACCTGCGCGCCAGCCTCGTCGAGCACGCAGTAGGACACCGTTCCGCTGGCACCCGACTTGGTGGGCCACGAGAGCAAGGGCAACAAGATGCGGTCGTCGCCCAGGGTCGACAGCTCGCCGACGTAGCCCCGGGAGCCCCTGTCGAACGGGGCGAGGGACGGCTGTCCGCTCTTGTCTTGGTAGGCGCGGACGACCGACACCAGGGGCGGAAGGCCGGCCGCAAGGGTAGAGGGCGACGCGGACGCGATGCATAGTTCATTCTCCCCACGCAGGGCCACGAGCCGACCGGAGGAGAACGACGTCAGCCGGCTGCACCCGGACGCGCCGCTCTTCGGGTCGTACGAAGCGACGGGGCGTTCCCAGGTCGCATCGAGCACGAAAACGCGGTCGCACGTGGTGCAGAACACGAGTTCGCCGCCTGGACCGATGGCGGGATCAAAGCTCTCCAGGAACCCCGTGGTCATCTCCTGGGTGAGGTCGGTCAACGCCAGGAGGCGTTCGATGGCGAAGGACCGATCGAATACGGTGACCACCGTGGTTCGATCGCTCGGTGCGTCGTCCCGGCGGTAGTAGAGGAGAGTGACGGCGATTGTGCGTCCGTCAGGTAGGCGTCGCCATGCGAGGTGTTCCTGAAAGAACATGTCGCTGGTGGTGATGATGCCGTGCGATTGGACCCAGGAGCTGGGGACGGGGAGGGGGCAGAGCAGGGGCATGGGTTTTGAGTGGAACTGCAAACCGGTCGCAAGTCAAGGAGTATGCGCTCCGCCAACCGCGTTCTTCCCACCACGAGGCGCCATGGCAGAACCAGCCAGCGCATCAGTTCCCCAATCCCTTATCCACGAAGCGGTTCTACCGCTGCCCTGCCACCCATTCGATTCGCCCCCTCGCTCCCTCGCCCCTACTCCCCCCGGAACACCCGGCTTCGCCTTGGAAACGCTCCCCGCGCCGCTGCGCTTTGGCCGACTCCGCGACCTTGGAAACCGAGTTTCAGAACTCCATTTTCGACTCCGCGACCTTGGAAACCGAGTTTCAGAACTCCATTTTCGACTCCGCGACCTTGGAAACCGAGTTTCAAAACACCATTTTCGACTCCGCGACCTTGGAAACCGAGTTTCAAAACACCATTTTCGACTCCGCGACCTTGGAAACCGAGTTTCAAAACGCCAATGGGGGCGCCCAGGAGCCCACCATGGGAGCCGACACACCGACTCCAAAGACCGCGACCCGCTTTATCGTGAAAGCGAACCTGTTTTCGATAGCTGCGAACCCCAGACTCGGGTATATCTTACCTCCAAGGTGCCAAACATGCTGAACATGAAGCATTGGTGGTTGGTATTGGTTCTGCTAATCGTTGGGGGCTGGGCGGATGCGGCCAGGGATCCACGGCATCTTCGTCGAATGGGGAGATGATACCATCGACGCCGGGGACAAGCCTACAGACGCCGGAAACGACACCGACAAGCCTACGGATGCCGATACCGAACCCACGCCATGCGACAACGGCACCTTTGACCACGACAGCAACCCCGAGACACCTTGCGTGCCCTGGACTGTGTGCCCGCTAGGATCCCACGTAGCCGCATCGGGCACCGCCACGACCGACCGCGAATGCGCGACCTGCGAACCCGGTACCTTCTCCACCCTAGACAATCAAGACACCTGCTCCCCATGGACCCTATGCGAACCAGGCACCCACGTGAGCGTCCCTGGCACCACCACGACCGATGCCACGTGTGAAGCTTGCGAATCCGGCTCCTATTGTGAAGGTGGCAACGCACCCGTGCTCGACTGCGCCGTATTGGAGGGCTTCGACCACGATACCGACCCCGCAACGCCGTGCATGCCCTGGACCACCTGCCAAAACAACGAGTATGTGTCCGTTGAGCCAACACCGCACGAAGATCGTCGCTGCACTCCTTGCCCAGGTCAATCCACCACCTTGGCCCCAATGCCCCCTTGTGTACACCCCACATTCCGCGCTTTACCACCACCACGGCGGGAGGTTCCCACACCTGCGGTTTGGACCCAAACGGCAGGGCTCATTGCTGGGGCGACAACGTTTGGGGCCAAATCACGCCACCTGACACAGACTTCGTCGTTATCGCTGCAGGCGGCTTCCGCACCTGTGGTTTGGATGAAAAGGGCAAGGTTCATTGTTGGGGCAAGGACGAGAACGGTCTAAGCACACCGCCTGACACGGTTTTCACCACCATCGCGGCGGGCGGCTCTTTCGCTTCTAGCTGGCGCCACGGCGTCACTGGGATTGGAAGCGCCTATGGGGGAGGTTGTAGCGCCTCACGTTTTCTGCTAGGCGTCAAGGATGCGTTTCGTCGTTGCTGATGGAGTCGGGGGCGTCGGCTTGCTTGCTTTGATGCTGGCCATGGTTGGCTGTGGCACCGGGTCCGCTGGGCAGTCGAGCGGCGGCGAAGCCGCGGGAGGAGCGGGCGGCAGCAGCACCGCAGATGGTGGGAGCAGCGGCAGCACCGCAGATGGTGGGGGCGGAGACAGCGGAGTCGGTGGAGACAGCGGGCCGCTGGGTCCCGGAGGCGATGGCCCCTGCGGCTGGACGCCAGGCGAGCGCCCCACAGCCGAGATCCCGCGCATCCCTGCGACTTAAAAGAACAAATCGACGGCCCGGTGATCATCTGGAAAGAGACCGACAACGTGATTCTCAACAATCGGATCCGCATGTCGATGGGAACGGTCAACGGGCGATGGGGGATCCTCAGCTACGTCAGTAGCAAGGATTACGGCCCCAGCCGCAACAACCCCGTGGGCAACGTGATTGTCGGCAATGTCCTTTACGATGCCGGCATTCACATGGCCCACAATCTTCGCTATTTCGTGGCGAATAACACCATTCATGAGGGCCAACTCCTGGGGTATCGACTGGGGTGTACGCGTTTGGAGTCCAACCGAATCGTCAAGACGAAGGGAGAGAACTACAAGCTGCGTGATGTCGCCGGGGTTGCCACGGTCAACTTCCTCAATACGAGCGAAGACGCCGACCCTGCAAAGGACGTCGAACGCTTCTTCCCGATGGCGGATGACGCCCCGTACCGCAACTCTTCCCCGGTGTACTGGTGATGAAAAAGCTCACGTTGGTTTCTCTGTTTGCGGGGCTTGGCCTCGCGGTCGTTGGCGTTGTTTTCCTGCTGCGCTCCGAGCCGGTCATTCCCATCGAACCCGAGCCTCGGATGGGGGCCGACGGCTGCCCGGCCGGCGAACTCACGGGTGGCCTTGGCCCGGAAATGGTGCGCTTGCCCGAGGGGTTTTGCATCGACAAAACCGAGGTAACGCGTGCTCAGTACAAGGCTGCACTCGACCGTAACCCCTCGGGGCTCGAGCCGTCGAGCAGTTGCAAGGACAACTCGAGCTTCACCCCCAGTTGTGAGTGGCCCCCAAGCGGCAAACAAGGCAATTTCCCGGTTGTTTGCGTCGATTGGTGCGATGCCGAAGCCTTTTGCCGAGCGGCCGGCAAGCGCTTGTGTGGCAAGCGCGGCGATGGGAAAGCCTACCCCTTCGAGAGTTACGACGACCCTGCCGTCAGCGAGTGGTTTGCCGCCTGCAGTTCCAACGGACGGTACGCCTACACCTACGGCGATGAGTTCGATACGGACCGTTGCCGCGACGCCGACGCCGACGACCACACCCAATGGGGGCTTGCCGAGGTGGGCAGCTTCCCGGATTGTCACTCGCCGGAGGCGGCCTACGCAGACGTGCTCGACCTCAGCGGTCATGTCGCCGAGTGGGACAATAGCTGCAAGGGCGACGGTCCAGAAGCTCCTTGTCGCATCCGCGGAGGCAGCTTCCAGCATCATTCTCGGGGTCAGCGCTGTGATATGGGGCGGGAACTCGAATGGCCTCGGAATCGTCGGGTCGAGGCCGTTGGTTTCCGCTGTTGTGCCGACTGAGGCGTGGAGTTCATCTGCCCGCTCATCGGAGCTTTTCGAGCACGCCAAGCACGAACAAGCCCCAGCCGAGCGTGACGAGCAGGGGCAGAACGATGGGCCAGCGTCTGGCGGATGAGGCGTCGATTTGCCCGTCGGGGCCGACGCCCACCCCGCTAGGAAGCCCGTCGAGGGGATAGGCACAGCTCGGCTTGGCGGGATCGTAAAGCAGGGGCTCCTCGGATTCGTCCTCGAGTTCGGCCGTGTCGATCGTCTTGTGCGTGATGCGGTGGGTCTGCGCCTCGGCGGACGCCACGCGATAACCGAACAGGTCCGTTTCTCGTGGCACGGTGAACTCGAAGGTGAGCGCGTAGACCGGGCGCTTGTTGGGGTCTTCGCACCACGTACTCGACGCGAACGCTTTCGCCCGGCTCGACCTCTGGCCCCCAAATAGGCAAAGAAGCACCGCACTATCGATGGGCGAGCGGTGGTTGGCGACAATCATCCGTGCGGCGGCTCCCTTTCGTGGCGCAAGGGCTGGCGAGATAACGCGCCATGGTCCGATTTGCCAGAAGTAGTGGTAGCGCCCGTATCATTTTTAGGAATAGAAAGAAAACTCAGGACGAACCATGACTTGAAGAAGAGCGACCCGAAGGAGATCTCGTTCATTGGAGTAGGTCAGTATTCCCAAGCGCAGGTGGGTCAGTTCTGGTTAGTCACTGGTGCATGGACGCTCACGAAGAGACGTACCTAAAGCTCGCGAAGTGAGCGACAAGCCCCGACGTAGCCACTCGGAGGGTCACTTGCCGTGGCCTTTCCACGCCTCGCCTGGCAGTCTCGCCACGAGTTGTTCCAAAACGACCTGCAAAACCCGTCAAAATCCCACGCCAACCCAGACAAGCGAGTTGGCATTCCAAGCAGCCTCGCGTCGCCACTCGACAATCGCCTGTTCAGGGGTCATATCTCACTATCCACGTCCGTGTTGACGGCAAGCTGCCAGCGCGAATCTCTGGGCGCGCCTTGGCTACCTTTCCAAGGAGCGAGCGGTACCACGAAAACCTTGCTCGTTGCCAACACTGGTCGAAGCGTGCAACCCGACGAATCTCAACGCATAAAATACACAAAACCCCCGAGGCTTGCGCCGCGAGGGTCTTCTCCTCACCGATTGGCTCCGTTTGGTCAGCTTTTTTCGGACTTTTTTGTCTGGTCAAGGGGAGAGGTTCGTAGAGATCGCGATGTTCCTGGGGATCGTTTTCATTGCGAATTCAATAGGTTACGAGCATAAACTGGAACAGATTCGCAGAATCGCACTGTTCCGCGACGAATGCGGAGGCCAAACGCGGCTGCTTCTTGGGACTCACGGCGTGCGCTCCCCAGTCCGCTTCACTCGGCGGCCCAGCTCGGAATGTCTTGCGGATGTCGCCGTCGATGTAGACTGGCTTGCGTGTGCGCGGGTTTTCTTGGATGTGGAACGCGAGCACCACCTTGCCGTCCTGCTCGAAGCGGTGCTCCGAAACGTCGACATCGTGGTTCACCTTCCGCCCGGCGTGCATGACCGAGAGGAAGTCGTTCTGCACCTTGTCGGGCTGGTCCACGCCGCAGACTTCGAAATGCTCGCCGTCCTGCGTGATGCCGAGGATGATCCACCCTCCTCGCGTATTGGCGAACGCGGAGGCCGTTTCGAAGACGGACTTCGGCAGCGTGGTTTTGGCGGCTTTGCACTCGGCGTCGCTCCACTCGCCGGAGCGTAGGAGTTCGTGGTCATGGGATGCTCCATGCCGCAGAGTGGGCGCGCAGTCGCAGCTTGAACAGCGCAGGCAGACGGTGAGGTATCTGTATCCTCTGGTATTTATAGCACGTGCTGGGGCGAACCCACCATGCCCAGATCGATATCCTTCGTGGTGCGTGCTCGGTCGAGGCGAAACTCGAGGGCCAGACCGCCCTTCAGCGTGACCGCGTTTCCGAGCACCGCGACGATTCGAGCGAGGAAGCGATCGAAGACCAGGAGCTGACGTTTGCGCGCGAACTCGGCGCCTGTCTTGGCGGACGACCGCAGGCGCTGCTCGAGCGCCTGCTTGAAAGCCTCCGGCGACGCGTACGTGCGCGGAGTCATTGTGCGAGGCCTCCAAACGGCTCGAGGGCGGTCTCGACATCGACGAGTTCGCTGCGCGTGACCAGACCGCGCCGAAGCGCTTGCTGAGCGGCCTGCCGCAGCAACTCCGGGGACAGGCCACTCTTGGCGCAATCGCTGAGCGTACGGCTAGCGTTCGTCGCAGGCGCGGGGCCGAACCACGATCGTTCGTCGGATGCGACGTCTGCGTAGTGGAGCACGATACCGGCCGGAACGCGAAACCGACGCCGCCGCCAGGCCTCGGGCAGCGTGAGATGCACCTGAGCCGGAAGCACGTCGGACAGACCGTGGAGCCAAAGGGCGGTCTGGTGTGAGACCACGCCCGTCTGGTCGGACCAAAGCCAAGCAGTGACCAGCTCTTCATAATCCTCGACCGGAAAGTGTACGAGCCGGTACATCCCGCGCTGAGGTCTCACGATACGGCCGGCGTGGATGTGCTTGCGGAGCAGATGGGTGGAGTAGCCCGCCTCAGCGGCCTGTTTCGTGGTGACATACCCCGACTGGCCGGCGGCGGTCTCGTACAGCCGGTCCCAGTTTGGCCGTTTGACTTCAGGCGACATCATGCACAAAACGTAACCTACAGTTCCGTTTTGTGCAAGCTTTTCTTGGGACTGGTCTCACGGTTGGGAACTCTGGGTTCCCTTTCGTGCAGTCCCGTCCCCCTCACACCTCCAGGCGGCTTCAGGCGCCTTTGCCCCCCGAGGAGGTGACCCATGACCGACGGGGTCCGTGGTGTCCGTCTCCGACGAGGAATCACTTTCGCGGTAAAGCCGCAACTCCTCGTCGGCTTTGGCGATGGCAACAGCAGGAACGTTGTAGAGGGCGTGGTCCACTGGTAACATGACCGCTATGCCGGTCACCGAAGTTGGCGTGGTTGATCTTGGTTGGCGCTGGAGGGACACGAAGATTGGCAGACTGTATGCGTTGATACCGCTGCCCGTTGACGCGGATGTATGCCTCGCCGAGGCTGGACTTCACGATTTTGCCGATAGTGACGATGAGTGGCACGACGACATCGATGAGGTCATCTCGCTCACCCTAAAAGCGGCGATAGGAACCTCCGACGCTCATGTGGTGGCTCCACTGCGAAGAAAGGAAACCCCGATATCCCGCTTGGTCCGTTTTCTTCGTTTTCGGCGTGCGCCAACCACACCGGCTGAGCGACTCAATCCCGACTCTTTGGGCGCAGCAAACGCTCTCCGATACGCAGTTCGCGACGACCAGTACCTGCAGTTCGCGTCTGTGGAAGCGGATCATGCGTGCATCCAAGCATCGGAGGGTTATCCGATCCTATGGGTGTGGGTGGTGGGTGCCTCGATATGGCACGCGGTGGAAGAATCGCTTGGCTCCCGTTGGCCGATCAAGGTGCTAACCATCGACATGTCGCGCCTTGGTCCTCCCACTCGCCATAGCAAGGACGCTGTGGTAGTCGACGCGGTGGAGAATCGGGTGATGTGGACGGATGGCAGGGGCAACGTGCTTGCCCTTGGCGGAGAATTCCTCTTCCCTCACCCGGGCGACCTGGATTGCCATGATCCGCGCAAGGTTTTTGTGCCCTCCGCAGGCGAATGGTCTCGTCGCGCGCCTCCCTGGGCCATCGATGCCTACACCACAATCATGGACGACCTGAAGAAGTACGGCTTGAACGTGAGCTGTTGTGATGACACGCGCACCGTTGTCATGCAGTTGAACTCCGAGATTGGATAACGGGAAAGTCCTGGTTTCCATGTACGAGGTCCGTTTGGTCGGCTTTTTGCGGACATTTCTGTTTGAGCAAAGGGAGAGGTTCGTAGAGATTGCGGTGTTCCATAGGTTGTTTTTATTGTAAATTCAATAGGTTACGAGCGCAAACTGGAACAGATCCGCAGAATCGCATCATCCCGCGACGAATGCGGAGGTCAAGCGCGGCTTGGCCATCCTGCAGTCCACCACGGGCTCCTTCTTGGGATTCACGGCGTGTGCTGCCCGGCCCGCTTCACTCGGCGGCCCAACTCCGTGAGCCGGTAGCGCTGCAGGCGGCTGCGCGGGTTGACGGGGCGGGTCATCTCGATGACGCCGGCCTCGAGCGCCGGGTCGAGGCAGGCCGCACGGAAATGGGCTCGGCTCGAGACCCCAATAGCTGCCTGGAGTTCTTGCCGCGTCCTTTCTCCATCGAGCAGCGCAACCAGCTTTGCGATTTGGCCTGTGACTTGGCCTGTGACTTGGCCTGTGACTTGGCCTGTGACTTCCCCGGTGACTTCCCCGGTCAGGGGGCTGATGACGTCGCGGGGCTGGGGAAGGAACATCCGAAGGCCCGTGCCCGCTTGCTCGCACATGCCGATGCGCCGAATCGCCATCGCGATGGCGGGGTTGCGGACGTCCTTTTCGCCCGGATCAAGGAGGTGTTTTTCGTCGGCGAAGCTGTCCCCCGGGTTCCAGAACTTGATGCCGTCCGTGAAAAACTCGATGACGGCCTTGCGGGAGTGATCCCCGTAGTCCTGGTGGATCAGCAGGTTCATCGACGCCTCGCGGAAGACGCGAAAACCCGCAGGTGCGTCGCGACGCTCCAGTGTGGCCGGATCGATGTCTCGGAAGGTTTTCGGCATGAAAAAGAGGTACTTTGCGAGCAGTTGCTGCCAGGTTTCGATGATGTTCACCTCGCTCACGAGGCGATCGATCCAGCGGGTTTCGACGAAGTCCTCCGTGCTGGAGTAGCCGAGGAACCGCACATCGAGCACTGGCTTGGGGAACAGGTCCGTACGCCGCGCAGCGAACCGAAGAGGGCTACGGCTCCGCGCGTTGGGAGAAACTTTTCGCCCTCCTTCACGAGATAGCCCCACTCGTAGAGAAAGTCGTGAAGGGCTCGCCGTCCCAGCGATCCGTCGAGGCATCACGCAGCAAGCGCTCGATTTCGTGTTGTTGCGCGCGGTAGTCGCCGCCACCCTTGCGCATGAATGTCTTGCGGATGTCGCCGTCGATGTAGACAGGCTTGCGTGTGCGCGGGTTTTCTTGGATGTGGAACCCGAGCATCACCTTGCCGTCCTGCTCGAAGCGGTGCTCCGAAACGTCGACATCGTGGTTCACCTTCCGCCCGGCGTGCATGACCGAGAGGAAGTCGTTCTGCACTTTGTCGGGCTGGTCCACGCTGCTGACTTCGAAATGCTCGCCGTCCTGCGTGATGCCGATGATGATCCAGCCCCCGCGCGTATTGGCGAACGCGGAGGCCGTTTCGAAGACGGACTTCGGCAGCGTGTTTTTGGCGGCTTTGAACTCGGCGTCGCTTCACTCGCCGGAGCCGTAGGAGTTGCGGCACCAGCGGAAGCTCGGATTGGGGATTTTGAACGGGAGCATCAGCGGGCTTGGACACTCTGGGATGCGTTCACGACGATCCAGTTGTGCTCGCGATTTCCAACTCGGCAGTGATGCTTGAAGGTGTTGCCCCCTGGATTGTCCGGGTGCTTGAGTATTAGATGGCCTGCCGTCTGATGGGATATGGACATGGAGGCAAATCTGTTGTTTTTACGAAGGGTTGCAAGTTGATGGCGCAGGACTCCCGCGAGACGGTGCTCTGTCATCCAACACTCCTTTGCGGTTTGGTCCGGTCAGGATGGCGCAGAGGGCGGGATTGTCCATGACGCGGTCTAGGAAGCGGCTACCGCGCAAGGCCCCAAGCCAAGTTCCCGCGGCGCAAGTACTTCTGGAACTCTTGGGCGACGTGCCGTGGAAGCGGTCGCAGGTATGCTTCGCTTGCCATCGCAACGAATGTCTCGAGTCACGTTTGCACCACCTGACGAGTACGGAGTTCTCGGGCTGGTGACGCACGTATGGCATGCGAAGGCGGGGTTGTACGGGGGCCCCATTGGAAAAAGGACGAGCGATGGCCCGAAGTCATGGCGAAGGGTGTGCTATCTTGAGAGAGGTAACAACTTGAAATATATTATAAATATCACTAACTGGCGATGTGCCGCCCGAATGTGGCGATCGCCACGGGTTGGCTGAGGAGGCGCAAGCAACCTTGGAGAGCCGCCATAGGGATGGGGAGTACGGCGGATGCAACCTGCCACGGGAGGGCTATTCACGGCACGGGGCCAAGAGGCGTACCGTCGGGCACTTTCTTGACCATGACGCGGGCGAGGTCGCACCCACCGTGGGTCTTGCCGTCAAACAAATGCACCATCGCGACATGCTGCCTTGCCTGCTCCCGCTCGTGGCGAACGCGCTTGGACTGCCCGCTTTCATGGGTTGCCGTCATGCTGCCTGTCACACGCTAGGTCTCGAAAGGATTCCCGTCTTTCGACCGCATGAGAGATTATTAAGACAATTTGGGAAATCGGAGGGGAGCGTTCAGAAAGGCTTGCAACTCGTCTTGGTGCCCTGGTATCATTGCTGCGCATGGGCGACCCTTTCGGCTGGTGTGGTGCTACCCTCGACGCCAAGTATCGCATCGACGCTGTCATCGGCGAAGGTGGTTTCGGCCTTGTCTACAAAGCTTATCACCTCGGTCTGCGTGAGACCGTGGCGGTCAAGTGCCTCAAAATGCCGACCTCGCTCTCGCCGGCGGATCGCGAGAAGTTCAAAGAAAGCTTTCTCGATGAAGGGCGGTTGTTGCATCGGTTATCCCGTGCCAACGCTGGAATCGCGCAAGCCCTCGATGTCGGAACCGCCGAATCGCCCAACGGCACCTGGACTCCCTATCTCGTGCTCGAGTGGCTTGAAGGCCGCGGGCTCGACGACGAGCTTTCCCAGCGTCTTGCCGCGGGACGGGGGGGGTTCGAGCTGCGCGAAGCTTTTGAGCTGCTCAATCCCGCCGCCCTCGCTCTCGCCGAAGCGCACAACCAGGGCATTTCCCACCGCGATATCAAGCCGGCCAATCTGTTCCTGGCCCGCGTCGGCGGCACCACCATGCTCAAGGTTCTCGACTTCGGCATCGCGAAGGTGCTGACGGGCACGAGCATCACCCACGCTTTGCAGGCCACGGGCGACTCGATCAAGGCCTTCACACCGCAGTATGGCACCCCGGAGCAGTTCGATTCCCGCTATGGCGGCACCGGCCCGTGGACCGATGTCTTCGCCCTTGCGCTGGTGTTCGTGGAACTGCTGACGGGGCGTCCTGCTCTCCAAGGCGAGAACACGATCCAACTCATGGTGCAGTCGGCGAATCCGCAGGAGCGGCCTACTCCGAGATTGCGCGGAGTAACCGTATCCCAGGCTGTCGAAGAGGTGGTGGGCAAGGCTCTCGAGGTCGAACCACGGAACCGATTCCTCTCTGCTGGCGCCTTCTGGGCTGCCCTGAAGACTGCCGTGTACGCTACTGCCGCCGAAACACCCGTCGACTCGTCCCAACTCACCGTCCCTTGGAATTCCGGCACGCCCGATGCCCCCTCCGGGATGTTCACACCCGAGAGTGCTGCAGCTTTATCCGCTCCCTACGGAAGCACGACCTCACCTCAGATCGCACCCAAGATCCCCCCTGCGCCCTCGATCCAACGGAAAAGCAAGCGTTCTCTTGTTGCCCTTGGCCTCGTGGCGGGGCTCCTTGCCGTCGGTGGCGTTGTCGCGGGGCTCTTGCTCCTGCCTACGCGCCGCTCCCCAGCATCGGCCTCGGCAGCATCTTTCGCGCCTCCAACGCTCGAATCGACTCCCGCTATCGCCGCTTCGCCCGTGCGCATTGCCGCCGGCGCGTTCATCATGGGCAGTGCCGAGGGTAACCCCTCCGAGCGTCCCGCGCACGAAGTGACTCTCACGCGCCCGTTCGTGATCGACGCCGTCGAGGTCACCGTCGAAGCGTATATGAAGTGCGTGCGTGAGCATAAATGTACGCCCCCTGGGGTTCACGGCCCCGGGATCGACGAGACCGCGGTGCTGCAGCTCGGACAGAAGTGCAACTTCCTCGACCCGTCGAAAGCCAACCACCCGGTGAACTGCGTGGATCGCATGCAGGCCGCGCAGTACTGCAAGTCCGTGGGAAAGCGACTCCCCACCGAAGCGGAATGGGAGTATGCGGCGCGCGGTCCCGACGGCAGGGCATATCCGTGGGGAGCCACACCGCCGACGTGTGCGCTTGGTGCATTTGGCGCTGGAGCGGAAGGCTCGTGTTCGACATCGGGGACTGCACCGGTGGGGAGCCATGCGGAGGGCAAGAGCCCCTTTGGCGTGCTCGACCTCGCGGGCAATGTGCGGGAATGGGTTGCCGATGCGTGGGACGAACGCGCCTATGGTAAACCTGCGAAATCAGACCCGTTTGTGGTCAATAGCGCTGCCAAAGGCATCGTCCGCGGCGGTTCCTGGGATTCGCCACCGGAGGACCTTCGCGCATCGCGGCGCGTACCCCTTGCCCCAGGAACCGGAGATATTTGGACGGGATTCCGCTGCGCCGGAAGCCCTTGATGCAAAGCTTCCCATGTCGCGAGAGAAGGAGTTGCCATGAAAGCGAGTCTCATCTGTTGGATCACGGTTTCATGCGTTGCCGCTGCTAGCGTAGGGTGCCAAAAGCGCGAGGAGCCCGTCGACGACTCCCTCCCGCGGGTTGCCCAATCCGCTTCGGCTTCCAGCGCAGCATCTTCCGCCCCAGCGGCCCCATTGCCTCCCGTCGCGGATCGTGAGCTATCCGCGGGCAAGATCGCTGGTGAGAGCATCTGGCTGCCCGCGTTCAAGCTCGTTCGTCTACCGGGGGATGCAGGTTTGACTTGGCTCGAGGCCCACGCGCTCTGCTCTTCCGAGGGGCGAGAGGTGTGTACCGAGGCGCAGTGGAGGCGAGCTTGTGGTGAGGATGAGGCCATTGGCAAAAGTGAGTCGTGGACGATGACCTTCGACGGAAAGCACGGCTTTGTGGTGCGCGGCGGCAACTCCTGCGCAACGCGTACTGTGTCTCCGGGCTTCGAGAAGAGCCCCGCGCGCGGTGCTCTGTGCTGCGAGCCCGCCATCGCCATCAAAACCTCCAACTCCCATCCTGCCTTCCTCAAAGCGGTCTCCGCCAAGCTCGCCAAACTCGAGAAAGCCATCAACGACCGCAGCGCTTCGTCGTTTTCGGATTTATGCGACGACGAACTCGAGTTTTACGGCAAATCCAGCCTATCCCGAAACCGGGTTGAAAGCCTCGTCGCGGGCTCGTTCCGTCAGTGGCCAGACCAGTGGGTCGTCCACGATGTATGCAACGTTTCCCTCCAACTCAGGGGAGGTCCCGATGACGATACCTGGACCGCCGAGTGCAGCAAGCTCGCCTACCGGGCGGGTGAAGTGGCCGGCACGATCACGAAATACGTGTTTGGCAGTCGCGAAACCAAGCTACAGTCGGTCACCGAGCCTCGCCTGCCGCGCAACTGGTCGCCGCCGTAGTGCTAAGGTTTCTGTGGAAGTCCAACGCATCGAATGGCGCGCGGAGCACTTCGTGAATCCTTTCCCCAACGCGTGATTGTTCGACGCCATCTCGAAGCAGCACCTCATCGATGGGCTTTCCTTGACGGTCTGATCTGGGTCTTTTTTGGCCGCGAATGCCAACCCGGCCCCTCTTATCGCAGTCTCTTTCCCGCGGTTTGCGCGTCCTCCTGCGGTACCAATTCGACGGCAAGCTCCGAGCCTCTCGGCATGGCAAGCCGCGCGCCGTCGTCGGTGGCGAGCCTGATCAGCACTGCTTCTGCTTCGTCAGGCTCGATCCCCAAAGCTTGTTCCAAATTTTCCAGGTTTATGCGACCTTGGCGTTCGAGCAATTGCCGCGCATGCTCGAGGTTCGCTTCGTCGATCTCTCCGAGCATGCGTGGGGTCACCCGGCGTGCCATCATGAACGCGACGGTGCCCCCCACGGCTCCGGTGGCAAGCACCACCAAGCTGGCGATGCGGAGCCCCGAGCTGAGACCGTCGAGGGTGGTCTCCAAAGCGAGTGCAATCAGCCGAAACCATGGGGGAATCCCCACGCGCGCAAGAAAGCTGAGCAGGTACAATGCGAGCGCTGTCACGGAGGAGACGACGACGGTCACCGTCGCAAGCCAACGCAGACGGGATCGGCGGACCTGGTGCGAACGGGCTTTCTTCAGACGTCGTTTGACGGTGCCGCGCAGCGCGGGCTGCCCGGGGTCGAGGCGTATTCTGGGCGCACCACATACGCCGCATCGCCCCCCGATTTCTTCATCATCGTTCACCAAAGCCAGCGCACCACAGCTTGGACAACGCAGTGCCTCGTTGGCTTCCTTGCTTTTAGGGTCTATTGCCTTCAATTCAGTCAATTATCATCTCCCTTGAGCTCGGCGGCGACCGGCCACCGCGGTAGCCACGACGCATGAGATGGGGCACTTGCTCGCGTCGGAACGAGGGAGAAGTAACGATTGATTAGCCCGAATCTGTTGTTCTTCATGGCACGTGCCCTCGCCTATTGCGCATCTCGCGCGCAGCGGATCCCTGTGGACAGGTCGCCGGTGGTCGGGTTGATTGCCACGCGACGCCATGCGGAAGCGTCCCCAAGAGGGGAATCCCATCCTCCGCCTCGAACGATCCCTTTCATGCCCGGCCGCCAAGCAACTACCGGATTGGCAGTGTCACCGCGTCGGTATGCGTTTTCGTCAAACCCGTCGGAAACCCATTCGCGTACATTTCCTGACATATCGAGCGCACCGAAGGGCGAGGCGTTAGCAGGGTAGCTGCCCACCGTCCCGGTGCCTGTGGTACCATCGCGGCAAACGCCTGCGCCCGCGCGTTCGATCACGAGGACAGCACAACTCGGCCTCTCGTTGCCCCAGGGGAACCGGTTGCCTGCCACGCCGCGAGCCGCGTATTCCCATTCGGCCTCCGTGGGAAGACGTTTCCCGACGAACCGGCAATAGGCCTCGGCCTGAAGGCGATCGACGCAATTGATCGGGTGATTCACGCGGGCGGGATCAAAGGCATTGCACAGCGCCCCTCGGACGCTGATGTCCGAGCGGGCAAGATCCGGCCCGTGCATCCCTGCGGGCGTGCATGCTCCTGACCGGACACATGTCGCATATTGTGCGACTGTTACTTCGAGCCGATCCAGCATGAACGGTCGCGTCAGCGTGACGGTGTGTTCGGGACGCTCACTAGCGCTGGCAGTCTTGCTCCCCATCGTGAAGGCTCCAGCGGGCACGTGAACCATTTCGTCGCCAGGGGGGCGTGAAGCGCCTTCCGTGGGGGATGTACCAGGCGCTGTAGGATTTCCCTGGGTGGGTTGTCGAATTGATTCGCTCGATGCGTCCGAGGAAGGGCGGTCGTATGCCCACCAGGCGGTTCCCGCGAGTCCCAGGAGGGCCAGCATCCCGATGGGGAGTCCGAGCATAAGTGCCAGGGGAGGACCTTTGGCACGTTCGGATTTTGGCGCGGGAGGGACGGGACCGACCTGGGGCGACGTCGTCGAGGCCGCGTCAGGTGCGGGAAGTACAACCACGGGGGGCTTGAGGTCTTGGGCGCTGCGAAGGGCCTCCGGCAGAGGAGCGGGGGCAAGCTCGGTGCCCGAGGTCGGGGCGCGGAGCAAGCGCCTGGTGTCCAATGAGCCATGCACCGCCGAAAAGAGTTCGTCTCGCAGTTCGCCGGCTTTCACGTAACGTTCCCGTGGGTTGACCGCCAACGCCTTTTCCAGCACACGGTCCACCGCTTCCGGCACACGGGCGCCCCGGCGCCGCGCTGTGGGGCGCGCTTGCGGATTGGCCGCCGCGACAAAAAGCTGAATCGTATCCATACCCTCGAGGGCAGGTCGTCCCGTGAGCAATTCGACGAAAATCAGCGCAAGGGCAAAAACATCGGTCCAGGGGCCGGTTGCGCCGCGGGAAGGGTCGAACTGCTCCGGTGCGCCGTACTGCGGCGTAAACGCCTTGATGGAAGTACCGGTTTCTTCAAAGGCTCGTGTCAGCGTGACCGTATGGGCGAGAACTTTCGCAATGCCGAAATCGAGCACCTTCAACATCGTGCGGCCGCCCACGCGGGCAAGAAAAAGGTTTGCTGGTTTAATATCTCTGTGAGCCACGCCTTCATCGTGGGCGACTGCGAGGGCATCCAACGCGGGCGAGATGAGATCGAGGGCTTCTCGGATCGGGAGCGCAGCCTCACCGCGGGCGCGCCGGGCCTCGAGTTCGTCCTGGAGTGAGTTGCCCTCGAGCCATTCGAGGACCAGAAACGGAGTCCAGACGCCCAATGGGCTGACCGCAGTTCCCATGTCCATGGCTTGCGCGATGCCCGCGTGCGCCCGCGATAGCCGGTGGAGGAGTCGTCCCTCGTCAAGGAACGACTGCTCAAACGCGGCACGCTCCTTTTCCGCCAGGGAGCCAGGCATTTTCAAGCATTTGATCGCCACGGGTTCCCCGAGGCCCCGGTGCATCGCCCGATACACCACGCCGAATCCGCCCTCACCGACCACTCGCTCAACGTGATATTTGCCGTTGAGGTCATGCCCTGCCCAACCGAAAGGGTCCGGGGACGCCGTCATTGCCAGATTATCTCCGGGTAATCGCCGCCGGCACGCCAGTCGTAGCCCACGACGAGGGTCTGCCCTCTTAGCTCGAAGATAGCGGTTCCTCGCCCCCCGCGACGCATGGCCACCACGATGTCAACGACTCGTCCCTCCTTGCTCCACGAGAAGTAGCCCGAACCCTCACCGCCCATTCCCTCCGTGCGGGTGATGGCGATGGGGTACAAGCCGTTGTCGTCATCTTTCGAACAGTTGAGCTTGAGCCATTCTCGAACGATTTTCCGTATGCATCCGTCAGGTTGCATGTCGACTTTGGGCGCAGCGCTCCATTCCGCTACGGTCGGAGGCTTGGAGCGTTCCGCGGGAATGGGCGCAGCGAAGTCCGCCGCGGTGCCAGAAGTCGATTCCACGGTGGCGAGCTTTTTCAAATATCGGTTGCGCGCGTACCCTACCTTTCCGCGATCGGAGCCGTCAACCACTTGCACGTATTCCCACGAGCCTTCCGAACGGATGAGGCGAACGCGGGTTCCGTCCGGCAGTCTCGCGAGAAGACCCGCGCGGTAGTCTGGGGCGCTGCGCAGGGCAAGCCAGGGAGATTCGAGATCGGAGGCCGTGTTGTGAACGACATGGGTTGCCGACGAAAGTGCCACGGGAGGGGGGGTAGGGGGCTGGGTCGGGAGTGATTCCGACGGCACGCGCACGGGCGCGGCAGGGGCGTCTGAGGGTGAGTTGACGTACGAAGAGGAAGTGGCCGATGTGGTCGGTTTGTCCTTATTCTGCGCGATATAGATTCCTACGAAGAGGATGCCAACGGACAGCAGCACCGTGGACAAGGCGTACAATACCACGACGGCCCATTGGGCGGGCGTCCGTGGGCCGGCTGGCACCTTGAGCGGCGGCGATTGGTCGTCGCCGGTGGCGGACCAACCGAATTTCGCCAAGTTTACGACTGCCCAAGGCACGTAGAGATAGAAGGTAAGCGCGATGAGGGCGTGGTTCAAGATCCATTGGATGAGCAAGGATAGGTATCCTGCATCGAATCGCAGCCGATACCACCCGCCAGGAACCTGCGGATCTTCGACACGTATTTGGCTTGTCCAGTAGGCGCGCCACCATGCGTACGCGACAGGGACCGCTAGTCCAAACGTCAGGAAAACCAACAGGAAAAGGCCGCCAACGACCAATCCATCCATGAAGAGGCTCCCGTCCATGGTGACTCGGCGGCCGTCTGCGGTACTGGCGCGGCTCCAGCGAAACCGATGGGCGTTGGCTACGGCCCAGGGCGTCGCAAGCCCGCACGTCACCAGTACCAGGAGCGCCGTGAGGATTTGATGGCCGAATTCATCGCCCCACGACATCTCGTAGCGCAGGGGACGACCGTCGAGGGTGGTGTTGGTGACCCAGAATCTCGAAAGCCTCCATTGCGGGATTGCGAGAAGCGATGCAATTCCCACCGTGAGTGCGGACAAGACGAAGTTGCTTACCTCGATCCACAAAAGCTCGAGTCCGGAACCCACGAAGGCGAACCTGCCCGACTCCGGTCGAGGAGCAGGCGGCGCCTCGTTCGCGATAGCTTCAGAGTTGGGGAAGGCGTTTTCGACGTCCGCGTGCATGATGCATGCGCTCCGTGGCAGGGGTGTGGCGCTTGCTAGTGCACTTCCCGGGCCAGCAAAGCCCGCTCGAGATCGGGGAACGATAGGCAGCGGCGATGTCGTCACAGTGTCCGGTGTGCGGCTGGCGGATGTCCGGCTCGGACAGTGGAGCCTTCCTCTTGGCCTGGGGCCTGCCCCTTTGTCAGCACCGGGACACGTGTCGGTTGCCGGGCACGGAGATTGCTCTGCAGCCAAAAATGATCATCGACAAGGCGAAACCAGTGATCGCGATCGTCGGATGGACGGCGTTTGCTGCAAGCGTCGCGGGCTGTTCCAAGGACGCGGCCGAGTCTAGTACTACTAGCGCAACCGAGCGTGAGCCCGCAGTTCAAGTCGCGCAGGTTGCGTCTACAGCCGTACCAGTCCCCCCACCTGATACGGCCGACCCGATTCCCGATTTCCCGACTGCCAAGATCGCCGCTCCACCGTCACGGTACGGTACACCCCAGCGTGGCATCATTCGAGATCGCTCGAGTTTTCAGGGGGAGGAGGTCGCAAGGCTGGACAACGGCACCACGGTCCGAATCCTCGAACGGAAACCGGGAGGATGGTTGAAAATACGGTGGGACTCTGACGGTGGAGCCGCCGAGGGATGGGTCCACACCGACGTGGTCAAGGAGTAGCCGCGCTTGTCAATCACCGTCCCTCCATGCCTAGCTGACCCGACAACAACCACATTCATAGCCCGTCCAGTTCAATCAGCCACCGGTATAGCCGCAGCAAATAGGTCCGAAAACAACCGCTCCTGCCGACGCACCTTGACCCGAAAAGATTAGTCAATCCAAGGACTTACGTGTCCACAGTTCCCGAGCACCCCGGTGCTGGGCAATACGCCCAAGGTCTCAATCGCACGCGAGGTCCAACACCGAAACGCTAGCACGCCAACTGCGTTGGCCTGGGAACGTGCGATTCCGACGGTACGAGTTGCGGCGCGGCATGGTCTGTTGGCAAGGGAGTTGTCCCTCTTGCCTGGATAATCAAGGATGCGAGCCCTTCAACTTCTGCCACGAGGAAGTGATTTAGTGTTCTGGTGGACAACAATACTGCCAAGACAGGGGCCTCCCGAAGGTTGACCGTATGGCTTGCGGGGCGGAGCAGGTTTGCTTCGAAGGTCACAGACGCCGGACATCATTACGTTTCTGCTAGTCCCGCTTGGAATCGCTGGATTGACTTTGCGTGGGTCGACGGTCGATCGGTTGAGGCTGACCTTGGCGGGCGGTAAGCGCTGTCCGACCCGGACAGCGTCCGTACGGTTGTCAGACACTTTTTACGTGCGCTCCTACCGGCAATGCTCGGTGATGAGGACGGCACAAAGATTGCTGAACCGGAGGTCCGCATGTCAGTCTGCATTTCCAAAATATGGGTATTCGGTTTCGTTGGAGCTATCGCCCTTTCCGCCTGCCGAAAGTCCGAAGAAACCGTCCAACCCGAACCGGCTGCCTCCCTGTCGGCCGCCGTCATAAACTCAGCACCCCCCCCACCAAAAATCTCCAGGAATATCAACGCCTCCTGCATCGTTGGTGCCCGAGCCTCCTCCGCACATCCCCGCCACCCCGCCATCCACGCCTTCGATGAAAAACCTAGCACCGCGTGGAACGAAGACGCTGACGGCGACGGTACGGGCGAGTGGGTTGAGGTCCTGCTCAAACCGGGAACCGTCGTGCATTATGTCGAGGCCAGCGGCGGCTGGTCCGCCATGTCGAATCCAGGCAACGTCGACCTGTGGGAACACAATAATTCGTTCCGAATCATGAAAGTCTCATGGGATAGCGGCCAAAAAGAAATCTCCTTTCTGCGCGGATCCGACCGCGGAACGAAAAAACGCGTCGATATCGACACGGAAACCAAAGCCATCCGATTCAGCGCCGTCGAGGTCGACCGCGGGCGCTTCAACGACCTTTGCCTGGATGACGTCCTGATCTACGGAGACTGTCCGGCTGGTGAAACCCCCGTCGCCACCGTCGAGCTGGCCGCCGGAACAAAATGCCCCCCCACCCGTGACCAGGCTTGCGATTCGGATCTCTTCGTCCAACTCGCGACACCGCTGCCAACCACCCCCTTGTCCTACGATTATCCCCTCACGCAGAAACTCCTCCGTGGCAACCCGGAGTTTCGCGGAACCCGCGTCGTCGAGACGACCAGAAACGGTCGCAGGGTTATGGGAGCCATCGTTCGCAACCGGTGCGTGGCAGACGAATTGATCCGCGTCGCGGACGAGGCGATGAAGAGCAACCCTCAAGCGTCGTGCGAGCCCATCCGGGTGGACCGCACGGTTTTCGTGGTGGATTGATGGAAAACAACCGAAAGAGTTCCGTACGAGTTGCGAACGCCATCACACTGGTGCTCCTCGTGCTTCTCCCCGCCTGCAAAGGAGAGGAGCGTTCGGTGGAGGCCACTCCCGAGGCGACGTCCGCGGCGCCAGCGGTGGGCTGCCTTCCAGGTGAATCACGCCTCTGCTACTGCGCAAACGGCGGTGCAGGCAGCCAGGTCTGCAACCAAGATGGCCGGTCGCTCGGCCCCTGTACTTGCGACAGCAAACCACCGGAAGTCAAACGGGAACCAGCGCCGGTTCCTGTTCCCGTTCCCCCGCGTCCTCCCTCCGCCTCGACGCGCCCAGGACCTTGGGCCTTGCTCATCGGCACCGACACCACGTTCAAATCCGCTACGTACGAAGCCAAAATGGCAATGCGAGACCTACGGCGGCCCGTCGCCATCTACCGCATGGGCGGCAACTACAGGACCGTCGTGGGCGCCTACGCGACGGAGCAGGATGCGCTTGACGACAAGCCGTCCGTAATCGATTCGATGCTTTGGCGAAAGTCGCGGCGCGCGGCGGTCCCACGCCACCTGACCCGATGGTGTGGCGAAGCTCCACCTCTCGCTCCGCTCCCCGAAGACCCAGGATTCGAGCTTCTCTACTTTGATTGCGAACAGTAGGTGGACGAACGTCATTGACTCCGGGCTGCGACTCTGGTTTCTTTTAAGCGCTTCGACATGCATTCGGGGTTGCCATACCAGCAAGTAACCGCAGCCACGCTCGGCTGTGTCCTCACCCTTGCCGCGTCCTGTCATATCGTCGCCGCCTTGGAAGATCATGAACCCATGCCTTCCCCCACCGACGCCGAAGCTGCCGACGCCCCCGCCGAACCCAAAGACGCCGAAGCGTTTTCATCCCCCGAAACCGTGTGCAATCACGCGGATGACGACGGGGACGGCCTCGTGGACGACGGGCTGGCGTGGCAGGTTGCAGGCTGGCAGACCCTCCTGAAACAAGCGGAACTATCTGAAATCACTAGCGTTTCTCTTCCCGCGGGGCGCGCCGCCTTCGCAACGCGGACGGCTCCTGCCCATGGCACCTCCAGCCTGCTTCTCGGCGTTGTCGATGAGACAGGCAGCCTCTGCGGCGAAATCGTCCCGGCAGTCGAAAACGTCGGCATCGAGGGCTGGGGCCTCGCTTTCGACACCGCACACCAACAACTCATCCTCGCATTTGTCGAATCCTCCCACCGCGAACTGCACCTCGCCCGCTTTCACCTGGATGAACCAACGCCACGCCTGATTTCCACCGAAGCAGTGGCGTTGGAGTATCCTGTCTCGGAACTCCTCGACGTGGGATGGACAGAATTTGGCCCCGTCGTTTTGGTGAAAGGCACCGATCACTACGCGCGAGCCGAGTGGACCGACCACCTGAACGACCCGAAAGACTGGAACCATAAACTGATCTCGATCAAACCCGATGTCGCCAAGCTCTCTGTCGGAACAGCCGTGGCGTGGGTGGCGAGCGGAACCTTGGATGCCGGCCAACAGGGGGTGATGGGTGGGGTGCTCGCGCTCGATGGCAGGCGTGAACTCCGCCCCGGGCATCAACTCGTGAAAGCAGGCGGTGGGGTCTGGCCGAAAATCTTCGCCCCCGGAATTCCCCTCCTCTGGCAACAAAACCGCGTTTGGCTCACCACAACCGATGAAGTCAAGGCTTCGAAAATATGGAATATCCGTATTTCTTTCTTTGACTCGACCGCGCCCGCAAGCACGTTGGCTTCCCCCGGAACGATGGTAGACAGCCTTTCAACCGATCCCATGCACGCCCATTCCTTGGTGTGGGCCTTGGGCAGCGTCTTGTCTACCACCGCCGCCAAGGACCAAGTGCGGATCCACCGCCTGGGCCCTCACTTCGAACTGCTTTCTCCCAAGGATCAGCCGATCGTCGTGGACGATGCCTTGGCCCATGCGATCGTCGGCGGTACTCGGCTTCCCCTTCTGTTTCGTATTCACCAAAGCACCGGGGAGCTGGACGTCTCCCCTGTAGGATGCCCATGAAGCACTTCGGTGGCGCCCTCTGTTTCGCCTTGGCTCTCCCATCGTTCGGCTGCGGCGAGGACATGAACACGTCGGACACGGAATCCTCCGATGGCGGAAACGCGTTGCCACCCATCGAAACGTGCAACTTCGTCGACGACGATGGCGATGGGCTGGTCGATGAGGGATTCCCTTGGGTTGTCGAGGATCCCGTGCTCCTTCACCGGGTCAGCAGATTCTCCACCCTCGGACAAGTGGTTCCCGCGGCGGATAATACATGGATCTTGGTGGGAACCGATGCCATTAGCGCGCCAGGAGACCGTCTCTTCGCGCTTTCGATCGACGAAAAAGCGCAGGTAATTCATGGACCTACACATGTCGCGATTCCCCATTGCAGCCAGGGGGCGGCCGTGTTGGCGCCGTTGGACTCCAACTTTCTCGCACTAACGGGGTCTCGGACGTGGGAAGGACAGTCACCGTGCCCGGAAGACGGCTGTCCACTGCTGGGCGTGATCTTTGATCCCGAACTCCACGTCGTCACAAAGGCTTCCTTGACGATACCGAACAGTCCCTATCCGCTAGTTAGCGGGTTGGAATGCGTGTTTTCCGCCTGTTTCGCCATCGTGCGCGACGGGATGACTGTGTCGCTCCTTCGATTGGCGCCTTCTCCTCTGGCCCTTGAGGCGCAACGGGAGGTGGGGCAGGATGCCGTGTTGCTGTCCGTATCTGCGGATGATGAACAACTGCTGGATATCGTCGACGTGGAAAATGCTCGCGTGCGTTGGAGAAGGCTGCGAGGCCAAGATCTGACCGAAGAAGGTCCACCGATGGAACTTCTGGCAGCCAACCGGATTCATGGTGCCAAAGCTCTCGAGGACGGAGGGTTCATCCTCGCGTATGCGGACTCCGCGGAGATGCCTCACGTGGCGCGATTCGAAGCCGACTTACAACGTAGGTTCGACAGGAGCGATGTTGTGCCACCGCTCGACATGGTGGGCAGGGGAAACGGTATCCTATACATGGCAATACCCACGGATAATCTGGTACTTGCAGTAGAGCTGACGCGTCTGGACGAATCGTTTTTCCCCGTGCGCGCGCCGAATAACCCTTTGCGTGTGAACACCTATCCCTCGAAGGTATCGCTCATGATCGGTGAAAACTCGGCGTTGATGTTCAGTTCGAACTACGACGGGCAAGCGATCGAGGCCCATCGTCTTTCCTGTGGCAAGCAATCCCCATGAGAATCAGTTCCTTCTTGCCAATTGGGTTCGGGCTCGCGGCAGCGTTTTCCCTCGGAAGTTGTCATGAAATCGCGGGTTTGGAGGAACATGTCCTGCTGCCCTCCAGCGATGGGCGAGAGCCGGACGAGGATGACGTCTGGCAGGTTCCCGCCGAGCAATGCAACTTCCGCGATGACGATTTCAATGGGCTGACGGACGAAGGATTTTCGTGGGCATTGAGCGATTGGAGCCCGATAGCTTCCGGTTACGATTGGCAAGAACTACGAGCCGTCAGGATGCCGGATGGAGCCGTTGGCTTCGGGGTGTCGAGGCAAAATGGCCCTTCCAGCACCGATCTATGGGTGGGGCTCCTCGATGCAGATGGCTCGGTGATCTCAGCTCCGCGCGAAGTCGCCGTGGAGCAGGTGCTCCATGGTTGGGACGTCGCAGTCAATCCCGTCCTGGCGGAGCTTGCGATCGCCTACGTGCGACAGCCTCCCACGGAAGAGAACTGCGAAAAAGGTTGTATTTTCGAGATGTTGCGCTTCGATCGCGCGCTTTCCCCCAAAACGGAAGCACCCGAAAAAACCAACTTTCCGCGCCATCGAGTGCGGCGATTGTTCGACCTGGACTGGAACACAGCGGGGTACGTATCGCTTACGTTGGACAAGGACGGATACGCATGGGTGGAGTGGATAGACCACCTGCATTTCGTCTTTCCCAACGGCGGTTACGGCAAAATACCGGGAATGCGCCCGGATTTGGCCCGTATGAGCGTGGGGCCAGCGACGGCGTGGACAGCGATGGGCCTTACCGACGCTGACCGTTACGAAGTTTGGTCTGGAGTGTTCTCCCCTGGAGGATACCAAAGAATCGTCGAGGGGCATCCGATGGCCTCTTCGTCATCGGCTCTCGCCCTTGGCAAAGGAAATTCGGTGGCTTGGGGACCCAACGGTGCGATGGTGCTCATGGCCGAAGGTGGAGGTGATTCTGCCGGGACACTGCTGCTTGGCGCGGTTGCTACGGGTGAGACCCGCGTTGCGGGCCAGGCCTCGAACCCTGTTGCACACTCGTTGACCGCGGTGGGTTCAAGTCTGATTGCTTCCTCCTCGGCGGGTGCATCGACGACGTTGTTGTGGCGATGGGAAGACCCTCCGGGCGACGGTTCCAGCACGCCTTTCGCCACGTTGGAGGGAACTTTGGACCACGTTGTGGTGGCGGGGGGATATCCGCCCTTGGTCCTTCGGGTGACGGCGGATGGGAAGAATCTGCAAGTTGCGCGAGTACATTGTGTCGAGCCGTGAATTCGAAGAGCGCCGGGGCAGGGGAGGGGACGATGGCAAGGGCAGACGCGGCTCCGAGGGGCATGGGGCGTATTGATGTAACTCATGGTATTTATTCAGTTTCAGGATTGACGAGCGCAGGCGCTGGGATGGAAACTGGGTCCGGCGAAACAAGATATTCGAACAAGCAAGAAGGAAGCCTCTCGCACCTAGGGCGAATCATCATTCGCCCGTGAATCGTCGGTGAATGGCGAGAAATGCCTTGAAGGCATAGAGGCAAAGGGGTTACGAAGAAAATGCTCAGGGGCAACCATGAGAGGACGGATTGGCCTTTTACGCCCAACGACTCCTGATTCAGGGTATGGCAACGGAAATACCGCCGTGGCGGGTGTGAATGTCATCGAGATATTTGTCGAGTTTGCCTGGATTTCCAGCGAGTGTCCCACTTTTCATGACCGTCAAGGTAGCCAGCCATCGCTTATGAAAAGGAGCCAGGCGTATCCACAGCGGAGAAGCATGACGACCGCGTTTCTCATTGTCTCCCTGGGCGGGTTTCAGATAAGGCAACCCAAAGGCGGCGTTTTTGTGGCGCCGAAGCTTAAACATCACCTCTGCTCGCGCATCGGATTCACTTTTGGCATCGAACTCCATCAGCATGATACCAGCGGATTTTTTCGTCAGCATGGGGAAAGTACCTCCCGCAGCTTGGTGGGGCAGGGGACATACCGACGCCAATGCCATGTTTTTCGCGTCCCGCAGCACCGTTTCCAGGGCCTTGGCATAATCTTTCACGGAGCTGGCTTGTTGGAACGCCGAAATATCGATGCCAATCGGGCCTTTCAAGCTTTTTATCCTCAAACTACCCGCGCCCCGTCGCGAACGCTGCCCGATACCTCCGAGAAGCAGTCCCACCAAAAGGGTTGCCCCCGCCGCTTTTAGGTTTTCATCCCGCGTGGTTGGCAGCGCTGGCATCAACTGCAAGAATAACTCCTGCTCCGGCACCACGGCGGAACTTGGGGAACTGTTCTGGTGAGGAAGCAAGTTGCAAGTACCGCGGTTTGAGGCGTTTCCCTCCACAACCAAAGCCACACTTTTCCCATGATCCGCCGACCCAAACACACGACCCTCCTCACAACGAAGGCAGGTACACGTTGCCGTTGCCCCACCACAGGGCGCGGAAAGACGGTCGCCCACGAGAGCACGGAAAAAGTACCGCGCAAGGGCCTCGAAAGGCGGTGCTCGCACCTCGGCATCCCCTTTGGGATTCGAACCATGGGAGAATAGCGCGGTCGAGGTTATCAACTCGAACGTGATGGCGCGAGGGTGATTCATGCCTTGCCTCCCTCCTTCAACGCCTCGAGAATCGCTTTCTTCTTCTGTTCCTGCTTTTTACTCTGTTTCCCTTCCCACTTGCCCAACGCTTTGAATGCTTCTCGGAGCCCCTCGGCCAACGCGAGTTTTTCTGCACCTCGGGCCGCCTCGAATTGCGGATAGATGGCCATCACAACGTCTTTATCCCCTGCTTTCGTGGCTTCCCTCAGTTCTTCCAGAATCCGCTCCTCAGGGGAAAGCTGAGCAAGACGTTGCTCCTTCGCCTCTTTGACCTTTCGTTCCGCTTCTTCCTGCTGCTTTTGCTGTCTTTCTTTTTCTTGCTGCCGGGCTCGATCTATCCAATGCTTTTGCTCTGATTCATCAATGGCCCATCTGCCATAGCCAGCCGTCGTTTTTGCACCGAAACCCACCCACCCACACGCTGCTAACATAGCGGAATCAATGAGTTTTATCCATCGTCCCCCGAGAGCCGGAGGGTGGGAATGCGTGGGACGATACCGCATGATGACCCGCATCTTCGTGCCCTTCGGCATCGCCATGAACGGGATCGGGGTGGGATCCTGGTCGTCCGTGGGAGCCTTGGGCTTCTTTTTGTCCTGGAAATAACCGGAGAAATGAGGCGTCATCACGTCGACCCTCATGGTGTTGTTCGGAGGAAGCAAAACCGCATCCCAACATTCCAGCGCTCCCTTGTTGTGCAGCTTGCCCAACGCGGACGGGCGCTTGTGCAATTCCAACAGAGTCTTTTTGCGATTCTTTTTCCAATCTTCCCCAAGAGCCTCGAAAAGAGGGTCCAGTTCAACAAGCCGGTTCTGCTGGCTCCAGCGCTCGACGGCCTCTTCAAACTTTTTTTGCCATGTCTCGCGAGCCAGCTTGGCTTCTGGCGTTTCGCCCTTCGGAGCAGCACGCCAGAACGCGCTCTGCCCATCGATACCAAATAACCACCAAATATCGCCGAGTTCCCAAGGTTCTGCGCCAATCGTCGTAAACAACGCCAACTCCTCCGCTGCCCGACGCAATACTCCCTTGATGCTGCTGCCCGGCAGATAAGGCAGACCGTAGGGATCGAGAAAGGCGAAGCCGTTTTCAATTGGATGATCCAGCCCCATGCCCGTGACGAACGATGACGTTGCTTTGAGATGGCAAACGAAATCCGATGGATGCGCATGCATGAGCTGCCGGTCGCGAAGCTCCTTCACCAACATCAGGCTCAATCGGGGGTAGTTCGAATAACGTTCCAGCGCCGCACGATCCTTTTTTGCCTCGAACTTCCCTTGAGCGTTGAAGTTCCACCCATCGAAATAAAGCCGAAAACGATGCCCGGGTGGAGCATCGCCAAATTCTTTCCCCACATAGTCCGGTGCCCCAAGAACCATCGTCAGCCCCCTTTCTTCAGAGCCGCGGCAAAGTGGCGAATCCACTTGAGTACGGTCAAAGCTTCTTCCGTTGCTCGCATATATTGCTCGGAACTCGCGTTTTGGAGGAAGCTCATCACGATTCGGAAATCCTCGCCTTTGCCCATGGCAACGTTTTGGTCAGCTCCCTTGCCGTTGCCTGCTGGTAGTTCCTTTCCCATTCTATGGCCGAGCCACGTGGTAATATCCGCTCGAATGGGCTTTCCTTTGGCTTGATAGAACGCCAGGGTCTGCATCAACCCATTCGACATGATCATCGAAGGCGCCGCCTTTGCGATGCTCACATATTCGTCGCCGGGATTGCCACCGTTTTGCTGTTGCACTCGCCCCCACGCAAACGCGGAAGCTTCTTGATCCAAGCTCCGACTCATTGCCCACCTCCCACGAAACGCAAAACCACCTGTCCTCGACCCGTGGTGGCATCGCCTCCCACCTGAATCAAGCGCCCATCAAAGCCTTCCCGGCCTTTATCACCCCGGATAATGGCCGCCATGATCTCTTCAGCCGAAAGGAAAGACGTGGAATCGTCACCTTCTTTCTTCTTTCTTCGCTCCCGACTCGCCATCCCAAGACTCAAAAGCAAGCTCTCCGAAGGTAAATTCTCCGTGTAGAAAAGCCCGCCGTCATCCGCTGTCCCCGATTCATCCGAAATCCGCACATGAGCCTCCACCACCGTCGCATTGCGCACGAAATAATTGAAACGATCATCGTGGAGCACCACCAGATGCTTTTTCACTTTATCGGCAAAATAAGACGGTTCCGCGGGCATGGCGCTCTGCCCAAGCCACGCTGCCATCCCCTTTGTCGAGTTTTTTGTATTGTTCTTGAATTGGAATGATTCCAGGATCAATTTGTCGCCGACAAGCAGATCCTTCCCTTCGTCCACAACGACACAATCGTCTTGTCCAAGCTCGGGAATCTTCCACCCTTGCGCGTCTACTACCCCCGCGGTCAAAAGGGTCCGCTGCAGCCTGGCAAGGGCCGTGGGACAGGTGGCATACACAAAGGTCTGTTTCAGGCTTCGGACAGGAAAAAGCACGATTTGCGCATCCGAAAAAGATATCGCCCCGGCATGCTCCGGCACCTTCGCATCAGGCCCGAATAGCTTGTGTACCCAGGCGCTTTGCTCCCATCGCGTCTGGGCATCGTGTCTCAACGCCCCTTTGAGCCCGGAACCAGCCATCATCGGATGCTCCGTATGACGCTCTCGCTGGATCGGATTGTCAATCACCCCAAGCTGCGTTCCCGCGCCCATATGCACCGGGCTCACGCAATACAAAAACATCGCTGCTTTTTTCTCGAACATGGTTGTCTCCCATCAGGACGCAGCGCGCGCCCAGTTTCCCAAAAGGACGTTGTTGAACCCTTCACTCTGACGCCGTCGATCCTCGACAGACATGGTTTCCGAAGGCCACCAACCTTGCTCCAACACGTTCCGGCTCCACGCCCGACGATCTTCCTCGCTCCCCTCGACCTGCTGGAACCAATAGACAGACCCGATTGGCACGACACGACGAGCAGTCTTTGGCTTTCCCTCCACCAGATCCCAACCGCTCACCACCTCATGACGCTTCACCGCCGCGGCGAGCAACTCGGCCACGAAGCCCCCTGCCCGCAACAGGTAACGCTCCCCTTGCTTTTCCACATCAGGGGGAAGCCAGCCTTCCGTGAAAATCCCAGGTGTTGCAAGGATGACGCGAAACGATTCCCCCACCGGATCCACGCCGGTAACGAAATTTGTCATTGTTTTTTCAATAGTTACGGCATGTCCATCCCCTCCCAGGCGCAACAGCCCCTCCGTGGGCAATACCGAGTCTGCCCCTGCCACCCCCACGACAATCTTCGTTCCCGGAGTAAGAGAAATCGCATCCGTGGTGTAGAGCATCCCCTCCTGGGCGATTCGTTTTTCATGATCCAGCGCAATTCCGAGCCGGGGATCGAGGGTCCAGAACCGCGACGCAGGCTTCGGACAAAGATCCGAAACGGCCCCTGCTTTCAGGTATTTCGCTAGATCCTCGAAAGAAAGCCATAGCCCCCCCACGGGTTTTTCCCTTTGCCGCTGACGCAAAATCGGAACGAAAGGCAGGGGAAAACTACCTCTCATCGCGGATCCCTTCACCGGCATCGGCTCGAGAAACGATACCTCGACGGCCTCGGCCCCCTGCACACCCACCAAATCCGCCGGAGCACTGAGCCACACCTTGCCCTCGGCTTCGAATCCAACCAGAGTAATGCGGAAAGAGCCTGGATTCGAATAATCGCCGAGCACCTTTCGCGCCTCTTCGTCGGAAAAAATGCCGCTTTCAACAGCCTGAAACGAGATTTTTCGGTCCACCAGGATGCGTGAACGAAGCGCTCCGGCAAAGATCGACGGCCAGGGCGGCATCGAACAAGCGCCGTGTCCATCGGAAAAAAGCCGGTTTCCCCGCAGCATGAGCACATCCACGGGTTCAAGGGAAAGAAACGTCGTCATCACGGATTCCCTGCCTTCCTCTGGCCGCCACGCTGTTCGCGAGCCAAAAACTCCGCCGCCACCATCAAGTCCTGAATGAATCCAATCACTCCCTTCGCGGAACGTATTTTCCCCTTGTCATGGTAATCGAGAGCAAGGCGAACCAGATCTCCGGCCAGATCCGCAAGCGCGTTCTTCACGGAAGTATCCTCTCGCCACGAAGCTTCCCCCTGACGCCGAAATACCCTTTGAATCGAAGCTGTTAGCATGCTTTCGTAGGAATTTCGATCTCCCGTCGGGGTTGGCGGCAAACCATCGAGCCAGTCCTGGACATGGTAGGCAGCTCGACGGGAGAGCCAGTCGCGGATGGCATCGCTGGTTCGAAGGAGCAGGGCCATGGGGGTGGTGTGGATATTGACTGCAATGCCCTCTTTTTCCTCGATATCCCAGCCATAAACAGCCTCTGTGATGCCCCCGGACCTTTTCATCAAGGAAAGACAGAACGCGTCCCTTCCCCAAGACTTGGCCGCATGTTCGGCTTTGCGTGCTTCGCTCAACACCATTCCAAGGGGGGTCGTATGGTGCGCCACGACCGCACCGGCGGAAAGGGTGGCCTTGACCCCCATCGTTTGGAATAATTGTCGTTTCTTTTCAAGTACATAGCCACGTCGTAGGAGAAATCTCTCCCCGAGGGCGCCCCCCACCTTTCCGATGGACTGGGTCTTGATCTCATCACCCAATCCAATACCCGCGTAGGCGCAACGTAAGCTCAGAAGGACAGGCAGCAAATCTTGCACCGCCACCATCGCAAGAAGGTCGTCGCCACCGGCATAAATGAGTTTTCCAAGGAAGGAATCCTCCACCACCGCGCGAGCGATGTGCAGAGAAAAGCCGTTGAGAGCACGGGATATCGCGCTATGATAGGAGGGGCTGGGACTTCGCCGCGAAGACAGGATCGTGTCCAGGGCAGGTTGTTTTTTGATCCGCTCCTGCACACCGCTACGAATTTTCGAATGAAAACACTGTTGCAGACTCGGCACCCCCTCCGCCTCCCCGGCCAGCCACGCTCCCATGCGATCCCCATCCAATAGTATCAAGCCGTAATAGGTCTCCGGGACGTGACCCGAGGCCTGTTTGAAAAGAGAACGAAGCTTTTCCACCTTCCCATCGTCATCACCACGAGCATCATCCAGGGCGGCTGGAAAACGGTGAAAGAGCTTGACCAGATCGTCGGAGACGGAGGCATGAGCCAACTGACGCGGCAAGGCAGTGTGCCTGTATTCCTCGAGATGGCCTGCTAACTCTTTGAGTTTATTATTATTTTTAATGAAACCCCGAGCCATCTCACGAAACGTCGAGGCAAGAGCCATCGTATGTGTCGAGACCACGTAGCGTTGGATCTGACCGCTTATCACCGTTGACTTCAGCGGAATATCCACGGTTTCGGGTGTTTTTTCGAGGATCGTTTTGAGTTCTTCGGAAAAGAGCGTCGGCCAGAGACGCTTCGTGCAGCACAAGGCGCATAAACGCTCTCCTGGCTTGGCCCAAGCCCGGGGATTTTGGGCGACGATCGGCCACGGCGAACCTGGTTGGTTGTCCTGGGTGTGGTAGGCCAGCAGCTTGCGATCGGTGGTCAGCCATTCCCTTTCTCCACAAAGGCTGCAGCGGTAGCCTTCCTGGTTGAGCGCGGAAAAGGTCTGGGACGTTTTGGCCGCGGCGTGGGTGCGCTCCGTGAGGTCGTACAAAGCCGGGTAAAGAGTGCCGGGCCCAGGGGGGAAAAAGACCGTGCCCTCCAGCGTTGTATCTTTCGACAGAGCCCGAAACAGGGAAGAACCGAGGAATCCGGGGGGAGTATCGTCGGCGGGAAAAAACGGCTCCATGGCTTTTTGTAAGTCCGAGGAGCTTTTCGCCAGGGAAGCGGGAATCACCGCCCAATGAACTTCGGGAAACCCATGGAGTTGATCGGCAATTTGGGAAAGACCATCCCCCTCGTCGAGTTCCGCCAGTGTCGCTACGCAACGCCATGCCTCACAAGCCAACGACTTAGCCTTGTCTCGAACTCGTGTTCGTACTTCTCGTGCAAGATCTTCCGCAATGGATTCGGGCACCAAGGCCAAGAATCGGTTGGGAAGCGCCGCGATGAATAGGGGGTTGGCATCGGAAGCGAACCTCATCCAATCGGGGAAAATGCCCTTCGATCGCGAAAAATCCAACCCCTGCTCCACCAGCCAAAGATCCACGATGGGAACACCATGCAAATTGGGAAATAGAATGGCGTCCGGACCGCACCATTCCGCCACGACACGCATCGCCTCCCAGGAAAGCCTCGAAAGCAAATGAGACCCCGCCCATAAATCCGACGTCGACCGAGCCTGGGCAATGAACCCCTGGACCGGCCCGAGGCTTAGCAATAACAGCGATGCTTGCCCATCGCAGGTAGCCCCCGCGTATGCCGAACAAAGCCGCAAATGCTCCCAGATCGAGTGGTCCGGGGTGCGGGTATCGGCGGGAAGCATGGACCACAGCGCGCCGATTCCCCGCGCGGGGCTTTCCGAACCAAAACGCCACAACGCCAACATGGTTCTGCGGTAATCGATGGCCCCGTTCTCGTTGTGGATAAGGTCAGACAAGTGGTCGAAAGACACGGCTTTGATGTGTTCCTTGTCGATGTCCTCGAAATCCTGCAACGAGACACTATCACCGGAAAGGGGATGAATGAGTTGTGGCTCGCTCACGAAATCCACCTGGCTCCAGGAAGCGTAGCGACCATCGTGCGCCGAGCGAGGAAATTGCGGCCGATCCGCCGCCGCCGCCCAGTGGTCCGCTTCCTTGACCAGCTTTTTCAAGCTTTCATCAAGGCCCTGGGGGAAAAGCTCTTCCCGCAACTTCTTCGAAGTTCCACCCTCATGCCCCTGGGGATCCCGCAGCAGCACGAGCGCTTTCTCCGCCGGATCATGCACCCACGCGGCAACCTTGGCCTGCCAAAATCGCGCGTCTCGCTCCCGTTGATTCATCTTTTTTCTCCTAACCAATCGCCCGAAGCCGGTACCGGCCAAACCCCATCGATGTCCCTTTGCCCATCTGCACCCATTCACCGAGCGCAAGCCACGGCCACAACCCCTCCAACTCCCCTTCGAGCACCAGCGTCCCCGTCAATCCAGGCAAGTTCATGCTGGCTTTTTGCCGCCCTGACCAGCGCCGTACATGAATCACACGACCATCGCAATGCTTCAGGCGAACAGAGTCCTCCGAAAACCCCGCGGGTCGAGTCAGTCGATACGTTTCCGATAAGAGAGTGACTCGATGCATCAGCCCCTGCACGAAATCCCCCGCCTCGAACCTCGACCGGATTTTCCCCTGGCTTTTGAGCCGCAAGGGAGTCCAAAGCTCGATTTCCGCCTTTTTCCCCGCAGCACAGAACGTGACGTCCAACGGCTGCGCGTCCACCACCTCCAGCGCCCGACGCTCTTTCCCCACCCCCCTCGCAAGCCCAGAACGCAGCGCCGTCAGCCACAAAGACGCATGCACCCTGGCTCCACCCATAAACACAGCCCGCACATCGATCGTGGCGCCTTTGCTCAGACGAATGGGGGCATCGTCGAGCGTTCGAGCTTCCGGAGCCATCACCAACGGCGGTGGTGCCACATCCGTCACACCAGGGGACTGACCCTTGCCCGCGGGCTCGACAAGTCGTGAATACACACAGTCTTCTTGCTCCGGACATCCACCGCAGGACGTGCGCTCCCTACGAACGCAACTCATCTCCCGAAGAGCCATGCCCGTCACGCTGCGCAAGGCCACCGTGGGAAGACAGGGCAGCTCCAGGTTTTCGAGCGCTCGAATGCGAATTCGCCACGCGTGAAGTTCAAAGCCCGTCATCGCATCCTTTCTCCATCCTTCAGACCACCGCCGTCCCCTGAAAGTCAGTCGCGCCCAACACGGAAGATAGGCTACTGCAATTCGCTCACCCGGCGCAACCGACTTTTTTGCAAATGACGTGAAAATACCACTATTTCTGACAGAATGGGCCCTTTCATGGACGTTGGGTCAAACGTATTCCCGCCACCTCACGAAAGCGAAGACCGACGAGCGGGTGACGCTCCCATCGGGGGCAACGACCTCGGAGGCCTGGCGTTTCGTGGTTGCCGTAAAGCAACGAATATTTTGCCTGCAAAGCGCTTGTATCAACGCATAGGTCAACGTGAATTCTCCCGCCACGAAAGCCCCCCGCACACCTTGCTTCATGGCACGACCGACGATATCCTCCGCTAATTTCGCAATATCATCCGGACCCGCTTCCGGCGGCACCAGGGGCATTCCCCCAGCCAATTCCACGGGGGTTCCCAATCCAAGCTCCAAAGCCCCTTGCCGCTGGGCTTCACTCCAGGTGTCGATGGGATGGTTCGATAAGTTGATGAAGCAGGGTTGAAGGGCAGAAGCGCCTGGTCCGATATCTTGTAACTCATTGTAATTGCTAGATATTTCATTGGACAGACAGTGCAACAACCTGTCCGCGGCCGTGATCGCACGTTCCAGATCCTTCGAGATAGTCTCTGCCATGGACTTGGTGAAACGCTGCCTGCCATGTTCCTCTCCCATCCAACAATGGTCGAGTCGGTTACGGTTGTTTTGTGTGATTTGCGACGCGTCACGGAAATTCTCGAGGATGCTTGGGTGGGATTGGAGCCACGCCTTCACTTGCGTCCCTATCTCCTTTTCTTTGATGTCGCTTTTGGCTCCTATGGCGTAGGCGCATATCCCTCCGGCTTTCTCACGGAAATCCACGTCCGAGGGCTTGAAGCCGTCGATCTCTTCGATTCCAGCATTTTTCAAGATCCGTACTGCGCACGAGATCACTAGTTCTCGCAAAAACGAGAACGCTTCGACGATTCTGTTGTGCTCGCTCAGCCAGCGCACGATTTGCAGTTGATGCCGAAGGTAGGAATCCGGATAGTCCTGCCATGCTCCCCCGTTGCCCCGCAGCGGCTCGACGCTATCGCGCACCTGGTCGAGGACGTAGGTGAGGGGAGCGAGCCGCGGCTCTTTTTCGATGTGTTCTTTGGCTTCCTCCGCATGCTCGATCACCTCGTTGGCCCGGGCGCCGATGCTGTCATGACGCATGATCATCAGCGCATCCGAGAGCATTTTCAGGTCTTGAGGCAATCCGGTCAGAGCCCGAGGCGCCTCCCTTTTCAGGGCTCGTTGCAGCGCGGCTGTATGCGGCTGGCTCTGTTGCACGAGCCCAGATGCCCGTCCCGTCCTTTTCCATTCGGCAACGGCTTCCGCCCACGCGGGCAAGACGAACATGGGCGTGAGATCGAAAATGGGGGCAATATTCTCTTGAAAAAACGCCTCATCGTTGTCTTTATGCCTTTGCTTTACGTCGTGGAACGACCCTAGCACCTCGAACGCGCCGTAATATACCTGTACGTCGATCCCCAAAACGTGGCGAAAGTAGCTCATGGCCAGCAGCCCCGTGGATGGAAGCGAACGGAAACCATGGGTAAGGTCGAATACCACCCGGTCGTCTCGCTGGAAAGCGGTGCCGATGGTTTTGAAGATCTCCCAGAGTTCCTCTTCCGAATTTCCTGTAGGAATATCAAGGGCTTGGACAAGAAGCTCCAGGGACTGGAGCTGGTCTCGGATGGCTGTGCTGTGCTTGTCCTTCGCCTCTTTCGTCATCGCAAGGATGGCCAGATCCACAGGCCGGTTTTCCGCTTTCAGGCTCCGGACAAGCGCGCATTGGACGAAGGTTTCTCGCGTGGATGTGGGCGCTCCGCGCAGTGAGTAGCGCACGGGAACATAATCATTCGTGCCAAGAAAACTGAACAATACGTCTCTTCCCATGATGAACCCGCCTTTCTCACGCCAGAATGCTAACACGGCTTGTGGGCAGCGTGGAAGGGCCTCCGGAGTTGTGTAACCCCTTTGCCTATTTCGCTACGGTTTTCAGTTTTTTGATAACGGTGAGGGCGGATTTCGCGACGGCCGACGCCAGTTCTTTGGTGGGTATAGCGGCGAAAAGTTTCAGAGCTTCCGTCAAGCCAACGGCAAATGCTTTTTTTACCAATTCAGGGTGCATGTCATACCTCCTTTGGGTTCAAGAACCCGATTTCTATTGCATCAATTTTTTGGTAGCGGTTACCGCTTTGACTCCTGCCACGGCACCTCCGGCGCTTCCCAAGCCAAGCCCGATGAGATAGCCGATGCCAGCGCCCGGGGGACCGCCGATCAACGCGCCAATCGCGGTGCCGCACGCCGCGGAGCTGCATCCCACCGTCACCATCCCAAGGGGGATCCCGATGGTAATTTCAGCGCTTGGAACCAGTTCCAACGCTTTGCTGGTGAATGTCGCGGCTAGGGTTGTGGTTTTTTTTCATGCTCATACTTGGACAGACGCCGACGGGGGGGGTTCTGACAGCCCTTGGCACTTTTTATTTTTTCCGCGAAGGGGAAAGATGCGTGCCCCGAGGTTTCAAAAGGCATCTTTTCGATTATTGATGAAATCACTTGTGAAATTCGTATGATCCCACGGCGATGGACGCCACCTTCTACGTGGACGAAACCGGTCAATTTGCGGCATCCCGTCTGGGACCCACGGGGGTGCGCCTGGTCGGCGGCATCTTGCTGCAGGGTCGTCGTCATGAGCACGAAAAGACGTATGCCCCCGCCGTCCGACGGCTTTTATCCTGGTTTCCCGACCTCACGCACGCAGTGGACATGGCGAACGCCGTGAAATTCGCGTTTGCTCTTCGAAAAGCTGATGCTTCCCGCGTTCCCCAGGAATTGCTCCCTGTTTACGCGAAGTTACAAAATGTTCCCCGGCAAATACTTCCCGAACTGCGTTCCCACGCTCCAGGTGTTTTTGATGCGCTGGTCCATGGAAAAAATGAATGCTTCCGAAAACTGCATCGAGTCATTGGAAGAGCCCTTGGGGCGAACCAGAGCGCCTTGATTCTCAGCGCCGAACACAATCTCGGTCTGGAGACATCGCGATTCGATGCCATGTTCGCCGCGGCCATCGATGCGGCCTTGTTTCATTGTGCCGCATCATGGCCCGGGGAAACGAGGCTACACGTCATTTATGAAGAGGGGGGAGGCGGCCACAATCCCGCTTCTTTGCCAGAAGGCAAGAAGGTCAAGAATCGTTGGGGAGAAGCGGTTCTGGTGGGAAAACCTTGCGCCCACTCCAAAACGGATGCCGTTACCGGACTATTTTTCTCGGATGTTGTCCTGCATGCCCTTGGCCCCCAAAAACGTCAAAACGTACCGTGTTCAAAGGGGGAACGCCAGGCCTGGTCCCTGACGCGCCTACGACAGAAAATAGAACGAGAGTTTTGCGGTGTTCCGTCTCATCTGCGGGTCGTAGACGGCCTTCATAGCACAGATGTCCTCGATCATCTCCAATCCGGATCGTCCTCCCATACCGCTTTGAGAGATACGCTGAACCGATATGAACATAGCCTGCCCGACGGCATGCTTCCCGCCGCTATTGAAACATCCTTTGCTTTTCTCGATGCATCAAAGGACCTTGCCCCATGAGTCGTCCATCGGATATTGGCGAACAGCTTTTTGCCTTGATTCAGCAGCGATCCAAGGCCCGAGGCCTTCTGCCGGAAGGGGCTGAGGATGAACCGGCCCCCTTTGTCGATTTGGATGAGCAGTTTCGACGGGAATTCACCAATATCGTTCGACGCTCCTTGGGGGGAGCGAGTGACGAAACACTCGAAGACCGGGCCCACAACGTCTTTCTGGCGCTTTGGGAGGCCAAGTCATACGCCAAGGGACCCGGACAGGCCGTTGAATTCGTCCGGACGGTGGCAAGAAATCGAGCCATCGATGAATATCGTCGTCCAAAGCGAATGACCGATGATCCACCCAACGGCCCCCCGCTAGTCGGCGACGAACAGCCCGATTCTCCGCTGGCCTTGCGCGATATGCGTCGGGTTGTCCAGCGCGCGTTGGCTATGCTCGTCGAATTGCAGCATCCCCAGCGGGTGCATCGAGCGAACGAGTATCTTTCTCACCAATTATCCCTCGATACGCCCTCGGATGACCCAGGGCCATCGTTTTCGCCCCTCGAGCGTAAAAGGGAAATCAATCGCGTGCAGAAAGCGCGAAGCCAAGGACGAGCTTACCTCCTTGAACTGCTTATGGACCACTCGGAAAAATTCGAAGACGAAGAACTCGCGTTGCTTCGGCGTATCGTAGGCCCAGCGAAAAAGGGGGATGTGCTGTCAGAAGAAGACCGCGGGGAACGTCTGGAGATGGAGGAATCACCATGACAACATTGTGGCCGAATCTTCCTTCCTGGGTGAATGAAGCGTGGAAAAAGGCATTGATCGAGGATCGACGCGACCTGACGGCTTGCCTTGCCGTTGGTAAATTGATTCGACAAAAAGAATCGACTCCGCTCCAACGGCTTGCTCGACAAGCCATCACGACGTGGTTGGAGGACGCATCGACCTGTGATGAACTTCTTCACGCGTTGCCCGGATATGCGGACGAAGCAGTGGAGGCGGCGGAGCGCACGGTTCAGCTTCTGGAATCTGGCGAGACGCAGATGGCAGGGGGCATGGCAACCCTAGCCTTGCTTCGCGACGATCTCGCTTGTTTTGATGCCTGTCTGGCAACTTGTTATTTCCATGGCCCGGTCAAACAAGCGGAGCGTTTACGGGAGTTGGACTGGCTTGTGGGAGGATATCAGCAAGCGGTGGACCGACTTGTTGAGCCATATTGCCACGAGATGAGGAGGATCTGGGTCGAGTCGGGACAGTCCGCGCCGCCCGAATTGCTGGCGATGCTTTCGTCGGGGGCCAATCCCTGGTGGATCGACATTGTCGATCCGTTATGGAAAAATCTAAAATCCACAGGAATAACCGAGACTTCCCTGGATTTGGCCGCGGCGAACCTCGAGGAAGGTTCCGAATGGACCTGGCATTTCGAGCGGTCCATGACAGCCACGATGGTTCGCAGGCATGACGAATCCCTGCGCATGACCCTTCAAGGCAACGCGCTTCAAACGGTTTGTTCGGTCTGCCTGGTATGGGTAGAAAACGGAGAACGAAAGAGCGTGCCTTTCGAGGCCCTTCGCTCCAATTCCCATCAGGCCATCGTGCCGTCGAGCATCTTTGACAGTCCGGTGGCGTATCTTCTTTTGGACGGTCGCATTGTGGTGAGAGATTGAGCGATGCTGAGTGAAAAAGGGCAGTTGCTTCGCACTTTGGCGGAACACGGAAATCGAAAGGTGGCGGAACGTCTGTGGCATGAGTGGTTCAAGAAGGCATCCGATACCGAGGTTTCTATTTTGCAGAAAGCACAAAAGGAGTTGGATTTGGCTCGTCCTCCGCATCGAGGAGGGGTTTTCCTTCCCCTTGCCGACAAGAAAGGGATTTCGGGCGGTCTTTTGGTGAGGGTTGAGTTTTCCGACTCTCCCCTCGGGCAGGAAGCTCTCGATTTAACATCACAAAATGCCATCGCCGAGGCGCTCGACGCGGCGTGGAAGTCCGTGAGAGCCAAAGGTCCCAGACCCGACGTTTATTTTCAATTCCCTTTCGCCTCCATCGCTTCCGTTCGTGGAACATCCCTCTGGTTGCCCGGATTTTTGGCGGCTGTCGCCAAGTGGGGAGATGCCGTGGTGGATACCAATATCCTTGCCACGGGCAGTATGGACGACGATATCGACTTGCTCCAAGCCAAGATGAGACTTTTGGAAGATCGCGGCGCGGAGATTGGCGTGGATACCCTATGGGTGGCGACTCGTCGGGCTCCCATGACCGTGCCTCCAAAGGCGCAAGTGCTCGGGGATACGGACGAGGCCTTGGACCGTATTTTCTCTTTTCGCCCCTGGCATCACAGCGCCGATGTCGTTCAATGCCATGTCCATTGTGCCACACGTAGGTTTGACCCTCCTGCGCGATTCAAAGAGCCTGTTACCCTGGGATTCAAGGCATATTTGGAGCCTGACGACCTTGTGGAGGTGAGAGAAAAGGTTTTTGACGCGCTTCGGGGACCGGCGGCGGAATTGAGCATCGCGGGGCCTGTTGCTCTTGGTGCCTGGCTGGGTAGCGCGTTGCGAAATCACAAAACCACCGTTCGGGTCGTTCATAACGACCAGGTCTGGTGTGACAACCGCAAACGCCATCGTATTTCTCCTCGGGATGGCAAGCCGCGCGCCCTGCTCGTGCGCTGTGCTGACGACGATGGCGAAAACGAACATCACTATCCGATTCGGGGCGTGGGGGAGGTACATTGGACGACGATTCGGGCCCCTGGGGTTCTCACGCCTGTCGATCTTCCGAACGTGGTCGAGCAGGTGATCCTCGTGATAGGGCAGGGGGAAGGCCCTGTGTACGTGGCTGTTCAGGGGCCGATACCGCTTGCGTTTGCCATGGGTGCGGCTCTTCAACCTCTGGGCGAACATTTTTCGTTCTGTCAGTTGCAGAAAACAGAATATATTCAGTGGTTTACGGGTCAGCAGGCAAGGATCTGAGGAATGCTTCGCGCATCGAGCAGGGTGAGGATCAGCCCGATCGCGTACGCCGCTTCTGGCCTATCTCCTTGTTTTTATTGATTATTTCCTTGGTTTGGGAAGATTTTATTAATCAATACGGGCCATGCAGGCGCGTATCGAAGGGATGATGGATCGTTGTCGGATGCTTGGAACGAAGCTGGGATGCGTTCAAGAATTCCCTGCTTCATGCAGAAAACCCACATATCTTGCAGGGGAAGCATCGCCTTAACCCCTTTTCTCTTTTGGCGCTTTGGCGGTTGGGTAATACTGCCTATCAGCCGTCCGAGCCCACGAAACATGCTATTAGGGGCAGGCCCGCCGCCAGGCACCCAACTCCGGCTTCTTGATCAAGGTAGAAAACTTGAGCGGTGCTGTCAGGGGACATACTTTCGTGGCAAGAGCGTCATCGCCATATTCCACATGAAACACGGCTTTGTTGGCGCTGATGAAAGGAGCCAATACCTGGCACTCATCCCAGAGAATACATTCTTCGTTGAGCGCCCAGTCGAAGTCAGCCACAAGCGCCGAAACCTGCTCGAGATCGTTCTTCAACCCGATCGACAAACCCAACCCGTGTGCCTCGAGCGCAAGAAACCGATTGAATTCGAGCTGTTCGGAAGAATGAATGGAAAACCCCGTGCTGTGGCGATAACCATCGACATTGTCGGGTTCGACGCCATCGCATCCTTTTTGGACAGCTTGCTCCAGCCTTTTTTTCATGATCTCCCGGACTTGGTCGGCTCGAATATCAAGCCATTTCTCATCCGCTCCGCCGTCAACCGGCTTTCCAATGGCAGAAGGCGGAAAACTGCTCGCATCCTCCCTCCATTTCTCCCAGGTACCCGCGGAAAAATTACAAATCACAATGCGCCCCAGCTTCCGCAGGGTTTCAATGGTGCTTCCGGGCGTATCGAATAGATCGATATCGTACATCACTGCATCGACGGTTGTGTCGATGGTTCCTGAAAGCTGGTATTGCCAAGACGTTCCTGGGGTGGGCTGCCACACGGGAGAGCCGCCCGTTCCACTGGACCCTCCAGCACCGCCCGTCGCACCCGTTCCGCCGGAACCTCCAGTACCACCCGCGCCGCCCGTTCCACCGGAACCTCCAGCACCGCCCGCGCCGCCCGTGCCTCCAGAACCTCCCGTCGCACCCGTGCCGCCGGAGCCTCCAGCACCGCCCGCGCCGCCCGTGCCTCCAGAACCTCCCGTCGCACCCGTGCCGCCGGAACCTCCAGCACCGCCCGCGCCGCCCGTGCCTCCAGAACCTCCCGTCGCACCCGTTCCACCGGAGCCTCCAGCACCACCCATGCTCCCAGAGCCCGCCACCCCGCCTTCTCCGCCCTGATGTCCTCCCGAGTCCCCTGGCCCCGCTTCTTCGCCATTCCCTCCCGTGGCATTGCCACTGCCTGCCGCGGCCGCTTGTCCTTCGTCCGAACCCGAAGAAAAATCTGTCAACGATTCACCAAGCCGACATGATGCGGCAGGTGCAAGACTCAGGGCAAATAACAGAACCTGCAAGCGACGGTATGGCATCGTCTTCCCCTTCGTCTGACACAATACGGACAAGCATCAACAAACTGAATTGACGCCTCGATGTTCGAATATTCTATCGGATTTCATGCAACGGTTCAATATGACAAGAAAAATTTTTTCTAGAAGCCGCGATGACGGCAGAAAGAGCAACTCATTGGCTGCAAGCACGCGAAACGAGTTCTTCCCGTAGGCGCCATGACCTTCAAGTCCTACGAGACCTCGTGGTACGGTGGTGGCGGGATGGCAGCGACGATTGTGCCAATACGGAATCAAGCCTGGTGCCTGTCACGCGTGGTGGCGTCTTCTCCCAGGAGTCCCATGCGTTGCGGGCCGCTCGACGCGCTTATCCTTTTGCTATCGGAACACCTCGTCTGTACGAAACCGGCTTCCGCTGCGCCAGAGACCCGTAACACACCGCGCTACGGTCCAAAGGTTCGGGAGGCGATATTAGTGTAACATATTGAATTTATTGTAATTTATTTGTTCTTCGGAACGCTCCGCGCATCATGATCGAACCCGATGACAACTCGCACCTGCCGCTCTCGGTGGTGCCCACTGCTTCTCATGATGTTCAGCCCTGGGAAACGATAGCTGGTTTTCACGAGCGACGCTCGATGATGACCGGATGGTCCTGGCTCGAACGTAGGTTTCGCGCCCCTTCAATTCGTTGAGTGGCAGTCCAGCGCGATAATTATTTGAAATATCAGTGAATCCATGGCCCGGCGTGTACGTCGAATCTTTTACAATGGATATAAGAAAAC
>Ga0116160_1000495_pt1 | contig 46424 bp, 49 predicted proteins | sample AD_JPNAS2_MetaG_FD_89879 | JGI IMG/M metagenome (GOLD analysis project Ga0116160, IMG submission 89879) | Active sludge microbial communities of municipal wastewater-treating anaerobic digesters from Japan - AD_JPNAS2_MetaG | ecosystem: Engineered > Bioreactor > Anaerobic > Digestate | place...
CTTTGCCCTTTGCCCTTTGCCCTTTGCCCTTTGCCCTTTGCCCTTTGCCTTTTGCCTTTAGCCTATTGCCTTTTGCCCTGAGAAGAAGATGAGAAACAAGCGTTCCGTCAAATTCTGGATCGACGCCCCGCCCTGGCTGATTATCGGGGCGGTCGTTTTCATTACGCTGGTTTTCATCTTTATGACGCTGCAAAGTATCGGAAAGCAGAAGGAAATCACTACGAGGCTCCTTGTTGAAAAAGGGGACGCCCTGATCCGGTCCTTTGAGGCGGGGATCAGGACGGGAGACAGCCTGCAGTGGAGCAGTTTTGATCTGCAGAAGCTGCTCATTGAAATCGCCCAGCAGCCCGGCATCGATTACATGATCCTGACGGATGCCAAAGGAAGTATACTTGCCGACAGCGAACCCTCCCTGGTCGGGGAATATCATGGAACGGATCTCGAACCGGGCAGCGTCTCCGCCGAAAAGGTCGGCTGGAGACAGGTCCCGAACCCCGAAGGCGCGGATACTTTCGAGGTCTATCGCATGTACTATCCGGCAGGCCGGGAAAGCCCTGCCTGGATCGTTTTCGTGGGCCTCGATCTGGGACCGGTGCTCGACGCCCGCGCGCGCGACGCCCGGAACACCGTGGTGATGGCGCTTACGCTCCTGCTGGTGGGCCTTGCCGGAATCGTTTCGCTTCTATTCGCCGCGCGCTACCGCTCCGCCCGGACTTCCCTGTCGCGGGTGAAAGCATTTTCCGACAGCCTGGTCGAAAATATGCCGATCGGAATTGTCGCCCTGGATCGGGAAAAGCGCATCGTTTCCTTCAACCAGACCGCCGAAGAGACCCTGAAGCTCTCTTCAGGCGATGTCATGGGAAAGCGGGCCGACCTGGTGTTGCCGGAGAACTGCGGGGAACTGCTGAAAAACCTGAACGCCGGCAGCGGTATAATCGAGAAGGAGATAGGCTGTACCGTGGCAGGCTCCTCGCTGACCCTCGAAGTGATCGCGGCCAGGCTCGAGGACGACGACGGTTCTTTGCTCGGCAATGTCATTCTTTTCCGGGACCTGACGGAAATCGTCCTTCTCAGGACGGAAGTCGAGCGAAACCGCAGGCTGGCCTCCATCGGCAGCCTTGCCGCAGGCGTGGCGCACGAGGTCCGCAATCCGCTGAGCTCCATTAAGGGATTCGCCACGTACTTCCGGGAAAAATACCGGATGAATCCGGAAGACCTCAAGACGGCGGAAATAATGGTTCAGGAGGTGGAGCGGCTCAACCGCGTTATCGGCCAGCTCCTTGATCTGTCCCGGCCCCCCGATCTCAACCTGGAAAAAAAGGAAATCGGCCAGGTGATCCTGCATACTCTCAAAATGGTGGAAGAGCAGGCGCACGGCAAAAACGTCGTCCTCCGCTCAGACCTGGCTGCGTTGGATCCGCGGGAAACAGCCGCCCTGATCGATTCCGACAAGATCAAGCAGGTGCTCCTGAATCTCTTCTTCAATGCGCTCGGTGCGATGGAGAACGGAGGAATTCTTTCCGTGGCTCTCCGCCCCGATTCCGGCCGCAAGGTCAGGATCGACGTCTCCGACACGGGTACGGGGATAAGGAAGGAGGATCTGCCGCGGATCTTCGATCCGTATTTCACGACCAGGCCCGCCGGGGCCGGCCTCGGGCTCGCGATCGTCCAGAAGATCGTGGAAGCGCACAACGGGGAAATCCGCGTGGAAAGCGAACCGGGAAAGGGGACCACGTTCTCCGTGCTTCTCCCGGTTTCGGAAGCATAATGCGCCCGAAGCATCACGCAAAGACGCAAAGCGAACGAAGGCCGACTTCGCTGTTTCTTTATGTCTTTGTGTGAAAATTGTTCAGAGAGGAAAAATGGGAGAGAAAAAGCCGCAGATTCTTGTCGTCGATGACGATGCAGCCCACCGCACGATGCTGAGGATGCTCGTCTCCGGCTGGGGCTACGAAGTATTCGAAGCTCCGGACGGAGAATCCGCCATCGCCTCCGTCCGTGAGAAATCCTGTGACCTGGTTCTGATGGATATAAGGATGCTGAAGATTTCGGGACTGGACGCCCTCGGGGAAATCAAGACCTTCAATCCGGCGATGCCGGTAATAATGATGACGGCGTTCGCTTCCGTGGAGACGGCGGTGGATGCCCTGAAAAAGGGGGCGTACGATTACCTGACGAAGCCGCTGGACTTTGACGAGCTGAAACTGGCCATCGGCAGGGCTCTCGACCACCACAGCCTCAGGGAAGAAAACAAACTGCTCCGGGAAAGCCTCGGGGCGCGCTTCGACCGGGGCAATCTGATCGGCAACAGCCGGTCGATGATGCGGCTCCTCGAGACGGTGGCGCAGGTTGCGCCCTCCGAGGCAACGGTTCTCATCTCCGGAGAATCTGGAACGGGAAAGGAGATGATCGCCGGGGCCATTCATTTCAACAGCCCACGCCGGAACGGTCCGTTCGTGAAGATCAACTGCGCCGCGCTCACCGAAACCCTCCTCGAGTCGGAGCTCTTCGGCCACGAGAAGGGGGCGTTTACCGGCGCCGACCGGCGCCGGGAAGGCAAATTCCGTCAGGCCGACGGCGGAACGATTTTCCTCGACGAAGTGAGCGAGATGTCCCCGGCGATGCAGGTAAAGCTGCTGCGCGTGTTGCAGGACCGGGAGGTAACCCGCGTGGGCGGGGACGAAGCGGTCAAGGCCGACGTGCGCGTCATCGCCGCTTCGAACCGCGACCTCATCGGCGAGGTCGGGAAGGGGCGGTTCCGGGAAGATTTGTTCTACCGGCTGAACGTGGTGAGCATCACGATGCCGCCGCTCAGGGATAGGCGGGAAGACATACCGCTGCTCGCCCAGCACTTCCTCGACGTCTTCGCAAAGAAGAACCGGAAAGATGTAAAGGGATTCGGCGCCAAGGCGATGGACCGCCTTCTCCGGTACGCCTGGCCCGGAAATATCCGGGAACTGATGAATACGGTGGAGCGGGCGGTCGTGCTGTCCCGGTCCGATTGTCTCACGGAAGAGGATTTCACACCCCTCTTCACGGATATTGCCCCGCCTCAGAGCAGGCCGGACCAGCCGGCGGAGGGCGGCTTGCCCCTGGACGAGGTCGAAAAGGCGACGATCCTGAAAACGCTGGAGCAGTCAAAAGGGAACAAGAGCGAGGCCGCGCGCCGGCTGGGAATAACGCGGCGGACTCTCCATCAGAAGCTGAAAAAGTACGGGGTAATGTAAGGAAAAGTCCCGAGTTGCCGTCACGGTCAGGAATGAAGTGCACATCAGCAGTATGCAGACGCGGGGTGCAGGGATATTCTTTCCCTCCCGTGCCGCCTCTGCCAACATTGTGGGCTGGAGTGCCAACTCGTGGCGTCGAAAAAAATTCATTTGAGGGGATCAGATTTGAAAGGGCGCTGCCGGAAAAAGCTGAAAAAACTTTACACAACAGATCTGTCTTGATAAGGGTACTCCGTGAATTGTGGCGATACGTCGCAGCAGGCATGGTAATTGCTCAACACATGGGTAATTGCTTAACGATGGGCAAGTGCAGGGGATCCTGGATCCATCATAAAGCTTGCTACTGACTGGAAATGGAGGACAAGGATGGAGAAAAAGATATTAATGTTTATGGCAGTCACGGTGATGCTCGCGAGCGGTTCCTTCGTTTCGGCATTTGAGGCCGCGATCACGAATCCGACCCAGCACCTCGTTTTCGTTAATGGTTACGGAGTGGCTCCCGGATCGACCGCCAGCGAATTGGCCATGACCATTGGCGTGCATTCCAACGAGACGCTTAATCTCGATATGTTGCATTACGTGCCTTCGGGGCTCACGGGGAAGATCAGGGTCGACGGCCAGTGGTTAAAGCTCCGACCGGTGACGATCGCCGGGGGCGATGTGGCCGGTGTCTCCGATTTCAAGCCTTTGCCTGGGGATTCGAGATGGAAGATCTGCTGGAAGGCGGGTGTGGTGGTCCTTCCGTTAAAAGATAACCAATACGGTTTTTGTAAACAATAAGAGTGGCCGGCGGACGAACGCTCCCCTCCACTCAGGATCAAAAAAAGAGAGGTGTGTGATGCAAACAAGACTCCCTGTCGTTATTCTGGTAACAGCGCTCCTTCTGCTCTCCTCTTTTACCGCCTTCGCCGACCCGCTGGGGGAAAAGATTGCCCTTGATCTCTGCGTCCTGGGGGACGGCAAAAATGCGACCATTCAAATCACCGCGGCCCAGGCCACAGGCTGGTATTCGTCAGCCGTCGAAGGCCACTGGTTTGGAACTCTCTTTGACGGGTATGCGAGCAGGAACTACAATGGCGATTTCAAGAAGGCCGCCGGGTCTAACGTGGGGAAATGCGTCAAAAGCTTTTTGAATAATTTTGGCCATGAATCCTGTTATGGGTCCAATGTGGAACTGATCAGCGGCACCACGACCCTGCGGCGGCTCAATGTGGAGAAGATCCTTTGCCCCTGAAGTCATGCCGAGGATCTGCCTTTGGGGGGGAGGCGCCTCGAGAGCAAAGAAATCTAGTTCTCACGGCCGTATCAGCAATCGTGCCGGGAGGAGATACAGCATCATGCGAAAATTGCATAGGCGGCGATCAGGGCGATGCCTGTAAATAGATGGACCCTTATCATGGAGAGATTGGCCGGCGCGAGTCTCATTGCGTCGAGATAGTGTTTCTTCAGCAAACGGATCGTTTTCAGCGCCAGCGGGACGCCGGCCAGGGCCAGGAGGATGGATGCCGGCGCAACCCCGAACAGTGCCGCGGCGATCAGGATGCCATAGGATGCAGCCAGTCCGCACACAAAAAACGTGATCGCCTTTTTTCTCCCGAACCTCGCCACCAGGTTCCATTTGTTCCCGTTCCTGTCGTCCTCATAGTCGGGGATCTCATTCAAGATGATCATGGACCACATCATGAATCCGAGCACGAGAGAAATCAGGAAGGCTTCGAAAGAAAAAGTCCCAGTCTGGACATAGTATGCACCAAGGCCGATTGTCGGCCCGAAATTGACCAGCAGCGCCGCTTCTCCAAAGCCGCGGTAACCGAATTTCACCGGGGGCGCTGTATAGAAAATGGAGCAGAAAAGACCGAAGAGGCCGATGGCCAGAACCGGCCAGCCCTTTGTCAGGGCTAGATAGATCCCGATCGCCGCCGTTGCCAGGAAGCACAAAGCCGAAGCCGCGGCCAATGCGCCCGGGCTCAGAAAACCTTCGGCGAGGATGCCGCTCCCGCCGGTATACGGATTTTTTTCCCTGTCCGGAAGATCGACCCGATTCCGGAAATCGCAGGCGTCGTTCAGCATGTTTATTCCGAAATGGTTGAGGGTCACTCCCAGAACGACAAGCGCGAAGGCGACCGCATCCATGGCCTGAGACCTCTTCCAGGCGATGAGGCTGCAGAGGACGGCGGGGAGAATGCTGGGCGGCACGTAATGAAACCTGACCGCCCGGAACCAGATCCGGATTATATTCGTATCTCCCGCGTCGGCAGATTTCCGTTTATCCAAGTCGGACCGCGTGGTTTCTCTGTCGTTTAACTGTGAACGGTGAACCGGGAACTGTGAACTTTTTTAATAATCATTAATGCCCGCTCCACGATATTCTCGACCGTAAACCCGTATTTCCTCATGACCTCGTCACCCGGGGCGGAAGCGCCGAAGCGGTCAACCGCGATCACGTCCCCCTCCATTCCCACATATCGGCGCCAACCCAGGGGAGATGCGGCTTCCACGGCGATCCTCGCACGCACCGAAGACGGCAGTACGTATTCCCGGTATTCCGGCGGCTGGGCTTCAAAGAGCTCCCAGCTGGGCATGGATACGACCCGGGTGGCGACGCCCCTCTTTTCCAGTTCCGCGCGCGCGGACACGGCCGGCGGAACTTCCGATCCCGTGGCGATCAGGATCAGCCGCGGTTTTTCATCGGAAGCCTCCGCCAGGACGTAGGCCCCTTTTTCCAGACCCTCCGCGGGGGCGAATTCCCGACGGTCCAGGACGGGAACGTTCTGCCGGGTAAGTATCAGGGCGACAGGCCGGTCCCGGATCTCCAGCGCCTTCTTCCAGGCAAAGACGGTTTCGTTCGCGTCGCAGGGACGGATCACTACCAGTCCGGGAACGGCCCGCAGGGATGCGAGGTGCCCTATGGGCTGATGCGTGGGCCCGTCCTGGCCGATGCCGATGCTGTCGTGGGTGAAAATATAGATCACCCGGATTTCCATCAGCGCGGCCAGCCGGATCGCAGGCCGCATGTAATCCGAAAAGACAAGAAAAGTGGCGCCGAACGGGATGATCCCCCCGTGGGTCGCCATTCCGTTCAGGATCGCCCCCATCGCATGCTCGCGGACGCCGAAATGGATGTTCCTCCCGGCATAGCTCCATCCGCCTCCCGCAGACCCCTGGTCGTCGCCTCCCGCGCGCGAGGGATGTTCGAAATCGCCCATCCCTTTCAGGGTATTGTTCGTGGAGGGGGCCAGGTCGGCGTCTCCCCCGGCCAGCGCGGGAATCCTCGCCGCCAGCCCGTTCAGGACCTTTCCCGACGCGGCCCGCGTGGCCGAGCCCTTCGGGTCCGCCGGAAATTCGGGCAGGCCGCGGCACCAGCCTTCCGGCAGCTCGCTTTTCACAGCTCTCCTGATCTCGGCTGCCTCCTCCGGGTAAACGGCGGCATATGCGTCAAGCGCCGCGTTCCACCGCTTCTCCATCGCGCCACTTGCAGTCCGGCGGCGGAAATGCTTGAGGGCCTCTTCGGGAGCGAAAAAGTCCGGTTCCTCGGGCCAGCCGAGATTCCTTTTTGTCAATTTTACATTTTCTGCGCCGAGCGGCTCGCCGTGGGCCTTGAACGAGTCCTGCCGGGGCGAACCGAAGCCGATATGCGTTTTCACGATAATCAGCGAAGGCCGCTCCCGCTCTCTCTTTGCCGCACGTATCGCCCTGTCGAGCGCGGCAAGATCGTTTCCGTCGTCCACCGTCCGCGTATGCCAGCCGTATGCGCGAAAGCGCTTTTCCACGTCTTCGGTAAAAGTGATGTCCGTTCCCGCCGCGAGCGATACGCGATTGCAGTCGTACAGATATATGAGTTTCCCGAGCTTCAGATGCCCGGCCAGGGACGCCGCTTCGGAAGCAACTCCCTCCATGAGGTCGCCGTCGCTCACGATGCCGAAGGTGAAGTGGTTGATTATCTCGTGGCCGGGGCGGTTGTACTTGGCCGCTAAATGCGCCTCCGCCATCGCCATCCCCACTCCGTTCCCGAACCCCTGCCCGAGCGGACCGGTCGTGGTCTCGATTCCCGGCGTCCGGCCGCGCTCGGGATGGCCGGGCGTCATGCTCCCCCAGCCGCGGAAGCGCTTCAGCTCATCCAGGGAAAGGTCGTAGCCGGCCGCGAAAAGGAGACTGTACAGGAGCGCCGACCCGTGTCCGGCGGAAAGGATAAACCTGTCCCGGTCGAACCATTCGGGGTTGCGGGGGCTGTGTTTCATATGCTTCGCCCACAGCGCGTACGCCATCGGCGCCGCGTCCAGGGGAAGGCCGGGATGGCCGCTTTCGGCGTTTTGTACGGCATCGATGGACAGGAAGCGCAGCATGTTCACGCAGAGAAGATCCAGGTCGGAGTTCATTTCAAACCTCCCGGGTCGCTTTTCAGGATCAGAAAATGCATTTCACGGCAATCAGTATACTCCAGATTTCCTCGCGATTCCCGTATTTTCTTCCCGGCCGCCTCCCGGGATCCTTTCCGCATTCTTGACGTATCGAGCGAATTCCTATATTGATTTTTCCGGAGACGCTATGCAACAGGCGGAAGGGAATAGAAAGCGGGTCGGACTTGCCCTCGGCGGCGGGGGATCCCGGGGGTTCGCCCATATCGGCGTTCTGAAAGTCATCGAAGAGGAAGACATTCCCATCGAAATCATTGCGGGCACAAGCATCGGCGCCGTAATAGGAGGCGCTTACGCCGGCGGCCTGGGACAGGCGGAACTGGTAAAAAAAGTCGAGGAGATCGTGCAGAGTCCCCTCTCGCAGCTTCCGGTTTTCAAGGCGATGGAAGATCAGCCGGCTCAGAAGCAGATGGGGCTTGCCGACAAGATCGGCCTCTTTTTCAAGGGCCAGTGGCTCTTTACGCAGGCCCTTTTCAATCCCGGAATGATAGACGGAAAAGATTTCGAGACCGTGGTAAACCACTTCGTCCCCGATATCAGAATCGAAGAAACAAAAATTCCTTTCCGGGCCGTAGCCGCGGACCTGATTGAAGGAAAGGAAGCGGTGCTCTCAAGCGGATCCCTGAGACTCGCCGTTATGGCCAGTTGCGCCGTTCCGGGCTTCATGCCTCCCGTGAGGATCGGCGGGATGCTGCTTGTGGACGGAGGCATTGTCAATATGATGCCGTGCAGTGTCGCGCGGCGATGGGGCGCGGAAGCCGTCATCGGGGTCGACGTGGACCGCGATATAGGCGCGGACCGCGAATTCAGGAACGCCATCGATATTTATACCCGGGCCGCCGAAATAGGAAGCCGCCATCTGGCGAATTTCTGTGCGGGTGAAGCGGACCTCGTGATCAGGCCCCGCGTAGGTGAAATGAAGTGGTTTGATCTGTCCCGTTCGATGGAAGCCATCAGCGAAGGCGAGCGGAGTGCATGGGCCAACCTGGAGCTCATCAGAAAGCTCGCTTCGCCCCTGAAGAAATGGCCGTTTTCGGAAACGTTACACCGGCTCTTCAGAAGGATGGGAAAATTTGCCTGACCTCATCCCGGTCGTCTCCTTTCCATACTTTTAACCTTGCCCGCAGAGAAGGTCATCGGCCAAGATATGGCTATGCCCTGGATCATCGATACCAACCCGCTCGGGAATCTCGGGCTCTCGGCTCTGGCCGCCTCCGCGCCGATCCTTTTTCTCTTCTGGGCGCTCGCCGTCCGCAGGATGAAAGGCCACTGGGCGGCGCTGGGCGCCCTCGGCATCTCCGTTCTCGTCGCCGTTTCCGTTTACGGCATGCCCGTCCGGCTGAGCTTCCTGTCCGTTCTCTTCGGCGCGCTGTTTGGATTATGGCCGATCTCATGGATCGTCATCGCGGCTATTTTTGTATATAACCTGTCCAGCGCCGCCGGCGATTTCGAAATAATCAAGAATTCCCTCGCCGCGGTTTCGGACGACCGCCGCATCCAGGCGCTCCTTATCGCCTTCTCCTTCGGCGCCTTCATCGAGGGGGCCGCCGGATTCGGAACGCCGGTGGCGATAACAGCCGCCATGCTCGCCGGCCTCGGGTTCAACCCGGTTTACGCGGCCGGGATATGTCTTCTGGCCAATACCGCCCCCGTCGCATTCGGCGCCATCGGCATTCCCATCATCATCGGCTCGCAGGTCTCGGGCGTGGACCAGATGGGGCTGAGCCAGACGGTCGGCCGGCAGCTCCTCCTGATCAGCGCGATCATTCCGTTTTACATGGCGGTCCTTATGAGCGGAATGAAAAAGGGCATGGAGATCTGGCCCGCGGCGCTTGTCAGCGGCGGCTCCTTCGCTCTCACCCAGTTTCTGGCCTCAAATTACCTTGGTCCTCTCCTCCCCAGCATTCTCGCTTCCATTGCGTCTATCGTCAGTCTGACGGCGTTTCTGCGCATCTGGCATCCCGCGGAGAGCTGGAGATTTCCGGGAGAGCCGCCGGGCGGGGGACGGGCCCGGCTCCTCTATTCCGGACGAGAAGTATTCCGGGCCTGGACGCCTTTTATTGTCCTCTCCATCCTGGTGGCCTTCTGGGGCATACGGCCCGTAAAGGAGCTGCTCGACCACTACTCGCAGGCGAGTATTCCCATCTGCGGCCTCCATGGGATGATAATCAGAGAAGGGACTCCGCTTCCCGCCGTTTTCAACATCAACTTCCTGAGCGCGGCAGGCACGGCCGTCATGCTGGCGGGCTTTCTTTCCATACCGGTTACGGGGGTCCCCCTCCGGAAAGCGGCGCGCGTATTCGCGGGTACTCTGAACACGCTTAAGTGGGCGGTATTGACCATAGCAGGCATCCTGGGATTCGCCTATATCATGAATTATTCGGGGATGGCGATCACGCTCGGGATCGTCTTTTCCGGGACGGGAGCGGTTTTCCCTTTCTTTGCCGCCTTCCTCGGATGGATCGGCGTCTTCATGACGGGATCGGACGCGTCCTCAAATGCGCTCTTCAGCAGGCTTCAGGAGACGACCGCAGCAAAGATCGGCATCGATCCCGTCATCACGGTGGCGGCGAACAGCTCGGGGGGCGTATGCGGGAAAATGATATCTCCCCAGTCGCTGAGCGTCGCCACGGCCGCAGCGGGCCTCGTCGGCCGCGAGGGCGAAATATTCCGCTTCACCTTCAAACACTCCCTGGTTCTTACGTTCATTATCGGGCTGCTGGCCTGGCTGCAATCCAACCTGCTGGCATGGACGGTCCCCCCGCGGACGGAAGGGGCCGGAACGGCCGTCTCCGCCGCGGCGAAGGCAGCCGGGACGGGTGTCACGGCGGATGGAATATTGTATCTTGCGATCGGCCTGGCCCTCACCGCGGCAGCGGTCTTAACCGCAAAGAAAAAGAAGAGCGAAGAGTGACATCAGTTCGGGAAAATTGGCCCGCTGATCAATTAATTTCCTCTCCTCATTCACTTTTCACTCGTCAATGCGCTTGCGTCATTCCTTTGCATATTGTATGAAGATGAAAACTCATTCAAAGATCGATATTTAATTCAACATGCGGGAGGAGTTGCATGAATCTCGGAAAATCGATCTCCCTTCTTATTCTGATCATTGCGGTACCCGCTCTTTCCGGCTGCTGGTACGCCGCCGCCGCTGGAGCGGGAGCATACGGCGGCTACAAGGCCAAGGAGAAAGGATACTCCGTACAGAGCCCGGTTAAAAAAGACGGGAAGAAACAAACGGCGGAAAAGAAGGATACGCGTACCTCGGAAAAATCGGATTGAAATCCGGGGGCGAGGGAAACCTGAGCGCCGGGTTGTATCGCTTGCTTTTCAGCTTTTCAATTTTACCTTTCATTTTTCATTTTCTGATCCCCTACTCCTCAGCAGGACTCCCGGCATGTCCGGACGTAATTCGGACTGTCCGTCTTGGAATGCCGAGGGTTAAGGTTTACGCCGATTTACTCGCATTTCCGCCTGCTTTAGGATGATTCCCAAAAAAGGAGAATCCCATGGCAAAAAAAATCAATCTCAACATGGCGGAAGTTGACGACCTCGTATTCGAGCTGGGCATGGACAGGGATACGGCGGAGGAAATCGTCCGTTACAGGGATGAAAAAGGAGGTTTTTCGGATTGGGACGATCTCTTTTCCGTTCCCGGAATGTCGCGCGGGCTCGCAGACCCCGATCTGACTTCGATGATTGACAAGCTGAAAAATCAAGCGACCCTGTAGATTCCGTCCCATCCGGCGCCCGTGAGGAAAAGCCCCGGCCTTTACGGCCGGGGCTTTGTTTCAAATGCCTTCTGTCCGCCTGCTTTCAGGTGAATTCAATATGCAGGTGGCACGTAGATGTTCAAAGTCTTGAAGGGAAGCCATGAGGATTTCCCTCATTTCGGCTGCTCCAACCCGCCCGGCCTGTCCTACGAAATCTCCGGCACTTTCTTCCGAGGCGCATAGGTTCCGGAGACCCGCAAAAATAAGAAAAAGTACTGATGGCACCCGCGCACAGGATCGGCTTCAATAATATCGTCAGAAACATCCGACGAAACAAAAATACTTAAAAGGGGCCGGCCATGAATATCAAGGCGGTAGTCTCGAACGTAATCATATGTGTTTTCTGCCTGACCGCGGTCGTTTTAACGGGAACGGGGAACTGCATCGCCCAGGAAAGAGCCGGAGTTGATCTTGCGAATCTTGAACCGAATCTCCCCCTGCGGGTGGTCGATGCTGTGCCTATCCCCTCCGGAGCCAGGCAGATCCAGGCTGCAGTGCGCTATCAGGATCCGGATGAAGGGAAAAAAGAATTTTATTTTCAGCCCCGCATCGCTGCGGGCATTGCTCCGAACCTTCAGGTTGCGGCCGACGTTCCCTACATCGACAATTCGGATGAAAAGGGAAGCGGGGATATCGGCCTTGAGGCCCTTTACCGGTTCAACACGGAATCAGGACAACTGCCCTCTTTCGCTCTGATGGGGCGGTTTGAAATTCCTACCGGGAAGGAAAGTTCGGGGCTCGACACCGTCCTGAAGCTGATCGCGACCAAATCCTTCCGTTCCGAAGCCCTCATGCAGAGGGCCCACCTGAATCTCGAATGGAAGCGCAACAGCGGCCGGGATCAGGGCGAGAGGGAGAACCTCTATGCGGCCGTCCTCGGCGTGGATATTCCCGTCAATAAGAGCATGCTTCTGGTTGCGGACATTTTTCGGGAACAGCAGAGGAAAGAGGGGAAATACACGAACATGTTCGAGCTTGGGATCCGCTCCCAGATCAGGCCCGATGCCGTGATATCTCTGGGCGGAGGAATCGGCCTGTGGGATGAATCTCCCGATTGGCGCGTTCTGCTCGGTTTCCAGTTCTCTTTCTGACGGTCTGATTCAGGCTGAACTCTTAAACGCCGGACTGCCGGGACGGTTCCGGAGCGGAACGCCCGGCAGTCGATTTTAGAGGCTTCCTTACGGATTGACCGGCTCGCAAAACACGACCGAGGCACATCGAGATATCCCTATTTTGCGCCGGCCAGCTCGAAAGCGCGCCGCGTCAGATCCGCCGGGATGAGCTCCGTCCGCAATTGATCGGTAAGCTCCGGAAGTCCGTACCACTGTCCCGATGCGGTAATGACCGTTTCGAAAGTACCGCCGTCTCCGAACACCGCCGCTCCGCCGGAAGCCCAAAACATGAGGCGCGAGCCGGCCCTCCCTTTCGCCTTCTCGCCCCGCCCGAAGACGACCAGCCGTTCGCCCGCGGACACAGCGCGGCGGAAATTGAATTCTATACGGACCGTAACAGCGCCGGCGGCGGATGCAAGAAAGCCCCCCCACCCCAAAGTCTCATCCAGCAGGGCAAGAAATACCAGGGGGTGAAGGAACCTTCCTCTCCGGAAGAGAAATAAAGATGAATCGTTGCGATCATCGAGCCCCACCGGCGAAACGACGATCCGGGTGCGCTCCGCCGGGTCTTCCGGATTCAGTGCGTAGAAACGCCTCTCCAGGCCCGGATCGCTCCTCTGCCGTCCGCAGACGAAACAATTCCTGTAAAAAGGGAGCGGGAGCAGCCTGTCCTCTAATTCCCTGTAAGATCCCGGCCGCCAGGCATCGAACGGTCCCATTTTCTCCGGATCGGGCTCGCCCTGCGTCAGGCGGGATTCCATGTAAGGGGGAATGCCCGGACCGAGGGAGATCGTTCCTTTCGATCCCCCGGGGGCGGAAACGGCTTCCGCATGAACGGTGTCTCCTATTGCGGGCCGGCGGCCGCCCATCCGGAATTCCGCCGTGAACGGATAGGAAAGGGAGCCGCTTCGGAGATGCGAAGAAAGCTCCACCAGGGCTCCCATCCCGATCCCGCCATGGGGAATCCCGACCCAGCCCTCAGCTTTATCCGTATAGCGGAACTTGCAGGCGGACCGCTCCGCTCCCGGATCGAGGGCCGAACTTCCAAAAAGGAAATCCTTCACGAGATCCTTTCCGTGTCCGGGATATAAATCAGATTCACTCATCCTCATGCCGATCCGCTATTCTATTCCTGAAACCTCATTCGCAGGCCGAAAATGCCCTGCCGGTCTGCGAACAATGCCACAAGAAAGAAAAAAATGAAACGGCTTCGTTGACTTCGCGGCGCCTCTCCATTATAAAAATATTTCATACATCGCCCCCCGGCGGGAAGAGGACTGTTTCATGCGCGTGCATTACCATATAGATCCCGGAAAAGAGATCCGCTCCATTTCGGGTTACATGTCCTATATAGAAGAAGCCAGGCTTGAATTCCGCGGCCGCAAGGTACTTTTCGCCGTGGGAGTGAGCGTGATCGATAACTCCTGCTGCGGCCCCGGCGGCGCCCGTTTCCTGGAGGTCTCAGGCTACGTTTCGGAATGGGAGAAGGGGGTCGACGAATCGGGCCGGACTTACAGCCTGGTCGAACCCGTCGCCGACACGGAAGAACGGAAGGAGATCCTCTCCATTCTGAACGACCTTTATCCCCATTCCCAGATAACTTTTTCGGATTGACCGCCCGCCCGTAACTCTCCTTCAATAAGATATGGTCCGGGACGTGAGATGTGATAGGATTAAGCGTCACGTTCGGGAGGAAGAGCGTTGGCTTTATCAGAATTTACAAAAAAAACTGGTTGAAACAAAGCTGGAGAAGTTCTGCCGCGGAAAAATATCGGAGATGTACCGGGACCGGCTGATCCTGGGATTCAGGATAGAAGGCGACCGGGTAACCGTATTTGAAGAGCGGCGGTTCCTCTTCGATTCCGCGCGAAGCTCGATCCTGGACGTGGCGCAATTCCGTTACAGCGACAGGACAAATCGCTGGACGCTGTACTATAAGGACGCGGACTCCGCGTGGCATGAATATTACCTGAGTCTCAAACTCGATTTTGATCTCCTGCTACGCGAAGTGGACGAGGACCCCCTGCGCGTTTTTTGGGACGAGAGAATCCTGTTTCTTGACTGGATTCGTTCTTTTCAAAGTATGACAGATCGTCATCTTTCCGGTAGGCGGTCCCCTGAAATATGGCGACAACCTCCCCGGCCTCATCGGTAACGTTCACGATGTACGTCCCTATCCGGCGGCTCAGCGACGCCTCGCGCGCCTCGGCGTAAACCGTTTTGCCCGAGACCGGCTTGATATAGGATATTGTGCAGCTGACGCCCACGGAAACATTACCCCGTGAGTTGGCAGCCACTGCCCCCGCCAGATCGGCAAGCGTGAATATCGCGCCGCCGTGGACCAGCCCGACGCCGTTCAGATGATGCGCTTTTACATCCATTTTCACCCGCGCCGAGCCTTCGCCCACATCGACAATTTCGATCCCCGCGTGACGCGCAAATTTGTCCTGGATAAAATACCGTTTCAGGTCTTCCGGCGAGTATTCCTTTTTCATAACGTGTTTCCCACGATGACAAGCGAAACCACGCTCATCGACGGGAAACCGCCGAGGTTGTGGGTAAGGCCGATCCGCGGATTGTTGATCTGCCGCTTATCCGCCTTTCCCTGGAGCTGTTTGTACATCTCATATATCATTCGGAGTCCCGACGCGCCGATCGGGTGGCCGAAGCACTTCAGTCCGCCGTCGGGCTGGCAGGGAATTCTCCCGTCGAGATCGAAGAAGCCGGACTCTACGTCCTCCCTGGCCTTTCCCTCCGGCGAAATCATCAGATCCTCGTAGGTGACAAATTCCGTGATGGAGAAGCAGTCGTGGACCTCCATCATGCTTATCTCTTCGCGGGGCTTCGTAATACCCGCTTCCTTGTAGGCCCGCTCCGCCGCCTGCCGGGTCGTTTTAATATGAGTAATGTCCCAGTCCTGATAACCGAGTTCTTCGCCTGAGGTCGCCGCGATCTGGAGCGCCTTTACGTACACCGGGTCTTTACGGAACTGCTTTGCCATGTCCGTCCGGCAGATTATGGCGCATGCGGCGCCGTCGCTCACCCCGCAGCAGTCGAAGAGACCGAGGGGCCAGGCCACTATCGGCGCCTTCATCGCCTGTTCGATGGTGATCTCTCGGCGCAGGTGGGCCTTCGGATTCAAAGCGCCGTTATGATGGCTCTTCACGGAAATGCGGGAGAGAACCCTCTTGCCCTCTTCAGCCGAAAGTCCGTATTTGGCGAAATAGGCCGTAGCCGTCATGGCGAATCCTCCCGGAGCCGTAACATTCGGAAAGAGCATGCGGTTCTCGGATCCCATGACTGTCCCGAAATCGGGAAGCCCCCCGTACCCTGTGTCTTTCAGCTTTTCCGCCCCGATCGCCAGCGCGATGTCGCATGCGCCCGACGCGACCGCATAGCAGGCGTTGCGGAAGCCGTCCGATCCGCTGGCGCAGAAATTTTCTATCCGGGTCACCGGCAGAAACGGAAGCTTCAGCGTTCTCGGGAGGGGTATTCCGCTTTTCCCGAAATTAATCTCTTCGAAGCAGTTGCTGAACCAGACCGCTTCGATAGCCTTTTTATCCATGTTGGCGTCGGCAAGCGCTTCCTGGAACGCCTCTACGATCAGGTCGGCCCCGCTTTTGTTCCAGAGCTCGCCGAACCTGGTGCATCCCATTCCGATGATCGCCACTTCATTCTTTATTCCCTTTGCCATATATCCTCCCATTATGAGCGTTGGGCGTCAGGCGTTGGGCATTGGGTTTCCTGAAATGAAAGCCATAGATGCCATCACCGCTCCACGCTCAACTTCTCATCTTATCTTCTCTTTTTACCCCAAGCCCAATGCCTGAAGCCCAATGTCTTATGCCCTTTTTTACGCCGGTGTCGCTTTCCAATAATATCCGAAAATCGCCCGCCTGACATCTGCATACTTCCGGCGGAACGTCATCCGGACGGGCATTCCCACTTTAAGTTTCTCCAGCTGGCAATCGGTGATGTCAAGAAAGAGGCGGCCGCCCTCCTTGAAATCCACCAGCCCGTAAACGGCGGGCGGATCAAGGCTGAAGGCCAGATTGTCCCCCGTATACGATGCCAGTTTGCCTATTTTATCCGAGAAGCGGTACGGCTCCATGTCGTCAACCGCCCCGCAGGCTGGATTCACGCAGACTTTCTGGGGAGGATACTGGGGCGTCCCGCACGTCCTGCATCGCGAGCCGACCAGAGCCGAGATGCTCTTTCCCTCGCGGTATAGAACGGACATCGCCATAGGGGCGATCTCCTCTCCCCTGATTCCGACCTCAAGAGGGATAAGGTCCCTGAAAACAAGGTACTTGCCGTAACTGGTGAAATCCGCCCTGAGGGGAAGATGCCCGCTTATCCCCTTTCTGTCCCGCCTCTTCTCGATTTCCGGGGTGACTTCGAAGTACAGGGCATCGCTTCCGTTGCCGTAGCTCAGAACGAGGATCTTGTCTCCCGGCTTGGACTGCTCAATAGCGGCGACGAGCATCATCAGCGGGAGCGCCGTTCCGGTATCTCCTGCGGAAGCCGCCAGATTGTCCTGGATCTGTTCCGGCCGGGCGCCCATGCCTTTGCCCAGTCCCGCCACCAGCGCCGCAACGGGGCAGCCGATGACGATCCTGGCGAAATCTCCGGGTTTGAGGCGGTACTTCTTCGCCAGTCCCAGCGCGGCTTCGGGAATGATCTTCCCGTATCCTTCCTCCCGGATCCACCGCTCTTCCCAGCCGTGCTCGAAGCGCTCTTCGTTCAGTCTCCTGTAATCGACGAAATCACGGGAGACCGAAAAAGAGCCCTTGAATTCCGCGATGACGTTTTCCCTCCCGATGAGAAGGGCGGCCGCCCCGTCCCCGAACGTATGCTCCTGGCTGCTGCCGGGCTTGCCGACCCTGGACTCGCTTGCCGCGACCAGAAAAGGCCCCGACCCTTCCGCGCCGGCCGCATCAAGCGCGGCGAGGAGCGCGGTGGTGCCTCCCTTCAGCGTGCCGGTAAAATCCGCCGTCCTCACCCCGGCGGGGAAATCGAGCGCTTCAGAGACGATTACGGCATTCTGGCGCTGCGCGAAAGGCAGGGATGTCGAGGCGAGGTAAAGCCCTCCTGCTCCGTCCCTGCTCAATCCGTTCAGGCAGTCCATCGCGGCCGCAACCGCCATGGTGACGGTGTCCTCGTCGTAATTAGCGACGGCCTTTTCCCCCCGCGCCACTGCCGCCGTGGCCGGATTGAACCACCCCATCTGTTCAAAAATCACTTTGCGATTCATCCTGTACCTGGGTATATAAGCCCCGTAAGAAACTATTCCGATCATGTCTTGATGCCTCCTGATTCTACTGTAACGAGCAGCGAACGCCTCAGGCGCCCATTGCTCGAGCCTGCAATTCCGGTTTCAGGTCCTTTTTTTCCCGGCCTCCATCTCTTTCAGCTCGCGGCGGAGAACCTTGCCGACGGCGCTCTTGGGAAGAGCGTCGAGAAACTCCACAATCTTCGGAACCTTGTACGGCGCCAGGCGCTCCCGGCAGAAAGAGATGACGTCCTCCGCTGTCAGCTTCTGACCCGTCGAATTCCGGCCCTTGAACTGCCGGACCTGTCTCAGCCGAAAAAGAGAGCGCCGCTTATGGAGCGGCATTATCCGGAGGGGGCGGTATCCGGAAAGGTAAGTATGATTTACTTATCATGTCCGGTGAGAGAATTCAACAGGAAACAATGTTTCAGTTTTTCCTGCAAATGCCGATAATGACATATGCCCATTCGAACGGAAGGGCGTTTTTTCTACTGAAGAGAAAGGAGAATTTATGAAAAAAATCCTCGTGACCTTCGTATTGTGTTTCTTTCTCGCCGGACTCGCCGGAGCGGCCGACAACGGCACGCCGGCGGAGGCCGAACAGCTCGTGAAAAAAGGGGTTGCACTCGTAAAGGCCAACGGCAAAGAAAAGGCAATGGCTGAATTCAACAACCGGAAAGGCGCCTTTAACGACAGGGATCTCTACATCTTTGCCGTTGATTTCAACGGGAAGGTACTGGCCCAGGGGGGCAATCCGAAACTGGTCGGAAAGGATTTTTCGAAAATTCCCTTTATCAGGGATATGATAGCCCTTGCCAAGTCAAAGGGAAGCGGCTGGGTGGATTATAAATGGACCAATCCGGTTACCAAGAAACTGGAAAGCAAGACGTCTTATGTGCAGCGGATAGACGACTATTTCCTGGGCTGCGGCGTTTATAAATAAGTATTCCGCTCTCCCGGCAAAGGGCCGAACGCCTCCCCCGCCGCCCTTGCCGCCTGGATGAAACCCCGCACTTTATCCAGGTCTTTTCCGGAACCGTCCGGCAGGTCGGTCTTTGTCTTTGAATCGACGCCTGCCGGACGGACCAAGCGGATTGCTTCCGCCACGTTGTCGGGTCCGAGTCCTCCCGCGAGGATTGAAGGGATGTTTACGGATGAGACAATACGGCGGCTGATCCCCCAGTCATGGGTCTCGCCGGTGGCCCCGATCTGGGAATCCCCCGCGAGGTGAGTGTCGAGCAGAAGGTAATCCGCAATGCCCGCATATTCGCGGGCGGCGTCAATGCAATCCTCCCCCGTAACCGCGATCGAGCGCATGATCTTCAGATGCGGCATCCTCCTTTTCACTCTCAGGAGATCGGCCGGACCGGCCCTTTCCGGCAGTGTTCCCACATGAAGGATGTCGGGGAGGAGGCGCCCGGCCGTCTCTTCGATCTCGGAGGCATCGCCGGATAAAGTCAGGGCGACTTTTTTTGACGCCGGCCCCACCGCGGCAAAGATTATCCCTGCCTCCCCGAATCCGATCTCCCCGGGGAATCTTCCCGGCCCGACGAGCACGCCTATATGATCCGCTCCCAACCAGGACAGGGCCGCCGCCTCCGCCGGGCTGCCGACCTCATAAATCTGCACGATCATTTTTTTGCCTGTTTAATATATCCTGCTGATTCCGCCGCCTTAATACCATAATTAATTCTTTTCCCGCATACGCTTTTTTTACCGGACGATATCAGGCCGGGCGCCGATTGACTCTCCATTCTCCCGGACTAAGCTTATATATCGGCTTTTTTCTTCATCTCTTTCCTTTCCCTACTTCTCTGAGCAACCGATGTGCTGATGAAAACGCCGCAGGCAATGATCGCCGTCCTTCTTTTGCTACTGGCTTCCGGACCCGCCTGCTCCGAGGAATTCTATCTCCTGGGAGGAGTTCTCAGGGCTTCAGATTCCGGCGATACGTCCTATACATGGCAGGCCCAATACCGCCAGGCAATTTCCGATCGTTTCGGCTTCAGTGTCTCATATATAAACGAGGGGCATCCTCCGGAACACCGGCGGGACGGCGTCACGGCCCAACTGTGGGGACAAGTTCTTGTCCTGGACAAAAGACTCTCGCTCGAAGCGGGCCTCGGGCCTTATCACTACTGCGACACGGTGATCTCTTCCGGAAACCCCTATTCCGTCCGGCACGGCTGGGGGGCTGTTTTCAGCCTGGCGGGGATATATTACCTGGACCGTCAATTCAGCCTTCAGGCGCGAATGAACCTGATCGGAACGTATCACAGCACAACTACCGTTTCAGCCCTGATCGGAATCGGGTACGGCTTTGATGCGGAAGAGAAGGTCCGCCCCTTATCGCCCGGAGAGGACACCCGGAACGAAGTGTCCCTCCTGGTCGGACAGGCTACCGTCAACAGCTTAGATTCCGAAACTTCCTTTTCCCAATATCTGGAATACAGGCGGTATATCGGGCGTTATATCGACTTGACTTTTTCTCTTCTGAATGAGGGAGAAAAAGAAGATCTCCTCTGCAGATACGGAGTTGCTACACAGCTCTGGGCCGTGAAACGCCTGCCGGGAGAGAGGCTCACTCTGGGAATCGGACTGGGTCCTTATCTGGTCCTGGATGATTGCCGTGATGATCGTTCCGAACGCAGCAGAATGACCTTTGCCGGCCTTCTCACGTTTACCGGCAGTTACCGCGTAAGCTTCCGATGGCAGATACGCGCTTCCTGGAGCCGCATCATAACGGATTACGACCGTGATACGGACCTGTTCCTTATCGGCCCGGGCTTCCGTTTCTGATTTCAGCAGTCTCAAGTTACAAATCTCAATTCTCATGTTGCTGAAAAGTTGACTGAAAATTGAGACTTGAAACCTTAGACTTGAGACTAGGCTTCTTAAATGATATAAGCACGAACCATTCCGCATGAAAAAGAGCGGTGAGCATAATCGAGAAGGAGGCTTTATGGCGGAAAGGTCGATAATAATCTCGGCAAGGGCGCCGAAGGCGATCGGCCCGTATGCGCAGGCGATCCGCTACGGGGATCTGCTTTTCGTTTCCGGAATGATCCCGCTGGATTCCAAAACGGGCGAACCGTTTTACGGGAGTTTTGAAGACCAGGCCACGCTCGTGCTGGAGAATCTGAAGGCCGTGATCGAGGACGCCGGTTTCAATCTGAGGCATGTCCTGAAAACAACGGTTTACCTGAAAGACCTTGCAGATTTCACGGCTTTCAACAATGTCTATGCCCGCTATTTCGGAAACATCCTCCCCGCCAGGGAAACCGTTCAGGCTGCAGCGTTGCCCAGAAACTCGAGAATAGAAATATCGGCAATCTGCGGAAAATAATCCTCATTTGTTTTACCCCAGCGCGGCTTCTATTTTTTCCTTGAGGTCTTTTACGCCGAAGGGCTTCTGGATGAATCCCTGGCATTCCTGGAGCAGGCCTCCGACTGAAAAGAACTGTTCGCTGTACCCGCTCGAAAGAATCACTTTCACCTCAGGATTTATCGCCCTCAGTTCCCTCAGGACCCTGTCCCCGCAGCTGTACGGCATTATCATCCCCATGAGGATCAGGTCTATTTCCGTCCGGCCGAGCTTGTACGTCTCTATCGCCTCCGGACCCGAGCCGGCGGTCAGCACGCGGTAGCCGAGTTTCTTCAGGATCTCGCGTATCACTTCCAGGATAACGTTTTCATCGTCGACCAGCAGGATGCAGCCCCTTTCCATTTCCGGCAATTCATTACCGGTCAGGGCCTGCTTTTCCCCTGCGTGTCGCGAAACCAGGTAGAGGCGGGAGCGGACGGGAGAGCCCGTATTGCCGTCATCTCGATTCATTTTTTCTCCTTTGAAACAACAGCTTTTTTGCACCGGTTTTTCCTCGGCGAGAAAATGCGCCGGCGGACAACCGCTACATGGAAAATACTGTTCAAAATACGTGCCACATCGATACCCTGTGGACGGCGCTCTCCGGAAATGCAGGCCCTTCCGGCAACAGCGAAGAGAGGACGGTTAAAGCGGGTATTTCCGCTGCAATCTACAGGTGCAGGCTGAAGACTTCACGCAGGCAGGTTTTTCCCTTCATGGAAGGGAAGCGTATCCGGATCGGGACCTGGAAAGTTCGGCTGAATCGGGCGCACGAAATATTCCGCGCCTGCAGATGCTGCCAGGCATCACGAAATTCGTGCGTTCATCTGTTTAAAGCGGCTATTTCTGCAGGATATCCTTCCCCGACTGGAACGCCTTCCCCAGTAATGCGCCGGTTTCATAATAGTCGTGAAGCTCCGGACTATAAAGGACCGGCTTTATCTTGTTCATCTCCGGGAATCCCTGCTCTCCGATGACGTCTTCATCCGCAAGGACATCGAGAATTTCCCCGATGAAGGCGGTATGAAGTCCGATTTCCAGGGCCTGCAGGAGGCGGCATTCAAGGACGAGAGGGAATTCATCAATATAGGGGGCGTCCGCAATGCGGCAGCGGACGGCCTTCAGGCCGGCCCGGCAGAGCTTGTCCTGTTCTCTGCCGGAAACAAGGCCGAAGTAGTCCACTTCCTTAAAGAGCCCGGCTGACGGGACATTGATGGAAAAGGCCTTCCTCTCCATGATGTTTGCGTAAGTGAGGGTCGCTTTTCTGAGCGATATCGTAACGCAGGGAGGAATCGAGCAGCAGACGCCGCCCCAGGCCACGGCGGCAACGTCGGGCCTCCCCTCCTTATCGTATGTCCCGACCGCCCAGACCGGAACGGGATACACAAGCGTCCTCGGGCCGAATGATTTTTTCATTTTCCGACCTCCTTGCCGTAATGGAATCAATATAGCAGATCGAGCAGCTTTCTTCCTCCTTTCGTGAAGGCGCTTTTTTTCGGGAGAGAAGGCGCCTGACCGCCGGCGTAAAAAAAAGACCGGCCGGGGCCGGTCTTTTTTCCACTGTGCGGCTTCATTAAAATTCTTTGGCTATTCGAGCTCCTTTCGCTCTGAAGAACGGCAGAAGCCGTCTCTTGTCCGTTATGCCCTCCAGCGGAACCGCACCGTCTCCGTTTCCCGCCGCTCCGTTCCCGCCGACGAGGTTGTGGAGCTCTCTCACGATGTTTTTCATCTCGGAGGACTGCGCATTAAGCTCTTCCGATGCGCTGGCCGATTCTTCGGAATTGGCTGCATTCTGCTGGGTTACCCTGTCCATTTCGGCGACCGCCCTGCTGACCTGCTCTATGCCCTGGGCCTGCTCGGTGCTGGCGGCGGCGATTTCGTCAACAAGCTGGCTTATCTTTCCGGAAACTTCCTTGACTTCGACAAATTCATCGTTTGTTTTCCTGACCAGATGCGAGCCGTCCTGGACTTTCTTGACCGTGTTTTCGATCAGACCCGTCGTGTTTTTGGCCGCATCGGCGGCGCGGATGGCGAGATTTCTGACCTCGTCCGCAACCACGGCGAATCCTGCTCCCGCCTCACCGGCGCGCGCTGCTTCCACCGCCGCGTTCAGGGCAAGCAGGTTGGTCTGAAATGCTATATCATCGATAGTTTTTATGATCTTGGAAGTCTCCTCGCTGGCGATCTTAATCTCGTCCATGGAACTGATGACTTCCTTCATCGAGACGTCGGCCCGGGAGATGGTCTGAATGGCGCCGTTCATCAGCTGGTTGACCTGGGTCGCGTTTTCCGCGTTCTGCTTGGTCATCGCCGCCATTTCCGTAATCTGGGATGATGTCTCTTCAAGCGAGGCGGCGGATTCCGAAGCTCCTTCCGCCAGAGACTGGCTTGAACCGGAGAGCTGGCCCGCCGCGCTGTTGACGTGTTCCGCGGCCTCGTTCAGCTTGTGCACCGAACGGGTCAGATGCGTGGACAGGCTCCTGGAGAAAAAGTAGAGGCACACGACCGTCAGGACAAGGAAGCATGCTCCCGTGAGGAGGATGAAGTTCCGGATGTGGTGCGCGCTCTGGAGAAACTCGTCCTTGTTCTGGGTCACGGCGATTCCCCAGTTGGCGACCGGGATGGGCGCAAAACCGGCTATCTTCGCGTCGCCCTTGAACACGTAAGAATCGGCCCCGGCCTGCATGGACAGGATCTTCTTCATTATGTCGTGCATCCCGTCCTCTTTAGCCAGGTTCAGCTCCAGGATAAACTCTTTTTTGGGATGCGCCACGATGAGCCCCGAGCTGTCCGCGACCCAGGGGTATCCCGTTTTGCCCAGTTTTACCGAGACCACCTTTTCATTGAGGAAGTCGGTCTTGAGGATCAGGCCGAGCACCCCGGCTAAAGTCCCTTCAGAGGAGTATATCGGAGAGCCGATCGGGAGGATCGGATTCCCGCTCTGCCTCGACTTTGTCATCTGTCCGATATTGACCTTGCCTTTTTCGGCATTCATGAAGTAATCGCGGTCTTTGATGTTCAGACCTTTGTATTTTCCGCCGACTCCGTCAACATAGATGATGCCGTTGATGTCGGCGATGAAAATACCCTCATAATCCTTGCCCACGCGCTTCACGGCGGACGCAAGCTCCGATTCCAGGCGGTTTACGTCGCCGCCGGCCGAATCACTTCCCTTCCGGGAAACCGCGGTTGCCGCCTCGCTCAGGGAAACCGAATTGGCCAGTCCCGACGCGAGCTTGACCTCTTCCAGCAGCATCGTCTGGGTCATCTCGGCCAGGTTCCTGGCAATGTGGGTCGCCTGTGTCTTGGCCGCGTCTTCCAGCGCGCTGGAAGAAGTCATGGCTGCAAAAAGGCCGACTACAAGCAGTGGAACAAGGATTATAAGGACCCCCCCCAATATCATTTTAAAGTTCAGAGACCTCTTCATAACTTTCCCCCTCCTTCTTGAGTTGACTTTATCCATTACAACAGGCATGCCAACAGAAAATGAAAAGAAGAGGGCAGAAATTTCATTACCTTAGCCGGGGAGGGCTTTTTGTGGAGGGTCTTCTTGAGGGCTATTCGTCCGATAATTCGGATGGAGCGTCCGGAATTTCGGATTTTCGATTACCTATGTTCGTCAGTTTATGACTTTTTAGGAGAGCATAAAGATGGGAGCGGGAAAGCCCCGATATGCTGCATGCCGCATCAATGTCCCCGCCGGTCTTGCGCATCAGGCCGGCGAGATAATCCGAGTCCATCTTTTTCCTGAATTCGAGGAGATTCGGATAAAGATCGACCCCCGAAGAGACGCTCTCGTCTCTTTCCACCAGCGACTTCCGCAGCAGGTCGAGGCGGAGTTCAACCGGAAGATGCTGCGGAAACAGCACCGGCTCCCGGCCGGCCATGACGTAGGCCCGGTCGATGGTGTTGATCAATTGCCGGACATTCCCCGGCCAGTCGAACGACAGCAGGCATTCAAAGAACTCAGGAGACAAGCCCTTTACTTCCGTCCCGTAGCGTTCGGCCAGATTTCTCAAACAGTAAAGGGTTATGTCCTTTATGTCTTCCTTGCGCTCTCTCAGGGGGGGCAGGTGTATCCACAGGGACGTGATCCGGAAAAGAAGATCGCTGCGGAACTGCCCCGATTTCGTCATTTCTCTCAAATCTCGATTGGTAGCGGCGATCAATCTGAAATCGCTGCAAACCTCCGCCTTGCCGCCGATCGGCCTGAATCGCCTTTCCTGGAGCACCCGCAGGAACGTCCGCTGGACTGAGGGGGGCAGTTCCCCGATTTCATCGAGGAAGAGTGTTCCCCCGTTTGCATTCAGGAACAGGCCTTCTCTGGCTCGATCCGCGCCCGTGAACGAACCTTTCTCGTGGCCGAACAAAGTGCTCTCAATCAGGTTTTCCGGAAGGGCGCTGCAATCGACGATGACGAACTTGCCTCCCGACCTCCGGCTGTTCTCGTGAATGGCATGCGCTAACAGCTCCTTGCCGGTGCCGGTTTCTCCCGTAATGAGGACGGCGGAGTCGGAAGCGGCGGACCTGGCAACCATCTCCAGGCACGATACTATTTCACGGCTTTCGCCGATTATTTTTTCCCGCTTCAGCACGACCGGCGCCGCCACGGACATCCGGGCGCTGCGGTATTCCAGCGCCCTGGCGGTGGCGAGTGTAAAGGCGCTCAGCGGGGCCGGTTTCTGGATATAATCCCATGCACCGTTATTCAGGGCCGTTTCGGCGCTGTCGGCCTCGCTGCTTCCGGTCATGATTATCACTTCCGGCCCGCCCGGCGCTTCCCTGAATTTGCGAAGGTACTCCAGCCCGTTGCCGTCCGGCATGCGGATGTCGAGAAACACCAGGTCCACGGCGCCGTTCTGCGCAATGCGGAGTCCCTCCTCCAGCTCATGTGCGCAAAAGATGGTGCGCCCCGGAACCCCGATCTCCTCTTTGATGAGATCGCATATCTTTTTATCATCGTCGACGATCAGAACGCGCATTTCTGAAGTCATTTTTTGCATTTTTCAACTTCTTGTCCTAAACAATTTAAAAAGTCAAACTTTTTTCGGAACTGAAGTGCGCCCGTTCACGCATATTCCGTATGACTCATCATATTGAGCATGGCTCTTTCACCGACGAGGAGCATTCTCGTATGCTTGAGGCGCGAAGAAAGCATATCCGTGATCCCCTTGTAGATACATATACCCATCGCCGGATCATTGACGGTCAGCTCTCTCAGTCCGGCGGAGTCGAAGGTAATCAGCCGGGTCTCCTCCATGCACAGCGCGCCCAGCGTGTATATGCAGGGCGGCACCAGCGCCGACCAGCCCATTGCTTCACCACGCGATATCGCATCGACGACGATGGGAATGACCGGCTTGTACGGACCCGCCTCATAATCCATCTGGAGAAATACTTTTCCTTCCTCCAGTATGTAGAACTTATCCGCCGGATCTCCCGCCTTGTATAACAGATGTCCTCCCGGGTGTTTTTCGCGCGAGGCGATCCCCGCCATTACTCCGATCTGATCGTCTCCGAAATCTTTGAAAAACGTGAATCCCTTCAAGTCTTCCGTTTTGATCATCATAGCTTCGCTCCTTTCTTTATCCGGAAGGCCGGGCCGCCGCTTCCGGATATGCCTCCTCAACGCTTCGAACAGCCCGGGATGACTACGCCCCCTCAGAGACCGCCGGCGCTCAAGCCAGAGATCGCTCCTGAGTCGTCCCGGGGCGGGGCTGGAGCGCCCTGAGAAACCCGGCCGGCATCTTTACCTTCATGGATTTCAATTTATCTTCAATTTCGGCGCGCAGCAGCTCCTCATAGCGGTTTGTGATGACGTAGACGGCGTAATCGAACATGAGGATCGTGCGGCTCAGGCTTTCGGTGGCCTGGTGGTGCTCGACCGCGGTTACAAAAGAGGCCTGAAATTCCGCAAAAAGCCACATGTGCCGGCGCATCAGAACCAGGGCGTACACGGTTTCCGTCAGAGAAAGCCCCTCCGCATACCTGTCTTCCGCGTACCGGGTGAAAAACTTCCCGGCCTCCTCAAAAGGGGTATCGGTAAAAAAAAGCTTGTGCAGGTTCTGGTAAAAATACACGGCATGGCGCAAAGCCCTCTCTTCCGGCAGTCTGCGGTAGGAAGGCGTCTTCGGATTCATTTTGACGTTGTTGTACCACTGCCTGGCGATCGCTTCCGCGTGCTGCTTGGTCAATTCGATCAATTTAATTCCATATGCTTTCATTTTTCGCCTCCCTCCCCCGAATAAACGGGTCGTCAGCTCCGGGTGGGGCCGGAGTCGGCGCCGGCTCCCTTTTTTCTCGACGGACCGGAGCGCATCCGGGATTTCGGGCTGGAACCGCCGCGGGATGCCGTCCTGCCGCCGCCCGCATTTTCCCGCGGGTGCGCAAGCTCTTTGAGGCGCCCCTTGATTTCAGAACTGATGCCGCTGCGTTCCAGGAGAACGTTAAGCGCGGCATTCACCTCTTCGAGGCTCTTCGTCTTGAGTTCGAGTTCCTGCTCCCTGCGGCGCAGTTCGCTTTCCGTCTGCCGGCGCTCGCTGATTTCCTTTTTCAGCGCCTCTGCGGTTTTTTCCAGCTCGCTTGTCCTTTCGGCAATCCTGGTCTCCAGGTCGCTATGGGCCCCCTGCAGCGCGGACTCGGCCGACTTTTTCTCAGTGATGTCCTCCAGCGTCTCCACGGCCCCCACGAGTTTTCCGCCGGAGTCGCGGATGGCCGCAGCCGTGAAGCGGAGCCAGCGTCCCTCTTCTCCCAGCGCGGGGAAGAAATCCGTCGCCTCATATGCCTCCGGGATCAACTCCGATTTTTTAAATTTTCCGAAGTACCATTCCGGAAACTTATCCAGAGCCATTTCCACGAGGAGATCTGCCATGCAGGGGCGCTCTTCGCGGTAAAAAGCCCGCCAGTGCCCGTTTGTCCCGACTATCTCCTTCGCCGGAATGCCCGACAGTTTTTCGAGGGCCCGGTTCCAGTGGAGGATGCGGTGCTCCTTGTCGATGACGAAGGCCGGGATTGAGAATCCCTGGACTATGCTGAGAAGATTCTGCCTGCTTTCTTTGAGAGCTTCCTCCGCCGTCCGGCTTTCGGTTATGTCCTCCAGCGTCTCAATCGCGCCCATGAGGACGCCCAGGGAATTGCGGATCGCCGAGGCGGTGAACCGCAGCCATTTTCCCTCCGTGCCGAGGGCCGGGAAGAAATCGGTCGCCTCATAGGTCTCGTCCATCAGCTTGGATTTGGAGTACTTCCCTTCGTACCATTCCGGAATTGTCTCCACCGTCTCATCCACCAGGAGATCGGCCATACAGGGGCGCTCTTCGCGGTAAAAAGCCCGCCAGTGCCTGTTTGTCCCGATGACTTCCCGTCCCGGTATTTTCGAGATTTCCTCCAGGGCCCTGTTCCAGTAGAGGACTTTGTGATCAATTCCGATCACGAAAGCCGATATCGGGAATCCTTCGATGATATTGGAGAGACGGCGTTCGCTTTCCCGCAGCTGCCATTCCGCCTGTTTCCAGTCCGTAATGTCTTCGAGTGTCTCCACTGCTCCGACCAGGTCGCCCCGGGAATCCCGGATGACCGCCGCGGTGAAACGGAGCCACTTCCCCCTTTCCCCCAGTGCGGGGAAGAAATCCGTTGCTTCATACGCCTCGTCCAGGAGTCCCGATTTCCGGAATTTCCCGGCGTACCAGCGCGGAACATCGTTCGTATTCTGTTCAACGAGGAGATCCGCCATGCACGGCCGCGTCGAATCGTAAAAAGCCCGCCAGTGCTGGTCCGTACCGATGATGTCGGAAGCAGAAATCCCGGACAAAACCTCGAGCGCCCTGTTCCAGTGGATCACTCTGTGGTCCCGCCCGATTACGAAAGCCGGAATGGAAAAACCCTGGACTATGCTGAACGCGGCGCGGCCCTCCGTATCAATCCCATCGCGAACGGAAGACTGCGGCGCCGGCATGGGGCCTTTCTCTCTTGATTCTTTCATTTGCATCCTCCTTTCTCCCTTACGGGCTGAAGGTATCGCCGCCGCCCGAATCCGCTCTGATTTTCTCCACCATGTCTTCCAGATACCAGAGCCGCTCCCGGAAAGTGGCAATCGACAGCGCGGACCCCTTCGGGCTGAGAGATTCGATTTCCTGCATTTTCGTCCTTAATTGCAGGATAAGTTCCTCGGCGATCCCGAGGAGCAGATCCCGCTCCGCTTTTTTCATATTGCATGTTCCTCACCGCGCCGGGACCTCACTGTGCGCGCTTGTGGGTTTTCCCGCGGAGCTGCGCAGGGATTTCCAGGACAGAAAGGCCTCCTTTGCCGATTGCGCCGCCTTTTCTATTCCGAGCGCGTCCGTGTTCAGTACGAGGTCGTAATGGGATGGATCGCTCATATCCGCATTGAAGTATTTTCTCGCAAAGGACGCCCGGTCCGAATCCCTCTTTGTGATATACTGTTTTGCTTCCTCCCTGGATATGCCCCTGTCCCGCATTATCCGCCGCACGCGGATTTCCATCGGCGAGATAAAACGAATCCTGAATGCGCTCTCGGCGGCCAGGATGAAATGGGCCCCCCGGCCCACGATCACCGCGTTACCGTGTTCCCCGATCGCGGCGATCACCTTTGTGAGATGCCGCAGATAAACATCGGGCCAGAGATGGCGGGACGTAAACAGAGAGTTGATCCAGCTGTCCAGGTTTGACATCGCCTTTTCGTCCAGCGTCTCCACCACTTTGGAACTCATCCGGGCGCTTTCCGCAACCTTGCTGATTATCTGGCCCCCCATGAGGTCCATATCAAGATCCCGCGCCAGGATCCGGGCGATTTCGCTTCCACCGCTTCCCGTTTCGCGCGAAATTGTAATGTTCGGTCCCTTTTCTCTCTTTTCGGCCTGCCATTTTCCGAGCTGATATTCGACCAATCGTGAATCCGTGTTCTTTATTTTCACATCCCGGCTGTAATCAGGACAATGGACCAGGGAGTCACTCTTACTGGAAAAACGTTTTTTGCATTGTTCGCGCCAGGCGCAGACTGAGCAAATTCTCGAATCTATCATGGCGGCAACCTCCCTCCTTTTCTGATACTCATCCGACAGCGGTCTTCCTGACCTCCAGGGCCTCGAATCCGGCGACAATGTCCAGCAGTTCTTCCGTAATTGTCATTTGCCTCTGCCGGTGAAACTGGCTGTGCAGATCATCGAGTCGCTCCCCGATGTTCTTTTCGGCGTTCTGCATCGACGCGAGCCGGCTCGCGCTCTCGCTCGCGAGGGATTCCGCGAAGGCTCTGTAAAGAGAAACGAAAAGGTATTCCCGAATAAGGGCTGAAAAGAGTTTTTCCCAGTCCATGGTGAAGATCGGCAGAGTCCTTGACGACCATTTCTTTTTTGCGATTTTGCGGAGCCATTCGCCGTCCACGGGAAGCAGGCGGACCGAATGGGGGCGGTAGGATGCCCCGGAAAGATATTCGCAATAAAAGAGAAGAACGTGACTGATCTGCCGCCGGAAGTGCCAATCCTCGATAGCCAGAATGATATCTTGGACGACGGGCGTGATACCCGCGGTCGAACTCGGGGTCGCTATGGTCTCGACGATAGGCTGGCCGGCATCCTCCAGATAACCCGAAACCCGCATTCCTACAGTCAGCATAAGGCTGTCTTCTTTTTTGAATCTCATCGCATTCACGGTATCCAGGGCATGCGAGGCGACCTGCTCGTTCAATTGTCCGCAGAGGCCCTGGTCCGTGCCAAAGACGATCGCCCCGACACTTCCCACGGCTTCCGTCTGGAAGCCTGCCATGATTTCCCGCCGGGCCTGCAATGCTACCTGAAGCCCCATCTCGACGGTGCGATTGTAATCGGACAGGGATTCGACGGACCTCTGGTACTGCCGGATACTTACGGCGGCCAGCGCCTTCATCGTCTTCACGACGGACAACAGGTCCTCGGCGCTCTTGATCTTCCGTTTCAGTGATTCAATCGTTTGCACGGCTCTCTCCCCCGGCGGGACTTCCCGCCGTTTTTGCCCCTTCCAGGAACGCTGCACGGTCCTCATCCGTGAATTTCCCCCCCGCCTCGATGCGGGCGCACAGGTCGGGATATTGCGCGCGAATGATTTCCTGCAGATTTTTTTCCGCCTCTACGACTCTTTCCGTCGGCACGCTGTCGAATACGCCTCCCGTCACGGCAAGGAGGGCGGCGATCTGGTCGGCGGCGGTAAGGGTCCTGTACTGGGGCTGTTTCAGGATTTCGCGGACCCGCCAGCCGCGTTCGAGCACGCGCCGGGTATTTTCATCCAGACGGGTACCAAACCGGGAGAAAGTCTCCAGTTCTTCGAACTGCGAATAGGAGAGGCGAAGGTCTCCCGCCACGACCCGGTAAGCCGGGATCTGTGCTTTCCCGCCGACGCGCGAAACCGATTTTCCTACGTCAACCGCAGGGAGGATGCTTTTCTGGAACAGCCGGGGCGAAAGATATATCTGTCCGTCGGTAATCGAGATGAGATTGGTCGGAATATAGGCGGATATGTCCTGGGCCTCCGTTTCCGTAATGGGCAGCGCCGTCAGCGATCCGCCGCCCCGGTCCTCCTTGAGATGTGTCGAACGCTCGAGAAGGCGCGAGTGGATATAGAAGATGTCTCCCGGGAAAGCCTCCCTGCCCGGGGGACGGCGAAGCAGCAGAGAGAGTTCGCGGTATGCCCTGGCGTGATAGGTAAGATCGTCGTAGACGATCAGCACGTCCCGCCCCTTCTCCATGAAATACTCTCCCATGGAGGTGGCGGCATAAGGCGCGACAAACTGAAGGCCGGGAGGATCCTCGCCGGTCGCCACGACCACCAGTGAATATTCCATTGCCCCGTAGGAACGGAGGTCCGCGATAACCTTGGCGACATCCGAACTCTTCTTTCCGATCGCGCAGTAGATGCAGATCACATCCTTTCCCTTCTGGTTGATGATCGTATCCGCGGCGATAGCTGTCTTGCCGGTCTGGCGGTCTCCGAGGATAAGCTCGCGCTGGCCCCGTCCGATCGGAATCAGGGCGTCGATCACCTTGATGCCCGTCTGCAGCGGAACCGTCACGGGCGACCGGGCCATGACGGGGGGCGCCTCCCTTTCGACGGGAAGCCTCCGCACGGCCCTGATTTCCCCCATGTTGTCCCGGGGACGTCCGAGGCCATCCACTACCCTGCCGATGAGCGATTCCCCTACGGGAACGTCCAGCACGCGCTCGGTTCTGCGGACTTCCGCGCCTGTGCTCAGATGCTCTGCCGGATCCAGGAGAATCACTCCGATCTCCTCCGGATCGATATTGAATACGAAACCCTGCAGGTTCCGGGGAAACCTGACAAGTTCGTCGGATTTTATATTCGGAAGACCTCCCACACGGACGATTCCCTGGCCGATGAATGTCACGATGCCGACTTCGCGCTGGTGAAGCTGCGGCCTGTTTTCTTCGAGGACCCGGTCCAGGTGCAGGAATGCGCCGTCAAGAAATCCTTTCAACCGCCCTTCGATCATGAGTGCTGGTCTGTTCATATCGATCTCCGCAAATAGTTACCGGCTCTGCGCCTCCTGCTGGAGGGCGAGAGCGAAATTCTCTTCGAGGCTTTCCAGGTAGTCGCCCAGGCTCCAGGCCATCTTGTGACCGGCGGTCCTGAGTTCCAGCCCGGAAATCACGTCCGGATTTTCATCGAAGTCGACGGCGACTCCGTCTGTGTCGAAGCTTCTCCGCACGGCCTCTCCTACCCGCTGCCGGATTTCCGGCGAAAGATGAAATGCGCTCTGTATTTTTACGACCCCGCCGCTCGTCCGGACTGCATCCCGGATTATCTTGACTTCATCGCTGCCGAGATCCCTGATCCGGTCAATGAAGACGTCCGCCATCCGGCTTTCAAGACCGCTCCCCGCAAGGTCCGCGAGCGCCCGCCGGGCGATTGCATATACCTGCATCCCGGCCCGCTTTCTGAGGTCTTCGAGGAAGGTGTCTTTTTCGCGATCCACCGTTTCGCGCCAGCGGGTGCGCACGGCCTCTATTTCATCCCGGGTCTTCTGCAGGAGATCCTTCCGGTACGACTCCGCCTCTTCGCGGGCCTCATTGAGCATTCTTTCGGAGTTTTGCCGGAGTTCATCCTGCTTGCGCTGGTAACCGTCCGCCAACTCCCGGGCCTCGCAGCGGCACTTCTCCGCCTCTTCATATGCCTGGCGTATCCTGGTTTCCCGGGCATCCATTGCTTTCACTATTCTCCCATAAAGAAAGCGTTTGAGCAGGTAGACCAGAATCAGGAAATTGACGATTTGGGCAAAGAACACGAACCAGTCGATATGCATGGCTCACCCTCCGATTTTCCGTATTGCGACTCCCCAGAACGGGTTGGCGAATATCAGGATCATGGATATGACGAAGCAGTAAATAGCGATGGACTCAATCATGGCGAGGCCGACAAAGAGCGTCCGCGTCAGTGAGTTGCGCTCATCCGGCTGCTGGGCGATGGAACTAAGCGCCCCCTGCACAGCGCGGCCCTGCGCCAGAGACGGCCCGATCGCGCCGATTCCCATACAAAATCCTGCCGTGATGATAGAGGCGATTGCGATGAAACTCATGGTGTCCATAGTCTTTTTCCTTTCTTTAATGTGCTTTCTCCCCGCCGGAGCGATGGAGTTGTTCATCGTGGGCCTGTGCAGCGGAAGAGATATAAACCATGGCCAGGATCGCAAAGATGTACGCCTGGATCAGGCCGATCAGGAGGCCGAGCGCCTGCATGACAACAGGAAAAAACAGCGGCGTTACCGCCAGCAGGATCGCAATAACCTTCTCGTGGCTCATGATATTTCCGAAAAGCCTCACCATGAGCGCCAGGGTCCTCGAAATCTCTCCCATGACGTGGAAGGGGAAAAATATGAACGTAGGCTGGAAATATTCTTTTATATAATGTTTCACTCCGTGTCCCACGATCCCGAACAGCGGGACCGAAATGAACACGCAGATCGCCAGCGCCCCGGTCGTCATAAGCGAGGATGTAGGGGCGACATAGCCCGGCACGACGGCCAGGAGATTCGAAAGAGCGATAAAAAGGAAAAGCGTGCCGATGAACGGAAGATAATAATCGGCCCGTTCGGGGACGATCTCCCGGATTTCTCCCCGGATGCCCGACACTACGACCTCGAGGAAATTCTGCCACCTGGGGATCGTCAGGTCCCGGGAGATCCTCCGGGTAATCCACCATGACCCCGCGACGAGGATCGCCATAACAAACCAGGTATAAACCAGGGTCGCATTGATAGTGACGAAACCCCACGTCCAGAAGATGACCTGGTCGGGGCTGATCTGATCCATTCCTACGATTTCCATGTTTGGCCTCCTTTACGATTGAACCGCCGGTCCGGAACCCCATCGACGGATCAGGAATCCTCTCGCCAGGATAAATCCCAGGAGCGCCGCCAGCATCCTCTCCCAGGAGCCGGAGGCGACCAGCAGAAATCCCGCGGTTACGGCCGAAAGCCGGACTGCAAACCCGAAGAGCATTCCCCGGACCGGCCTTGGATTCTCCAGAAGTGAGTCCAGAGAGGACCGGAGGTGCCGGAAATAAAATCCCCCGAGAAGAATTCCCGCCAGCAGGGCGGTCGACAGATGAATAACGGGATTCATGACGCTTCTCCGTTGTTATTTCTGCTGATACCCATCTTTCTTACCCAGAACCAGGCATTGATCGAGCCCAGCATGACTCCGCCGATCAGCAGCATCAACGCCCAGGAAAATCTGCTCGGCCATGTATTGTCAATCCAGATGCCGATCGCCGTTCCGATCAGGGTGGGTATGGCTACCGACCAGCCGACAACGCCGAATACGCCGAGACCGAACCAGACTGTCTGATCCGATTCGGAACGGCTCCGGATCTTTCTTTCCTCCTTGCGCCCGATCCGGAAAACAAAGGCCCTGGCTCTATCCTGCCGTCTTTCACGCGCGTCTTTTTTTTCAGCGGACATGTTCGTTCAACTCCATGAAGCGCCGGATCAGATCGGCTTCGAGTTTTGCTGCCGCCGTCCGGGCAACTTTCTCCCGCTCATTAAGTGCCTCGAACTGTTCTTCCACTACCTTGCGGAGGAGACCGAGATCGGGGCCGGTCATGGCGTTTCTCGTGGAGACGAGCACTTCATCGCCTTTTTTCACCAGGGTTCCTTCATCGACCGCGAGATAGACCTCCCTGCCTTCAGCAGCAACAAATGAAAAAATACCGGGAACCAGCGACGAGACGAAATCAATATGGCCCGGCAGAAGACAGAAGGAACCGTTGGCGCCCTCAGCCGTGATCTTTGAGGCGTTTTCGCTCATGAAAATTTCGGATGGAAGCAGGACCTTGAGCCTCATGGCCTCTTCACCTCGTCGATGTTTCCGATCATGTACAGGGCGCTTTCGGGAAGGTCGGCGAACTCATCATTCAGTATTTTTTCGCATCCGACGAGAGTGTCCTCAAGGGTAACGGCCCTTCCCCCCTTCCCCGTAAATTGTTCGGTAGTGAAGAACGGCTGGGTGAAAAACCGCTCCAGGCGCCGGGCGCGGAAAACTATCCGCTGGTCCTCGCGGGAAAGCTCGGAAATCCCGAGCATGGCGATAATGTCTTTCAGATCCTCGTAAATGGTGAGCGTCTTGCGTATCTCCTGAGCGGTCCTGTAATGCCTCTCTCCGGCTATAGTGGGCATGAGCATCTTGGAGCCGGACTGGAGGAGATCGATCGCAGGATAGAGGCCCTCGCTCGCCCGCTTGCGGGACAGCACAATTGACGCCGAAAGGTGCCCGAAGGTATGGACCGCCGAAGGATCGGTGAAATCATCCGCCGGGACGTAGACTGCCTGGATTGACGTGATCGCGCCGGTTGTGGTGTTACAGATGCGCTCTTCCAGCTCGGCGAGGTCGGAGGCGAGCGTCGGCTGGTATCCGAGGCGGGAAGGAAGAAGTCCCATGAGGCCGGAAACCTCCTGGCCCGCCTGGATGAAGCGGAATATGTTGTCGATCAGCAGCAGCACGTCCTGCCGCGCGTCGTCGCGGAAGTACTCGGCCATCGTCAGGGCCGAGTGTCCCACGCGGAACCGGGCCCCGGGAGGTTCGTTCATCTGGCCGAAGACAAGCACCGTGTTCTTAAGGACGCCGGCATCCTGCATCTCGCGATAGAGCTCCTCGCCTTCCCGGCAGCGCTCCCCGATCCCGCAGAATATGCTTATCCCCTCATGCCGGCCGACCATGTTATGGATCATCTCCGTGATGAGAACGGTTTTCCCCACGCCCGCCCCCCCGAAGAGACCCGCCTTCCCGCCCCGCTCAAGCGGGGAAAGAACGTCGATGGCCTTGATGCCCGTCTCGAATATTTCCGAGACGGTGGATTGCCTGGAAATGGGAATCGGCTCGTGATGAATGGAGCGCCATTCCCCTGACTCGATCTTCTCCTTGTCGTCGATCGTCCGGCCGAAAACGTTGAAGACCCTGCCGAGGAGGTGTTTCCCTACCGGCACCTTGAACGGCTCGCCCGTGTCCACGATAAGAGAGCCCCGGGCGAGTCCCTGTGTCGGAGTCAGGGCGATCCCTCTGACCATCTCAGCGCTGAGCTGGGTGGCCACCTCAATCAGGATCCTCTCGTTATCACCCGCCCGGAGCACATTTCGAAGCGGTGGAATTGTACCGGGGAAACGCGCATCGATGACGCTTCCCCGCACGGAAGTTACTGTTCCTGTGTTGAGTCGCTCCATTTTTTTCTCCTTAATGTACCTCGACGCCGTAGAGCGTCTCCGCCTTGACAAGGCCCTCGCTGAGCAGGGCCACGACTGTTCCGATGACGATGAACATTACGGACCGGATCACATCCTCGATCAGGGGAGCGCCCGCGAGAAACATGATATGGCTTAAGATGAGCCAGGCGCCGAGAGCCGCTGCGATCAGGATACCTTTCTTCCTCCACCAGATCGCCCCCAGAATTATGGGTATATAGAAAAGATGGGTGAAGATAATGCCGGATCCAATGACCGCGTGGGAGTAATAGGTCAGAAAAGCGATGCCGAGGAAGAGAGCCCCGATGACGCCTGTCTTGAAGGAATTGCGGGAAGGCTCATCCATGCGGATGGACTGGAGGGCTCCGAGTTCGCGATCGATCTCCTCCCGGACGAGATACTGGTATTCCCTGCTGATCACGTTGACGGCGTAATCGAACATCAGGATTGTGCGGTTCAGGTTCTCCGCCGCCTGGTGATGCTCCACCGCGGTCTGGAAGGTTACCTGGAATTCCGCATAGAGCCACATGTGGCGGCGCATCAGCACGAGAGCATAAATTGCTTCATCGAGCGGCACTCCATCCCGGTAACGGTCCTCCGCATAGCGGCGGAAGTATTTTTCCGCGGCTTCGTAGGGCTTTTCCGTAAAAAAGAGACCCCGGAAGCTCCGGTAAAATTCGACTGCCTGCCTGATTGCGTCCTCCGGATTAAATTTCCGGTAGGATGCGGTCCGAGCGTTTTTCCGGACATCTTCATACCAGTTGCGGGCGATTTCTTCCGCGTGGCGCTCCGTCACGTCGATCAGTTTGGTGGCATAAGCCTTCATGATCATCCTCCTTTCGTCTGATCCGCCGGACTGTTCCGCCCCGACTATCCTTTCACCATAATGCAGAGCAACGGCCGTGCCCGCGGGATAATTCCTGTTCAGTCTTCGAAAATTACAAAGGAATTGCGCATGCGGGGTTCGGGAGGGGTTTGCGGGAAGATGACGGAAATGTCCGCCTGTTTTTGGGGGGAAAACTTGACAGGCGTGCAGAAGCCTATTTTTCCGGCACTTTTCCGGATGACATAAATGTCAGGGGATATGAATCAAAGGTCGCCAAGGAGGGCCTGCCAGCGGCTGTCCGTGCGCAGCGCAGACAGCTTGCGCTGGAGCTGCCTGACGGTAATTCCGAGAATCCGCGCAGTTTTTTTTCTGTCCGCTCCGGTCTGGGTAAAAATGTACATTACATGTTCGTCGTCGTTCTCCTTCAGCGTGGAGAGGCGGCGGGCGGAAAGCGACGGCGCGGGCGCCGCGATACCCAGATGGCGGGGCAGGATCACGATTGAGTCGGCCAGCAGGACAGCGCTCTCTACCGCCTGCGCAAGCTCCCGGACATTCCCCGGATACTGGGCCCCGCACAGGAGGTCCATTGCTTCCGGGCTGAACCCCCGCACATCCCGGTGGTGCCTCTCCGCCGCCTGCCTGAGGAAAGCCCCCGCGAGGAGGGGGATATCTTCCCTGCGTTCCCGGAGCGGCGGAATATGGATACGGGCGGAACGGATCCGGTAAAGAAGGTCCAGGCGGAACCGGCCCTCCCGGCAGGCGCGGTCGAGATCGGAATTGGAAGCGGAAACGAACCGGACATCCACGTGAATTGGCTTTGTCGCGCCCAGGGGCGTAAAGGACTTCTCCTCGATAACGCGCAGAAACTTGGCCTGGAGCGCAAGCGGCAGCTCGCCGATTTCATCCAGAAACAGGGTTCCGCCGTGCGCCTGCTCGAAATAGCCGCGGTGGGCCGATTCCGCTCCCGTGAACGCTCCCTTGACATGGCCGAAGAAGTGGCTTTCGAACATGCTGGCGGGAATGGCGCAGACATTGACGGCGATGAACGGCCCCGCAGGGGAAGGCCCCGCCTCGTGTATGGCCCGGGCCATGAGCTCCTTGCCGGTGCCGGACTCGCCTGTGATGAGAACGGGAACACCGCCCCTGGCCATGACCTGGGCATAGGAGATAAGGGCTTTCATCAGGGGAGACCCTGTAATGATAGCCGAAAAAGCGGGAGGAATTTCGAGATCCGAAGCCCGGGTCGAAGCGGACAATCCGAGGAGAAGATTTCTCCTTTCATACGCCCGTTCGATCGTCAGGAACAGGAGATCGTTATCGACAGGTTTCACCAGGTAATCGTAGGCGCCCAGCCGGATCGCCTTGACGGTCGTGGGAATGTCGTGAACAGCCGTGAGAATGATGATTTCCGTTGACGGACGGTGCGGTTTCACTGTCTCGAGCACCTGGATACCGTCCACTTCGGGCATGAGCAGATCAAGGAGAACGATATCGAAATCTTCCTCCATGAGGATACGGACGGCATCTTTCCCGCTGTCGCATGTTTTCACATCCCTGATTCCCCTCCACTGCAGAAGACGGCGGACCGAGCTCAAGGATATTTCTTCATCGTCGACAATCAGAATTTTCATATTCTCATCCTGCCAAGGTTGTGAATGATCTTCTGCAGCTCCTGGAGCCGGAAAGGTTTCTGCACGAAACCGTCCCAGAAACGCACCTCCTCCTTAACATCCCCCAAAGGAATTTTCGCATAGAGTATCAACCCGAGGAGAGGAAATTTTTCCCTTATCAGCCGGGCCATATCCAGGCTCCCGGAAGCTTCGATTTCGAGAAGAACGATATCCGCTTCGGGATGGAGTTCCAGGTACGTGATGACCTCATCGGTGTCGTACCCTGCCTTAACCGGCCATGGAAAGGCATCGACAAAATGGGTCTTGAGTTCATTGAGAAACCCTGAATCCCTGTCCAGGCAGAGAATGGAAGGACGCAGGTTCAGTTTTGCTTTTCCATCGAGCGGCAGGAAAATACTGAAACGGCTTCCCCGCCCCGGCCGGGACAGCACGCCGATCAAACCGCTGTGTTCTTTAATCAGCCCGTAGGAAATGGAGAGGCCGAGACCCGTCCCGCCCTGGTCCCTGCGGGTGGTGAAGAACGGATCGAAAATCTGGTCCAGGATCGGCTTGGCCATGCCTATTCCGTTATCCTCGAGCGAGATCACGACGGCGTTCAGGTGCTCCAAGTGCATGGCGGACAGCATGATTCTGCCCTTCCTTCCCGGAGGAATCGCCTGGTGGGCGTTGATCAGGAGGTTCGTCAACACCTGCTCGAGCCTCTGCAAATGGCCCTGCACGGCCGGGAGGCCGGGGGGGATGGTAATTTCGATATTTGGAACGGTTTTCCGCACCTGTGATCCGACAATGATCATCGCGCTCTCGACCACGTCCGCAATCCGGACGGGACTTTTCTGCGAGGCTTCGTCGCTGCGGGCGAACTCCCTCAGTCCGGCGATAACCCTGTTTACCCTGTTCGACGCAATCTTGAAGGCGTTGATGATCTCCCGCATGTTCTCGGAGATCTCCCCGGCGCGGGGATTTTCGTTGTTTTCCCGGGAAAGATCCGGCTCCAGCATGGTCCAGATTTCCTCCAGGAGGGGTATGTTATAGGAGATGAAGCTTATGGGGTTGTTGATCTCATGGGCGACCCCGGCCACGACCTCCCCGAGGGCTGTAAGTTTATGGGACTGGATCATCTGCTGGAGGCGAAGCTCGGCTTCCTGCCTGATCCGCCTCTCTTCCGTGACGTCCTGCCACGCGCCGATGATGCTCATGGAACCGTCCGGAAGGCGAAGATACCGGCGGTAATCGGAAAACCACCGGTACGAGCCGTCCGCCACCCGGAAGCGGTAATTAAAACGCAACGAGCCCTTTTCCGATCCCGCAGGTCCCGCACGCAGTTCCGAAACAATTTTTTGCAGGTCGTCCGGATGCACGCGTTCGGCCCAGAAGCTCCTCTCTCCGGTAAACTTCTCCGGCGGGAAACCGGTAACCTCTTCGATGGAATGGCTGATGAAGGTAATCTCGAAAGGGTCCTCGGCGCTGCAGGAAAAGGAGACGATGGGAAGCGATTCAAGAATCAGAGACAGCTGGTCCGTTGTCTGCTGGAGCGTTCTTTCTATCCGCCTGCGCCGTACAAGCTCGTTCTCCAATTCCCTGTTGGCGCGGGCCAGTTCCACCGTCCTCTCCCGGACCTTCGACTCGAGTTCATCCCGGGCCCGCAGGAGGTCCTGCTCCGCGATTTTTCTGTCCGTGATGTCTTCCAGCGTTTCTATCGCCCCCACAAGCTCCCCGCGGGAATCCCGGACCGCCGCCGCCGTGAAGCGGAGCCATTTTCCCCTTTCGCCCAGAGCCGGGAAAAAATCCGTTGCTTCGTACGCTTCGTTGATCAGCTCCGATTTCCGGAACTTTCCGGTGTACCAGAGGGGAATTTCCATGAGCCTGTTTTCCACGAGGAGATCGGCCATGCACGGGCGGGCGGAGTCGTAAAAGGCCTTCCAGTGCCTGTCGGTTCCGGCGACGTCGGAAGCGCGTATCCCGGAAAGCTCTTCAAGGGCCCGGTTCCAGTACAGGACTTTGCGGTCCCTGCCGACCACGAACGCAGGAATGGGCGAACCCTGGATTACGTTGGAGAGCCTCTGCTCGCTATCGGAAAGGGCCTTCTCCGCCGCCTTTCTGTCCGTTATATCCTCGAGCGTCTCTATTACGCCCACGAGTCCTCCTCCGGAATTCCGGACCGCCGCGGCGGTGAAGCGCAGCCACTTGCCTCTTTCACCCAGCGCGGGGAAGAAATCCGTTGCCTCGTAAGCCTCATTCAGGAGATCCGATTTTCGGAATTTTCCTGCATACCACTCGGGGACCCTGTCCGTTATTCCGTCCGCGATCAGGTCGGCCATGCACGGGCGGGCGGAATCATAAAAGGCCCGCCAATGCTCACTTGTCCCAACTACTTCGCCGGCCCTTATATTGCTCAGCTCCTCGAGGGCCCTGTTCCAGTACATCACCCGATGATCTTTTCCGATAACAAAGGCAGGGATCGGCGACCCCTGAATGATGCTCAGGAGCCTTCTTTCGCTCTCTTTTCCGACTCTTTTTAAGGCCGTTTCGACCTTCGGCGCGTTTTTTTTACCCGACGCCGGTCGCACCGTCCTGGAACGTCCCGTGCTTTTCATGACCCTGATCCCTGTGGCTCTTTGATCTCGAATCATATAAAATTGAGATGATAATATATCCATAAAAACAGCGTAGATCAAGCAGTCAGCCTAAACGGCTTCGGGGAAGCGCAGATTCCATGGCTTATGAAGACAATTACGTCCGCGCCGCCGGCGTGAAGCTCCGATACTGGAGCGCCGGCCTGCAAGGGCCTCCCCTCGTGCTCATACACGGGCTGGGAGCATCCGCGGAGATCTGGAAAGAAAATATTTCAGCCCTTTCCCGCTCGTTTCGCGTTTTCGCCCCCGACCTTCCCGGCTTCGGCAGATCGGAAAAGCCGGATGCTGAATATTCCCCCCGGTTCCTCCTGGATTCCGTTCTGGATTTCATGGCGGCGGCCGGGCTGGAGCGGGCCTCGCTGGCAGGTCTGTCCCTCGGCGGGGGCATCGCCCTGATGTGCGCGATCAAACACCCCGAAAAAGTGGACAAGCTGGTCCTGGTCGGCAGTGCGGGCCTGGGCGCAGAGGTAGGGCTTCCCCTTCGCCTGGCGGCGCTTCTGTTTCCCGGTGGTTTCCCAAAGATACCGAGAACGGTCCTTGCCCGGTTCATGAAACGGCTCGTGTACGATCCTTCCGCCGTTACCGGAGAGCTTGTGGATACATATGTCGAATACCTGTCAGATCCGGGCTGCCGGACGGCGTGCTCCCGTGTCCTGTCCGCCACGGTTACATTCCGGGGAGCCAGGCCGGAGGTCTTGAATCCCATCCTCGAGAAACTGGATGCAGTCCGGCGCCCCACATTGATAATCTGGGGCAGGCAGGACCGGGTCCTTCCTCTCCGCCATGCCCTCGCCGCTGCGGATAGAATTCCTGCGGTTCGTTTGCAGATATTCGAGAATTGCGGCCACATGCCGAACATCGAGCATCCGGCGGATTTCAACCGCGCCGTCCTGTCTTATCTCCGATTTTTGTGACCTGCGTCACATATCCCGCTCCGGAATGGGCCGATAAACTGTTCAACCAAGGAAGGACTGCATTATGGCCCAGATCTGGGGAAACCCGGCAAGCACCTCACAAAAGAAACTGGTCGATTCCCGGCGCTTTCTTCGCCAGAAGAATATTCAGGGATGCCTTGTCACGTTCAAGCAGGCCCTAGAGGCAATGAGCGCGGGGAAGATCCTTCCCCCGGACCGGAAAAAACTGAACGCGGAAATTAAGAGCCTCGTTGACGAACTGCAGACGAACGAGGCCTTCAAGAATATCTTCGGACCTGTAACTTTCAGCAGCAGCGCCAATTCCGACGTCATTCTCTCGTTCATCAGGCAGCTGATAGAAGTAAATACCGAGCGGCTGAAAAACGACCTTCTCGAAAAGCCCCTGCCTCCGGAAGCGGTTGCAGGCCGGGAGGAGACTCGCGCTGCAAAGAGGGAGGAAGAAGCCGCGGTCGAAAGCCCGGAAGAGGACCCTCAGGACACCTTGCAGAAAGCCGCCGAAGACGCAATCCGGTTGGTTGAGCAGGGAAAATACCGCGAGGCGAGGGAGGCCCTGCAGAAAAACGAGCTGCTGCTGGAGCGCGTAGTCAATCAAATGAATGAGAAGGGGATCGAATTACGGAAGTCGCAGAATTACAGCGGCGCTATCTCGGAATATAAAAGGGTCCTCAATATATACCCGGACGACGAGGGAATTTATTACAACATCGCGCGGGCCTTCTACGAAAAAGGCGATCTGGACCTGGCGCGGCAGAATCTTGAAAGCGCCCTGCACATAAATCCCGGTTTCAACGAAGGAAAGAGGTTTCTGGATTACCTTAACTGGCTGGAAAGGGGAGGAAGAAAGACCTCCTCCGTCGACGCATGGCTGGCGGGAGTCAATGAAGCGGCCAGGCGTTTCTTTGCCAGAGGCGAACGCAAAATGTGATGTGAAATTCAGTGCTCCGGGTTCAGAGTTCAAAGTTATCTAATGCCGAACTCGGGACTCTTAACCATAGAACCAGAGGGCGAAAGCCCGTTCATGCCGTACTCCTGCCCTAAGTGGAACAGGATTTCCAAAGGGAGTTGCCCTTACCTACCCCCTCCTTCTTGCCGAAATCCTGTTCTGCTTTTTTTCTTTGGATAGGACCCGACCGGCCCTCTTATTCCTCGCCCGAAGTTATTCTGCCTACGGATTCGGCTTTCTTTACCTTTTCCCGGAATTCATTTATTATGTGTCGACTGCAGAATCGGAGGAGAGCATGCGCATAACTGACCGCGTTCACGCCCTGAGAATACCTTTCAGCCTTCCTGTCGGACCGGGGAAAACGCTGGAACGTTTCGTGTACGCTTATATCATCCTGGGCAAGGAAATCTGCCTGATCGACAGCGGCGTCTCCGGCTCCGCGGAAATTATTTTCGATTACCTGAGAAGCTTGAAACGTGAGCCGGACGAATTGAAGCTCAACGTTTTGACCCATGCTCACCCGGACCATATCGGCGGAGCCCGGGAAATACGAAAACTTGCGCACTGCCTGACAGCGGCCCACCCCGACGCCGCTCCCTGGATCGAGGACACGGAACGACAGTTTGCAGAAAGACCGGTCCCCGGATTCCGCACCATCGTCGGGGGCCCGGTGAAGATAGAAACCTTGCTTCGCGGCGGGGACACCGTTGATCTCGGGGAGGGCTATTCTCTTGAGGTCATTGACACCCCCGGACATGCGCGGGGCCATATCGCTCTGCATTGCCGGCGCGAAGGCGCCCTTTTCTCCGGCGACGCCGTGCCGGCCCCCGGATCTCTGCCGATCTATGAAGACGCAGTAGAATCCATGCGCTCCATCAGAACCATCCAGTCGATCCGTCCTCTCAGCTTCCTGCTTTCCTCCTGGGACGAGCCCCGCACGGCCGGCATCCAGGACATGTTGGCCAAGGCGGCCGGTTTCCTCCAGAAAATTCATTCCGCGGTACTGAATGAAATGGCCGCCGCCCCTTCCGCCGGAGCCGATGAATTGGCGCCGGCGGTTTTACGCAGGCTGGGGATTCCCGAATATCTCCTCAACCCGGTCCTGGTGCGTTCGGTTCGGGCTCATATGGACGCATCCGCCTTCCGCAATCTGGAAAAAATCCGCGTTGCCGGATAAAATTATCGGCTGTATCCGTGGCGTCCATGGAGTTCCTCGCGTTTTCCGCCGGACCGCCCCCCTCTCAACCCGTTATTGAATCCTGAAAGACAGCCGCGTTTTTATTCTTTGCAAAAGCAGGAGTACGTACTACGCTTTTTATAAATATTGTGTCGAGGACGGCCCATGGAATCCCTGTTCAAGCGTTCCGAGCAAAATCCGATTCTGACGATCGAAGATCTCCCTTTCGCGGCGCAGTCGGTGTTGAACCCCGGCGCCGCGGAACACGAAGGGGATATCGTCCTTCTCCTCCGGGTTGAGGAGAACGACGGGTTTTCCAGCATCTATACGGCCCGGAGCCGGAACGGAGTAACGGACTGGCGGATTGAGCCCGCGCCTTTCCTGAAAAGGGGAGAGCCCGGCTGGAGATACGAGGAATGGGGCTGCGAGGACGCCAGAATCACATACATCCCCGAAATGAAAAAGTGGTATATAACTTACACGGCCTACTCCCCCGCCGGGGCGGCGGTAGGGCTCGCCTGCACCCGCGACTTTCTGACCGCCGACCGCATCGGCCTGATTTTCTCGCCTAACAACAAAGACGCAGTCCTGTTCCCGACACGGCTGGGAGACCGCTGGGCGGCTCTCCATCGTCCGGAAGCATCGGGGGCAATAGAGAATATCTGGATCGCCTACTCCCCGGATTTCAAGTACTGGGGAGAGCCTCATGTCGTGCTCCTGGAAGGAGAGGGACCGGCGTGGGACGCCGTGAAAGTAGGCAGCGGCCCGCCGCCCATCGAAACAAAGGAGGGATGGCTGCTTATATATCACGGCGCGAAGTATTACGCGGGCCACCTGGTGTACCGAGCCGGCGCGGTGATCCTCGATGCTCAGAAACCGTATCTCATCAAGGCGCGCGGTCCGACATGCATTTTTACAGGAACCGCCGCGTACGAACAGTCCGGGCTTGTTCCGAATACCGTTTTCCCCACAGGCCTGATTCGAAGAGGCGACGAATTGTGGATGTATTACGGCGCCGCCGACACCTGCGTCTGTCTGGCGACCGTCCGCCTGGATGAGCTTCTTGACACCCTGGAACCGCCGCTCAAGCCGAGGAGATGATTCTGGTCCATTACCCGGTTTATGAAGTCGTTGAACTGCATTCGGCCGCTGCTGCGTTATTTCTTCCAGGGCTGCTTTGCGACAATGCCGTTTTTGATTTTGTCGTATGTTGCAGCGGGAACGATCTTTTTCGTTTTAAGCTGATCCTTGCTTCTGTACGGGCGCCCCTCGATGATTTTCTGCGCCGTGGCGTCCCCGATCCCCGGGAGGGTCATCAGCTCTTCCTTACCTGCCGTATTGATGTCAATGACTCCCTTCTTCGGAGCGGCTTCCTGCTTCATC
>Ga0116160_1000514_pt1 | contig 45612 bp, 42 predicted proteins | sample AD_JPNAS2_MetaG_FD_89879 | JGI IMG/M metagenome (GOLD analysis project Ga0116160, IMG submission 89879) | Active sludge microbial communities of municipal wastewater-treating anaerobic digesters from Japan - AD_JPNAS2_MetaG | ecosystem: Engineered > Bioreactor > Anaerobic > Digestate | place...
AGAAGCATATTGACAAGGACGATCAGGAATGTCAGACCGGCAGGCCCGGTGACGTCGACGATTTGAATCAGTGGGAGACAGCGATACTGGGAATAGGCTAGCGCCTCCCAAGGGAAACCGGTGAAGATCCATCCCCGGATGAATTCGAGTCCGGTCCAGAGAAGGGGCACCGCGATCAGTGGGGCGCAATGGCGAAAAAAAACGCATCCCGCCGTAAAAAAGGCTGTGTAGAGGCTCAGGTAAGCGCAGAGGAGCAGCATGGCCGCAACCCCCAGCGGCGGCGAGAGCGAGCCGTATTTGACGACGACATAGGTAATCCAGTAGAGGATGCCGACATGAAAGACCAGGCCGGCGGTAAAGCCGAGAATCATCGCCTCGCGGGTGCCTTTTCCGCGGAGGGAGATGATCAGGGGAACCAATGCCACCCAGGCGATGACCCCACATCCGAACTTCGGAAAGGAAAGAAAAAGCAGGACGCCCGTCAGGACGGCACCGAACAGCGGGCCCGGGTTGAAGGCGCTCGGGGTGCCGGAGACGGTGTTATCGGCTTTCACTTTTTCGAATGCGGACCTTTTTGATGCTGCGTTCATCGGCGGCCTCGATCTTCATCTCCAGCGGCCCGATGCGAACGATCTCCCCGGGGATGGGGATCCGCTTGAGGACATGGAGGATGAGCCCGCCCAAGGTCTCGTATTCCCCGTCGTCGAACGCGAGACCGTAATGGGCCTCGAGCACCTCGATCTCGAGGCGGGCGTTCGCAAGCACGGAACCATCCGCCAGTTCGATCAGCTCGTCTCCGTTTTGATCGTGCTCGTCATGGATTTCCCCCACAATCTCCTCGATCAGGTCTTCGAGTGTCAGCAAGCCGGAGGTCCCGCCGTATTCGTCGATGACGATCGCCAGATGGTATTTGTTCTGCTTGAGTTCGTGCAGCAGCTGATGCGTGTTTTTCGTCTCGGGGATATAGTAGGGTTTCCTCAAGATCGAAAGCACATCGGCTTCCGTCACATTCCGTGACCAGAACTTGTGGAGATCCTTGACGTTGATGATCCCCACGATGTTGTCGATACTGCCCTTATAGACGGGCATGCGCGTATGCCCGTGCTTCTGGAGCAGCGCCAGAATCTCGCCGATGGAGGCGGTTGTGCTGAAGGCGACAATCTCCGTGCGGGGGATCATGATTTCGCGGACCAGGGTTTCACGAAAGTCGAGGATGCTCTGAATCATTTCCCCGGATTGGGGATCGAGCAGACCCTCCTCCTCACCGCTGGCGATGATCGACTGAAGTTCCTTTTCGAGGCGGCCGTGGTCCTTGGCAGGCACGATCTCCCGAAAAAATGCGATGAGCTTCTGTGCGAAGATGGTTAACCTCCCCCGTTCTAAGGGTTTAAAGGGCGCGGAGTGATTCCGGCCTCAACAGGCCCCGGTCACCCCGCTGGACGACCTCCTGAATCATGCGGACCGTCTCTTCCTTTTCTTGCGGCAGGCGCGCCCGAATCGGAAGGTAATTGGAGGCATGATTCGAGGTGAAGAAGCAGTCCGTGAACTGAGACCGGGCAATCATCGTCCCCAGTTCGGTCAAAAAGCCGAAGGAGTCCGGAAGCTGAAATCGACCCGCCTGCATGTCCTCGTAAAGCGGAGTTCCAGGAACCACCATGACGGTGAGCGCTCCGGTGAAATCCGGATCGATCCGGGTCAGGATTTTTGCCGTTTCCGTCGCATGCTCGATGCTGTGCGCTCTCCCTCCGATTCCAAGCAGGACCGTGACGGACAGGAGGATGCCCGAGTCCTTGATCCGTCTGCCCGCATCGACCATCTGCTCCACTCCGACCCCCTTGTGGATCTTTTCGAGCAGGGCGGCACTTCCCGTCTCCACGCCGAGATAAACCATCTTCAGGCCGGCCTCTTTCAGGGCCAGAAGATCTTTCGCCGTTTTGCGGAGGATGCTTTTGGCATTGGCATAGGTCGACACGCGTTCGATTCCCGGCAGGTGCCGGCGGATCAGGGCCAGAATATCGAGCAGGCGGGGCTGCGGTATGATCAGGGCGTCCCCGTCGCACAGGAAAACGCGCTTCACCCGCCGGAAGTGAGAGGCCTCTTCAAGGTCTTCGAGGATTTCCTCACGGGACTTGATGCGGAACTTCTTGTCCCGATAGGTCGGGCAAAAGGTGCATTTGTTGTGCGAGCATCCCGTCGTGACCTGCAGAAGCAGACTGTAGGCCTCGCTGGGAGGGCGGATAATCAATCCTTCGTACTTCATGGCAAACGCTCATTCAAGGTTTTTGTCTCGAATTATACGTGCGAAAAGCCCACGTGACCCGAAAAAAAGAGGGGCTGCCTTGACGGCCAACCCCTCGTTCTTCTTGGCGGGGCCGAAGGGACTCGAACCCTCGCCCTCCGGCGTGACAGGCCGGCGTTATAACCAGCTTAACTACGACCCCGTTTTTGAACTTAAAGACCGTGCTTACCGCTTGTGTACAAATTACCATATCCCCACTGGGAAAAGCAACGCCTTTGTGACGGACTTGGTAGGCGGAACAGGACTCGAACCTGTGACATCCACGGTGTAAGCGTGGCGCTCTCCCAGCTGAGCTACCCGCCCCCGGCGGCATCCTCTCCTCGGTGGCAGCGCTACGTAACAGTAAACCCTCGTCCTGTCAAGCGATAATTGCCTGCGCTATGAGGCCGCTTTCTGAGAAACGGGGGCCAAGACAGCGGATGGCCGTTCGTCTCGGGCCCCCGGCACGATGCGGACTTCGGTACTCACGTCGCCGGTCGGCTCCACTTTGGGCACGAGGGCACTCGCGAGCACATCGTCGATATGCTCCACCAGGACAACATTCAACGCCTTCAGGATATTGGGAGGGACATCGGCCAGATCCTTTTCGTTGTCCTTGGGGATCAGGACGGTCTTGATGTTTCCCCGATGCGCCGCCAGAAGTTTTTCCTTCAACCCGCCGATGGGCAGGACGCGGCCTCGCAGGGTGATCTCGCCCGTCATGGCCAAATCCCCGCGGACCTTCTGTTTGGTGAACGCCGAGGCAATGGAGGTCACCATCGCCACACCGGCCGAGGGGCCGTCTTTCGGAATCGCACCCTCCGGAACGTGAACGTGAACGTCCGTTTCCTTGTAAAAATTCTCGTCGAGATAAAATTGGTCCGAACGGGAGCGGACGTAGGTCAGGGCGGCCTGAACCGACTCCTGCATGACGTCCCCCAGTTTTCCAGTCATGGTGATCTTGCCCGAGCCGCGCAGCGTGGTGGCCTCGATGATCAGGAGTTCACCGCCGACTTCGGTCCAGGCAAGGCCGACCGTCGTACCGATGCGGTCCTGGCCTTCCGTTTCCCCATGCCGATACTGTGGGATTCCGAGATATTTATCGAGCGATTTCGAGGTGATAGAAATCTTCTTCACGCTCACGTCCGTGACGATTTCGCGGGCTACCTTGCGGCAGATCGACGCGATCTCTCGCTCCAGATTCCGGACACCCGCCTCGCGGGTGTACTTGCGGATGATCGTGAGGAGGGCGCCGTCGGAAAAGGAGATCTGATTCTCTCGCAGGCCGTTGGCCTCCCGCTCCTTGGCGATGAGGAATTTCTTGGCGATGCGGAGTTTTTCCATTTCGGTGTAGCCGGCCAGACGAATAACTTCCATCCGGTCTTGAAGGGGCGCGGGGATGCTCTGCAGGACATTGGCCGTTGTGATGAACATGACGTCTGAAAGATCGTAGTCCACCTCGAGATAGTTGTCGTTGAAGGCGTTGTTCTGCTCCGGGTCGAGAACCTCGAGCAGGGCCGACGAGGGGTCTCCGCGAAAATCGGAGCTGAGCTTGTCGACCTCGTCAAGGCAGAGCACCGGATTGTTCGACCCCGCCTTCTTCATGAGTTGAATGATCTTCCCGGGCAGAGCCCCGATGTACGTTCGTCGGTGGCCGCGGATTTCCGCCTCGTCTCGAACGCCTCCCAGGGAAAACCGGACGAACTTGCGATTAGTTGCGCGCGCGACCGATTTGGCGATCGACGTCTTCCCGACGCCGGGGGGACCCACGAGACACAGGATCGATCCCTTGTTCTTCTGTACAAGCGTCTGCACCGCGAGATACTCCAGGATCCGCTCCTTGACTTTCTTGAGTCCGTAATGATCCTCTTCAAGGATCGTTTCGGATTCCTTTAGCGTGTAATGATTCTCCGTCTTTTCACCCCAGGGCAGGTCCAGCAGCCAGTCAATGTAATTTCGGACAACGGTCGCCTCGGCGGACATCGGGGCCATCATCTGGAGTTTCTTCAGCTCCGATTTGACCTTTTTGTGAGCCTCCTCGGAAAGCTTTTTCTGCTTGAGCTTCTTTTCGAGCTCCGCGATCTCGTTCTTGAAGTCGTCCTTCTCGCCCATTTCCTTCTGGATGGCGCGCATCTGTTCGTTCAGATAGTAATCCTTCTGGGTCTTCTCCATCTGCTTTTTGACGCGGCGCTTGATCTTCTCCTCGACCTCGAGGATTTCGATCTCCGCCAACATCATCTCGTAGATGGTCTCCAGTCGGTCGGTCACGTTGAAAATCTCTAGGATCTTCTGCTTGTCCTCCAGCTTGACGTTGAGATGGGAAACGACGATATCCGCAAGTTTGGACGGCTCGTCGATGGAGGCGATCGTCCCGATGATCTCCATATGGATCTTCTTGCTGAGCTTTGCGTACGTCTCGAACGCCTCGCGGATGCTGCGGATGAGGGCCTCCGCCCGGACGCTGTTTGGATCGTCGACATCCGGGATCTCCTCCACGGCCACGAAGAAGAAGTCATCGGAAGGCAGATATTCGCGAACGCCGGCCCGCTGCTTGCCTTCCACAAGCACCTTGACTGTGCCGTCGGGAAGTCTGAGGAGTTGGATGATGATGCCCAGGGTGCCGACCCGATAGATGTCATTCTCGGTCGGCTCATCCTTCTGAGCGTTCTTCTGGGCCACCATGAAGATCCCCTTCTCGAACTTCATGGCGGACTCCAGGGCAGCGATCGACTTTTCGCGCCCTACGAAGAGCGGAACGATCATATGGGGGAAAACGACCACGTCCCGCAGGGGAAGGAGGGGAACCTTCAACAGGGAACTGTCTTCCCGATGTTTCATGGTATCACTCATGTGCGTATCTTTATCCGTTCGGAATCGGATCGGCGTTCAGGCGGATTCCGATTTGTTTTCAAATAACAGGATGGGCTGAGCACCGCTCAGCACCACATCCTCGTTAATCACACATTCACGGACATCCAACCGGGAGGGTATGTCGTACATGATGTCCAGCATCGTGTTTTCGATGACGGCCCGCAATCCCCGTGCGCCTGATTTCCGGCCGGCCGAAAGGTTGGCGATCGCACGCAGCGCCCCATCGGTGAACTTGAGTTTGACCTTTTCCATCTCGAACATCTTCTGGTACTGACGGATAATCGCGTCTTTCGGTTCGACCAGGATCCGGACCAGATCCTCCTCCATCAGTTCGTTGAGTGTCGCCACGACCGGAAGTCGTCCGATGAATTCCGGAATCAGGCCGTACTTCAGCAGATCCTCGGGTTGGACGACTGTCAGCAGTTCGCCGATACTCTGAGATTTCTTGCTCCGTATATCCGCCCCGAACCCCAGGGTGTTTACGCCGGTACGCTTGGCGATGATATTTTCGAGGCTGTTGAAGGCACCTCCGCAGATAAAGAGGATATTGCTGGTATCGACCTGGATGAATTCCTGCTGAGGATGCTTGCGGCCGCCCTTCGGCGGGATGTTGGCCATGGTCCCTTCGATGATTTTCAGGAGGGCCTGTTGCACGCCTTCACCCGAAACATCGCGCGTGATGGAAGGATTTCCGGTCTTCTTGGCGATCTTGTCGATCTCGTCGATGTAGACGATCCCTTTCGACGCGCGCGCCACATCGTAATCCGAGTTCTGCAGGAGGCTCAGAATGATGTTTTCGACGTCCTCGCCGACGTATCCGGCCTCGGTCAACGTCGTCGCATCGGCGATGGTGAAGGGGACGTTCAACATTCTGGCGAGCGTTTTGGCGAGCAGGGTCTTTCCGGACCCCGTCGGGCCGATGAGCAGAACATTGCTCTTTTCGATCTCCACCCCCTCCATGTCCACATCGGTGAACAGCCGCCGGTAATGGTTGTAGACGGCGACGGAGAGGACCTTCTTCGTGCGATCCTGTCCGATGACGTACTGATCCAGAAATCGCTTGATGTCCGCGGGCTCGGGAATTCTCTGACCGGCCTGATCCACGACCGACGGGGACGCGTCTTCATCCACGATGCACTTGCACAGCTCGATGCATTCATCGCAGATATACGCCGACGGGCCCGCGACCAGCTTTTTGACCTCGTTCTGATTCTTTCCGCAAAACGAACAGTACAGCATGCCCTGTCCCTCCTGCTGTGTTCGTCCCTTTTTCGTCATGGATCCAACCTCACGGTTCCTATCGGGCTAAGCCCTTTTGGCGATGATCTCGTCGATGATGCCGTACTGTTTGGCCTGTTCCGGCGTCATGAAATAGTCCCGCTCCGTATCCGTCATGATCTTGCTCAACTCCTGTCCGGTGAGGGAAGAGAGGATTATGTTGAGTTCCTCCTTCAGACGCAGGATTTCTCGGGCCTGGATATCGATGTCCGTGGCCTGGCCCTGGAAGCCGCCGAGCGGCTGGTGAATCAAGATCCGGGTATGCGGCAGGGCGTATCGTTTGCCCTTCTGTCCGGCCGCCAGCAACAGTGCGGCCATGCTGGCCGCCTGCCCCATGCAGACGGTGCACACGGATGGCTTGATGTACTGCATCGTATCGTAGATGGCAAGCCCGGAACTGACATGGCCCCCGGGGGAATTCAGGTAAAAGTAGATTTCCTTGTCCGGATCTTCTGATTCAAGATACAGGAGCTGAGCGATGATCAGATTGGCGACGTCGTCGTCGATCGCTGTTCCCAGAAAAATGATACGGTCTTTAAGCAGGCGCGAATAGATGTCGAACGCCCTCTCCCCGCGCCCGTCCTGTTCGATGACCATGGGAATAAGCGGCATTTATCGGTCCTCCCCTTCCGACGCGGCGGCATTCCGGATCGTCACCGTCGCCTTTTCCTCGACGAACCGGAATGTTTTGCGCTGGAGCAGGTCCATGCGCACCTGTTCCAGACTGCCCTCTTCTGCCAGTTTCGACCGCAGGTCCGGGATGTCCTTTCCCAATTTGGCGGCCATTTCGTGAAGCTGGGCATCGAGATCCTCTTCGGTGACGGTCAACCCCTCCCTGTCCGCGATGGCCCGCATGAGAAACATGGTCTTGACGATTTTTCCCGCCTGCTCCTTCAGTTTTTCATGCATGCCGAAGCTCAGTTCCGCCGCCTGCTGCTTGTCCATGCCAGCCCACGTCATCCGGCGCTGCATATCCGTCATCAGGTAGAACGTCTGACGCTCTACAAGGGACATCGGCACTTCGAACGGATTCTCCTTCAGCAGGGCATCCACCATCACCTCCTGGAACGCCGCCTCGTCCCGTCCCTTCTGATCCCCTTCCAGAGAGGACCGGACATCCGCCATCAAGGCTTCGAGGGAGTCGTACTGTTCAAAGTTCTTGACGAATTCCTCATCGAGGGGCGGGAGTTTCTTTTCCCGAATCCCCTTGAGACTGACGCTGAACCGGACATCCTTGCCCGCAAGCTGCGCCTGGCCATAGTCATCCGGAAACTTAACCTGAATGTCCCGGGTTTCGCCCTTCTTCATCCCGACGAGCTGCTCCTCGAATCCGGGGATGAAGGTATGGGACCCGACCTCCAGAAAATAGTTTTCGGACTTGAGTTCATCGAGGGCCTGACCATCGATGGTGCCGGAGAAATCGATCGTTGCGAAATGTTTTTCCTGGAGTTCCCGATCGTCAGAGATTTCTTCGAGGGTGCCGTACATCTCCCGGATCTGAAGCAGACGAGCCTCCAGGTCCGCATCGGTGACGTCCGTCTGGATCTTTTCGAGTTCAAGCCCCGCATAGTTCTTCGGCTCGACCACCGGTTCGACTTCGACCGTGGCTGTGAAGAGGAGCGCCTGTTCCGGCTCGATGGATTTGGGGTCGACCTCCGGCTGGCTGACCGGCGTCAAGCGCTCGCGCTCGATGGCTTCTCGATAGTGGCGATTGACCAGATTCTGTACCGTTTCTCCTTCGGCGTATTCCTTGTAATGGGTCTTGAGCACCGGCAGTGGCACTTTTCCGGGGCGGAACCCCTTGATCTTGGCCTTCTTTCCGACGTCACGGTAGACCTGATCCAACTCCTTCTTGACATTCTCCCAGGGGATGACAAACGAAAACTTCTTCTTGACAGGGGTGATTTCCTCGACTTTTACATCCAGTATCTGTTCTTCCACGACTGTTCGACTCCTTATAGAGCTAAAAGGTTCTCCGCGCCCGTGATGTTGACTGGTGCGAGAGAGGGGACTTGAACCCCTATCCGCAATGCGGGCTGGATCCTAAGTCCAGTGCGTCTGCCAGTTCCGCCACTCTCGCCGGGATACCGCTTTATATATGCATTCCCTCCGGCGATTGTCAACGTTATTGTTCCGTGTCCCGCGACCGGAACCTCCACAAAAAAACCGCCCTACGGCGGTTTTAATGGTCGGGGCGAGAGGATTTGAACCTCCGACCCTCTGAACCCCATTCAGATACGCTACCAGACTGCGCCACGCCCCGACTTGTCCCGTTTTCGCGAAACGGCGTGATTCCTATCACCATCAGGGGTTGGTGTCAAGGACAATCGCGGCACATAATTCTTGAAAAAAGGGGGATTGTCCTGTAAAGGTCGGACTCAGTCATACCCATGAACCCTATGAGATCACGGGGCTATTGAATTTGAAACGAAACGACACCCCTTGGCGATGGATCGGAGCCGCCATGCTCGCCGCCTGTCTCTCGGCCGGATCCCCAGCCGTTGCGGATATCTACAAGTACGTCGACCCGGACGGGATGATTCATCTCACCAACGTGCCTACCGACGACCGTGTCCGTTACGAATTGCTCATCCGGGAAAAGCGTGTGCTCTTCCGACCGGGAACGGACATCAAGAAATACGACCACATCATCGATCGGGCGTCGGAAAAATACCGCGTCGATCCGGCCCTGATCAAGGCCGTCATCAAGGCGGAATCCAACTTCAACCACCGGGCCGTTTCCCCCGTCGGCGCCCGCGGGCTCATGCAACTGATGCCGAAGACGGCTTCATCCCTCAATGTGGCCGATTCGTTTCATCCGGAGAACAACATCGAGGGTGGCGTTCGCTACCTCCGTTACCTGCTCAACCTCTTCAACGGAAATCTGCCTCTGGCCGTGGCGGCCTACAACGCCGGAGAAGGGGCTGTCAGCCGCTATCAAAACACCATCCCCCCCTATCCAGAAACCCAGACCTACGTCCGGCGCGTTCTCGATTTCTACCGCCAATATCGTCAAATCAACTGAAACCCGCCTGGTGGGCAAGAACTCAATCGGCCGTCAGGTAGGGCCGCAGTCCTTCCAGTCGCTTGCCCTTGATTCCCGGAACGGCGGCCAACTCTTCGAGGGCGTGAAATACTTTCCGCCGGTCGCGTTCTCGAACGATCAGGAACGCGGTTTTCGGACCGATTCCCGGAACGAGCGTCAACTCCTCCACGGAGGCCGTGTTGACATCGAGCGGGATGCCGAGGGTCATGCGCTCTGCCGCGGGCATTTGACTCAACCGAATCCAACGTTTTCCGTCAGGTGCGGTGACGACTTGGACGAGATCGCCGCGGTTGAGGGACCGGAGGAGCCCCGCCGGGAGGGATATCCTGTGCGGGTCGTTGTCCCACTCACCACTCCGCTTCAGGACGTCGAAGGCGGTGGATCCAGCAGGAACAAAGTAGACGCCGTGACGACGGGCATCCCCCGCGAGACGGATCTCGAGGGAAGACGAACGCGTTTCAGGGCTGGGATCGGCTGTCTTCTTTTCCCCTGAAGTCAACGCCACCGCCCCTAGGATCGACAGGAGACAGACAACGAGGAGGGTGATTCCACCCGTCTGTTGCCGGCCGGTCAGCATGGCTGAACCTAATTCCTTTTCTGTTCCAGGTCAAAGGTGTCGTGGAGAACCATCACGGCCAATTCGGTATATTTAGCCTGAACGACGCAGGAGATCTTGATCTCGGAGGTGCTGATCATGAGGATATTGATGCCCTCCTGCGCCAGTGCCGTGAACATCCGCGAGGCGACGCCGGAGTGGCTGACCATGCCGACACCGATGATGGAGACCTTGGCGACATTGTCGTCCAGATCAACGTTGGCGGCGCCGATCTCCCGGCAGACGTCCTGAAGCAACCGGTAGGCCTCCCGGCTGTCCTTTTTCGAGACCGTGAACGTCAGATCGGTAAACCCTTCCAGACTGGCATTCTGAATAATCATGTCCACCACGATATTCTGCGCGGACAGGGGTGTGAAAATCTTCCCGGCGATTCCCGGTCGGTCCGGCACATGGACCACGGTCAGCTTGGCCTGATCGCGATCGTAGGTCACACCGGAAACCACTTCCTTTTCCATGTCTTTGTCCTCCTTGGTCACTAAGGTTCCCCCCTCGTCGGAAAACGAGCATTTGACACAGATGGGAACGCCATGTTTTTTTGCCAACTCGACAGATCTCGGCTGCAGGACCTTGGCCCCCGTGCGGGCCATTTCGAGCATCTCATCGTAGGAGATGCGGTCGATCCGCCGCGCCTTCGAACAGAGATTCGGGTCGGTCGTGTAGACGCCGTCGACGTCTGTATAAATGTCGCAGACGTCCGCCTTCAGGGCGGCCGCCAGTGCCACGGCGCTTGTATCGGACCCTCCGCGCCCCAAGGTCGTGATATCGCCTCTCTCATCGACGCCCTGGAATCCCGCCACCACGCAGATAATCCCGTCACGCAGGGCCTGCGCGATTCCTGCCGTCTCCACATCGAGGATTCTTGCCTTCGCGTGTGCTGAGTCGGTACGAATCCTCACCTGGAACCCGAGGAAGGATTTCGCCGGATGGTTCATCTCGTTCAGAATCATGGACAGTAGGGTGACCGAGACCTGCTCGCCCGTTGCAATGAGGGCGTCGTACTCCCGACTCGGAGGATTTGGGCAGGCCGACTGCGCCAGTCGGATCAGCCTGTCCGTTTCTCCGGCCATGGCCGACAGGACGACGACCACCTGATTCCCCATCTCCCGGACCCGGACGGCCCGACGGGCAACGTTACGGATTTTTTCGATGTCGGCTACGGATGTGCCGCCATATTTTTGAACAATCAAAGACATTTACCTACTTTGTGCCCCCTTTCCAGATATCATCGACTCTGCGAACAATCGCCGCCGCCGCCCGAAGACCGATGTGTCGTCGGCCCGCATCAATATAGCGCAATTCAATAAAAATACAACCCTCGTCGAGGATATCGGAGATCTTCTCGGCCCATTCGACGACCGTAACCCCGTCGGCGAAAAAGAACTCCTCGTAACCAAGGGTCTCCAGATCTGCGGCTCCGCCCAGACGATAAAGGTCGACGTGGTAGAGCGTCAATCGTCCGGGATATTCGTTGACAAGGGTGAAGGTCGGACTTGTGATCGCAAAGGTTTCCGGGATGTCGAGACCGCGCGCAATTCCCTGTGCCAACGTTGTCTTGCCGGCGCCCAGGTCGCCACTCAGGGCCACGATCGATCCGGCGGTCAGCGTCCGGCCGATCGCCTCACCCAGGCGACGTGTCTCCTCCGGGCTTGGGCACACCACATCGAGCCGTTCATTCATAGGGGTCGGCATCCAATTCTGGTCCACGCGGGCGACGACCGTCGGCTTCGAGAACGACGACCGCCATGGCATGGTCCTTCGTGTGCGTGATCGTGAGATGGGTTCGCCCGATTCCGCGCCTTTCGAGAATCCACAACGCATTTGCATGCAGGAGGAGCGTAGGGCGCCCGTCCCTTTCATTGACCGTTTCGATCTCGTGCAGGCGCACGCCCATGCCCAGACCGAGTCCCAAGGACTTCAAGAGGGCCTCCTTGACCGCGAATCTGGCTGCGAAATGGATTGCAGGCCGGGCGCGTTCCGAACAGGCGTCAATCTCACGAAGGGTGAACACCCGTCTGTGAAACGCGTCCCCCCACCGTGTGGCGATGCGCTCGATCCTGGCAATCTCGACAAGGTCGATCCCGATCCCGGCGATCATGTCCGCGCCTCCTTCAGTGCGTCGATCATCGACACGACCTTCCTGGCCGCCGGAACGTTGTGGACGCGCACGATCGCGGCACCGTTCATCGCGGCCGCCGCGATCGCCGCAGCGGTTCCTTCGGAGGAAGCCGACAGCGTCTCCCCGGTGATCTGTCGGACGAACGATTTCCTCGAGACTCCTGCCAGGATCGGCCGGCCGAGCATGCGCAGCTCCGCCAGCCCGTTCAAAAGTGCAAGGTTGTCCCCCAGGGACTTTCCAAAGCCGAAGCCGGGGTCGACGATGATCCGATCGAAGCCGATCCCGGAAGTCTGCGCGGCTTCAAGGCGTTCCTTCAGGTAGAGGACGATGTCGCCGGGCAGGGAGCGGTACTCGGAGAGGGCTGCCTGCATGGTCTTGGGGAGACCCCGCATATGCATGAGGACCACCGCCGCACCCGATTCCGCAACGACTGCCGGCATCGCCGGATCGTAGGTCATCGCGCTTATGTCGTTGACGATCTCCGCTCCGGCCGCGAGAGCATGACGGGCGATTTCCGCCTTGGTGGTGTCGACGGACACCGGAACCTCCACGCATGCATGGAGGGCCTCGATTACCGGCAAGATGCGCGCCAGTTCGACGTCGGCCGGAACGGGATCCGCGCCCGGGCGGCTGGATTCGCCCCCGACGTCGATGAAGTCCGCACCCTCCTCGGCCATCCGGTATCCGTATTGAACGGCCGCATCCACCGTGGGAAATTGCCCGCCGTCCGAAAAGGAGTCCGGAGTGACATTGATGATGCCCATGACGGCGGTCGTTTTCCCGACGGTCATCTCCCTGTGGCCTGTCCGCAGGAGGTAGTCGGTGCATTCCGAGTTCTCGAGAATCTCGATCAGACTCCGCGAGAGTCCGGAAAGGCCAAAGGGTTGAACCGCGAGCTTTGCGGCCAGGCGGCGAATCTGCTTGGGCGTTCCCATGATCAGCACGTCGGTGGACGGGTTCGTGCAGGCAACACTTTCGCGATGTACAGCGGCATCCCCGCCGGAGGCGAGCATTTCTTGCTTGAGGATGTTCGCCACGCGGCACTCGACATCGTCAAGGGCGATCAGCAGGCTTCGCATTTTGGGAAGCATGGCACGAATCCCGTGCGGATCGACGCCGATCCGCGCGAGAATCCTGCCGGCCTGGAGTTCTGTGGGGGCGTGGATGAGACGGGGGGAATATCTCCCGTTTGGCTTCAGTTCCATAGGCGGGGCTCAGGCAGGGATTGCGGCGGCTCCTCCGGCCGTGTCGTCCGCGTCGGGCGGAAAGACGAGGGCATCGATCTCCTCCGCGTTCAGAACCTCTTTCTCCAGAAGAGCGCTGGCCATGCGGTTGAGAATGTCCATGTGATCCATCAATAGCGTTTTGGATTTTTCATAGGCGTCGGAGACGATTCGCGTGATTTCCTGGTCGATCTTCTCGGCGGTCTGTTCACTGTAATCCTTGTGTGTAGCAAATTCACGGCCGAGGAAGATCTGTTCCTCCTTCTTGCCGTAACTCAATGGACCCATCACTTCACTCATCCCCCATTCGCAGACCATCTTCCTCGCGAGATGGGTGGCACGCTCGATGTCGTTTCCGGCGCCGGTGGTGAAATCGTTCAGCACCAGGGCCTCCGCGGCTCGACCCCCAAGCAGGATCGCGATGTTGTTCAGGAGGTACTTCCGGGGATAGGTGTGTTTTTCGTCGATTGGAAGCTGCTGGGTCAATCCGAGGGCCCGACCTCTTGGGATGATGGTAACCTTGTGGATGGGATCGGTGCCGGGCAGCAGCTTGGCGACCAGCGTGTGACCGGCCTCATGGTAGGCCGTGTTGCGTTTCTCACTGTCGCTGATGACCATGCTCTTGCGCTCCGCCCCCATGAGGACCTTGTCTTTGGCGAATTCGAAATCGCGCATGCCGACCCTTTCCTTCCCCATGCGCGCGGCGTACAGCACCGACTCGTTGACGAGATTCTCGATATCGGCTCCGGAGAATCCGGGCGTACCCCGTGCGATGACGGCAAAGTTCACGTCTTCGTCTAGGATGGTTTTCTTGGCATGCACCTGGAGGATCTTCTCGCGGCCCCTGACGTCGGGGAGTGGCACCATGACCTGCCGGTCGAAGCGCCCCGGTCTCAGCAGCGCCGGATCCAGGACGTCCGGTCGGTTTGTCGCCGACACCAGGATGACCCCTTCGTTGGATTCGAATCCGTCCATCTCCACAAGGAGCTGGTTCAGCGTCTGCTCCCGTTCGTCGTGCCCGCCACCCAGGCCGGCCCCGCGGTGACGACCGACCGCGTCGATTTCGTCGATGAAGATGATGCAGGGCGCCTGCTTTTTCCCCTGGGTGAAGAGATCGCGCACCCGGGAGGCGCCGACACCGACGAACATCTCGACGAAATCCGATCCACTGATGCTGAGAAACGGCACGTCGGCCTCCCCCGCAATGGCCCGCGCGAGGAGCGTTTTGCCGGTTCCGGGCTGTCCGACCAGAAGCAGACCCTTGGGAATTCTCCCCCCCAGTCGCGTGAATTTCTTGGGATCCTTCAGAAAATCGATGACCTCCTGGAGCTCCGCCTTGGCCTCGTCGATGCCGGCGACGTCCGCGAACGTGACTTTCTTCGATTTGTCGGTCATGAGTTTCGCGCGGCTTTTGCCGAAGGCCATGGCCTTCCCACCGCCGGACTGCATCTGCCGCATGAAAAAGATCCAGACGCCGATGAGCAGGAGCATGGGGAACCAGGAGATGAGGATCGTCATGTACCAGGGGGAATCCTCGACGGGTTTCGCCGCGATCCTCACGCCCTTGCTCCTCAAGAGCGGGATGAGATCGTCATCCTTGGGGGCGTAGGTCTTAAACGTCTTGCCTGTGGTCAGCTTTCCCGTGATGTTTTCACCCTGGACCTGCACTTCGCCGATCTGTCCGCGCTCCACATGGGTCAGAAAGTCGCTGTAGACGATGTTCCCCTGCGTCGCCTTCGGCTCGTTGAAAAGGTGAAAGAGCAGGACGAAGACCAGGCTGATAACCAGCCACAAGGCAATATTTTTCTGTAAGGGATTCAACGATCAGGCTCCTGTTGTCTACTTCGCGCTTCGACGTGCAGGGGCACGTCGGTTTACATCTCCCGTACGGACCGGTCTTACGGATCCGGCCTTCGAATGGGTGCTCACTCCTACACCAATACGAGTCATTTATCAAATGATTTCTGCTTTTAGGACGGTCCGGGTTCGATCCGAAACGCGGGCGCGTTCGCTCAAACATACCCCCGCAACCCAGAGCACGCCGTCGTCATCGACGAGGAGCGGAACGCTTCCTCGCTCCTCAAGGGGCACCTTGGCATCGAGCAGCAGCCTCCGGACCTTCTTCGTTCCGGCCATGCCTAGGGGCTGGATGCGGTCGCCCGTCCGCACGCCGCGGCAGACGAGGGGAAACCGGATCCGCTCGTAATCGAGGCAGGCGATCTGACTTCCGGTCGGAACCGGCCGTGTGACGCCCGCGACCTCGAAACGGAGGCGGCATCCGGGTGCGAGGGTCAGTACGCCCGGAACAGGGACGTCGAACTGAAAGCCGGCTTCGGCGTCCGTGCTTTTTCCTCGCAGGCGGGAAGGCCTATGTTGCGATTTTGAGGCCGGCAACGAGACGTCGTCGGTTTTCTGAAAAGAGAGTTGATCGTAGGATCGCGTCACGGTAATCCCCCCCGCCAGATGGACTTCCGCATATCCGTAACGGCCGAGGAGGTTCCGGACCAGTTGGATATGCGCATGGGTGATGCCGGAGGGCGCTCCCACGAGCCTGCGGACGACATGAAGGATCAAGCGATTCTGGATCGCTTCGTGGAGGGTCAGGAACGCGGGAATATCGAACCGGATCCTCCCCTGCCCTTCCCGTCCCCCTGCCCTGGCGTAGGCCTCCGGAAGGACCGACTCCATGAAGCCATTTTCGAGTCCCGCGATCTCCGCCATCCGTGTAAGGCCGCGCACGATAGCGGGATTGTAGACCGCTTCGAGCTGTGGCAGCAGATCGTGGCGGATCCGGTTCCGGAGGTGGTGGACATCCCGGTTGGACGCATCGTTCCTGAACGAAAGGGACCGGCATTTGAGAAAGGTGCGGATATCCGCAGGATCCATGTCAAGCAGGGGACGGATATACCTCCCGTCCCGGATGGGGAGGATACCCTTCAGCCCCTCGATCCCGCTTCCCCGGAGGAGGTTCATCAGAACCGTTTCCGCCTGGTCGCGGCGGTGATGTCCTAGGGCGATTTTGCCGGCCTGGATTTCACGTGCTGTTGCGTCGAGAAAGGCGTAGCGATGTTCGCGACACCAGTCTTCGAGGGAGCGGCCGCGGGGGCGGAGTGACGCGGTCGTCATACGACCGGTCCGCAGCTCAACCCCCCACTTCACGGCCAGTTCCGAGACGAATCGTTCTTCTGCGTCGGATGCCCGCCCGCGCAAACCATGATTGAAGTGAGCAACCGTCAAAGAGAGATCGTACCGCGACCTGAGGTCCATCAGGCCCCGCAGCAACGCGACGGAGTCCGGACCTCCGGAAACGGCCACGAGCACGCAGTCCCCGCGTTCCAGAAGACCGCGCCTGCGGACCGTTTTTTCAAGAGCCCTGACGAACATCTGTTCCTCCAAGCATGCCCTGTAAGTTGGGCTGTTCCACGGTTCATGGCTTACGATCATGCGAAGAGATCGACCAATTCCGACAGGCGCTCGCAGGCGTGATCCGGTTCGAGCGCAAGCAAGTCATCCCGGTCGCTCAGGCCGTTCAGAAGTGCGCAGCTGATGAAGCCCGCGTTCTTGGCCAGGAGGATGTCGTTGACGCCGTCGCCGACGACCAGCGTCCGTTTCGGATCCGGGGCAACGATCTCATAAAGCGGTGCGAGCACACCCGTGTCCGGCTTCCGGTGGGTCGTATCCGCGCCAATGATCCCCGTGAAATAACCCCGTATCCCGAGACGGTCGACAATCGTCCGGGCTGCCGCGATAGGCTTGTTAGTGACGATGACCTTGTTCTGACGTGCGAAATACGTCAGGACCGGATGCACGTCCGGGTAGAGGTCCGTCGTATCGAGCATGTGGCCGGCGTAATGGGCGGAAAACAGATCCAGGGCCTTGGCGACGAGTTCCGGCGCAGCGTGCCCCAGGGATCGCTCGATGAGCACCCGGACGCCGTCACCGATGAAGCGGAGGATCTTTTCCCTCTCGATCGTGGGTTGGGACAGCGCCTGGAGGGTGTAATTAACCGAGGCGGCGATGTCGTCGCCGGAGCGGATCAGTGTGCCGTCAAGATCGAAGATCATGAGGGAGACCGCATGTTTTTTTGCATTCATCCGCTAGTCTCCTTTTCAGTGTTGATGCGTGCGCCGGAGGGCGTGGATTCTTCCGGACCCTGCGGCCTGAACGCCCCTGCCTTTAGGTCGACTATATCGGACCGGGTGGGGAATTTCAAGCCCGCGGCGCATCGGATTGGGCGAATAACAATGATGTAAAGGCGACAAGCCGGGCTTGAAGCGTCTCAGAACTTCATTTCTGTTGACCGCCGAACGCCGTCGTGATACGAGATGGACACCGCTTGGATCCCTTTCGGACTGAGACGGAACGGTCTGACATTTGGGTGCAGGTTTATTCTGGGGCCTTCCGCAAGCTGGGGAGGTCTTTTTTATTCTGGCAGCTGGGATAACGTCCATGGAAAAGGATACGTTCGCCATCATCGGCTTGGGCAAGGTAGGCACGGCCGTGGGCCTGCTGCTTCAGGCGTCCGGATACCCGATTGTCGCCGTTTCCGATGTCGATGCGGCGGCGTTAAAGCGAGCATCTCGGTTCCCCGGCGCCCATGCCGTTGAGGCTTGCTCTGAAGCCGCCGCCCTCGCCCATTGCATCCTGATCACCACGAGGGACGATCGGATCGGACCCGTCTGCGAAGAGATCTGCCGAAACGGCGGCATCCGCCCCGGTGACATTTGCTGCCATATGAGTGGCGCGGGCGGACTCGATCTCCTTGCCCCCGCCAGACGTTTCGGCGCCCAGGTCGCCTCGATCCATCCGATCCAGTCATTCGCGGATGTAGACGGTGCGGTCGCCAACCTCCCGGGAAGCACGTTCGGCGTTACCGCCGATCCCTCGATTTTGGACTGGGCCTGCCAACTGGTTCGGGATCTGGGTGGGGTGCCGTTGGTCGTGGCGGAGTCCGAGAAAACCCTTTACCACGCGGCGGCGTGCGTGGCATCCAATTATCTGACGACCCTGCTGTCCATGGTGGAGGACCTCTACCGTTCGCTGGGTGTGGATGCCCAGAGCGCCCGTCAGGCCTTCTGGCCCCTGGTCCTCGGCACCCTCCGGAATATCGAAGTGCGCGGTCCGGTCGAGGCGTTGACGGGGCCGATCGCCCGGGGGGATGTGGGAACCCTCCGCCGTCATCTGGCCGCCCTCCGGACCGGGAAGCCGGAATTCCTGAGAATGTACTGTCTGATGGGGCTGATGACGGTCGAGCTGAGCCAGCGGCAAAACCGGCTGTCCCCCGAAATCCTCATCGAAATGAAGGACCTTCTGAAAGGAGGATGCGAAGATGAGCACTCACGGTAAACTCAACAAGGTCACGTCCGCCACGGTACGGGACATGAAGCGGCGTGGAGAGAAGATCTCCATGCTGACGGCGTACGATTATCCGACGGCGCTCTGTATCGACGAAGCCGGCATCGACATGATCCTCGTGGGGGACTCGCTGGGGATGGTCGTGCTGGGTTACGACAGCACGCTTCCGGTTACGATGGAGGTCATGCTTCATCACACTCGGGCGGTTTCCAGCGCGGTGCAGCGGGCCATGGTTATCGCGGATCTACCCTTCATGTCTTATCAGTGTTCTCCTGACGATGCGGTGCGGAATGCGGGTCGAATGCTCCAGGAGTCGGGTGCGCAGGGCGTGAAGCTGGAGGGAGGCCGTGATTTCGCAGAGGCGACCCGGCGGATGGTGGCGGCGGGGATTCCCGTCATGGCCCATTTGGGGCTAACCCCCCAGTCCGTTCATCAACTGGGCGGTTACCGGGTACAGGGCAAGGATGACGTAGGCGCGCGCCGCATTCTCGAGGATGCCCGCATTCTCGAAGAGGCCGGCGCCTTTTCCCTGGTGCTCGAGTGTGTTCCGGCTTCCCTGGCGGCAGACATCACCGCCGCCCTCGCCATTCCGACCATCGGGATCGGTGCGGGACCGCGGTGCGACGGCCAGGTCCTCGTCCTTCACGACGTGATGGGCATGTTCGAACGCTTCACGCCAAAATTCGTAAAAAAATACGCCCAGGTCAATGCCTTGATGAAGGAGGCCGCGCAGGCCTACATCACCGATGTCAGGGAGGGGGGCTTCCCGGGTCCGGAACATTCCTTCTGAGTCGGGATTCGTCGTCAGGGCTGGTAAAGAACGACGTTGGCCTTTTCCCTGAGTTCACGGACGAGATGGTTGAAGGCCGCCTGCTGTTTCTGACGCTGTAGGTACGAGGAGATCATCTCCTTCGCTTGGGCGTCGAGCGGCATGGTTTTCGGCGGATGCTTTTCCAGGACCTGAATGACGTGGTATCCGTATTCCGTTTCCACGACCGGTCCGATGGCGTTGATCTTCTGAGAGAACGCCGCGTCTTCGAAGGGTTTAACCATTTGCCCTCGGGTAAAGGTCCCCAAGTCGCCGCCGGACTCCTTGCTCGGGCAGTCGGAGTTCGTCGTGGCGAGCTCGGCAAAATTCCCACCGGCCGCGAGCTGCTTCTGCAAATCTTCGGCCTTGTTTTTCTTGGTTTGGGCCGCCGCGGCGTCTTCCCCTGCGGCCTTGGCAATAAGGATGTGGCGCACCCGGACGGATTCCGGCGACCTGAATTTGTCCGAGTTCTTCCGGTAGAAGCCCTGGATCTCTTTTTCGGTCGCTTTCTCTTTCGCCTTCGGCTGAGACAGAACCAGTTTGTTGATCTTCAGGCCGAAGTCGATCTCCTCGCGTAATTTCACCTTTGTGATCTTGTTCTTTTTCAGCTGAGACTCCAGCGTCGTCCCCGGCGGGAAACTGGCCTGCAACTGCTCCATGGCCTCGTTCACCTCGCGGTCGGCGATCTGGATATTCCTGCGCCTGACCTCATTCGAGAGCAGGGTGCGGACGACAAAATCCTCGATCACCCGCTGGCGGAGACCTTTGCGCGCCTCCTCTATCTTCGCGGCGGGAATCTTTCCCTTCATCCCAGATATTTTTTCCTTGAGTTCCCGGTCGAGCTGCTTCTCGGTGAGGATCGACCCGTCCACCTCCACGACCGCGCCCGCGGGGCCCAGGCGGGGTGTCGGAATTTCAGCCGATTGGGGCGCTGACGACGGGGGGGCTTGAACTCCGGCTCCTCCGGACAAAGGCGCTGCCTTCTCTTCCTTCGACCCGCAGGCCGAAAGGAGCAGCGTGAGCCCCAGCAGGACGGCGACGACTCCCCACAACGGTTTTTGCCTCATACAGCCTCCCTCACTCTTGATCATGGTCAGGCCTTGAACGGTTGCCGAATCGGGGACGGCCGACAGGCGCTGCCTCACATCGTCATTCGTCGCATCCCGGACGATGGGGCGCGTGAATTCATGACTTGATCGGGAGTATATGAAGAAACCACGAACGTCGTCAAGAAGATATTGAGTTCAGAACGCGCCCCGGAGTACGTTGGGCGCTTCCACGCTCCTCAAGGTCATAAGGCAGGCCTCCTGTGCTTGCAGATTGCCGCTGAAACCGGCCTCTCCGGGACCGGGGCCGTTTTGTCCCCATACGTTCATCAGCCAGGACAGGGCGGCCGCCATGGGCTGCGGGGGGTAAGCGGATGCTGCGAGTTCGTGCACGAGCCTCAGGGTGCGGAACCCGTCGAACCAGGTGTGGAAGGCCCGCTGGGCGGCCGCGTATTCCCGGACTTGACGCCGGATCCGCGGCCAGACCTCGGCGAAGTTCTGCCGCTCGAGGAATCCCCGCAATCCGGGGTGCAGGCTTGAGGCGGCCTCGAGGATCTCCTTCGCCTGGAGTTGCCAACCCTCATCCATCAGCGCGAGCCATTTACGAAGGATGGCGAAGATTTCCGGGTGGTAGAAGAGATACTCGTCCCGCTCCCCGGCCAAATGGCGGATCATCCGCTTCCCCGTTCCGAATGGAACGCGGGATGAAATACGGTCGGACGGGCGGACGCAGGTATCAGTCAATGACGAAATCGGACCGGCCTTTCTTAGCTTATTCAGAAAATAGAAATCCTCTCCGGCGGTACGTCGGCTCATGCCTCGTACGGCGACGTAGCGGTCAGGCGTGAAGACCATTGTCGAGCCGATGCTGTGGAACGCATAGGGGGATGCTGCCCAGAACAGACCCAAGACGTAGTAGCGCAAAAAAAGTTCGTAGCAGACAATGGCCGCGCGACGGTCTGTGTCGTCCGGAAGCGGATGATTGAAGGCGATCACAGCGGCCCCATGCTCCGGATCGTGAAAGTGCCGTCGGATGGCCGGGAGATAATCGGGCGCCACGATCGTATCAGCGTCTAGGCAGACCAAAACGGGACGCTCCCGGGGCGAGGGCCGCAGGGTGAGCGCGAGATCGAGACCGATTTTCCGTGCGGTGCCGACCCCCGCCAAAGACGACGGGATTTCGCATCCCGTCGACGAGGCGTCGATCAGGCCGATACGCAACCCGGATCCTCGCAGGAAGTCGATGACGCCGCGCAGCCCTCCGTCGGTATATTCGCTCACCCGGGTGCGCCCGGCGATCAGGCCGTTCAAGATGGCGATCGTCTCCTGATTGTCCGTAAACATTTCCCGATCGACGGTTTCGCGCGGCCCGTTGTTGACGACGACGATCACCAGGGTCTCAGCGAGCTGATCCGCGGGATTGGCCGCAAGCGCCGCCAGCGTGTGGAAGAGGTGCCCTTTCTCCGCCAGGGCGGGGATGACGACCGTCACCGTGACCTCGGATGGATCGCCGCAGACAAGGCGCCAGGGGCCGTGCAGAACGTATCGATCGAGATACTTTTTCAGCCTTTGTTGCCCACGGTCATGCCTTCCAGGTGTGCTAGGACAAGCTTCCGTAGAGCCGGGTAGTCGTCCCCCGGAATCCAGTGTATCCGTATGCCGCGTCTTTCCATCCTTCGAAACCATGTGCGCTGCCTCTTGGCAAATTGGTGAATGCGGGTATTCAACTCCTCATATAGGCGGTCTGCGTTGATCCGCCCTTGAAGAAATCTCGCCACATAGCGGTATTCAAGCCCGAAGCGATCGATGCTTTCCCACGACAGGCCGTCATCGTGAAGTCGCCGGACCTCCGCCACGAGGCCCGCTTCGAGCCGCTGGCTCAGACGCCTGGCGATGCGCTCCCGCAGGGCATCGACCTCCATCGCGATCCCGATCACCAGGGGGTTTAGATCCGTCGGCCTGTACCCGGAATCCAAAGGCCCGGATGGGGCATGCTCGGCAATCTCGATGGCCCGGATGAGGCGGTCGCGATCGACCAGGTCGGTCGTGTTGTGGAGGTCGGGACGGCTGCGCCGCAGCCGCTCGCTCAGTTGTCCGTTGTCCAGGCCCGATAGAACGGCCCGGAGAGCCTCGTTTGGCGGTACTTCTTCGAAGGGATAGTTCATGAGGACGGCTTCGAGATAGAGGCCGGACCCCCCGACGAGGATCGGAAACGCACCACGGTTGCGGATTTCGTCGAAGCGTTGAAAGAAGAGCCGCTGGTAGGCAAAGACATGAAACTCGTCATCCGGCGCGACGATATCGATCAGGTGGCAGGGTACCACGCCCGCCTCGGAGCGGTATTCGTCCAGGTCCTTTCCGGTCCCCAGGTCGAGGCCTCGGTAGACCTGGCGGGAATCGGCGGAAAGGATTTCGCCCCCGATCTCGCGCGCCAGTCGTACGCCAAGGGCTGTTTTTCCACAGGCCGTAGGCCCGAGGATGGCCACGAGGTTTACCGTCATTCCCACCTCCCCGGCGCGATAAAAAAACCCCGGTCAGGCGTGCCCTCCCGGGGTCTTCGATGATTCGATGATGCCTATACCGTCTGCACGTTGGCGGCAGCCGGTCCCTTCTTCCCTTCCTCGATGTCAAATCGGATTCGCTGCCCCTCGTACAGGGTTCGGAAACCGGAACCCTGAATGGCGCTGTAGTGGACGAACACGTCTCCCCCCTCGTCGCTCTCGATGAAACCGTAGCCCTTTTTCTCGTTGAACCACTTCACTTTCCCCTCTGCCAAAGCCTTACCCTCCTTTCTTTGGTCAAGAAATCAAAAAGCCATCCGGCCTCGGACTCAAAAGATCCGCGCCCCGATGGCTCCCCCTTCAGGCAGTTTTTAAATAATCGAACGCTCGCATGCTCCATCCGCCGGGATAACCTGAATAATAGACCCAACACGACACTCCCGACGATTCGCCCGTATCACCATAATTTTCAAAAATCAAGCATTTTTGAGGAATGAATTTAAAATAGTTTTGATCGCAATGACGAGCGCCTCTTCCCGGCCGATGTAGAAATGATCCGTTCCCGTCAGAACCTGAGGCACAAGGTTGATCCGTCCGAGACGCTCCGTCAGTTCTTGAACGTCACAGAATGTATCGTGGTCACCGCAGATGACGCCGATCAGTCCTTCGGCGAGCGGATCTAAGGGGGTTTCCAAGAAATCGATGGGGGGAGAAACCAGTAGGAGGCGACACGCGAGAGGCTCGCGGGCATAAAGGCTGGCCGTCACCCAGGCCCCGAAGGAGTAGCCGCAGAGCAGAAGGGGCGCCGACGTGCGGCCGGCCAGAAAATCCATTGCGGCGCGGAGGTCGTCCTGTTCGCCACGTCCCCCGTCATACCGTCCCTCACTCCGTCCCGTGCCGCGAAAATTGAACCGAAGGGTCGTAAAACCGAGACACCGAAAGCCTTCGCAGACAGCCTCGACGACATTGTTGTCCATACTGCCGCCCATCTGGGGGTGCGGATGGGAAACGACCACGCCTCCCCGGCCCCTTCCGTGAGCCATCCTCCCCTCGATCCGAATGCTGCCGACATCGATTGAGACCGCTTCTTCCATCATAGACTTCCCTTCTTCCGAATACAGGCCACCCGGTGATCCGCTTCCGGTTCGAAGAGTGTTGGATGCCATTCCCGGCACCGGTCCAAGCGCTCCGGGCAACGGGGATAAAACAGGCACCCTTCTTCAGAGGGGGGATGATCGTCGATTTCCGCCGGCTGCCCGGGGCGCTTTGCGCGGGGATCGGGAACGGGTATCGCGCGGTGAAGGAGACGTGTGTAGGGATGGAGGGGATTCGCGAAAATCGCCTTGTTCGATGCAAGCTCGACGATCCGTCCTAAGTACATGACGGCGATTCGGTCGCTCATGTAGCGGACGACGCTGAAATCATGCGTGATGAACAGATACGTTAGGCCGAAATCCCGCTGGAGTTGCTTCATCAGGTTCAGGATCTGGGCCTGAATGGAAACGTCCAGGGCGGAGACGGGCTCGTCAGCGACGATCAGTTTCGGCTTCAGGGCGATCGCCCGGGCGATCCCGATGCGTTGCCGCTGACCGCCGCTGAATTCGTGGGGATAACGTTGGGCCTGCTCTTCGCTCAGCCCTACGGTGCGCATGATGCTCCGGGTGTTCTCCGGGACAAGCCTCGGATCGGTGGCATGCAGCAAAAGGGGCTCCATGACGGTCTGGCCCGCCGTTCGACGGGGGTTCAGCGACGCGTAGGGATCCTGGAAAACCAGTTGAACCGCTCGGCGAAAAGCCTTCCGTTTGGGCTTCGTCAAGGTGAAGATATTGCGGCCCTCGAATCTGACTTCACCGGAGGTGGGCTTTTCGAGCGCGAGGCAGAGCCGCCCCAGGGTGGATTTCCCGCAGCCGCTTTCTCCAACCAGCCCCAGGGTCTCCCCGGCGCGGATCGACAGGGTGACGTCCCGGACGGCGCGGACCTCGCGGGCGCCTCTTCCCAGTCCCCCTCCGGAGACGTGAAAGGTCTTCGACAGTCCCCGGATCTCCATCAGCACATCGCGCATCGCGTCCCTCAGGGATGCCCGCCCGGGCGGGAATCAGTCTTGCGGAAACAGGTTGATCTCTTGAACACGGTCATCATCAGGCGTAATTCCAGCATCGCACGGTTCCCCCCGGGGAGGGCGTCAACAGCGCCGGTTCCTCCTGGCGGCACACCGGGCGAACATCGGGGCAACGGTCCTGAAAGCGGCATCCCCGGGGAAGATCGTACAGGCTGGGAACCTGTCCCGGAATGATCGGCAGCGGCGTCGCGGGGTCGGTTCCGAGGCGCGGGAGGGAGGCGAGCAGGCCCTGCGTGTAAGGGTGCCGGGGCGTGTCGAACATCACCTCCGCCGGAGCCTCTTCCACCACCTTGCCGGCGTACATCACGATGACGCGCTCGGCCATCTGTGCGACCACGCCAAGGTCATGGGTGATGAGTATGAGCGAGGTTCCCATCTCCCGCTTCAATTGATCGAGCAGGGCGAGGATCTGGGACTGAATCGTGACGTCCAGGGCCGTGGTCGGCTCGTCGGCGAGGATCAGGTCGGGGCGGCAGGCTACCGCCATGGCGATCATGATGCGCTGGCGGAGACCGCCGCTGAGCTGATGCGGATAGGCACGCAGGCGTTGATCCGCTTCGGAGATTCCGACCCGATGGAACAATCCGGCCACCTCATCCAGGGCCTGGCGACGCGTGGTCTTTCTGTGGCGAAGGATGAGCTCCGCGACCTGGTCTCCCACCCGGAAGACGGGATTGAGCGAGGTCATCGGTTCCTGAAAGATCATCGAGATCCGGTCGCCGCGCAGGTCCTGCAGCCGCTTCCGATCCAGTGCGAGGAGATTCTCGCCCCGGAATAGGACCGATCCGGAAGCGATACGGCCGGGGGGCGTGGGGACGAGCCGCATAACGGACAGGGCCAGGACGGTCTTGCCGCAGCCGGACTCTCCGACAACCGCCAGGGTCTCCCTCCGGCCCAGGACGAGGTCGACCCCGTCCACGGCCCGCACCGTTCCGGCGGGGGTATCGAAGACAGTCCGGAGATCGTTAATCTCAAGGAGGGGTGGTGCGGTCATGAAGCGTCTCCCGTTCCTTTGCGTGCTTAGGCGAAAGGGCCACAAAAGTCAATGCGGAAAAGTGCTTGAATTTTCGAGCAAGATGTATATACTTCAGCCTCAAAAACGATTGTAGGCGGATTCCGGTCGGTTGTGACGAAGGTTTTATTTGTATGTAACGCCAATATCGTACGCAGCTTCATGGCCGAGCGGATATTCAATCATAGGCTCGGACGGTCGAGCCTTTCCGGGGTATCGGCGTCTTCCGCCGGCCTGCTGAACATGAACGGGGCACCGGCGGACACAACGGCGAGACGAATTTTGGCCGAACACGGCATTGATGACGAAGGCCATGCCTCACGATTCCTGACCGGGGAGATCCTCCGTGAAGCCGACCTGGTCCTGACAATGGAGCTGCCGCAATTGCGGAAAATCGAATCGCAATACCCCGAATTCGCCGGCGGGCTGAGAGTCCTGAAATCCTACCTGCCGGATTACGATATCCAACTGGGCGACATCGCCGATCCCTATCGTCGCTCCGTGTTCCACTATCGCCTGTGCTTCGCCGAGATTTCCCTTTCCGTGGAGGCTATGATCACATGTATTTAGAATACTGGGGTTTGCAGAAGTTTCCCTTCGAGAACGTTCCCGATCCCGAGTTCATGTACTACTCCACGGAGCACGAAGAGGCCCTGGCGCGATTGCTCTATGTCGTCAAGCGAAACAAGGGCGCCATGCTGCTGACCGGCGAGATCGGATGCGGCAAAACCCTCCTGAGCCGCGTCTTCATCCGCGAACTCGCGGAATCGGATTACGATATTGGGCTCATCACCAATCCCTCGCTGATACCCATGGATTTCGTCAGGGAGATGCTCTTCCAGTTCGGCGTCAACACCCAGGCCACGGCCAAAAGCGAACTGCTCACCGTCCTGAACGAACGCATGATGCAGAACGTCCAGAACAACCGGACGATGCTGATCATTATCGACGAGGCCCAGCTCATTCCCATGGAAACCCTCGAAGAGATTCGACTGCTCCTTAATTTCCAGCTCAACGACCGCTATCTCCTCAATCTGATCCTTATCGGGCAGCCCGAACTCCGGGAAAAGATCCGCGGACACAAGCAGCTCGATCAGCGCATCTTCATCCGCTACCACCTCAATCCCCTGAATCTGGAGGATGTCCGGAACTACATCGCCTTCCGTCTTCAGAAGGCCGGGCGGCCGGAAAACATGTTCACCCAGGAGGCCATGGACGAGATCTTCAACCACTCCGATGGTCTGCCGCGTAAGATCAACAACATCTGCGACCTGTCGCTCCTGATCGGCTTCAGCATGAAGTACACCACTCTGGACGTCGAGATCATCAAAAAGGTGATTCAGGATTCCATGTAGGCCCGGGTCGGACCGCGATTTCCTTCACGACGCTCACACGGGGCGCACGGTCGGTTTCCCGGGCGATCCTCCCACTTCAGTCCACGGACCTTCCCCGCACCAAGCCCGGCAGAACACGCACGAGATGCGCGGCGATCTCAAAAATTCTCACCCGCTCAAGCCTTGATGGGCGATGGGTGTTGTGCGCCTCCCGGCGCTGCCGCCGGATGATCCCCGGCGGGAACAGGCTCCTCAGGAGAAAGCGGGTCTTTTTCGAGGGGCCTTTATTCATGGACAGGTACAGCAGGTAACTGCCGCCCCGGATTCGTAGGCCGCGCTGCTGGAGCCGGCTGAACATCCGCTGCTCCCATGTGATCCTGAGCGGACGCAGTCGTTCGAGAATCCCCTCCGGAAGTACCGCATCGGCGTCATAGTCAACCTGTTTGAGAGCGAAGTAAACAAGCCCGGAGAGATGAAACGCCCCGGCATCCGAGACCACGGCAGACCAGTCGATGAGATCCCCGAAGGTATCGAGCAGACGGACAATGTCGTAAATCAGGATCAGACGGTCGAACGAGTGATTCACCCTCAGGGCGTGCTCGCACAGATAGATCAACAGATGCTCCGGTGAAAGGATTTTCGTCTCCACGTCATCCAGGCGGACGATGGCGGCCCGATCCCATAGGGAATCGACATCGAAAAAGGGTGCAAATGCCTCGGCCGGCACCGAGGTGTTCACGGGATGCCAGTGGACATGGAGTATCGGCGGCATCCGGTCGACGCGGTGGTATTCCAGGCTGGAGAGATACCCCTCGGGATTCGCGAGGGCCACGGCCGCATCGCCGTCGACGGCGCGGTATCCCAATACCGCCAGGCATGCGTTCACCTGGAGGAGTTCGTCCTTCCGGACCAGGACGTCCACATCGGACATGCCCCGCATGCCCGGGCTGGGGTAGAGATATTCCGCGAGGGCCAGGCCTTTCAGGAGCAGGTGGTCGAGCTGCGACGCGTTAAATCCGGCCAGCACCGGTTTGAGACGGTGCCTCAGGGTCAGGTTGGCAACCAGGTTCCTGCGGAAGCGTCCGGCAAGGTTCTCCCGCCAGAAGGCGGGCAAGGCAACGTCGAGGCCCATTTTCTTAAGATGATAGTAGACGGCTCCCTCTACGCGCTCCCGCTGACATTGCGCGATGAAGTCCTGCCAGAAAGCGTCATCGGCCACGGGCAGGCGTGGCGACGTCCCGAACAGGATCTCCTTGATCAGGCGCAGTTGGGGGTCGTTCGATGACGTCATTTTCATGGGGCGCCCCTGACGAGGGCGGCGTAGGCCTCTTTCGAAACCATCAGCTCGGCATGGGCGCCGATGGCCGACAGACGACGGTCCTCGAGATAGAGGACGCGATCGCACGCCTTCAGCCATTCCTCGTCGTTGGAAATGACGATGACCGTCCTGCCCGCCAGCGCAGGTCCGAGGGACGAGAGCAGCGCCTGTGCCGCTTGACCGTCCAGGGCGGCGGCCGGTTCATCCAGGAGAATGACATCGGGCCTCTTCAGCAGGGCGCGTGCGATGGACAGGCGCTGCTTCTGCCCTTCGGAAAAGAGGATGCCCCGTTCACCGATCTGCGTCCGGTACCCCTCAGGCAAGCCGGCGATGAAATCGTGGATACCCGCGGTCCCGGCCGCCCGTGCGATCTCCTCGTCCGAGGCCCCGGCGTTTCCATAGGCGATGTTCTCGGCGATGCTTCCGGACAGGAGCATGTGCTGCTGGGGAACGTATCCCAGGCGCTGGCGAAGGGACGTTAGATCGTAGTCGCCCGCGGGGCGACCGTCGTAGTGTATTTCACCCTCCGTCGGCCGGTAAAACCTCAGCAGCAGACTGACCAGGGTCGTTTTTCCGACGCCGCTCACGCCGGCGATGGCCGCGCACTCGCCGGCGCGAATGGAAAAGGTCACATGTTCCAGGATAGGACGGTCGGGATCGTAGGCAAACGACACGTCCCTGAAGGCGATGTCGCCTTCCAGTTTCTCGACGGGCTTCCCCTCCCCCACCTCTTGTTCCGGGATGATATCGTAGAGATTGGCCACCCGGTCAACGGAGGCCAGGGCGGTCTGCATCTGGAGGTTTGCCGTCGCCAGCACACGCGCGGGGCCGAAGACGTACCCCAGATAGGCCTGATAGGCAAACAGGGACCCCAGCGACCAGTGGCCGGTGATCACCCAGTAGGCCCCAAGGAAGAGGACCCCTGCGCGGGTGACGGCCGGCATCGCGTCGATGGCCGTATGGGCCAGAGCGCTGACCGTTCCCTGCTCGATCGAGAGGCGCATGGCATTTCTCAGCGCCGCCGTCAGTCGGTCGAGCATTTTGTCCTCAGCGGCAAAGGCCTTGATGAGGGTCGTCGAAGACAGGGTTTCCTGAAACTGTCCCGATAGCGACGCCTGGACTTCCATGTTCGCATGGGTCAGATAACGAAGCCGGTCGGAGAAATACCTCACGAGCCAGATGAGCCCCGGGAGGAGGACGATGAGCGCGACGGTGAGCCGCCAATCGAGATAAAGGAGAAAGCAGATGCCGCCCGCAAAGCGGACGATATTTTCCAGAAGCCCGATCATGGCGCTGGAGAAAAACCATCCCATCCCCTCCACGTCGGACTCGAGTCGATTTACGAGATAACCGGTCTGGACCCGGTCGAAAAAAGACTTCGGAAAGTGAAGAACGCGCTCGATAAGATCGGACTGTATGCCGAGCACGATCTGACGGTCCAGGACATCGAAGTAGTACTGCTGGTAGAGGCTGATCAAGCGCCCCGCCGCCCCCAGCCCGACGATGGCCAGAACCGTTATCGCCAGCAGCGAGAGCCGGCGTGCCATGATGACGTCGTCGATGAGATAGCGGCTGACCAAAGGCAGGGGAAAGCTGACGATGGCCGCCAGGAAAATAATGCCGGCGCCGATAATGAGGCGGTTCCTGAATCTCGAGAGGTACGGCCCGAATCGCCGGAAACGATCGCGGAGGGTGCGTTCCGGCACGCCCTGACGGCGGAAACGATCCGGGGAGGCGCGGTGTGAAAGGCCGCTTTTCAGGTAGTCGAGCCACCGTTTCATCACGACCCAGCCTGGCGAGAAATCCCGTAGAAACGGCTCATCGGATAGGACCCGCGGAACGATTTATCCCCGCGCAGGGCAATGCAGATTCGTCGATCATCAGGAGATAGGGCCGGCGGATTCTCCATGAGCCGGCACCCGGCGGAAGAAATCCGATCTGTCGCCGGCCCGCAAAGAGTTTCCATTCAAGTCCGTCGGGCCGGCGCAGACACAGGAGCTTGGGTCTCATCAGGGGGAACAGCCATCTCCGGGGCATGACTTTGCGTGCAAAATGTTGATAGATTGGACCCAGGCAATGCTTGGCCTTCCGATCGATCTCGTCGAGCGTCTGGCGGAGCCGTAGGGCGGCAGGCGACGGGCCTCGCGGTACGCGCATGAGACGTTTTTCGCGGACGATGTGCCCTACCCTTCCCCGGATCTGATCGCGCGTGACGATCCAGTCATCCGGGGCTCTGCTCCCGTCGCCCCGAGTCAGGAACCCGTCCCCGACGGCTGCCTCCACCCGGTGGACGATGTGGCTTGTTTCGCCCGGCCGAGAATAAACGATGACATCCCCCCGTCGGATGGGACGTTTCCGTCCCGCCTCGAGAATGACGAGGTCGCCCTGTCTTAATGTCGGGAACATGCTGCGACCCGTATAGATGAAGTTCGGTCGGTTTTCTTTCACAAGAATACCCTGTTTCAAGAATTCCTTCCCGCCCTCCTGGTCAAAGGGACGGGCTCTTTGTGATCTTCTATTATTGCCTCAGACTCTTTTGGAGAACGGCATATGCGCCTTTGTAATAATACGTGTCCTTCATAATCTCTTTTACGATGAAGCCGGCCTCCCGAGCCTCACCGATGATTTCCTGCTCATCGAGGAATTTATGGAAAAAATGCCACGGCGGATAAAAAACATCACCCCTCTGGTATGACATGTTACCCTTAAAAACGCGGGCTACGGCTTTTCTCAACTGAAAAAGCCTCTCCTGGCCGCCTCCAAACTGTGAAATGAAATGGAGAATTGCGATGCCCCTGCCCCCCGATATTGCCCTGATCTTTTTCAGAAATGCGACTCTCCGGGCTCTCGTCGGGATTAAGCTGTACATGAAGCAAGAAAGCAGGCAGTAATCATAATTCGCTTCCGGAAGCGTCATCTCCAAGAAGTCGCCTTTCAATATCTCAATCTTCTCATATTCTCTAGCGGCATACCCTTTTGCCTTCCTTACCATCTTTTCCGAGGAATCGATCCCGATGACATGAAAACCCATCCTGACAAGAGCGATTGCCTCCCGTCCGCCTCCGCAACCGATCACGAGAACAGAACCCCTCTGGCCAGCATACTTCAGGATGACATCCTTTTCCGAATTCGTCAGGCCACTGTCAATCCAAGCGCGATCGGCGTAGGGCGAGGGATCTTGATCGTAAAATTGTTTCGTGTAGGCGTCGATCTCTCCGGGTGTCAATATCACTGCAACGAAAGACTGTATGAATGAAATGACTCTGTTGCTGAGAGGTTTGAAAACATCGGCCGCCTCAGCAGCCCAAAGTGTCGCCCGGGATATCAGCCGCATGCTCATGTCAACCGTTTTCAAAGACACTCCGGAGATGGTTTCGAGTCCGGCAGCGGTTCGCGCCATGTCTGAGATTGACGTCTCGTCATCGTTGACCCTCGGGCCTGTTTTCTTTCCACAAATTTTGACATGCCGCTGTCATTTCCCTCTCGATATCACATTCCAGGCTGACATTGAGACGCGCAGCGGGAACTTTGAAAACAAGCGCACAGACATTGTCAAATATTTGTCTCTTCAGATGCACGATGACCTTGCCCTGCGGGTATCGCCAACCGATCAGGGATTTGTCGAGGGCCACGCGTGTCAGCCGCGCCGCGGCCTCACCCAATCCAACGGGGATGTAGCGGTCCCTTTTCGCCGGAAAGATAAAAAAAATCCCCTCGACCGGCACGGCCGACTGGACCGCCCATGAGCGAGGTTGGGCGTTCTCGTGTAGACAACTCCAGGTCGGGAAAGGATGTCCCCAGTAGCGACCTTGTGCGTCCCGAACAATAAGGGTTTCTTCGTCACAAAGAACCGTGCCCGTTGATACGAGCCTTCGACAGGTGGTCGATTTGCCTGTGCGCGTGCCGCCGGCGACAAGTATCCCCCTTCCCTGCCAATTGAGAAGCCCCCCATGACATGGAAATCCACCCCGACCGATGGTATCAAGATAAACGGCCATGAGGCTTTGGCGCATGAGTTCGATATCGCCTCTTTTGCCGCGGCGTCCTTCGAGGGTGCATGACCAGTCGGAACTCTCCCCCGATCTTCTGAGCGAGACGGTTCTCAGTTCATAATCGGCCGGTCTTGCGTCGGGGGGCGGCTCGTTCCGTATGAGAAGGGTCGGACTTCGAGGAGTTATATTCGCAGGCTGGAGGCCAAGTATCCCTGCAAACCGCTTCATCCAGGTCATGAGGCCCTTGTCCGACCTCAATGCCCACTGCCGGCCATCGGCCAATTGGAGGTGCCAAGCTTGAACAGGTCTTTCAGAAATCGGTTTGTTGTCCTGGGTCCTCATCCTCCTCCACTCGGATTCGCGGATGCACCTGGGTAGCAAGGGTCTTGGACCTGTGCGCCATTTGCGCAGAATACTCCAACTGCGTGGGGGCCAGCGATGCAGGTAGCGTTTGCGAACTGCCCGTTTCTACAATCTCCAGAGGCGCTTTTGCCCCTCGAGCATGTCTTTAATTGTCCCTTCGCCTCTAAGACCTCCCTGCCCATCAGGTTCATCAGAAGGGGTTTTTCATAGCGGATTTTTTTGGGGGTCATAAACGTCCTCCTTCATATGTTGCGGCAAAGCCCGAAGCGAAAAGGCGGCTTTCAGGGAAAACCCCCAGGCGATGGGCTTCTTCACAAAACCAGAACGGCGCCCAAAGGTCTTTAGAACGATAATAGTTCTGGGCAATGCACGTACCCAGGCAGACATATTTCATGACACACGCAGCACAGATGCCCGTAAGCCTTTCGGGCAGTCCCTGACGGATGTCTTGAAGGACGGGATTCTCCTGCCATATCTTTTTCAGGGGGTCTATTCCGGCCTGACCGAAGACCAGGTCCGGCTCGTGTACGCCGATGCCACAGAGGGCGTACGACCCGTCGTGCAACACGCCGAGAATGTTGAAGATGCCGCAGCATTGACAGCCGTCACCCGATTCTCCGAACATCCGCCCCATGGGGCGAAAGGCGGGGGGCTGGTGAAAGAACACTGGCAGGGATGTTTCGAGCGAAAGTGTCTGATCGACCCATTTCCCGATGGAGATGAGCTCTATCATGTCCGGCGACTCTCCATCGCGATGCATCTTGAGGCCGCGTGCCGTCGGCTGCAGGACATTGAATTTGATCGAACCGGCACCGATTCTTTCAGCCAGGTGGACCATGTCCGACATCTGGTCCTGGTTCCGACGCATGATCGTCATGATGATCTGGGGGTGAACGCCGGCCTTGATCAGGTGATCGATCCCCTCCAGGGTTTCCCGAAAACTGCCTTTGCGTCCCCGGATCCATTCGTGTGTGGCGGCATCGCACCCATCGAGACTGACGGCTACGGAGGGATTCCGGCAATCGGCGATCTTCCGCGCGAGCTCACGTGTGCACAGGGTGCCGTTGGTTTCCATCAAGAGACGCACACCGGAATCACGCGCCGTCTCGATGATGCGGTCGATTTCGGGGTGAAGAAGCGGCTCGCCTCCGGTCAGCTTAACCCCCGTCAACCCCAAAGGGAGGGCCTCGTCGATAATTGAACGAAAAAGTCCCGGATTCAGCGCGGGAACGGTTTCTGAGTCTTGAATATATGTCGGTTCGATCCAGCAATGACGGCAGCGGAGATTACACGCGCCCGTCAGGTAAAAATAAAGCTGGTGCAGGGAATAACTATCGTCTGGGGTTGTCGTGTTGCTTTTTTGACAATTCGTCTGCATCATCGGGTCATCCCTTGGAGCGGTTCCGGACTTTCAAAACCTTTGTGAAGTTTTCCCCCCTGCTGCAGATACAAACGCAAGCAGGCGTCCGGGGCAGGATGATTGACTCTCCCGGTCAGGGTATAGGCCGTCGCGGGACAGTTTCCCGTACAGTAGCCGATGTATGGACAGTCCTGACAGAAGGAAAACTGCTCGAGGGGCTCTTGAACCCGTCCCCTAAGCTTTACAAGTTCAGGGTGGCTATGCCATAGGGTCAGGAGGTCGTTCTCATTAACCTTCCCGAGGATGATGTGACCCAACTGAAGACACGGGACGATCATCCCGTCAGCGCGGACGGCAAGGGTCTTTCCGGGTCCGTTGCATCCCGTCAGATAACCGCGACCCGGCATGGCCCCGCGCTTTTCCCTCCGGGCCTGCTCCATCTCCCTCCAGACAAGACCTTCCGCAAGGGGTCCGGCCGTAGCGCTGATCCGTCCGCCGTATTTCTCTTTGAGTGTAATCAGGGTTTCCATGGCCAATTCGCGCTCCTCGACGGTTAACTGTGTCATCTCGGCATTCTTCCGGCACAGGCCCATGTGGGAAGCCGAGTTGGTCGAGAAGGACGGGAGACCCAGATCTTCCAAAAGGAGGCGGGCGATGGCGTCGAGTTCACGGACGTTCTTCCGGTGAATCGTGACGCGCACGGTGACCGGCACGCGATGTTCCTGAAGGATTCGAACGCCCCGGATTGCCCTTTGGAAATTACCCTCGCCGCGGAAGGCGTCATGCGTGATATCCACGGCCCCGTCGATCGACACCTGGACGTAATCGCACCGTCCGGTGGCGGCCAGGAATCCGGCCATATCCCCGTCGACGAGGGTTCCGTTGCTCAAAATGGAAAAACGCATGCGATTGGCGACGATTCCCCGGATGATCTCTTTCAGGTCGGGACGCATAAACGGCTCCCCGCCGGAAAGCGTCACCGTCATGACGGCGCAGCGACCCAGTTCATCAAAAAAACGCAGCCATGCCGACAGCGGGAGATCCGTGTCCACATCCCCGGAACTCGAGAAATGGCTGCAATAGGCGCAGCGTAAATTACAGAAGCTCGTGATCTCGATGTCCACGCTGCGCGGCGATTTCATGACGCTTGGAGACATAGGGGCCTCAGGCTGCTTTTGGGCCGGCCAGGCCAAACTCGACGGTCGCCCGGACAAAGTCCCGGATATGTTCAGCTACGTCCTCTGGGACTTCTTCTGCCGCTTCGCGGATGATATCCGTGATCTTCTCAAGGCTGTGGCAACCGTCGAGAAGTTTCCAGACCATCACGCCTATGGGATTGATTCCGAAGGCACTTCCTGTGTCCGGGTCGAAGAGGATCGCCCAGTCGTCGAATTCCTCCCGCAGGACAACGAGGGGATTTGCCATGATGAGTATTTCAGATGCTGGTTCCATCGCTTATTCCTACAAGAATCGCGGAAGGTTGTCAACGCGAATGCGTCCGAAAACAGCGGTCGGTGAGGAAGGGATATCTTACTGATATATCTCGTCTTTCAGAACGGAACCCTGGATGTTGAGGATGTTGTTATCTGCCAGGTCAATGCGCCGGTCTTCCAGTACGCGCTTTCCGTGACCGTCCATAACGAGATTGATGACGGGCTTGAGCGGGTTCGTCGGGTTGGTTTTAACGACGATGCCGATGGCCTTGTTGTTCAGCAGGACGTAGCTTCCTATGGGGTACATCGTGATCTCGTCCAGGAAGATCTTGATGATGTGCGGAGAGAAGAGCGCGTCCTTGGCCTGGGCGATCTCGAGAATGGATTTGTGCTGAGCCCCGGCCTTGCGATAGGCGCGGTCGTGGGTCATGGCTTCATACGAATCGCAGATCGCGATGATCTTGGCATACTCGCAGATTTCCTCGCCCTTGAGGCCAAGGGGATAGCCCCGGCCGTTTTCCCGCTCATGGTGTTCATAAACGGCGCGGCTCACCTGGGGATAGGTTTCGTCCAACGCTTTCAAAATGTCCCTTCCATAGGCGGTGTGCTTTTTGAGCTCGGTAAATTCCTCTTCTGTCAACCTGCCCTCTTTTCGTGAAATGGCATCGTCGACGAAAACCATGCCGATGTCGTGATGAAGCGCCGCCATGCAGACCTCGGTCAGTTTGAATGCGGAATAGCCCATCCTCTTTCCGACCTTGAAGCTGTAGATCATGCTGTTGACGGGCGAAACAATATCGAGATCGTCATTATGGCCGCCCTCCGCGGTCAATGTATAAAGTTCGTCGACAAGTGGAGCATCCTCGATGATCGCTTCAATCATATTCAGGGACAGCGCCAGATTAACCGGTTCCCCGGCCCGGAGTTTATCCCTGATGTCCAGAAGGTAATTTTGGGCATCCTGATAGAGGCCCTCCGGGCGATAGGATCCGCCCGCCTCAAATGACTCAGGCTCCGTTCCATCGGAAGCAGGGCTTTCCGAGAGGGACTCTTGCGTCTCAGAGGTATCGGAGGTTTCTTCAGGGGGCTGACTTTCTGGCGCGGAGGGGAAAAGGTAACGGAGATTGTACTTCACCCCCTGCTCCGGCGTCTCTTTTTTTGCCGTTGTTGTCGGCGTATTGCCCCTGATCAGATCTGAAATGCGCACCATGTGAAGTACCGGCCCCCCGCTCATTCCGTCGGATCTCGCATGATCCCGATATTGTTGGCCTTAAACTATAGGGTCCAACACATTAAAATGCAAGCAAAATCTTAGGGTCGTCAAAATACACGTCCCGTCAAAAATGACTTGACATTTTTAGATCTTTTCCACGATATTACACGCACTCATTCAACCACCTTCTTTGGCGCGAGGAGTTCCCATGAACTTCAGGATAATGCGAGTGTTCTCGTCCGTCATTCTCGCTCTCTGCTCCCTGGTCATCCTCTCCTGTACCCTTGAATATCCGGGCATTCCCGTGAAAACCTATCAGGAACCCGCCACCGTCCTCGAGGCTCGAGACCGGGAGCAGCAGGAGATGGCGGAAACGATCCGGGGACTGAGCGACGTCACGGAAAACTCCGTCTTCACCGAAAAATATGGAACCCCCGAATATCGCGTCGGCTCCGGAGACGTCATCACGATTAACTACTGGGTCCCCTCCCCCGACGAAGGCTTCAAGCAACAAACCTATACGGCAACCGTCCGGCCGGACGGCAAGATCTCCTTCGTCTACGCGGACGACATTTTTGTCGAAGGGATGACCGCCCGCGAGATCGACGACACCCTGACCCGGCTGTCTCAGAAATACCTACGCGATCCCCGAATCGAGGTCATGGTCAAGGAATTCAAAAGCAAGTCTATCTTGATCTTCGGCCGCATCAACATCATGGATCAGCAGGCGGGCGTCTCGGGTCCGGGACGCTATCCGCTTGTCGGCAAGACGAGGGTCCTTGACGTCATCATCACGGCCGGCGGTCCTGTCGCCGGTCAGGACACGGGAAACGCCAACCTGAGGCAGGTTGAGCTCCTGCGCCAGGGTAAGCGATATTTTCTCAATATTTACAACGCATTCATCGGCGGGGATGCCATCGACAACGTGGTCGTCGAACACGGCGACGTCATCAACGTCCCGGAAATGCCGACCTACGCCGAGCGCATCTATGTCTTTGGGCAGGTGCGGTCCCAGGGGATCCTGCGCCTGCGGGATTCTAACGATCTTTTGAGCGCCATCGCCATCTCCGGCGGCACCACGCCGGTCGCCGTCAAGACCGACATCAAGATCATCCGGGACTACGATGCCCAGAAACGCGGCAAACCCATTATCCTTTCCGCGAATCTGGACCAGATCCTGATGCAGGGCGACCTCGCCCAGAACATCCCCCTGCACGACGGAGACGTCATCTACGTTCCGCGCAGCGTCATCGGGGACATCAACGAATTCATCGAGAACATCACCCCCATGCTCGACCTGATCCAGAACCGTCCGGCTGAATTCCGTACGAATTACTTCAAGGATCAGACCAAACTGCGCTGGTAAGCCAAGGAGCCCGCCCGCCATGCCGATGACCTACGACCTGAACCTGCGCGAGTACTGGCGCACGATCCGCAGGCGCAAGTTCATCATCGTCTTCACCGTCGTCATGATGACCCTCTTCAGCTTTTTCTTTTCGATCATGGGTCGTCCGACCCCGATCTACAAGACGAGCGCGAGCGTCAAGGTCGAAAAATCAGGCTCGGTGACCGGCCTGTACATCCGGGCGGTTTCCTGGTCCACCACGGACTACATGGAAACCCAGATGGCGATGATCAAAAGCTATCTGATCATGGAGATGGTCGCCAAGAAGCTCGGCCAAATCCCGCCCGATGTCTCCTCCGAGGACGTGCGCAACAACCCGCGTTACCTTTCCGCCATTCTCGCCCTGAAAGATTCCGTCGAGACGGAACAGGAAGGCAACAGCGACATTATCAATATTACTGCAAGCTCCTCGGATCCGAAACAGGCGCAACGCATCGCGAACACGGTCGCCCAGGTTTACAGGGAATTTCACACCCGTGACCTGAACAAGCGGATCATCGAATCCAAGAAATTCATCGAGGATCAGGTCACCACCACGCGCCAGAAGCTCGAGGATTCCGAAAATGCCGTGCGGGATTTCCGCCAAGCCTACCGCATGGTTTCGCTGGATTCGCAATCCAGCGGTCTTGTCGCCCAAGTGACCACGCTGCAGACCGTCTACGACCGCGACACGGCCATCCTTGGACGGATCCGGGACATCGCCGCCTTCCTCGAAAGCGCCGAGGACCGGCCGCTCAGTTCGAAAAACAGCTTCTATTTCGAAGAGGCCTCCGCCCCCTACAAGAGCCTCAACGAACGCCTCGTTCAGCTCATGCTGGAGCGCGACATCCTGCTGATCAACTATACGGAAAACTTCCCGCAGGTGATCGAAATCAAGAAGAAGATTCATGAGATCATCACCAGCATGAAGGCCCAGCTTCGGGCCCAGCAGCAGAGCCTATCGCACGGTATCGGCGTGACGCAAAAGCAGTTGCGCGCCTACGACAGCCAGCTCAAGGACCTCCCGACCCTGGGCCTCGAATTGGCGCGTCTCGAACGGGAAGTGGCGGTCAACCGCGAAATCTACACCATGCTGGAAAAGCAGCACCAGGAAGCCCTTATCCAGGATGCGGAGCAACTCGAAGAGGTCCAGATCGTCAAGCCGGCGCTCGAGCCGACCGCCCCGATCAATCCGCCGAAAACGGCCGCCTCGACGGGCCTGGGATTCATCATCGGCATCATCCTGGGACTCGTCTTTGCCTTCCTGATCGAAACGTTCGACACCTCCATCGGCGCCGTGGAGGACGTGGAGGAATTCCTGGGTGTTCGCGTCCTCGGCATCATCCCCTTCATCGATTTCGACGAACTGCGCCAGGCCTTCAGGGAAAAATCCGGGGTCGAAATCGACGACGATCGCATGTGGCGGATTTCGCGTATGATCTCGCACTTCGCTCCGAAGACCACTTCGGCGGAAGGCTATCGCGCCCTGCGCACCAACATCAACTTCGCGAAGCTCGAAAAGGACGTCAAGACGATCGTCTTCACCAGTTCGTCGCCCCAGGAGGGAAAGACCACCATCTCCATCAACCTGGCCATCGCCATGGCGCAGGCGGGCAACAAGGTGCTGCTGATCGACGGAGACTTCCGCCGTCCCGTGATCTCGAAGATTCTCGGCATCCCTTCTCAGCCCGGGATGACGGACGTCATTCTCGGCAATTTCGAATGGCGGGAGGTCGTCCGTTCCATCACCGACATCATGACGGGCAAGATGACCATGGACGAGATCATGATGACCCCGGGTCTCGACAACCTTTCCGTCATGACCTGCGGCACCATCGCCCCGAATCCGTCCGAACTCGTCAGCACCAAGGCCGTCTCCGACTTCCTTGAGGCGGCAAACGACGAATACGATTTTGTCATTGTCGACGCCCCGCCAATCCTGGCGGCAACGGATGCGGCGATCTGGGGGACGCGCGTGGACGGCACCATCATCGTCTACCAGGTCGGCAAGATCGCCCGCGGTGCTCTGAAACGCGCCAAGGCCCAGCTTGACAATGTGAAGGCCAACATCGTCGGCGTGGTCCTCAACGGTCTCAAGGCCGAAATCAGCCCCGACTACGAATATCACGACAAATATTACTACTACTACGGCAGCGAACGGAAAAAGCGCCTCTCGCTCGGCGAACGAATCGCGTCTTTGCCGGAATCCCTCAGAAAATCCGTCCAAGATCTCCCCGGCAAGGTCAGTCAACTCAGAAAGGCCCGGCCATCCCCCCAAATCAATCTCAAGTCCGCCCTGAAATGGGTGCTGCTCTTGATCGCCTGCGTACTGCTCGGCACCGGCATCTATTTCTCGGGCCTCTTGAAGGGCGTTCTTCCCGTGGAACCTTCGGCGCCCACTCAGAGCTCCTCCGCACCGGCCGCCGCAAAACCGTCAAGCGAAGCGCCGGCGCCTGCTACGCCGGATGCTTCTAAAACCCGGGATGTCCTCCCTCCCTCCAGCAACGTTGATTCGGGATCCAAACCTGTCGATACCCCTGTCGCGCCGAAGAGCGCCGTTTCAACCATTCCCCCTACGAAGCCCTTGGACAAAGCTCCGGCGTCAATCGGCCCACGTTATTCCATCCAGGTGCGCGCCACCCAAGACGGGCGCACGGCGACCGACCTGATTTCTCTCTTGAAGAAACAGGGTCACCCCGTCTATGCCGAAACGGCTGACCTCAAAAAAAGAGGGGTTTGGCGCCGCATCTTCATCGGGCCCTTCCCTTCCGAAAACGATGCCCGTCGATATGTCAACACCCACAAGCTTTCCGGTGCCTACCCGGACTACATGATCCGCCGAGTCTCGTCATTTCCAACGCCTGCGACCGAACAGACGGGACAGCCCTCTAAAACCGGCCCCCAGAAGCGATGAGCCGCATCAGACGAAGCCGCAGCGTACGCCGCAAGCCCCGGACACAACTCAAGTGGTTCATCCTCATCACAGTCGTCGTGGCCCTTCTGGCTGCCCTGATCAGTGTCGGGGGTGGCCTGGTTGGCTACATCGAGCATTACTTCGGTTATGAAGACACGACCTATCAACCCAAGGACACTGAGCGCCAACATTACGAATCAAACCGTGATGGAGCGCCGGATCCATCGCGATCGAGCTCGCCCGACACATCCCGACCGCAATGATGGCTAAAACCGAAATCGACATCCGAGCGCTCCTCATCCTCGTCGCGGTCCTTGCCCTCACCTTTTTCGCGGCGATGTTCGTTACGCAGATTTCCGTGGGTGTGGCCTTCGCCGTCACCGCCAGCGTCGTTCTCGCCCTGATCTGCTTCATCAACCCGGAGATCGGTCTTTATGTCCTGATTTTCGCCATGCTCCTGGGACCACAGTTCGGCGTCGGCGCCGCGCCGGGCGAAGGGGTTCGCAGCCGCGGATTGACGCTACGCCTGGATGATTTTCTCCTCGTCATCATCGGCTTCAGCTGGTTTCTGAGCACGGCCATCAACAAGGAACGCGGCCTCTTTCTCAAGACCCCACTCAACCGGTATATCGGCTATTATTTCATCGTCTGCCTCGTATCGACCCTGATTGGATATTTGATGGGGCGTGTCAAGGGGATGGCAGGCATCTTTTTCGTCCTCAAATATTTCGAATATTTCATCGTCTATTTCATGGCAGTCAATTATTTGCAGGAAAAAAAGCAGATGGAGCGCCTCGTTTTCGCCATGCTCTTTGTCTGCTTTATCGTCTGTCTCATCTCCATGTATCAAATCCCCTCCGGCGTTCGCGTCTCCGCACCTTTCGAGGGCCCCGAGGGGGAGCCGAACACCCTGGGCGGCTACCTGGTCCTGATGCTGTCCGTCATTCTCGGCCTGCTGTTCCACAACTACGGCTCAAACAAACAGAAGCTTTTTTTTGGCATCCTCATTTTCGGCATCCTGATCACCCTGGCGGCCACGCTTTCCAGAAGCTCCTGGCTGGCCTTGGGACCGATGCTCCTGGCACTCGTCGTGTTCAGCCGGCGGAAGTTTTTTGTCATCCTTGCGTTGATGGTCCTGCTTATTATCTCCCTGATCCTCGCACCCACCGCTGTAACGGACAGGGCCCTCTACACCTTCACCCAAAGAGAGGAGGCCGGGCAGTTAAAGGTCGGCGGCGTTCGCATCGACACCTCCACCTCCGCCCGACTGATTTCCTGGCAGCAGGTACTTACACGGGATTTTCAAAAGTATCCGATCCTGGGTTACGGCGTAACCGGTTATCACTTCGTCGATGCCCAGTACCCGCGTGTTTTGGCTGAAACGGGGCTTGTCGGGCTGTTTCTTTTCTTTGCCCTGATCCTCGCGATCTACCGGAATGCCCGCAACACCCGTCGCCTCTACACGGAAGACCCCTTCTACCTCGGGATTACGACGGGATACCTTGCCGGTTTATTCGCCATGCTGACGCATGCCATCGGGGCGAACACCTTCATCATCGTCAGGATCATGGAACCTTTCTGGTTTCTGACGGCCATTGTCATCATGATACCCAACGTTTCGCCGGCGCTGCCCGATCGCATCGTTGCAAAAGAACCCGCGGATTGACGAGTAAAAATCAGATCGATCCCGTTTAATGCATACAGAATCAGTGCCGATGAGCGCTTGCGAAGCGATTAAATAGTGCTATACTTTTCGTGATTCACCATGGAACGTCGGCTTCAGATTTCGGATTATTCCCCTACCTGGTAATCCAGAGAGCGGAGCTTTATCCTAACGCGAATTCGAACATGAAAGAACCTTCCCGCAGCTATGAGGAAACTATCCTCGTCATCGAGCCGGGCCGCACGGAGAAAAACTACTGGACGGACCTCTGGCGTTACCGCGAACTCTTCCTGATCCTCGCCTGGCGTGACGTCGCCGTCCGTTACAAGCAGACCGTCATCGGCATCCTCTGGGCCATCCTCCGCCCATTACTCACCATGATCGTCTTCACCGTCCTTTTCGGACGCATCGCCAAACTGCCCAGCGACGGTCAGGCCCCCTATGCCTTGCTGGTCTTCGCCGCCATGCTGCCCTGGACGCTTTTTTCCAATGCCCTCTCCGAGGCGTCCAACAGCCTGATCAACAACGCCAATCTCATCGGCAAGGTCTATTTCCCCAGGCTGATCATTCCGACGGCGACCCTTGTCACGGCCTTCATCGATTTTCTCATCAGTTTCATCCTTCTGCTCGGGATGATGATCTATTATCAATTCGTCCCCGGTTGGCCGATCCTCTACCTTCCCTTCTTCATCGTCCTCGCCCTTCTGGCCAGCCTGGGTCCCGGCTTGTGGATCACCGCCCTGAACGTCAAATACCGGGATTTCCGTTACGTGATTCCCTTCGTCGTCCAGTTCGGTCTCTATATCTCCCCTGTGGGCTTCAGCAGCAATGTCATTCCGGAGCAGTGGCGCCTACTCTACAGCCTCAATCCAATGGTAGGGGTCATCGATGGCTTCCGCTGGTGCATTCTTGGAGGGAACAGCCCCATTTACATGCCTGGCTTCCTGCTGAGCCTCGCTATCATTATCTTCTTCCTCTGGCTGGGCATTTCACGCTTCCGGAAGACGGAAAAAACCTTTGCTGATTTGATCTAAAGAATCATGCCCGACATCGTCATCAAAGCGGAAAATCTTGGCAAAAGATACACCATCGGCCACCAGAGGGGTCGGGGCGAACAGACCACCTTTCGGGAGGTCCTCATCCAAAACGCCGGGAATCTCTGGAACAGGAGCAGGGATTTGTTTACCGGGAAACCGGTCATTGCCGGCGACACCCTGGAAGAGGTCTGGGCGCTGAAGGACGTGAACTTCGAAATCGAGCGCGGCGAGGCCGTGGGAATTATCGGCCGCAATGGCGCCGGCAAGAGCACCCTGCTGAAGATCTTGAGCCGTATCACGGAACCCACGGAAGGACGCGTTACGATCCGAGGCCGTGTGGCCAGTCTGCTGGAGGTGGGGACCGGATTCCACTCGGAGTTGACCGGGCGGGAAAACATCTACCTGAACGGAACGATTTTGGGAATGACACGCAACGAAATCAAAAAAAAGTTCGATGACATTGTTTCATTTTCCGGGATAGAAAAATATCTTGATACCCCGGTAAAGCGATATTCAAGTGGAATGTATGTGCGATTGGCGTTTGCAGTCGCCGCGCATCTGGAATCGGAAATTCTCATTGTGGATGAAGTGCTGGCGGTTGGAGACGCTGAATTCCAAAAGAAATGTTTAGGTAAAATGCAGGAGGTGGCCACAGGGCAAGGAAGGACAGTGTTATTTGTCAGTCATGACATGGCAGCGATACGGAATCTCTGCGGGAGAGTCATCTTGCTATTGGACGGATTCATTTCCAGCGATGGCGATACGGATCCTGTCGTGGATTCCTACCTTAGAAAAATAACGGAAAAGAATCTTGAACCTGTGGAAAAGAGGTTGTCCAAGTATATTACTTCCGTCTCTCTGTCCTCTGGATCGGGCCGAGAATACTTGTCCACAGAAGACTCGATAATATTTACAATTGAAGTTGATGTATTCGACAAATTCATCGATCATTTACGTATTGGGATCGGGATTAACCATATCGCTGGGGCGAGAATATTGACAATCTTATCCAACAACGAAGGGAAATCCTGGCATGGAATCTCAGGAAAATTTGAAATGCATGTGACGATCGATTCACCACACCTTGCACCCGGAACATATCGCGTAAAGGTCGCACTTGGTGACGCCCTCGGTGATTTTGATACCGTTGAAGATGCGTTATCATTCCAAGTCGAACCTACGGATTTCTTCGGCACTGGGAAATTACCAAATTCACAACAAGGAGTGATCCTCGCGCGTTCCACGTGGGTCCTCAAGAATTGAAAAAATGACTGTACTGAATCGCACACTCAGAGCTTTTAAGAATCGAATTCGTACTCATCTATTTCAAGA
>Ga0116160_1000551_pt1 | contig 43990 bp, 49 predicted proteins | sample AD_JPNAS2_MetaG_FD_89879 | JGI IMG/M metagenome (GOLD analysis project Ga0116160, IMG submission 89879) | Active sludge microbial communities of municipal wastewater-treating anaerobic digesters from Japan - AD_JPNAS2_MetaG | ecosystem: Engineered > Bioreactor > Anaerobic > Digestate | place...
CCGGCGCCCTGCTCGTCTTGTTCGTCAGGGGTTTCTCCATAGGGTTCACTGTCTCGTTTCTCGTGCGGCAGATGGGCGGCGCCGGCGCCGTATTGGCGCTATCATCGGTACTGCCTCATAACCTGGTCGCCATGCCGGCGCTTGTTGCGGCTTGCGCGACTTCATTGGGCTTTGCATGGTCGGTAGTGAAGAAGAACCTCCTTGGAATCGACGCGGACGTTGCACGTGCCTTGACGCGCTCGGTCACATCACTCATCCTGTCAGCCGTCGCGTTGGTTCTCGCCGCATTTGTACAAGTCTATGTATCGCCCGCCTTCCTCATATTAGCTGCAAGGTTCGGATGACCCGTGCAGCAGCAGGAGGGCGGGGCCACGCGGCGAAGAATTACATGTCGGTGGCAATGCGCGCTGGCCGCCGAAAGGCACGAACAGCGCGCGATTTTGGAGGTCTCCCCTCATTGCTGAGCTGTATCGAGGAGTACATATCCTATCTTGGGGTCGAGCGAGGCCTTTCGGAGAACACTCTCGAGGCCTACGCTCGCGACCTCAGCCAGTTCGCCGCGTTTGTGGCTCGTCTCGGTCGGGGCGAAGATGAACCGCGAGAGGAAGATGCGATTGGCGCCGGGCAATCATCGGTCGCCGCGTTCATCGCCCATGGCATCGAGTCGGGCATGTCCGCATCCTCTGTGTCAAGGCAGCTCTCCGCATTGCGCGGTTTTTTCGGATTTCTTGTGCGAGAAGGGCACATTGAGCGCGACCCCACCGCCAACCTCGATACCCCCAGGCAGGCACAGCGATTGCCCAGGGCGCTGACGGGAGAGGAAGTCGATAGGCTGCTTGCTGCACCGTCCGGCAACGATCCCCGTTCGCTGCGTAATCGTGCCATGCTGGAGCTGCTTTACGCTTCGGGCCTACGCGTATCGGAGCTGGTTTCGTTGTCGATTCGCGATATCGATCTCGAAGTCGGCTACGTGCGCTGCATCGGCAAAGGCAATCGCGAGCGCATTGTGCCAATGGGGCAGTCCGCCGTCTGGGCCGTCCAACACTACCTCGCGCTGGGCCGACGTGAACTCGCTCCGGCAAGCGACGACGACAGCCTATTCATTACTAGCCGCGGGGCGGGGATGACCCGCCAGGCTTTCTGGAAGATGATCAAGCGCAGAGCATTGGAGGCGGGGATTTCGGCGAGCATCACTCCGCACACGCTCAGGCACTCATTTGCCACGCATCTGCTCGAGCACGGCGCCGACCTCCGATCTGTACAGGAAATGTTGGGACATGCTGATATTCGGACAACGCAGATCTACACGCACTTGACTCAGACTAGGCTCAGGGAGGTTTACGAAAAGCATCATCCCAGGGCGTGAGAAGGGGAGGCAGCCATGAGAGCAGTCTTGGTTGTGCTCGACGGCGTAGGAGTGGGCGAACTGCCGGATGCAGGTGCTTACGGCGATGAGGGCAGCAACACGTTGATCAATACTGCCAAGGCGGCCGGCGGGCTCAACCTGCCCAACCTTGGCCGGCTGGGCCTTGGGAACCTGGTTGCCGACGCGGGTTTTGAGCTCGCAGGGGTAAGCGCATGCGACTCACCCATCGCGTCACACGGCCGAATGGCTCAGGCTTCGCCAGGCAAAGACACTACCACAGGCCATTGGGAAATCGCCGGAATCCAGCTCGAACAGGCGTTTCCGACGTATCCGGCCGGGTTTCCGCCCCAGGTCATAACAGCTTTCGAGAGGGCAATAGGCCGTTCGGTTCTGGGTAACAAGCCCGCGTCAGGCACTGAGATCATCGTGGAACTGGGCGAGGAGCACATGATGTCGGGAAGCCCGATTGTGTATACGTCGGCGGATTCTGTATTCCAGATCGCCGCGCACGAAGGCATCATCGCCCCAGACGAACTCTACGAGATGTGTCGGATCGCCCGCTCGATCCTGACAGGGCCTCACGCCGTGGGCAGGGTGATTGCCCGCCCGTTTGAGGGCAGCCCGGGTCGCTTTGCCAGGACCGTCAGGCGGCGAGACTTTTCGCTGCCCCCGCCCGGTCCTACTCTGCTGGACCTAGTGTCCGACGCGGGGCTTTCTGTGATGGCGTGCGGCAAGATAGATGACATTTTCGCCATGAAGGGAATTACCCTGACGAGGCATGTATCAGGCAATGACGAGGTGTTCGACGCAATCCTCAGCTTCCTCGACGAGGGTCGACCTGGGCTGATTTTCGCCAACTTGATCGATTTCGACATGAAGTGGGGCCACCGCAACGATGTAGAAGGTTTCGCGCGAGGCCTCGAGCATACGGATCAGCGCCTCCCCGAGCTTCTGCAGCGGCTCCGAAGCGACGATTTCCTGGCCATGTGCGCAGATCACGGCAACGACCCCACGACGCCCAGCACCGATCATAGCAGGGAGTACGTCCCGGTCCTCGCCATGTGCCCGCAGGCTGCCATGGCGGGGCGCTCAGGTCGGCCCATCGGGGTCAGGTCGAGCTTCGCAGATCTGGGTGCCACGATAGCCGAGTTTCTGGGGATACCGTGGGGGTTGGCCGGCGAGAGCTTCTTGAAGTTCGTACTGTAGAGACATCCGTCGGAGTGAGGAGGAGTGGGATTGAGAGCCCCTGATATTATCATGAAGAAACGTGACGGGCTGGCGCTTTCAGCCGACGAGATACGCTACATGATCCAGGGCATGCTTTCGGGCGAAGTGCCTGACTATCAGGTCTCAGCATTCTGCATGGCCGTGTTCTTTCAAGGTATGACGCCCGAGGAGACCACTGCGCTCACTCTGGCCATGGCCAACTCCGGACGCCTAATCGATCTATCGGCCATACGCGGCGTGAAGGTGGACAAACACAGCACGGGAGGGGTGGGAGATACCACCACCCTGGTGCTCGCGCCCATGGTTGCCGCGGCGGGAGTGCCCCTCGCGAAGATGTCCGGACGCGGACTGGGGCATACAGGCGGAACCATTGACAAGTTGGAGTCCATCCCGGGCTTTCGGGTCTCGCTGTCGGAGCGCGAACTCGTGGACCAAGTGAACCGCATAGGTCTGGCCGTGGTGGGGCAGACAGAGGACGTGGCGCCGGCTGATAAGCAGCTCTACGCTCTGCGTGATGTCACAGGCACTGTGGAGAGCATCCCCCTGATTGCCTCCAGCATAATCAGCAAGAAGCTGGCCACCGGCGCAGAAGCCATCGTTCTTGACGTCAAAGTCGGGAGCGGGGCATTCATGCACGAGCTGGAAAGCGCCCGCGGGCTCGCCCGGGCCATGGTCGACATAGGCCGCATGGCAGGGCGAAGAATGGCGGCCCTGATAACTGATATGAACCAACCCCTGGGGCAGGCAGTAGGCAATTCGCTCGAGGTCATCGAAGCCATTGACACGCTATCAGGCCGCAGTCGCGGTCGCCTTCTCGAGCTCTGCTTCGAATTGGGGGCGCGCATGGTCGTGTTGGGAGGGGCCTGCGATGATGTCGGGGAGGCCCGAGTGCTTCTTCGCAGCCTGGTGGAATCGGGCGCTGCGCTTGCCAAGCTGAAGGAGATGGTAAAGGCTCAGGGCGGCGACGTGTCATATATAGATGATCCCGGCCGGATCAAGGTTGCGCCGCTATCGACCCTCATCCGAGCACCGAAGGACGGCTATGTGTGCCGGGCAGACGCCCTTACACTGGGCCGCGCCGCGGCGGCCATGGGCGCCGGCAGGCAGAGGAAGACAGACTCGGTCGACCTCGGCTGCGGACTGCGTGTCCTGGTATCCGTGGGCGATGGGGTGGAGGCGGGCCGGCCGGTGGCGGAGCTGTTTGCAAGCTCCCAGTCACGGCTGGATGAAGGAACGACCGAGGCGATATCGGCTTTTGCCTACTCTGATGTCCCGTATCAAGCGCCTACGCTGATCTACGAAGCCATCGAGGCGTAGAGACGAACTCATCCTGTATAACCGGGCATGCCACAGAATAAGCTCTCTTGAAACAAGAGACGAAGGGAGGCATGCCCCTTGTCGTACAAACCTGCTGTGCCGGCTCTGGCCCCTTTGATCTGTGCCCTTCTGGCCTGCGCCGTGCTGAGCTGCTGCTTCTTGCCGGCCCCGACGGCCTTGGCGTCGCCTGCAACGGCTGGTACGCTCGCGGCGGCCCAAGCAGCCGAACTCGCCAAGAAGGTGACCGCGCCGTCGGCTATTCTCATGGAGGCCACAACTGGCCGGGTTCTGTGGGAGAAGAACGCGGATATGTCCCGGCCCATAGCGAGCGTGGTCAAAATCATGACCCTTACGCTCGTAATGGAGGCACTGGAAGCGCATCGCATCACCCTGAGTGACATGGTGATAACGTCGGAACACGTGGCGTCGATGGGCGGTTCTCAGATCTGGCTGGAACCGGGCGAATCGATGGCCGTGTCGGATCTTGTCAAGGCCGTCGCAATTGAGTCGGCCAACGATGCCGCCGTCGCCCTGGCCGAGCACGTGGCTGGAAGCGAAGCGGCCTTTGTGGCCATGATGAACGAGAAGGCCCACGCCCTGGGCTGCGCCAATACTCGCTTTGTCAACGCCACCGGGCTGCCCGAGACGGGGACTAGCGACGACTGCGTATCGTCAGCCCGTGACGTGGCGATCATGTCGAGGGAGCTCCTTCGCTACCCCAAAGTCCATGAATGGCTGACAATCTGGATCGGATACGTGCGGGACGGCAAGAACATGCTGACGAACACCAACCGCCTGATCAGATTCTACCCCGGCGCCGACGGCGTGAAAACGGGCTATACTGACAGGGCCAAGTATTGCCTGTCTGCCACGGCAGTGCGCAATAATGTTCGAGTGATCGGAGTCGTTCTGGGCGTCCCCACTAGCTCAGTGCGGTTTGCGGAGGCGTCCACCTTGCTCGACTACGGCTTCAGGATGTGCGAGGCTCAGACGCTGGGCCGGGCAGGCCAAGAACTTGGGCGTGTGCGAGTGGTGCGGGGCGTCGAGACATCCGTGAGCGTTACCATAGCCCACGACCTGAATGTGGTTACGCTGAAGGGCGAGAGCGGCAAGATCGAAGCCAGGATCGCCCTGCCGCAACAGCTCACTGCCCCCGTGGAGCAGGGCCAGCCAGTGGGCAGGATGGTAGCCCTTCTCGATGGCGTCGAGGTGGCCCAGATTGAGGTGATCGCGGCGCACGCGGTGCCCAGAGCTCCGTGGCTGCGGCAGGTCTCTAGGAACACTCGCGAGTTTGTCAGGGCGCTCTTCCTGTTCACTCCGGATTGATGCACCAAGAAGGATAGCCCCCCGCCAAAGGAGAATCTGTCTCGCGGCGCAATCCATAAGGAGGCGGGGGATTGTCCTTGTTCGACTGGGTGCTCCGCGGACCTGATCTCATCGTTGACCTCCAGGGTGAGCTGGACCTGTCGTGCGCCGAACGTGCGGCGCAGGCTCTCGACTCGCTGACCGACGCCAACCGCGGCGCGCGGCGCGTGATCCTCAGGATGGACAGAGTCACCTTCATCGATAGCTCGGGCATTGGAATGGTGTTCGGAAGGCACAGGCGTCTGGCCTCGCGCGGCGTGACGCTCGCTATTGCCGGTGCAGGCGCGCGCGTGACTCGAACCCTCGATCTCCTCGGCGTATCCCAGCTGATGCCGGTCTATGCATCACTAGAGCGTGCCTTGTCGGCGCAGGAGGGGGTCAGGAAATGGAACCCAAGGTGAACTGGGCGCGTGTGGAGTTCCAGTCATCGGCTCTGAACTTGGGGTTCGCCCGTGTCGCCGCCGCCAGCTGGGCGGCTGGTCTCGGGTTCACGCTGGAAGAGCTCGACGACATAAAGCTTGCCGTATCGGAGGCCGTGTCCAACTGCATAGTACACGCATATCCCCAGTGCCCAGGCCGAGTGCTGATGCTGCTGTCAGCCTCCGATCACGCTCTCACCGTGTCGGTGCAAGACGAAGGCATTGGCATCGAAGATGTCACGGCAGCCCGGCGCCCGGGTGTGAGCGGTTCGTCCCAGCGGATGGGCATGGGTTTCACTCTTATGGAGGCGCTGTCGAAATCGATGGAAGTCACGTCCATGCCGGGGCATGGCACAACGGTAGTAATGTCCTTCACGCCGGGTGAGGGCTGATGCCGTCCGGCGATGGACATGGCGATGCCGATATCCGCAGGCACGCTGGGCTTGCCATGTACATCGCGAAGAGGTTCGCGGGGCGGGCCGAGTTGGCCGATCTGTACCAAGCAGGCTGCGTTGGCCTGGTCCGTGCCATGCGCACCTATGACCCCGCGCGCCAGACGGCTTTCACGACCTACGCGGTTCCCCTCATGATCTCCGAAATCCGGGCATACCTCAGAGGATCTGGTACGCTTCATATTCCGCGGCCCGTGCGCGAACTCGGCCAGAGGTGCCGGGAAGCGCATAACGCGCTGGCTGCACAGCTCGGCTCTGATCCTGACGTCTCGCAGATAGCTGCGAGGCTTGGCATTTCACCAGCTGATGTCGCCTTCGCCATGGACTCCGATGCGCCCGTCCGCTCCCTCGATGAACCCGCGCACTCCTCGCCTGATAGCATGTCGCTCCTCGATGCAATACCGGGCGAGCCGATGCCTGAAGAATCCGTCTGCGATTCGCTCGTGCTGCGAAACGCGCTCGGCCGTCTGAGCCCTGACGCCCGGGCCGTCATTGTCATGCGCTTCTTCGAGGAGCGCACACAGGCCCAGGTGGCCACGGCACTCGGGATCTCGCAGCCACAGGCTCACCGTATTGAGAAGGCTGCCCTGCGCGAGCTCAGGCAGAGCATGGCTGGTGAATGAAAGCTCCCGGCGCGTCGCATACTAGCTGACGCAGGGGGTGACTTCAGCTTTGGCAGAACCTGGCGCTAAGCGACACAAGTCGGACGATAGAGCCAAGTATCAGAAACTGGCATCATCCATAGTGCCACGGCCGCCGCTGGCGCGGAACCTCGCGGTTGCGTTCGTTGTAGGCGGCCTCATATGCACCGTGGGGCAGGCGGTCATGAACGCGTTCATCGCGTCCGGTATGACGGGCGACGAGGCGGTCGGGCCCACGCTTGCCACGATGATCCTGGCTGGCGTAGTTCTCACGGGGTTGTCCATATACCATCATGTTGGCGAGTTCGCCGGGGCCGGCGCTGCCGTTCCCATCACCGGTTTCGCCAATACCATAGCTGCCGCAGCCATGGACTTCAAGCGCGAAGGCTATATTCTGGGCATGGGTGCGAAGATGTTCGTAATCGCCGGGCCCGTGCTGGTGTACGGAATACTCTCGGGCGTGACCGTCGCGCTCATCAAGTGGCTTTCGCGGGGGTGAGCCATGGCGACTAGAAGGATCGGCAAGAGCACGGTGCGGTTTGCAACTCCTCCAGTGATTGTGTCCGCCGGAACGGTTGCCGGGCCCATGGAGAGCCGGGGGCCTATGGCCCGGTGGTTCGATGAAGTGGTCCCGGACGATATGTTCGGCGAACGCACTGCGGAGAAGGCCGAGAGGCGGTTCATGGGCGACGCCGTCAAGATAGCGCTCCGACAGGCCGCTATCCAGCCTGAACAGGTGGATTACTTCATAGCCGGCGATTTGCTCAACCAGATAGTCACAGCCAGTTTCGTTGCAGAGGACTTGGGAGCGCCCTTCATCGGCGTGTACGGCGCCTGCTCCACGTCGGTCCAGAGTCTGACCTTGGCGTCCTCCCTAGTTGATGCGGGATTCGCTGATTTGGCGCTGGCCGCAACCAGCAGCCATTACCAAACAGCTGAGCGACAGTTCAGATACCCTATAGAGCTGAACATCCAACGCAAATCCACCTCGCAGTATACTGCCACCGGAGCCGGGGCTGTGCTGGTGGGGAAGTCGGGAGGCAAGGTCCGGATCACCGAGGCCACCCCGGGGCGTGTCATCGACATGGGTGTCAAGGATCCCAATCAGATGGGCCCGGCCATGGCGCCCGCCGCAGCCGATACCATCTTCAACCACCTCGCCGATACTGGGCGCGATCCAGCATTCTACGATGTCATCATCACCGGCGACCTAGGCAGTGTAGGATCGGAAATCCTGCTCGAACTGATGCAACGCCGAGGGGTGCCTCTTGGCAGCAACTACGCTGACGGCGGCGTCATGATGTTTAAGGGTGTTCGCGGAACAGGCGTCGGGGGCAGTGGTTGCGCATGCTCGGCGCTGATAATGGAAGGTTTCGTGTGGAAGAAGATGTGTAATAGCGAGATCAAGAGTGCCCTAATCGTGGCAACGGGCGCTCTGCTGTCTTCGCTGACCTGGCAGCAAGGCGAGTCTGTACCATGCATCGCCAATGCAATCGCGCTTCAGCTCTGAGTGGCATGAACAGGAGGGAAGATGCCTGGATTACGTAATCGCGTTTCTGGTGGGAGGCGCCATTTGTGCCATTGGCCAGGCCCTGCTGGACCTCGCCAAGATGCCTCCAGCTCACATGTTAGTGCTGTTCGTGGTGATCGGAGCTATTTTATCGGGGTTCGGGGTGTATGACCGGCTAGTCGAGTTCGCAGGCGCTGGGGCGCTGGTGCCTGTGTCCGGTTTCGGGCACTCGATCAGTCGCGGATCCCTGCTCGAAGCACGGAGGTTGGGAGTGATAGGGCTGTTCACCGGGGCATTTGAATTCACTGGGCTGGGAGTGGCCATCGCGGTGTTCTTCTCGGCCCTGATCGCCCTGGTCGCCAACCCTAGAACATGAGCCTGACCGTGGGGGTCCCGCGTGCCCTTCTGTTCCACGAGTATGGCCCCCTTATGCTGGAATTGCTGCGCCAGTGCGGCGCGCGGGCCGTGCTTTCTCCACTGACCAATAAGCAGATCCTCCAGGCGGGGTTGGATCTATGCGTTGACGAGGCCTGCCTGCCTGTGAAAGCGTTTTTCGGGCATGTTGCCTATCTGGCAGAACAGGTAGACGCCCTGTTCATACCGAGATTTGTCAGCATCGAGCGCGGAGCGTACATCTGCCCCAAGCTGATGGGGTTGCCCGACATGGTACGTGCCAGGGCTCCAAGCGCGCCTAGGATAGTGGATCCGTGCATCGATATGTCGAGAGGGCTCGGAAAGACTATGAGATCCATCGGCGAACTCGGGCCGGCTCTCGGCGTGAGCAGCAGTCGCGTGGCGGTTGCATTGACCAGATCCCGAAAGGTGGCATCCGCTAGTACCCGCGGGCGTTTAGGCGATGGGGAACCGATCGCAAACGGCAACGGGATACGCATAGGGGTTTTGGGGCACGACTACAACCTCAACGATGCGTACATTAGCCTCGACCTGATAAGCAAGATCCGACGGCTCGGGGCCGCGCCGGTGACGGCCGGCGCATACTCGCGCCAAGAAACGGCCAGATGGGAGCGGCAGCTGGCCGAGCGTGGGGCCAAGCGTCTCTTTTGGACGTACGGTCGCCGCCTTCTGGCGGCGGCGTCTCGGTGGCTCGATACCGGCGAGGTGGATGGGATTGTGCACTTGATGAGTTTCGGCTGCGGGCCGGAATCATTCATCGCTGAGGTCATCCAACATGAGGCCAGTGAGCGCAGCTCCCTGCCCCTGCTGTGCGTCAACATCGATGAGCACTCGGCGGAGGCCGGGCTATCTACGCGTCTGGAGGCGTTCATCGATACGGTAGCTATGAGGAAGTGCGAGCATGCAAGTGACCTTCCCGCACCTGGGCAACCTGTGGATACCCGTTAAGGCGTTTCTGTCTTCATTGGGCCATGATGTGATCACTCCTCCTCCCACAACCAAAAGGACACTGTCCATAGGGGCGATGCACACCCCTGACGGCGCGTGCCTTCCTCTGAAGGTGACCATGGGCAATTTCATCGAGGCGGCTGAGCTAGGCGCCGATGCTATCCTCATGGTGGGGGGAATAGGCCCCTGCAGGCTGGGGTATTACTGTGAACTTCAGCGACGCGCACTTGCACGAGCCGGCTACAGCGCCCAGCTGATCGTCGTGGAACCGCCACGGTCCGGTCTTGTCCAATTTGCGGGCGTGGTCAGAACAATCAGACGTGGTGCCCCGTTCAGGCAGATACTGCAGGCAAGCCGTCTTGCGTGGGCCAAGTTTCAGGCGGTGGACGCTCTGGACCAGGCGGCCAACACTGTGCGATGGCGCGAAGTCAGCCCCGGCAGGTTGGATGCGTGCATAAGGCGCGGGTTGGCGCTGCTCGATGCGGCCCAAACGTGCGATGATGTTAAGGATGTGACTCGGCAGACACTTCACGATGTGGAAGGCTGCATCGACGACAGTCCGCACCCGGCAGTACGCGTAGGAGTCGTGGGCGAGATCTACGTTGTGATGGAACCTGCGGTGAACATGGATGTCTGCAGAAAGCTGGGCCGACTGGGCGCACAGGTGGTGCAGCCGCTCATGTTCTCCAGCTGGATCGAATCGCATGTCGTGTGCGACATAGCTCGCTGGATACCAAGGCCCGACGTCATGTCGTGGTCCCGCCCATACCTGAGGCATTTTGTGGGAGGGCATGGGGTTGAGAGTGTGGGGCACTCAGTTGAAATGGCACGATCTGGCCTCGACGGCGTAGTGCACATCGCGCCCATGACATGTATGCCCGAGATCGTAGCAGGCAGCATCCTTCCGTCTGTGGGAATGGCTGAACACATCCCGGTGATATCGCTCACTGTAGACGAGCACACAGCCGATGTTGGCTTCGATACAAGGCTCGAGGCCTTCGTTGACCTGCTGTCGGCCAGAGCTTCCGAGGAGGGCCGATTTCCACGTGACGATGGTCTATGCTATAATCGAGCGCAGGGGAGGTGGCGCCATTGAGTGGCAATGATCTTCTATATTTCCTGATGACCCTGCCTATCCTCCTGCTCGCGCTGTCAGTGCATGAGTACGCGCATGCCTGGGCCGCGGTGAAACTGGGAGACCGCACCCCGAAGTGGGAAGGACGCCTCACGCTCAACCCATTGGCCCATCTCGACCCCGTAGGCCTTCTGGCCCTGGTGCTTACCAGGCGGTTTGGCTGGGCGAAACCTGTGAGGGTCAACCCGATGAACCTCGCCAACCGGGAAGCGGGGATGGTCATGGTCAGCCTCGCCGGCCCAGGGGCCAACGTGGTCCTGGCCATACTCTTGTCGGCCATAATCAAGCTCATATATGGCGCATATGGGTTTCGGCAGGAGGCAATCGCCTTTCTCGTCATGGCCCTCGACCAAGGGGTATGGATCAATCTCGGGTTGGCTGTGTTCAACCTGATTCCCATTCCGCCGCTAGATGGCTCGAAGATACTGGCGGCCGTGCTTTCAGGCGACGCGGCTAGGATTTACTATCGGCTGGAGCAGTACTCGTACATCATTCTTTTGGTCTTCATTATGACCCCACTATCGAGATGGGTGCTCGTCCCGATCGTCGGGGCGCTGTATCGAGCGATTATGTAGAGGGTGATTTGGTTGAAAAAGGGCCGGATATTCAGCGGGATGAGGCCGACAGGAATGCTTCATCTGGGCAACTTAGCCGGAGCGCTCGCCAACTGGGTTCGCCTGCAGGATGATTATGAATGTTTGTTCGCTGCAGTTGATTGGCATGCTCTCACCACAGGATATCAGGATACGTCGATGATTCGCGAGTATACCCGGCAAGTGCTCATCGACTTCATCTCAGCGGGCATCGACCCTGCTCGCTCCATCGTATTCCGTCAGTCGGACGTGAAGGAACATGCGGAGCTTCACTTATTGCTTTCGATGATCACGCCCCTCGGCTGGCTCGAAAGGTGCCCAACCTACAAGGATCAACTGCAGCAGCTTGCCGGGAGAGACATAACCACATACGGATTCTTGGGCTACCCTGTGTTGATGGCCAGCGACATACTGGTCTACAAGGCCGACACGGTGCCTGTGGGCGAAGACCAATTGCCGCACTTGGAGTTGGCCCGCGAGATCGCCCGCAGGTTCAACTACATGTATTCGCCGGTCTTTCCTGAACCTTCTGCCAAGCTCAGCAAAATCGCCGTGCTGCCTGGCACGGATGGTCGCAAGATGAGCAAGAGCTATGGAAACACGATCCAGATTGCCGACCCTCCGGATAGAATACGCGAGGCTGTGCGCTCCATGGTGACTGACCCCGCCAGGATACACAAGAGCGACCCAGGGCACCCAGATGTGTGTACGGTGTTTGCGTACCAGTCGGCGTTTGCGCCCGAGGCGGCCGAACATCGCAGGGGCGAATGCGAGGGCGCGCAGATTGGCTGCGTGGCGTGTAAGCGGCAGCTCGCTGATACGCTCATATCAGTGCTTACCCCCATCCACGAGCGGAGGCGGCAGCTTGAGTCCACCCCCGGCGAGATAGAGTCGATCCTTGCCGACGGCGCAATGCGCGCCAGGCCCATAGCAGCCGGCACATTGGAGGAAGTCCGGTCGGCCATGAAGATATGAAGGTAGATACCGAAAGCTTCTCCGGGCCGCTCGATCTGCTGCTCTCGCTGATAGAGAAGAAGCAGATCGACATATGCGAAGTGTCGATAAGCGACATCGCCGACGACTACCTTGAACAGGTGTCTGCCATGGAATGGCTCGACATCGATCAGGCGGCCGAGTTTCTGATTCTGGCGGCAACTCTGCTGTACATCAAGGTGCGGGCGCTGCTTCCGCCGGAGGAAGTCCCTGACGAGCTTGCCGCCGCGGAAGAAGAAGCGGTTGATCCACGCGCTGAGCTTGTGGCACGCCTTGTGGAGTACCGCAGGTATCGCGACGCGGCGCGCGTTCTGAGGAGCCTTGAAGCTGTGGGATCCCGAATGTACACACGCCCTCCGCGTCCCCTGCCGACACCCACCGTCAGGGCCAATCCCGTGGAGGGGATGACTGTGCATGACCTTCTCCGGGCGTATCTAGATGCATCGTCAAGCATTCCGGAGGAGTTCCCATACCTGCCGGCCGACGAGATACCCATCGCCACCCAGATGGTTGCCGTGCTTGTGCGCCTCGCGCGGCGGGGAAGGTCGGGGCTGTTCGAGTTCCTGGGCGGCGCGAAATCCCGCCATCTGCTCATCTCCACCGTCCTAGCTGTCCTGGAGTTGGTACGGCGCGGCCGTATTTCGGCATCACAACCTGCACCGTTTGGAGAGATCTGGCTGTTCCCGACATCACAGGCGATGGGGGGTGCGCCCAACGAACCTGCATGAAGCGCAGGCGGCAATTGAAGCCATCCTATTTGCTGCATCCTTCCCTCTATCGGTGAAGGAATTGGCGGCAGCCATTCAGATCGATGAGGATACGACGGCCAAGCTCCTCCGCGAGCTACAGGACAGGCACTCGTGCAAGGAGTCGGGCATCGTCGTTTCGAAGGTAGACGGTTCATTCATCTTGATGAGCCGGCCGGAGTACGCTCACTTTGTGGAAAACCTATCGGCCCGGCAACGTCCCGCGCCATTGTCGCCGGCCTCTATTGAGACTCTGTCTATCATAGCCTACCGCCAACCTGTGACCAGAGGCGAAATCGACCGAATCCGCGGCGTCTCGTCTGACTCGAGCATCGCCACTCTCTCGGAGCGCGGGCTCATCGCCGAGGTGGGCAGGCGAAACAGCGTGGGCAGGCCGGTTCTGTACGGAACTACCCCAGAGTTCCTCATGTACCTCGGGCTCGCCTCGCTTTCAGACCTGCCGCCGCTGCCCGAATCAGAAGACCAATGAATACCGAACGCGCAGCGCAGCACAATACAGGCAGGAGTGGTCGAAATGCGCTGGGCTGCAACAATGGCGCTGGCGGCACTTGGGGCGTTCGGGCTCGTCGTTGCCATGGTTCTGTATTGGCCTTTCAGATTGGATCTCGCCATTACACGCGACTCAGGGCGTACTCGGGCAACCGTCCGCGTGTCGCCGTGGCCCTTCTTCGCCTCAACACCCGTGTATCGTAGGGACGTACCGCCTCCCACCGTCCCAGCCGCCAGATGGACGCTCTCGGATCTCCCGGAGACCTTCGAACGGCTGAACCGGATGGCCAGGGTGGTCGCGTCCGCCGCCTCGCTGGGGTATAGGCTGATAGAACTGACTTGGCATTCCTCCGTCGGCACAGGCGATGCGGCTTCCACCGCAATCGCCTGCGGTGAGTTGTGGGCGATCAAGTCGGTCGTCGCGGCGTGGGCGCACTCTAGGTGGCGGCCGGCTCGCAAGATCCCCACGTTCTCTGTTTCGCCTGTGTTCGGCGACGCGCAGTTTGCCACCTCATTCCACCTGGTCGTGGAGACCGCCCTCGCTACCCTCCTTCGGAGCGCCCGGCTGCGTGCGGCCCTGGCGTCGCTTGCGGCGACGCTCAGGAAGCGTCGAGCGCATGAACTGTCCGCGGGTCTAGAATACTAGTGTAGATGATCAGCGCCTGCACGACACGTGCATGCTGGGGAGGAGAGAGAGCTTGCCCGACCATCCCATAGATGGATTGATGAAGACTACCCTCGACAGCATCGGCCAGATGATCGATGTCAATACGATTCTCGGAGACCCTGTCGAGACTCCGGACGGGAATGTGATCATGCCCGTGTCACGCGTTACCTTCGGGTTCGCGGCCGGCGGATCCGACTGGGCGGCAGAATCGGCGCCCGCCTCGAACTCTTCGCCGTTCGGAGGAGGAGGCGGCGCCGGGATTTCACTGAATCCAGTGGGCTTCCTGGTAGTCGGCAACAAGCAGATCAGATTCCTGCCGGTCACGTCGGATGCCGTGTTCGATCGCCTGCTGGACGTAGTACCGGACGTGCTCACTCGGATGGGAGCGATTCGGCCACATCCTGACACGATCAAGCCTACGCTGCTCTAGAGGTCGCGACGAGCCCGGTACTGGAAGAGCGCCTGGGCCTGTGGTATAATCCGGTAGGGCGCGAGCCCCAAACGGCGGCCTCGCCATACACTAGGGCAACAAAGGATGAACGCACATGGCACAGGAGTTTGCAGTAATCGGGCTGGGAAGGTTCGGCATGAGTGTGGCGCGCACCCTGTCCGAGCTCGGCCAGGAGGTCTTCGCCATTGATGTTGACGAAGACAAGGTACAGCGAATAGCGCCGGTCGTAACCCACGCAGTGGTGGCCGATGTCACCGACATCGAGGCCATGAGATCCATAGGAATTCGCAACGTGGACGTAGCAGTGATCACCGTAGGGAGCGAAGTCAAGGCCAGCATGGTGGGGACCATGGTCCTCAGGGAACTGGGCATTCGGACGGTAGTGGCCAAGGCCAACGATGACCTGCACGGCAAGGTTCTAGAGAAGCTGGGCGCCGACAGAGTCGTCTACCCCGAGCGTGATGGGGGATCGCGGTTGGCCCGCGTGCTCACGTCCACCAACCTCATCGAGCAGATCGACCTGGACCCCGACTACAGCATCGTGGAGGTAACCGCTCCATCGAGCCTTGCCGGGAAGTCTCTGGCGGAGCTCGCCGTGCGGGCTCGCTTCGGTGTGTACGTGATGGCCATCAGATCCGGCGATCTGATGACAGTTGCTCCCGGCGCCGATGACGTCATTCACGAAGATGATGTGCTGGTGGTAATAGGGCGCAACGACCGGCTCCAGCGCTTCCGAAAGGCATGACGGCTGAGAGAATCGCGAAGTTCCTGGCTCGCTCAGGCGTGGCGTCGCGGCGCGCGTGCGAACAGCTCATAGCATCCGGGCGGGTGGCGATGAACGGCGTGCAGGTCACGACGCCTGCCGTCCTGATTGACCCAGAGCGCGATGTCGTGGCCGTCGACGGCAGAGCGGTTCATCCTCCGACAGATCACATCTACCTTGCTCTCAACAAGCCGAGAGGCTTTGTCACGTCGGTGCGCGATAATCATCATCGCCCTACTGTGCTCGATCTCATCCCCGACATCGGCCGCAGGGTTTATCCCGTGGGCAGGTTGGACATGGACTCCGAGGGCCTCCTGATCCTGACTGACGACGGCGAGCTGGCCTTTGGGCTGACCCACCCGAGCCGCCAGGCGCCAAAGACGTATCTGGTCAGGCTCAAGAGGCGTGCTACGTCAGATGACCTAGACCGCCTCGCCCACGGCATCCGGCTGGACGATGGCCCAACGCTCCCTGCCAAGGCGCGGTTTGCTGACGAAACCGGCAAGCTCGTCGAGATAGAGATGCGCGAGGGCAGGAAACGTCAGGTCCGGCGGATGTTCGCATTCTTGGGCAATCAGGTAGTCCGCCTGACGCGCATTGCGCTCGGATGTGTGGAGTTGGGGCGTCTCCCGGAGGGCACGTGCCGCGAGCTCACTCGCGAGGAGATAGAAGGGCTCAAACGACTGTTGCAGCAGAGCGATGCGGAAAGGCGCTGATATCTTGGCGACGTCGAATGTTGTGGCAGTGATCGGAGCGGGCGCCGCCGGCATGATGGCCGCGGCCGCAGCAGCCGGCGCCGGAGCTAGCGTCACGGTGTTCGAGCGGAACAGGATGGCCGGCAAGAAGATACTCGTATCAGGCAAGGGCAGATGCAACTTCACCCGCGACTGCTCCGCAGACGAACTGGTAGAGGGTTTCGGCCCTCGCGGCAAGTTCCTGTACTCGGCCTTGTCATCTTTCGGGCCGGCTCAGATGTGCGCTCTCATGGAAGACCTGGGCGTGCCCCATAAGGTCGAACGTGGGAGAAGGGTATTCCCTGCAAGCGACAGGGCGTCAGACGTGCGTGATGCTCTCTACAGCCGCGCCGAGCGAAGCGGCGCGCACTTCGTGTTCGACCGGCGTATTGCCCGCATTGCAGTCGAAAGCGGGGCAGTTGCTGGAGTGATCGACACCCGGGGCGCTCTATTTCGCGCAGACGCTGTGATTCTCGCCACCGGCGGCGCGTCCTACCCTGCGACCGGAAGCACGGGCGATGGGTATGTACTCGCCCGGCAAGCGGGGCATTCGGTGACGGAACCTATGCCTGCCCTGGTGCCCATGGAGACCGTCGAGGAGTGGCCGCGGTCTCTTGCGGGGCTGGCGCTTCGTAACGTAGAGGTCACATTGCTTGACGGGGGTCGCACTTGTGGTAGCGAATTCGGGGAGATGCTGTTCACGCATTACGGCGTGGGAGGACCGATCATCCTCACATTGAGCCGAGTGGTCTGCCGGGCGCAGAGGTCGCGTCGCGGAGCCAAGCCCGGCCGATTCGCTCTCAGTATCGATCTCAAGCCGGCGCTTGACGAGGCGACTCTGGATAGGCGAATCCAGCGCGACCTGGCTGCTATGTCGCGAAAGCAGTTGCGAAACTCCCTTGACATGCTGTTGCCGAAGGCCCTCGTCCCGGTGATCATAGAGCTTGCTCAAGTGGAGGAGACAACGCCTGCTAACCAGGTCACGGCGGCACAGCGGGCGGCTCTGGTCGGCGTGCTCAGGCACCTTTGCCTCACGGTGCAGAGGCCGCGCCCGTTGGAGGAGGCCATCGTGACATCGGGCGGGGTGGAACTGGGTGAGGTCGATCCGCGCACCATGCAATCAAGACTGACGCGGGGACTATTCTTTGCCGGGGAGGTGCTCGATGTAGACGGTCCTACTGGAGGCTATAACCTGCAGGCTGCCTTCTCCACGGGCCATCTGGCCGGGGTCTTTGCGGCTGGGCAGAGGAGAGGTTGACTTGTCGCACCGTGGCGATATCGCGACTACCGCGCTCACATCTGCAGCGCTGACTCTCATCGCGTTGTGCATAGCCGCGCAGTGGATGATAGCGTCCGGCGGCATCCCGCGCGAGAACCTTCTCCTTGAGAAAAGCGAAGGTCAGATTGTATGGACATGGGGTCCCATCGGGGGCGACCGAAGTATCCCCGTGGGGCCAACGACCGAATCAGGTGGTATTCTGCTGGTTCTGCCTGAAGCGTCGAGCAGCATCGTCGTGTTGCTGAACGGCGAGGCAGTTGCGGACTTCGGGTACAAGAGCGCCGCTGTGGTTGTTCACAGGGGCGACTTAGTTGAAATCGATACCGGCCAAGGCCCGTGGGGCGACGGGCAGGATACTACCCGGCTCGAGGTGGAGATCGCGGACACGACTCCCAACATTCGGGCGCCGCGGCGAGGCGCCCGCATACGGTTGTCCCCTGGTAGAACAGCTGTAGCGAATATTGTTTTATAGATTCGGATCATATTTCGGGCCGCGGGCGAAGGAATAGCGGTTCGGATGTAGAATAACAGTGAATTGTGCACCGATAGGAGAGTCCGACGGCATGTCGCTTGAACGTTCGATCGCAATAGATGGGCCTGCAGGCTCCGGCAAGAGCACAGTCGCCCGCATGCTGGCCCGGGCCCTGGGGTATAGATATGTGAGCACTGGCGACCTATATCGCGCGCTCGCCCTGGAAGTGGCCCGACAAGGCATTGATCCATACGATGAGGAGTCGGTGGTAGGGCTCGCGCAATCAGTGTCGGTAAGCGTCGAACCTGCGCCGGGCGGCGCTCAGCGCACCATAGTCGGATGCGAAGACGTAACCGCCTTGATACGCAGCGCGCAGGTGGATTCCATCGTCTCCCCGGTATCGGTATATCCGGCGGTTCGCGAGCACATGGTGAAGCTTCAGCGCGCGATAGCCCAAGATGTGGATGTAGTCATGGACGGGCGCGACATCGGCACTGTAGTGCTAGCCGAGTCGCGCTGCAAGTTCTATCTCACGGCATCGCCCGAGGAACGCGCCGCACGGCGCCAACGAGATTACGCGGCGCAGGGCAGGCATGTGGGGCTGGACAAGGTCTGTGAGGAAATCGCCCAGCGCGACATGATCGACAGCACTCGCCGGGTATCCCCGCTCGCCGTGGCGCCCGGCGCAATCGTAATAGACTGCACTGCGATGACCCCCGCGGAAGTGGTGACGGCGATGATGCAGGTGGTCGGGAGGGCCGACGCTTGTTCTACGCAATTGTTAGAGGGCTCTTGAGAGTCTACTTTCGCTTATTCTATGGTTTCAGAGTCACCGGCCTTGAGAACGTGCCGACGGCCGGTGCTATCATAGTAGTTGCCAATCATGCCAGCGCCCTCGACCCTCTTGCTCTCGGCGCGGCATGCCCGAGGCCGCTGCGGTTTATGGCCAAAGCAGAGCTATTTGATAACCCGGTCCTGGCGATGGTTCTCCGCGGCCTTCGCGCCTTTCCGGTCAAGCGGGGGCAGGTAGACCGCGAAGCTTATCGTACCTCCATTGAGGCTCTTAGGGTTGGCGACGCCCTGGGCATATTCCCAGAAGGCACGCGCAGCAAGACCGGCGAGCTTCAGGCTGCGCACCCGGGAGCGGCCAGGTTTTCGATGCAAACCGGGGCTCCGATAGTGCCGGCGGCGGTAGTCGGCACGTTCGCCGGGCACCGCAAAGGCATGAATAGGTTTCGCGAGGCCAAGGTGAGGGTGGTGTTCGGCGCCCCCATTCAGGTTCCGGCCAAAGGGAGCGCCACGAGAGAAGACTCTGACCGCCTCGCGCATCAGATAATGGAGCGGATCCAGGATCTGATCGACGCAGCATGAAATTGCAGGGAGTGTACTGATTTGAAGATCTTCATCGATAGCGCCAATATCGAAGAAGTACGCCAGGCAGCCGAGATGGGAATCATAAGTGGAGTAACGACTAACCCGTCTCTTGTGGCTCGTGAGGGCCGAGATTTCCGCCAAGTCGTGATGGAGATCTGCGGGTTGGTCGATGGGCCCGTCAGCGCCGAGGTAATCAGCCTTGACGCCGCTGGGATGGTGCAGGAGGCCATTGACATCGCAACCTGGTCTCCGAATGTGGTCATCAAGGTTCCGATGACCGCAGAAGGACTAAAGGCCGTGCATCAGCTCACCGACAAAGGCATCAAGACCAATGTCACGCTGGTGTTCTCATCGAACCAAGCTCTCGCCGCCGCAAGAGCGGGTGCGACTTATGTCAGCCCATTCGTGGGCAGGCTAGACGATATCAGCTCCGATGGTTGCGACGTGGTCGCTGAAACCGCGGCCATTTTCGACATGCATGACATTGATACGCAGATCATTGCTGCAAGTATTCGCCACCCGCTCCACGTCACCAGGGCCGCACTAGCCGGAGCCGACATAGCGACCGTGCCCTATGCGGTTTTGATGCAGATGATCAAACACCCTCTGACTGACGCAGGAGTGGCGAGGTTCATCGCAGATTGGGAGAAGGCACGCAAGAAGTGAGCGTTCGTACTCCCCGGATCAGGCTGGCAGAGCATGCAGGCTTCTGTGCAGGCGTGGAGCGTGCAGTTCGCATCGCACGCGAAACCGGAAGAAGTGCGATGCGCGCAGGGTCTCCCGGCGTGGTTACTCTGGGACCACTAGTGCACAACCCCGCTGTAGTTGCAGACCTCGCGCACTGCGGTGTGCAGCAAGTCAATTCGGTCGACGAAGCCTCGGGGCACGTCGCCGTGATTCCGTCGCATGGCCTTTCGCCCGCCATCGTGCAAGATGCGCGAGAGAAAGGATTGTCACTGGTAGATGCCACCTGTCCGCACGTTACGCGAGTGCAGAGGGAGGTGGCGAATGCGCACAGGGGCGGCCATTTCGTAGTGCTCGTGGGCGATCAGCTCCATCCCGAGGTGCGTGCGGTTATCCCATTTGCAGTCGGGGGAATAGCCGTAGTCTCGGGGGCCTGTGAAGCAACGGCCATCGAGCTTCCACAGGCACCGATCACCGTAGTTGCGCAGACGACTCAGACGGCATCGACCGTGGAGGCCGTGGTCGATGCTCTCGCCGCCCGGGGCAAGCAGGTCAGGCTGGTCAACACGATCTGCCCGGCGACGTCTCTGAGGCAGGAGGCTGCCAGAGTGCTTGCACGCGAGGTCGATCTCATGGTCGTCATCGGAGGTCGGACCAGTGCCAATACCATGCGGCTAGCGGAAGTATGCAGTGACACCGGCGTCAGGGTGCTCAAGATCGAGAAGGCCGACGAACTCGACATAGAGGCTGTGCGAGCTTCAGGCACAATCGGCGTCACGGCAGGAGCATCCACGCCCAGTTGGGTAATCGAGGAGGTCATGGACGCTATGAACGAGATTATCGAAGGGAACCCGGACGAGATTCGCCGGTCGGAGCAGGAAACCGAACAGGCCGAACCGGTGGACCAGATCGAGCAGGCAGAACAGGCCGACACTCAGGCAGAGGCTGAGCCTGCGGCTCCGATTGCGGCGCCAAGCGAGCCCAAGGAGGATCCGAAACCTGCCGCACCCACACGTGTGGGGCCGGCCGAGCCCGAAGTGCTCAAAGCCCGTGTTGAGGAGATCTACGACGACCGTGTCATCGTTCAGATCGAAACGGGCGAGATGGCTACCATTGTCACCAAGAGCCTCACCGCCGACGCGATCGCCAACCCCTCTGAAGTGGTCGCTTTGGGCGAGGAGATATACGTAGTCTTGGAGAAGCACAGCCGGGGTTCAGATACTCTGTTCGCCTCGAAGAGGCAAGCGGACCGCCTCCTTCTGTGGAAACGACTGGAGCAGGCCAAAGAGACTGGAGAGACCGTTTTGGGCAAGGTCACCGAGGCCGTCAAAGGCGGGCTTGTGGTGGACATAGGCGTGCGTGGATTCGTCCCGGCATCGCAAGTAGGGCGGAGATTCGTTGAGGATCTCAGCACCTATGTAGGTGAGGAGCTTAAACTGAAGGTCCGCGAAGTCGAGCGGCTCCGCTCCAACGTGGTGCTATCGCAGCGCGACTTCCTTGAGGAACAGGAGAAGCTTGCCCGGGAGCACATGTTTGAGACCCTCGAGCGCGGTCAGGTGATCCTCGGCACTGTGACTCGGCTTGCGGTGTTCGGCGCGTTTGTCGACATCGGCGACGGAGTCGAAGGCTTGCTTCACATCTCCGACATCTCCTGGTCGAGGATAAAGCATCCGGGTGAGGTGCTGGCGGAGAATCAGCAGGTAGAGGTCATAATACTCAACGTCGACCGTGAGCGACAGAGGATTTCCCTTGGCTACAAGCAACTCCAGCCCGACCCGTGGGAGAACGTATCAAAGACGTTCCCGGTAGGTTCTGTCGTGAGCGGGACTGTAACCAAGCTAGTGGAATTCGGGGCATTTGTGAGCCTCGCTGAAGGCATAGAAGGGTTGGTTCACATCTCGCAGCTCGCCGACAGGCGCGTCGCGAGGCCCGACGAGGTTGTTTCGGTGGGCGACACAGTCACAGTCAAGGTAATAGGCCTGAGAGAGCAGGAACACCGGATTAGCCTCTCCATCCGGCAGGCGCTGGAGGAAGGGGAGCGGAACGAGTACCGCAAGTACATGAAAGACAACCGGGCCGACGACGGCGTTACCATCGGCGACCGAATAGCCTATGACCCCAGCAAGTTCAAGGGCGGTGCCGAGGAACACGACGAGTAGTCCCTCATAAAGGCTTCTAGATGGTGTTTCGTTGACACTCATATTACCATGTGCTAGACTAGCTCTGGCCGTCTGCCCCCGGAACTTGCCGAGGGCAGGCGTCGTTAAGTCTAGGTAAGGTGCCATTCGGGACGGAGTTGCAAAGGGGGATGCCAAAGCATGTCTAGGCGCAAAAACGAACTCATTCCAGTCATCGCAGTGGTGGCAGCTCTGGCTGTTATCGCAATAGTGTGGGTTGTCGTCACTAATGCGACGGCTGTTGCCATCGTCAATGGCAAGAGAATCACCCGCCGCGAATTCGTCAGCAGGCTTGAGCAGGTAACAGGCGAACAGGTTCTGTCGGATCTCATCAACGAACAGCTGATAGGGCAAGCGGCGAAGAAGGCCAAGGTGTCTGTTACTGCCGCTGAAGTCGACGAGGAAGTGGAGAAGCTACGCGAGCAGATAGGGCCCAGTTTCGATTCAGTGTTGGCCCAGTATGGGATGACCATTGAAGACCTCCGAAAGAACATGGAACTTAATCTTCTGGTTTACAAAGTATCCACCAAGGACATCAACGTCACCGAGGATGCCCTGAGGGCGCACTTCGAAGAGAACAAGTCCGACTACGACCAGCCTGAGATGGTGAGAGCCAGCCACATACTTGTCGAAACCGAAGCGAAGGCGAAGGAGATCCAGAAGAAGCTGGCCGAAGGGGCTGACTTCGCTGAACTGGCAAGCAGCGAATCCACCGATCCGATGTCGGCGGCCGAAGGCGGCGACCTCGGGTTCTTCTCGCGCGGGCGCATGGTAGCGGAGTTTGAGAAGGCGGCTTTCTCGATGTCGCCCGGCCAGACCAGTGCACCGATCAAGTCCGAGTACGGATACCACATCATTCGCGTCACCGATAGGAAAGAAGCGCATGAGGCCACATTCGAAGAGGTGAAGGACGACATCGAGCGAACGATCAAGGGGAGTCAGGCAAAGAGCGCTCAGACTCTCGCTTCCGAATTGAGGCTTGAGGCCGATGTCACTGTCACTGACTCGAAGTACAAGGATCTTTCCACATCCGGTAACTAGCTGACGAGAGCAGGGAGGGGGGAGCCTGGCTCTCCTCTCCGTTTTCATTTCTCGGGGAGGTTTCGGCGGCACATGTCTGTATATGCTGTGATCGCCCGCGTGGAGCCGGGCAGCCGTGCGGCGCTGGCCGGCATCGCTTCAGGCGATACGCTGGTTTCCATAAACGGGCACCCGGTGCGCGACATCATCGACTATCAATACCTCACCGCCTCTTCCCGTGTTCGTCTCTGCCTTGGCAGGCCAGATGGCTCCAAGTTCCACGTGGTCATAGATAACGACTTCGATACTCGGCTAGGCATTCACTTTGATGAGCTCGCGTTTGACGGCGAGAGGCGCTGCGCCAACAAGTGCGTGTTCTGCTTCATCGACCAGTTGCCTGCGGGAATGCGCAGGAGCCTGTATTTCAAAGACGACGACTACCGGCTCTCGTTTCTGCAGGGTAATTTCGTCACCCTTACCAACCTCGCCGATTCCGACATTGAACGGATTGTCCGCCTCCGCCTGTCGCCTCTGTACGTTTCGGTACACAGCACTCGCGAAGAGACTAGGTGCGCGCTGCTCGGGCGGGCAAACACTGCCACCCGGGCAATCATGCCAACGCTGAAGCGGCTGAGCGAGGGTCGGATCGAGTTCCACGCGCAGGTGGTGCTGGTTCCCGGCCTGAATGACGGAGCGGTGCTCGAGCAGACTATTGACGACCTTGCGAGCCTCTGGCCTTCCTGTGCCTCGCTGGGAATAGTGCCTGTCGGGCTCACCAGGCATCGGGAAGGCCTTCCCGGGCTTAGGGCCGTCGATCCCGAGCTCGGCAGGCAGGTAATACGCATTGTGCATGCTGCCCAGCGCCGCTCGCTTGACGTTTCGGGAGCGCGGTTTGTGTTCGCTGCGGACGAGTTCTACTATCTAGCGGGCCGAAAGATCCCCAGCGGTGATGAGTACGAGGGCTACCCGCAACTGGAAAATGGAATCGGCTTGTCGCGTCTGTTCTCAGATGAATTCGGGGAAGCATTGGGCAGCCTGCCGGAGCGGCGGGTCGCTCCCGCAAACTTCACGGCAGTCACAGGTGTTCTGGGCGCCCGTGCGATAGCACACGCCTGCGCCGCGCTCAGCAGTGTGGCGGGCGTCCGCGTTCATCTGCTTCCGGTGGCCAACAGATTCTTCGGCGAGGGCGTTACCGTGTCCGGCCTAGTGGTGGGAGCAGACATAATAGACGCGCTGAACGAGGCGAAATCGTTGCCAGAGGCGGATGCCGGGTTTCCCGGCGATTTCGTGGCCATTCCAGATGTCATGCTCAGGCGAGGCGGCGATTGCTTCCTTGACGACATGACGCCGGAAGACATTGAACGAGCCACAGGGATGCCTGTGAGAGTCGTAAATGCGTCCGCCCGCGGGCTTCTTGAATGCATCATGTAGCAGGGTGGGCCTGATGGGAGGCGGGTAAGGTGGCGAGACCGCTCGTAGCGATTGTTGGGCGGCCCAACGTGGGCAAGTCAGCCCTCTTCAACAGAATATCCCGGGCCAGGGTGTCCATTGTGGACGACATGCCCGGCATCACGCGGGACCGGGTTTACGCACAGGCTGAATGGTGTGGGCGGACCTTCACGCTAGTCGACACGGGAGGCATAGAAGCGTACCCCGGCGACAGCATTGCAGCTCAAACTCGCAAGCAGGCCCAAATGGCCATTGAGCAGGCTGATGTGGTGCTGTTCGTAATAGATGCGCGCGTGGGCATAACGAGCGAAGATGACGATGTGGCGGATATCCTGCGCAAGTCAGGTAAGCCTGTGATAGTAGTGGCCAGCAAGGTCGACGATCCATCCCACATGGACTACAGCTTGCACTCCTTGGGCCTAGGCGACGTCATCGCCACCTCGGCGGTTCACGGCAGTGGAATCGGTGATCTGCTCGACATGGTGGTGCAGTCGCTACCTGATAGCGAGGATCAGCCCGATCCCGACGATGAGGCGATACGCGTAGCCGTCATAGGCAGGCCTAACGTGGGGAAGTCGTCACTGGTCAACCGCATACTCGGCCAAGAGCGTTCGATCGTAAGTGAAGTGCCCGGAACCACGAGGGACGCAGTGGACGCAGTTCTTGAATTCGAAGGCGATAGATACATAATAGTAGACACAGCCGGCATTCGGCGCAAAGGGCGAATCGACGTAGGCATCGAGAAATACAGCGTCCTCAGGGCACTTGGCGCCATTGAAAGGTGCGATGTGGCAATAACCGTAGTTGACGGAACCGAGCAGCCATCGGCTCAGGATACGAGAATAGCCGGGTACGCCCACGAGGCGGGAAAGGCCGCTGTGATAGCGGTCAACAAATGGGACATTGTCGAACGGGACGACACGACTGCGAGGGAGTTTGAGAGGGCTCTCAGAACTTATCTGGACTTCATGCCCTATGCTCCGGTGGTTTTCGTGTCGGCGCTGACGGGAAGACGGGTTGGCAAGCTGCTCGAGACCGTCAAGTCCAGCGCTGCCCAGCACAGGCGGAGAGTGCAGACCGCCATGGTCAACAGGGTGGTGCAGGATGCAGTGCTGCGCAACCCGCCCCCTCCGGATGGGGCCAAGGAGGTACGGGTGTACTATGCCACACAGGTGTCGACAAAGCCGCCGCGGTTCGGAGTGTGGGTCAGCCGCCCTGAAAGCGTCCACTTTTCGTACAGGCGCTACCTCGAGAACGCATTGCGCGATGCTTTCGATTTCTCGGGCACACCCATTGAAGTCCTGCTGAGGCAGAGGGAATGACATTGGCGGGTGGTGTGAAGATGGCGAATCTCCATCCATTGCTCGTTGTGCTCCTATCCTATATGGCCGGTTCGATTCCGTTCGGGGTGATTCTGGGAAGCCGTCTTGGGGGCCTGGACGTCCGAAAGCACGGGAGCGGCAATATCGGCGCCACCAACGTCCTGAGAACACTGGGCCTCGGATTTGCCGTATGTACTTTCTTGCTCGATACGGCGAAAGGCGCCTTTGCGCTGTGGTTGGCGCGCTCTTCAGGCCTTGGCCCGGCCTGGATCGCTGCGGCCGGGGCCGCTGTAGTGGTCGGGCACAATTGGCCGGTGTGGCTGGCTTTTAGGGGCGGCAAAGGAATCGCCACTACGTTCGGGTTTCTGCTATTCGCCATGCCTTCGGTGGGGATCGTGGTCGCCGTAGTATGGGTCGCTGTCATAGTCGCATTCCGCTACGCCTCGGTAGCCTCAATGGTGGCCATTGCGTCTTCCCCAATCGCGGCATTTCTGGCCGGATACCCTCGTGAATACACATTAGTGTGTCTGCTTTTCGCGTTGAGTGCCGTAATCAGGCACATCTCCAACATCCGGCGTCTGCTGTCAGGCACAGAGAACAAGTTCGTCCTGAAGCTCAGATAGTTGAGAGCAGGAATCATCTGCGCCTCCGTCGAATTACTGTGCAATTTGCCCCGAGTAGTTAGCGTTCCCCGGGGGTGCGTTGGTTGTACTCAACATGCGATGAATGCGGGCGCATTCGCGCTCTCATTGAACAGTTAGGCGCGATTGAGAGCGATCTGGCTCGCGTAGACCCCGAGCACAAGGAGACGGCGATCGAGCAGATGGCCAACCTCAAAGGGCAGCTGCTCGATGTTCTTTGTGACGCCCTGTCAAGCGGTGATGGGCCGATACGGCGCGCTGCTGCATACGGCCTCTCCAAGCTACAGGATGTGCAGGCAGTGCCGCTGCTCGCTCGCGCGCTCAGCGATTCCGACGAGGCCGTGCGGGGATGGGCCGTTGAGGCCCTGGCCAAGTGCAGCAGTTCGCTCGTAGTCGATCCCCTCGTGCGTGCCCTGGGCGATGAAAGCGTATATGTGTATTACAGCGCGTGCAATGCGCTGAGATCAATCCCTGTTGAAGACGTCCGGCCTGCCCTCGAGCGAGAGCTGCTCTCGCCTGAGCCGACGGTGAGGAAACGCGCGGCGAAGCTCCTCGGCGACATGGGCGAGAGTGAGGCGGTGCCTCACCTAGTCAGCCTGACCACGGATGCCGATGCGGGGGTCAGGTACGAAGCAGTGGAGGCACTGAGGAAGATAGGCGACAACAGGGCAGTGGATGCACTGATAGGCTGTCTTGACGATGAGTCGCATGAAGTGCGCCTGGGCGCAGTTCAGGCCCTGCGGTGGGCCGGCGACCGACGTGCAGTGGAACCTCTTGTGGCAGTGTGCTTGGAAAATGAAGAACTTCGCCTGTTGGCAATACAGGCGCTGCGCGAGATCGCAGGGGATGATGCCATCGGGCCGGTAGTCGTCGCCCTTCGGGAATCTCGTGAACTGGTGCGCACCACTGCCGCCAAGATACTCGGCTCGTCACAACGCTCGCACAAGATCGGCGTCAGCTAAACCAAACCACGGAGGGGTAATGAGCGATGGTCTTATTCTTGCGTAATATGGGACTGCTAGTCATCGCCACCTTGCTAGGTGCAGTTATAGGGCTCGAACGTGAAAGGCAGGGCAAGTCGGCCGGGCTGCGTACCCACTCTCTGGTCTGCCTTGGATCCGCGCTGATCACAATGGTTGGAATACACGGGTTTGGGCCCGCCGGCGGCGGGCTCCGCGACCCGGCAAGAGTGGCTGCTCAGATTGTGAGCGGCATCGGCTTCTTGGGCGCCGGAACGATAATGCACGAGGGCCTCACAATCAAGGGGCTTACCACAGCAGCCAGCCTTTGGACTACGGCGGGCATCGGACTCGCTGCAGGCACAGGTCTGGTTTGGCCGGCCATTGGCGCCACTGCTCTGGTCGAATTCGTACTGGTCTTCCTCAACCGGCTGGAGGAGCGGTACTTCCCGCACAAAGATGTCGTGCTGCGGGTCACCGCAATCGATAGGCCTGGCCTGCTCGGCGAAATCGCGACCATCGTCGGCGAGCTGCGCATGAACATCGTCGCTAGCGACATAAACCTGGAACGCGGCGAATCCATGGTCCGGATAGAAATCGTCATGGGGCACAACATGGCCTCCGTCGGAAGTCGCGCAACCCATGCCGACCTTCTGCAAAGGGTTCTGGCTCTGTCGGGTGTTCTTAGGGCTGAAGTCGACAACTGGTGACGCTAAGGGGGTAAGCGTATCATTCGAATCCTGGTCTCCAATGACGACGGCATAGCGGCGCCTGGGCTGGCGGCTCTAGTCGAGTCTGTGTGCGGCATTGCAAGCGAGGTGTGGGTATGCGCGCCGGATCGGGAGCGCAGCGCCATCAGCCACGCGCTGACTATGCGGGCCCCTCTCAGAGTCCGCCGCGCGGAGCCATTCTGGCCGTTGGCGATGGCCTGGGCTGTAGACGGGAGTCCTGCTGACTGCGTCAAGCTTGCCCTGGAAGAGCTCATGCCCGAGCGTCCGCACGTAGTTGTGGCAGGCGTGAACCGCGGGCCCAACCTCGGAACTGATATCCTCTACTCCGGCACGGTGGCCGCCGCCGCCGAAGGGGCGCTGGCCGGGATACCGGCGATTGCGGTATCCACGGCCTCTTGCGACCCATCTGATTACAGGCAGGCATCCGAGGTAGGGGCGGCTTTGGCGCGACTTGTGGCGTCCCGCGGGCTCCCGCCGGGAGTGGTGCTGAACGTCAATGTTCCTGATAACGCAGAATTGGGCAGAATAGTCGTTACCAAGATGGGCATTCAGCGCTACTCCAACATCTTCGAACGTCGCGTCGATCCACGCGGCGAGGTCTACTACTGGATGTGCGGTAACCCCGAAGCGCCGATGCCCGGCGATGATCTCGACACGGACGCGGTGCGATCGGGCGCCATCTCGGTAACGCCCGTGAAGTTCGACATGACCGACCATGCAGCTTACGACATCTTGAGCGGCTGGGACATTCGCATATAGCCCTGCATACGATAGACCGGTGATGCGTTGTGGGGCTCTACTTGGTTGTCTCATCGGCACTGGCAGTGGCGATCATTGCGGCGGTGGTCTGGGCCAAGTCGGCAAGAGCCGACGACCCCGGGTGGCGGCACGCCGCCTTGGCGCGCGGGTTCCTGCTCGTTGCCGGAATGGTCTACGCGCTTCTGGCCTACCGCGCCACGGTCACCGTCTTCAGAGAAGTATTCCGGCAGTGGCCTAGATGATATCGAAGCAAATTCTGGTGGTGAATTCATTGACACATAGGAAAATGAAAGTGGCTCTGCTCATGGGCGGTTCATCGAGTGAACGCGCGATCTCGCTCATGTCGGGGGCACAGGTCGAATCAGCTCTGCGCCGCCTCGGGCACGACGTGATCATCATTGATCCGGCCGCAGACAGTGTAGCAGCGCTCGCCCAGTCCAGGCCGGACGCGGCCTTCATAGCGCTCCATGGGCGGTACGGAGAGGACGGCTGTATTCAGGGGACCCTGGAGATGCTGGGGATTCCGTACACGGGCTCGCGCGTGCTGGCCAGCGCAGTCGCGATGGACAAAATCGTCTCGAAAATACTGTTTGCAGCGGCCAAGATTCCCACTCCGCCCTACGTCACAGTGAACCGCAGCGATGCGTCGGAGCCTGCGCTTGCGCGCGCTCGTAGCCTGGGGTTCCCCTGCGTTGTCAAGCCTTCATCGCAGGGGTCGACGGTCGGCATCACGATAGTGAAGGAGGGCGCAGCTCTCGCCGATGCGCTGGAGCTGGCTTTCAGAAGCGATCCGGATGCACTGATCGAAAAATACGTCGCAGGCACCGAGGTCACAGTGGGAGTCTTGGGCACGCGCACTCCTCTAGCTCTTCCCGCTTTGGAGATCGTTCCGAAAAACGAGTTCTACGATTGGGACTCCAAGTACACGCCCGGCAAGTCGGAGCATGTAGTGCCCGCGAGAATCCCTGAAACCTCCCGTGCAGAATGTGAACGGCTTGCAGTCGAAGCTCATCTCGCTCTGAGATGTCGTGGCTACTCCAGGGTCGACATGATTGTCGAACCGTCTGGTCAGGTGTGGGTGCTTGAGGCCAACACGTTGCCGGGGCTCACACCGGTGAGCTTGCTGCCTGATGCCGCGAAAGCAGAAGGCATCTCATTCGACCAGCTCATACAGACTATCCTGGACAGCGCCTTCGACGAGTAGCCCTCTGCGAAACAGTCGCCGGCAGCCGGGGTCACTCTCAAGTGGAGTGGGCCCGGCTGTCAATTGTAGGCCATGTACGATATAATCCGGACAGGTGCCCACACTTGGGCGCACAGCGTCGTCTCTTGGGAGGTGAATGCCGGTGCGTGAACCAGTGATCGACCTCGAGCACCTGAGCGCAGACCTCAGAGTGGTCCTAGACTCCATCAATGAAGGCGTACACATAGTTGATACCAGCGGCATCACCGTGTTCTACAACAAGGTGGCTGCAGATCTGGACAACCTCAACCCGACGGAAGTCGTCAGCCGTCATATTCTATCCGTGTTTCCATCCCTCTCCGAGGATACCAGCACTCTGCTGTCCGTCTTGCGCACAGGTCGGCCTGCGCCCGTGCGCCAGCAAACATTCCGAAACTTCAAAGGCGACACAATCACCACTGTCAACTCATCGCTCCCCATTTACAGCGGCGCGAGGCTTGTGGGGGCCATTGAGATCTCACGAGACGTCACGCTCGTAAAGGCACTGGCCGAAAGGGTCGTCGACCTCCAAGCCCAGCTGCTCTCGGAAGACGTTCACGAGGGGCAGCTGCACCTGCCGAAAGCGGGCACGGCCCGATACCGATTCGGCGATGTGGTGGCCGCAAGTGAGTCCATGTTGCACGTAATCGAGTGCGCAAGGCGTGCTGCCGTCAGCAGTTCCTCGATCATTGTGGCAGGGGAGACCGGAACGGGCAAGGAAGTTATTGTCCAGTCTATTCACAATTCCGGATCCAGAGCGAACCGACCGTTTATCGCGCAGAACTGCGCGGCGCTTCCCGATACTCTGTTGGAGGGAATCCTGTTTGGAACCGCCAAAGGCGCATTTACAGGCGCGCAGAACCGCCTGGGTCTGTTCGAAGTGGCCAACCGCGGCACCATTTTCCTCGATGAAGTGGATGCTATGCCGCTGTCGCTCCAGGCCAAGCTGCTCCGGGTGCTGCAGGAAGGCACGCTCAGGCGGATAGGGGAGTCCAGTGAGCGGCATATCGACGTCAGAGTGATCTCAGCCATATCCTGCAACCCATCTCGGGCCGTAGAACGAGGTCTGCTCCGCCGCGATCTCTTCCATAGGCTTGGAGTGATCATAATAGAGATACCGCCGCTCAGGGAGCGCAGAGAGGACATCCCAGCGCTCACTCACCATTTCGTGAGGAAGTACAGCACGCAGTTCGGTGTGGGCGTTCGAGGCGTTTCTCGACAGGTAATGGAAGTCTTCATGGAGCATGCCTGGCCCGGCAATGTCCGCGAACTGCAGCATGCTGTGGAAGCAGCCGTTCAGATGTCGCAGGGACCGCTCATCGGCGTAGAGCATTTGCCGCCCCATATCGGGCATTTCGGTGAACATGCCTGGAGCCATCCAGCCGCGCCGGGCGGCATTGGAGTTGGCGTTGACAAGGATTCGGAAGCAGAGGCCGGCAGCGCCGGGCTCATTCCCACATTGCAGCAGATGGAAGAGAACATGCTCCGTTTCGCGATGAACTCGTGCGGAGGCAACGTCTCAGCCGCAGCGCGCCAGCTGGGCATCCCACGCCAAACACTTCAGCACAAGCTGAAACGCTACAACATCACTTCCTCCACCGTATGACGTCTCCGACATGCCCATAGCTGGGCATGTGCCCAATTCACGGCACGCCCCGATGTTCCGCAACCCACGCAGAGCAGGGCTTCGCGCTGGCGCGCATCTTGCATAGCTCATTATGCGAAAGCCATGATGGGAGGTTCGTGAAATGCCCACGGGGTGCAAGTATGGAACACATCGAGTGATCGAACCCGCCGGCGTAATGCCGCAGGCAGCGTGGAAAATCGACAACACTATGGAGATCCGCGACAATGAGATCCTGATTCGTGTGCAAACCCTCAATATCGACGCCGCAAGTTTCACCCAGATAAAGAAGGAGGCGGAGTACGACGATGCCCGGATCGGCGAGATCATGATGGGCATCGTAGCCAACCGGGGCAAGCATCACAACCCGGTAACCGGGTCGGGCGGCATGCTCATCGGCACCGTGGAGCAAGTCGGCCCTGCGCTGGCCGGCAAGACGGATCTGGTGGCGGGCGATCGCATCGCAACGTTGGTGTCGCTGTCGCTCACGCCCCTTGTGATCAACAGGATTCTCAAGGTTCATCAAGACACTGACCAGGTAGATATCGAAGGGCACGCCATCTTGTTTGAGAGCGGAATATATGCCAAGTTGCCTGACGACATGCCCGATAGCCTCTCGCTGGCCGTTCTGGACGTGGCCGGCGCGCCGGCCCAAACGGCCAAGCTAGTCAAGCCAGGCGACACAGTGCTCATTATCGGCGCCGGCGGCAAGTCGGGGTTGCTATGCATGTATGAGGCGCGTAAGCGCGCCGGAGTCACCGGGAAGGTGATAGCCATGGCTCACTCAGCCGCCAGCCGTGCCAGGGCCGAGTCGCTGGGATACGCAGATCTGGTGCTCGCGGGAGACGCCACCCGTCCACTGGATATCTTGCACATGATCGAGGACGCCACCGATGGGAGACTGGCGGATGTTACGATCAACTGCGTGAACATTCCGGGAACCGAGATGTCCTCAATCCTGTGCACCAAAGAGGGCGGGCTGGTCTACTTCTTCAGCATGGCAACGAGTTTCACAGCGGCCGCACTGGGCGCCGAGGGCGTGGGCCATGACGTGACGATGCTAGTTGGAAACGGATATACGCGCGGGCACGCGCAGATAGCCCTGGAGACCCTGCGGGAAAGCCCCAAGCTGCGCCGGCTCTTCGAAGAGCTGTATGCCAGATAGATGCGGAGGTCTTGAGCATGTGGGAGGATGTCACAAGCGAGGAGTGGCAGGACTGGCGATGGCAGCTCAAGAACAGGATCACAGACCTTGACCAGCTGAGACGCGTACTCGCGCTCACTTCCGAAGAGGAAGAGGGAGTCGCGAAATGCCTGACTAGGCTGCGCATGGCGATAACGCCGTACTACGCAAGTCTCATCGATCCTGACGATCCCAACTGCCCCGTGAGAAAACAGGCCATTCCGGTGGTTCAAGAACTCCACCTGGGCGAGGCCGACATGGACGACCCGCTTCATGAGGATGTCGATTCTCCGGTGCCTCACGTGACACACAGATATCCTGACCGCGTTCTGTTTCTGGTGACTTCTGTCTGTTCGATGTACTGCCGCCATTGCACTAGGCGAAGGTTCGCAGGCCATACCGACAGAGCGATATCGCGAGACGAGATTATGGAGGGCATCCGCTACATACGGAATACGCCCGAGGTACGGGATGTTCTTATTTCAGGCGGAGACCCATTGACTTTGACAGACGACGCATTGGAGTTCATAATCCGCGAGCTTCGCGCCATACCCCATGTGGAGATCATCAGGATCGGAACAAGGACGCCGGTGGTGATGCCGCAGCGAATCACCGGCGAGCTCTGCGCCATGCTCAAGAAGTATCACCCGATCTGGCTCAATACGCACTTCAATCATCCCAAAGAGATCACCCTCGAGTCGCGCCGCGCATGCGAGACGCTGGTTGACGCGGGCATACCCGTAGGGAACCAGAGCGTCCTGCTGAAGGGTGTCAACGACTGCCCGCACATTATGAAAAAGCTAGTGCACGAGCTGGTCAAGATGAGAGTGCGTCCGTACTACATCTATCAATGCGACCTGTCCATGGGGATCGAGCATTTCAGGACGTCCGTGGGCAAAGGCATCGAGATCATCGAGAATCTCAGAGGCTACACCTCGGGGTTTGCCGTACCCACTTACGTAATCGACGCGCCCGGAGGCGGCGGCAAGATACCTGTGGCGCCGCAGTACCTGATATCGCAGACCGATACCCAGGTCATTCTGCGCAACTACGAAGGAGTAATCACCGCCTATGCCGAGCCGCACGACAAGATCAGCAAGTGCCATGAGTGCGGCATCTGCACCGAGAAACCCCATCTCGCTACAGACGGCGTGGCGGCCGTGATGGACGGGACGGTGTCGAATCTTGAACCGAAGGGACTTGCGAGGAGGGAGAGAGCTCGCAGGCACTCTTCTTGACCTCGTACTGGCCGGCGGCGATTGCGTGGGTGTAGTGGGCCTTGCCAAAAACTGCGGGAAGACCACCACGCTCAACGCCCTGATCGGGGCTGCCGCAGCGCGCAATATGGCAGTGGGCATGACATCGGGCGGCAGAGACGGCGAGCTGTATGACGCCATCACTGGGCTTGCCAAGCCACCCATCAAGGTCCCCCAAGGGGCCCTGATCGCACTGGCTGATTTCACTATCGGACGCACATCATGCCGCCTTGAGGTCGTACGGAGGTTGGGCATCCATACGGCGGCCGGCGAGATCGTCATTGCCCGCGCACTTGAGTCGGGGCAGGTGGAAGTGATCGGATGTAATCGCACAAGCGATCTAGTCCGGGCCATCGGCCAACTGCGCGAATGTGGGGCAGAGCTTGTGCTCGTGGACGGCGCGGCAGGTCGCACTTTTCTCGCATCGCCCGACGTAGTGCAGACGTTCGTGTTGGCCACTGGGGCAGCGCTCGATGGCGATATCCAGGGAATCGCCGAGGCAACCCGTATGGCAGTCCATCTGTTCACACTGCCGATGCCGCCGCCGCGCGTGGCGCGCCGCGCAGAGCAGGCGATACAGTCAGGCGTATCCGCGGTGATGCGCCTCGACGGCCGAACGGAGGCACTACCATGGACCACTCTCTTGGGGCGCGAATCCCTTGTGGCTGCCATGCTGAGCCAGGGCGACGCCGGGCTCGTGTGCGCGCGCGCAGTCGGCGACGGGCTGCTTGAGGCGCTCGCATCGCGCCTACGCGAATACTCTGCACAACCCGGGCGCGAGGCATTTACAGTGGTGGCGGCCGACCCTTCGAGAATCGCCGTCGGCGACCGCGGCGTCAGGGCATTCGAGGCAGCCGGCGGGGAGCTAGCCGTGCTCAGGAAGGCACGCGTAGCCGCTGTCAGTGTCAACCCATCGTCGCCGTCGGGGGCGACGCTGGATCCCGCGGGTCTCCTCATCGAAGTATCGAAACAAGTCGGAGAACTGCCGGTCTTCGACATGGTGGCTGAGCTTTCGGCATCTGGAGGTGTCATGCTTGAAGCTTGATCTCGACATCAGCACGATAGATAGGTGCAGGGAATGTGCAGGCAGCATCGCGGACCAGATCATGGAGCATGTACGTGGCGTGACGACGACCACTTGTGAGCGGACGGTGCTCCGTCTGCTGGGAGTGGACGGGGTGGACCATGCTGGAGTGCCTCTGCCCAATGTAGTCGTGGACACGGCACACAAGGCGGGGCTCCTCGCGGACGGGATCGCAACTTACATCGCCCAGGCAGTGGCGTCTACGGGGCTTAGGCCGCAGCAAGTGGCGGAGAAGGTCGCCTGCAGGCAGATGGACCTCGCAGGTTTTGGGCCTGCGGCCGGCGACTGCGATCGGTCGGCCGTGTCGGACGCGGTGACCGCATCCTTAAGCCGCATACGCGAGAACGTGGCCAAGCGACGCGACTACCTGTCGCAACTCGACCCCGGCACAGAGCCGCTGATCTACGTCATCGTCGCCACAGGCAATATCTATGAGGACGTGGAGCAAGCTCAGTCGGCGGCGAAGGCAGGGGCAGACATCATTGCAGTGATCAGGAGCACTGCCCAGAGCCTTCTTGACTATGTGCCCTACGGCGCGACGACCGAGGGTTACGGCGGTACGTACGCCACACAAGAGAACTTCCGCATTATGCGGCGTGGGCTGGACAGCGTGAGCGTGGAGACCGGCCGGTATGTCCGGCTTGTCAACTACTGCTCTGGGCTATGTATGCCGGAGATTGCGGCAATGGGCGCCCTGGAGCGGCTGGACATGATGCTCAACGACTCCATGTACGGCATTCTCTTCCGCGATATCAACATGAAGCGCACTTTCGCGGACCAGTACTTCTCGCGCATGATCAACGCCTACGCCGGCATTATCATAAACACCGGTGAAGACAACTACCTGACCACCGCCGACGCCTATGATGAAGCCCATACAGTTCTGGCGTCGCAGTTCATCAATGAGGCCTTGGCACACAGGTCGGGATTGCCGGACTCGCAGATAGGCCTCGGTCATGCGTTCGAGACGAACCCAGAGATGAAAGATGGCTTCTTGTATGAGGTAGCACAGGCGCAGATGGCTCGAGACATCTTCCCCAATGCGCCTCTTAAGTACATGCCGCCCACCAAGTACATGACAGGCGACATATTCCGCGGTTACCTGCTAAACGGCATGTTCAATCTGGCGGGCATAATGACCGGCCAATCCATTCAGCTCCTGGGCATGCTCACCGAGGCAATTCACACGCCTCACGTCCACGACCGATATCTGGCCATAAAGAACGCCAAGTACGTGTTCAGCAACGCCAGGCATCTGGGCGAAGACATCATCTTCAGGCCCGGGGGCATCATCCAGCGACGGGCTGAGCAGGTGCTGGGCGACACTGCCCGGATGCTCGAGCATGTGCGCGAGCGTGGCCTGATGGAATCCATGGGTGAAGGCCTATTCGCAGGAATCGCTCGAACCCCCGACGGCGGACGCGGGCTGGATGGAGTCGTGGCCAGGTCAGACGGATACTGGAACCCATTCGAGGAGGCCATGTCAAAAGAGCTGGGACTTGTGGCCTCCGTCAATCCGAGCAGGAGGTGAGCCCTGTGCCGCAGGTAGATCTGAAGAACATAAGGCCTTACGGCGACTCTCTTGACGATGGAAGGGTTCAGCTGGGCTTTTCCCTTCCGATTAGGTATGGGCCGGAGGCAAAAGAGGCAGCTCGCCAGCTCGTGATCAAGATGGGCTTTGAGAGCGTGGATGTGGTCAGCGCGCATGACCTCGGAGGGCATTTCACCTACTTCGTGGTATATGGCAAGTGCACTCACTCGGTGGACGTGACGTCACTTAGGGCACCAAGGGTCCAGGTGGAGCAGATGGACTTCTTCAAAATCAACGACTTGGTCCGCGACAAGCTGGGCAGGAAGATCACCGTAGTGGCGGCGTGCACCGGTTCGGACGCTCACACGGTGGGCATCGACGCGATAATCAACATGAAGGGGTACGCCGGCGAGTACGGGCTGGAGCGGTATCCGTGGTTTCGCGCCCACAATCTCGGCGCGCAGGTGCCCAACGAGACGCTGGTGGCAAAGGCGATAGATGCCGACGCCGACGCGATCTTGGTGTCACAGGTAGTGACGCAGAAGAATGTTCACATAGCCAACATGACACGCCTCGTGGATCTACTGGAGGCGGAAGGCATCCGCGACGATGTGATACTGATCGCCGGCGGGCCTCGCATCACCCACGAACTTGCCCTAGAGCTCGGCTACGACGCCGGTTTCGGCCCCGGGACACTGCCGTCGCACGTCGCGGCCTACATCGCTCAAGAGATGATCCGAAAAGAGCACAGAACCAGCCCGGAACTGGGTGAGGAACGATAGATAGGAGGCGGTACAGCACATGACGGAAGATGCCCTCATCAGGGTGAGAATGAGTCAGGCGGACGCCCATTACGGAGGCGACCTGGTGGACGGAGCCAAGATGATGCAGATATTCGGGGATATCGCCACTGAGCTCTTGATCAGGCACGACGGCGACGAGGGGCTGTTCGTGGCATACGACATGGTGGAGTTCCGAGCGCCGGTATTCGCAGGAGACTACATCGAGGCTCGCGGGCGCATCACACGCGCCGGCAACACCTCGCGCGCCATGTCGTTTGAGGCCTTCAAGGTCGTTGAAGCGGGCCGAGACGAGGCCGATCCGTCCCGTGCCTATGCGCTCGAGGAGCCTGTACTGGTCGCCCGAGCAACAGGCACGTGTGTCGTGCCCAAAGACAAGCAGCGAAGGAAGGGAGATTGACGAGTGGACAAGTTGATCATAACAGCCGCTCTGGTCGGCGCTGAGCTTACGCGCGAACAGATGCCGCATCTGCCTATCTCGCCTACGGAGATAGCCGAGGCGGCAGCGGCGGCCAGGGAAGCAGGAGCGTCCATCGTTCATCTGCACGTGAGGGACGCACAGGGCATGCCCACGCAGGATGTTGCCGTGTTCCGCGAGGTCATATCGGAGATCAAAAAGCGCACAGACGTCATCTGCCAGATATCTACCGGAGGCGCTGTAGGAACCCCCATAGAGCTTCGTGCCGAACCGCTCTCCCTGAGGCCCGAGATGGCCACACTGACCACGGGCACCGTGAACTTCGGCGACGATGTCTTCATGAACGAGCCCACCTCTATTGAGTTCCTTGCGTCCCGCATGAAGCGCGAGGGCGTAAAGCCGGAAATCGAATGCTTCGACGCCGGACACATATCCAATGCACTGCGCCTGGTCAAAAAGGGACTAGTAGACGAGCCGCTCTACTTCGACTTCGTTATGGGCGTGCCCGGCGGCATACCCGGCACAGTGCCGGACCTGATGCACTGCGTGGCGAGCCTGCCTGCAGGCGCCCGGTGGCAGGTTGCCGGCATCGGAAGGGCAGAGTTGCAGCTTGCTGCAGTCGCCATTGTCCAGGGCGGTAACGTTCGCGTGGGCTTTGAAGACAACATCTACTACTCCCGTGGGGTCCTAGCAGAGAGCAACGCCCAGCTTGTCGCGCGCGTGGCCAGGATCTCACGCGAACTCGGCAGAGAGGTGGCCTCGCCCGACGAGGCACGCGGGCTCCTCGGGCTTGCGAAGTGACCTAGATGTAACGAAGGCCATATGCAGAACACAAAGCCACCTAGCCTTGCAGGGCCGAGGTGGCTTGTTCATCACGTGGCAAAAAGAATGGCAGGGGAGACAGGACTCGAACCCGCAACCCTCGGTTTTGGAGACCGATGCTCTACCAATTGAGCTACTCCCCTGCGCACGCCCGACTATTCGACTACCTCGATTCTACCGTCGCCGCCTCTGGTTGTCAAGCGCAGCCTCAAGGGCTATCATGTAATCGTGGCATCATATAGCCCGGCATTGTATCGATAGGAGGCGCAATCATGTCGGAAACCGTCGTTCCGATTGGAGTATCCAATCGTCACCTTCACGTCGCACAGGACGATCTCGAGGCCCTTTTCGGGAAGGGATACCAACTTACGGTGAAGAAGGACCTAAGCCAGAAGGGTCAGTTTGCAGCAGAGGAGACCGTGACCCTTGTCGGACCCAAGGCAGCCATGGCTAACGTGCGAATCCTGGGTCCATGCCGCAAGCGCACTCAAGTGGAGGTGTCGCGGACCGACTGCTTCCAACTGGGCCTTAATCCGCCGGTCAGGGATTCTGGAGATCTGGATGGATCCGAGTCAATAAAGATCGTCGGGCCCAAAGGAGAAGTCACAATCCCAGCAGGCGCCATACTGGCCAAACGGCACATTCACATGACCTGCGAAGAGGCGGAGAAGCTAGGACTTTGCGACCGAGACATAGTCATGGCCCGTACGTCGGGCGAACGGGCACTGATCTTCGATGAGGTGCTGGTACGTGTGCACCCCACATTCACCTGGGAAATGCACATCGACACAGATGAGGCCAATGCGGCGTCGCTGAAGAACGGGTCGCTGGTTACCATAATCAAGAAGGGCTGATAGTTGCGAACGATAGCTCACATCGATATGGACTGCTTCTTCGCCGCAGTTGAAGCCCTGGATCACCCTGAGTACCGGGGCAAACCCCTGATCGTCGGAGGGCAGCGCGACTCACCCCGTGCGGTGGTGTCGACATGCTCTTATGAGGCACGCAAGTACGGCGTGAGGTCGGCGATGCCCATTTCGCAGGCAGTCAGGCTATGCCCGCATGCGTTGTTCGTCACCGGCAACATGGCAAGATATGCGGAGATGTCGCAACAGATCATGGAGTGCCTCGCCCAGTTCACTCCCCGGATCCAGCCGATCTCGATTGATGAGGCGTTCCTTGACATGACAGGTGGCGAACACTTCTATGAAAGCGCGCAAGCAATGGGGGCCTCTATCAAGCAACGGATACGGGAGCGGACTGGGCTGACGGCATCATGCGGCATTGCTCCCAACAAGTTCCTGGCGAAGCTAGCTTCGTCGAAGTCAAAGCCAGATGGGCTGCTTGTGATAACGGCCGACGAGGCCTACGACTTCCTGGCGCCCCTGCCTGTACGGGAGCTGTGGGGGGTGGGGGAGAAGGGAGAGCAGGCGCTGGCCGGGTATGGTATCACGACTGTGTCGGATCTTCGAGCCTGGCCGGTCGAGTGGCTTGCTGAGCGCTTCGGCAAATGGGGAATGCTCATCTACGACCTCGCAAGAGGCGTAGACGACGATCCTGTGGTGACTGGCGAGGAGTGCAAGTCCTACGGATCAGAGTCCACCTTCGACTCAGACGTGAGCGATATCGACAGCCTTCGCTCATGCCTGGCCAGGCATTCGCGGCGTGTCGGCAACAGGCTTCGCGCAGGGGGGAAACTTGCCCGAACCGTCACCCTCAAGGTGAAGTTCGCAGACTTTGAGCAAGTAACGCGGGCAAGGAGCATGAGTCAGCCATTTGACGGCGACGACACCATCTACGCCGCCGCCTGCGAGCTTCTCGAGGAAATCGACATGCGCATGGCTGTCAGGCTCGTCGGGGTTTCGGTTTCGGGGCTCACTGAATGCAGGCAATTGTCGTTGTTCGAATCGCCCAAAGGTCGGCTCGATCGAGTGCTCGACAGCATCACCGACCGATTCGGAAGGAAAGGTGTGAGCCGCGGTAGAGAGCTGGAGTAATCCCACAGGCGATCAGTCCCGGGTCTGCCTAGACGGCCCAGGCGTACATACAGTCCTGTGGTTTGACGACCCTGGGGGCACGTCGGAGTGGCCAGGGCCTGACAGCGTAATCGTAGTGCCGATCATGGGCCGGTCTCTTCTGCTCGTGCGTAGCCTGCGCAGATCGGGGTGGGAGTTCCCGGGCGGAAGGATACTTGCAGGCGAGAGCCCCGAACAGGCCGCGAGGAGGGAGGCGGCTGAGGAGGCAGGAGCCTGCCTTGGCGAGCTGCATCCGCTATGCTGGTACACAGTTCGAAGCGCACCGATGCCGGCCATGTCGCGGGGGATCGTGTACGTGGCCGATCTGACCTTCTTTGGATCGCCTACCGACAAAGGCGAAGTCGCAGACGTGCGCCTATTCTCGGCGCCGCCCGAGGAGCTTTCGTTCAAAGACGGCTTTACGGAACTCGCGTTCCAGCTGGTGTTCAGCGCTAGGGGGTGAGTCGCGTGATACAGGTGGGCACCTCAGGGTTCAGCTACAAGGATTGGCGGGGCGTGTTCTATCCCGAAGGCATAGCCCCAAGCGACATGTTGGCCTACTATGCCGCGCGTCTTCCCACAGTGGAGCTGAACTTCACCTACTACCAGATGCCAGGCGTCCGCACCATAGAGGGGCTGTGCCGCAAGACTCCCGAAGGCTTCACTTTCTGTGTGAAAGCTCACAGCAGCATGACGCACAAGGTGGCTGATGATGAAGCCCAGATCAGGCAGGATTTTGACAAGTTCCGAGCGGCCATGGAGCCTATGGCCGACCAAGGCAGACTGGGGTGCATCCTGTGCCAGTTTCCGTGGGGCTTCAAGCGCACAGCGAAGAACGAGGCGTATGTACAGAGACTGCCGGAGTTGCTCCCCGATTGGCCAATTGTTGTGGAGTACCGTAACGTCGAGTGGGTTTCCGAGGCCGCATTCGAAGCCCTAAAGGACGCCGGCCTTGGCTTCTGCTGTGTAGACGAACCCAAGCTTCGCGGGCTTTTCCCGCCGCTTGCCGTGTACACCTCGCCGATTGCGTATGTCAGGTTCCACGGCAGGAATGCCAAGTCGTGGTGGAACCATGTCGACTCCTCTGAACGCTACAACTACTTGTACACGCAGGAAGAGCTGAACGAGTGGGTCCCCAAGATACGCGACTTAGCGCGCAATACCGAACGCGCTTTCGTGTTCTTCAACAACTGCCATGCAGGGCAAGCGGCGACCAATGCCCAGATGATGGAGTCGTTGCTCGGCCTGATATGACCCGGTAAGGAGAGGATCAACATGCCCATATTTGAATACAAGTGCAGGCAATGCGGCCGCAAGTTCGAGGAACTTGTGATCGGCTGTTGTGCCAAGGTGAAATGCCCCGACTGCGGAGGCGAACAAGTGGACAAACTGCTTTCGTCTTTTGGGTTCAAGAGCGGATCGAACTTCTCGTCTTCATCGAGCGGCGGCTCATGCGGTTCTTGCAGTGGAGGATCATGCGGTACCTGTGGGCACTGACCTTGCGCCGATCGCGCCCACGACGCCGCTTCCTATGATGCCTGGAGGTGTATTCCATGCCTGAGCTTCCTGAACTCACCGTACTCGCAAGTCAGATGAGACGAGAGCTCACAGGTAAGCTCATCTTGCACGCCGAGTGCCTTCAGCCCAAATGCTGCAATGTCGAACCAGGTCAGCTTGACGTAACATTATCTGGTAGGCGGGTAGGGGAGACAACAAGCCGGGGAAAGTGGCTCTTCATGCCGGCCGAACCCGGCTACACACTGCTGATGAACCTGGGAATGGGTGCAGACACGGTTCGGTTCGTGCCCGAAGGTCCTCTGCCGCCCAAATACCAGTTTCGTCTGGACCTTCAGGACGGCACCGGCTTCACGATCAAGTTCTGGTGGTTCGGCTACGTGCACCTTGTGCCCAACGACGAGCTGCACGCGCACGCCATGACGCGCGTCTTGGGCCCGTCTGCCCTCGACCCGGAACTCAGCCCCGATGACTTCAAACGCCTCGTCCGCCGCGGGCGCGGGATGATCAAACCTTTTCTGCTCGACCAGCGCCATATATCCGGCATCGGAAACGCCTACGTCCACGACATCCTGTTTCGCGCCGGGATTCATCCCAAACGGTCGATTCCAAGCCTGAGCGATGCGGAAATCGACGCGCTGTACGCCTCTGTACGCGACGTTTTAGGCACTGCCATAGTGATGGGAGGCGCGTACTACGAAAAGGACTTCTACGGGCATCCTGGAGGCTACACAGCAGAACACTGGTTGGTCGGCTATGCTGACGGGCGCCCTTGCTCAGTTTGCGGCGCTACGATACGCAAAATCAAAACGGGATCGACATCGTCATACATATGCCCGTCATGCCAGGCGCTGTAGGTCATCTCCAAGTATGTACCCGTATGTGCCCGGACCATGTTCAAACGCGCGCCGCACACGTCTACACATATAAGTTAACATAATGTGTATTATGCGACGTTACGTCTTTATGTTTCGCTCTGTTCCTGCCTGCCTTCCACTTCCGCTCAAGCTCTACAGCCCGCGCGGCACAGTGAGGCTCTGCCCCGGCAGTATCATGGCTGAGTCGAGCGAATTGAGTTTCTGTATGTGGTGCGTGAGCACTCGCAGGTCGCTCTTGCCGCCGCTGACGCGACGCGCTATGCTCCACAGGGTGTCGCCGGGCTGAACCGTCACCACAGTGTACTGCTCTGGCTCGGCCGACTGCGCATACGGCGCGGTTTCCGACAGGCCCCAAACGATGACCGACGCGACGATCCCAATCAATAGGCCTGCAACCGATATGCGAAGAAGCGTAGAGATGCCATGAGCACCGCGATGGAGCCTGCGCCGACAGGCCGCGCGGCGGTTGGCGAGGCGTACGGAACCAGGGTGGCTTGGCAGCATGATCGTCCCTCCCGGCAAAC
>Ga0116160_1000553_pt1 | contig 43934 bp, 40 predicted proteins | sample AD_JPNAS2_MetaG_FD_89879 | JGI IMG/M metagenome (GOLD analysis project Ga0116160, IMG submission 89879) | Active sludge microbial communities of municipal wastewater-treating anaerobic digesters from Japan - AD_JPNAS2_MetaG | ecosystem: Engineered > Bioreactor > Anaerobic > Digestate | place...
CTGGCGTTATAACCGATTTCTTTTATTTTCTTCCCCCCCTGACCGATTATCATTTTTTTATACCTTTCTGCCGTGGTCAAAATAGTCGCTTTTATCAAAATCAATTTTCTTTTGTCTACCACACTTTCTACCTCCACGTCTATCGAGTAGGGGACTTCCTTTCTCAAAAATAAATAAGCCTTTTCTCTGATTATTTCGGCAATATATTCTCTCGAATTTATACCTATTTTAGGCTTATTTTTTTCTTCTATCAGTTGAATATTATATTTTGTTTCCTGATTAGCTTTTGCCGGCAGCAATTCAAAAATAAGATTAATCAAACCTTTAATATTTTTTTCTTTGGTGGCGCTTACTTCAATTGTCCGGTCAAACTCGTCTTCCAGATAATTATATTCCGCCAAATGATCCTTGGGTCCTCTGGCGATATCTATTTTGTTATAAACCAGTATTTTTTTTACGGCTACCTTTCTCAACAGACCGATAACTTTATTTTCCTCTTCATTTTTTGGTCGGGATATATCCACTACCGCCAAAATCACATCTGCCTGATTTAGCTCTTTTGGCGCCTCCTTGTTAATCCTTTTTCCCACCAAATCATCAATTTTAGCCATAATTCCCGGAGTATCAGAAAAAATTATTTTGCCTTTTTTGTCGCTGTAAACTACCCGGCTGTTTTTTCTGGTAGTTTGAGGTAGAGGTGAAGTTATCGCCACTTTTTGAGACATAATCGCGTTTAGCAAACTCGATTTGCCCGTATTTGGTCTGCCTATCAGCACTACTTTGCCGATCTTTATTTGGTTTTTGCTTTTATTTTCCACAAGTGTATTTTACACTAAGTTCTATTTTATTGATTGACACTTAGCAATCAAAATGATAGACTGCTAAATATGCCATCAGAATCAAGTCAAACCAGTGCAGTTCAGCCTATTCGCAAAGTGCTGCCGCTTATACCTCTCAGAAATATTGTTCTTTTTCCTTCAGTCGAAACTTCGCTTTTTTTTGGTCGCAAAGAATCAATGAATTCTTTGCTCCATGCTTACGACAATACTAATAAATTGGTTATCATCACCACTCAAAAAGACGGTCGGATTGAAAATCCCAATTTTAATGATCTTTATAATGTCGGTGTTTTAGCCAAAATCGAACATATCCTTCAAACTGATGGTAATCTTCATGCTATTGTCAAAGGCGTTTCCCGGGTAAACATCGTCAATTTAGTCAAAACCGACCCCTTCTTTTTGGCCGAATACGTCGATCTTCCCATTATTCCCGAGCCCGTTTCCGAAGTCCAACAGTCTGCCGAAACTCTTCTCAGTCAGCTAAAAAAGGCTTTTGCCCTGGGACGCCAATTTGATCTGCCGGCCATGATGCAGTTAAGCACCGGAGTTTCCAGCAGTGATCTGGCAGACCAGGTCAGTTTTTCTATCAACGCTAAATTAGCCGAAAAACAGGGTTTGTTAGAAACTCTTATTGTTAGTCAGCGTCTTCGGGCTGCAACTGAATATCTGATTCAGGAAATGAAAATTGCCGAATTAGAACGCTCTATCGAAGAAAAAACTCAGGAAAAATTTAACACCGGCATCAAAAAAAATGTCTTAGAAGAACGCAAACGCCAAATCGAAAAGGAGCTGAAGCGTTTGGGTCAAAGCAGTGGCGGTGAATTTGACGAACTTGAATCAAAACTAAAAAAACTCAATCTCCCCAAAGATGTCCGCAAAAAACTACTCAAAGAACTTGACCGGCTGATTGAGATGGGGCCGATGGCGCCCGAATCAAGCTATATCAAAACTTATTTAGAAACTGTTACCGAACTACCTTGGGGCAAATATAATCACTCCAAAATCAGCCTAACTAAAGCCTCTCAAATTTTGGAGGCTGACCACTACGGTATCAAAGATGTTAAAGAAAGAATTCTCGAATATCTCGCCGTTATTCAACTCAAAAATAAATCCGACATCAAAAAACGTCAGGACAATTCCGGCACTGCCAACATTTTATGTTTTATTGGTCCTCCCGGTGTTGGCAAAACCTCATTGGGTAAATCTATTGCCAAGGCTTTGGGTCGGGGATTTGTCCGCGCCTCCCTTGGCGGTATCCGGGATGAAGCTGAAATCCGCGGTCACCGCCGCACCTATGTTGGGGCTATGCCTGGTCGGATCATTAAGGGCTTAAAAGAAGCTAAATCTATGAACCCGGTTTTTATGTTGGACGAAGTCGACAAAATTGGCTCTGATTACCGCGGCGATCCTTCTTCTGCTTTGCTTGAAACTTTAGATCCGGAACAAAATTATGCCTTTTCTGATCATTACATTGATTTTCCGGTTGATCTTTCCAAAGTCTTTTTTATTCTTACCGGCAACGATCTTTCTACTATTCCAGGACCTTTGCGCGATCGTCTGGAAATTATCAATTTTTCCGGTTACACTCTTGATGAAAAATTTCATATTGCCAAAAAATATCTTATCAAAAAAGAACTCTCTGCCAACGGTTTAACTGTCAAAAATATTGTTCCTCTTCAAGATTCCACCATCAGATATATTATTGAGAAATATACCCGGGAGGCCGGCGTCAGAGGTTTGGATAGAACTATTTCTTCTTTATTCAGAAAGGTTGCCAAAAAAATTGTTACCAAAAATATCAGTCAGGTTGACTTAAATAATCAGGCAACTTTAAGAAAATTTTTGGGTCCGGAAAAATTTTCTACCACTCTCAAGGGCAAGAAAAATGAAATCGGAGTTTCTACTGGTTTGGCATGGACTTCTGTCGGCGGTGATATTCTTTTTGTTGAGGTCAATATTATGCCGGGCAAAGGTCAGCTAATTTTGACCGGTAAGCTCGGTTCGGTGATGAAAGAATCTTGTCAGGCGGCTCTGTCTTTCGTCCGCAGTCAATCCAAAAATTTTGGCATTAATCACGATTTTCACAAAATTGATATCCACATCCATGTTCCCGAGGGCGCTACTCCCAAAGACGGCCCTTCTGCCGGTGGCGCTATTACCACCGCCCTGGTGTCTGCGCTCAAAAACGTGGCTATTCCCAAAGATATCGGTATGACCGGCGAAATCACCCTCCGGGGCAATATCTTGGAAATTGGCGGTCTCAAGGAAAAATCGATTGCTGCTCATCGGGCAGGACTGAAAACTATTTTTATTCCCAAAGAAAACCAAAAATCATTAGTCGATGTCCCCAAGGAAGTCAAAAAAGATATTAAATTTATTCCTGTATCTCATTACACCGAAATCTATAAACATATTTTTAGCTAGTCGTCGTTCCACTGCCAAGATTTTTTGCCTTTCTTATATCTATTTCAGCCTGCCGATCAAGCAAAATCTTAAACATTTCATCTGCCAGATCTGCCGTTCTAATTCTTTTGTCAATTTTTCTAATACCGCTAACGTCATAGGATAAGGATAAAAATTCATCGTCTTCCGCCAAATCAAATCTAACAAAGCTGCCGTCTTCATATCTGCTGCTAGTCACCCCGTCAAACAAAATTCCCACCGACCTAAAATCTCTCCCCACATTAACCACCGCCGGTTCATACTTAATCGTTTTACCGTCTTTACCTTCTCCTGACTCGCTTTTTCTTTGATATACCACCTGATTGTCTCTCATGTCAGACAAAAGTTTTACCGCCCCGCTATCATTCAATTTTTGAAAATTAATTTTTTCTTCATCGGTTACTGGTTCTCTTACTGGCGATACCAATCTTTGATCTGGGGGACATATCCAAATTTTAATATTTTCCTTCATTGGGTCATTATAGCACTACATTTTTTCTACCGTCTCTATCCCCAACAAATCCAATCCGGTTTCAATTATACTTGCCGCCGTGCGTGTCAAAAACACTCGAAACACCTCTTCTTTCTGATTGATTATCCAATTTTTGGCATAAAATTCATTATATTTTCTGGCTATTCCCAATATATATTCCGCCACCACCGAGGGTGAAAATCTCTCTGCTGCCTCTATTATTTTTTCTTCAAACTTATAAAACTCTTTTACCAAAGACATTTCTTCATTATTTATTTTTCCCGAAACTCGGCTGATATTTTTTTGTTCTTTTATTTTGGTTTTATTTAGCACACTTTTGCACCGGGCATAAGTATATTGCAAATAAGGCCCCGAATCTCCCTCCAGACTCATCACCTTGTCCCAGTCAAAAATAATATCTTTTTTTGGATCGCTGACCAGGTCGCTAAATTTGACGGCTCCGATTGCTACCGTCTTAATCATTTCTTCTTTTTCTGTGGCCGTTAATTTTTTATCCACTTCACTTTTGTCAGCAATTTTTTTTGCCTCTGCCATCGCTTTTTCCATTACTGTCGACAAATGGATAGTGTCACCCTTTCTAGTGGAAAATTTTCCTGTCGGCCACCTGATTAATCCATGAGCCACATGCACCAACTGATCTTGGTTAAACCAGCCCATCAGTTCTGCCGCCGCAAATACCTGGCGAAAATGCAGTTGTTGGTCTGACCCAACTTCATAAATAATCAAATCAGGGTTCCACTTCTCTTTTCTATATTTAATTGCTGCCATATCTCTGGCAAAATAAGTTGTTGTTCCATTTGATTTTTCCAACATTGCCGGTGGCATTCCTTTTAGTTCAACTATAACTGCCCCCTGACTTTTTTTGGTAATTTTTTTACCCTCAATCTCTTTAGTTACCCCCGAAATCATATCCTGATAAAAAGATTCTCCGTGAACAAAATCAATCTTTACTCCCAACATTTGATATACCCTTTCAAATTCCCTCAAAGAAATATCAACACATTTTTGCCAGATTTTTTTGGCTTCTTTATCACCTTGTTCCAGCTTGGCAAACCACTGCCGCCCTTCTTCTGCTAAGTTTTCGTCTTTCTCTGCCTCTTTGTGAAACTTAACATATAAATTTTCCAAGTCGTCAATAGTTATTTTGTCCAAATTTAATTTCGATTCACCAATGATAAATCTTGAGTCATTGTTCATGGCATGGACAATTGCTGCCATCAATTTGCCATATTGAGTTCCCCAATCGCCGATATGATTGTCTCCAATACATCTCCATCCCAATATTTTGTAAATGTTATAAATTGACTGACCAATATTAGTCGACCTTAAGTGACCGATACCAAACGGCTTGGCAATATTCGGCGCCGAATAATCTATCACCATTGTCTTACCTTCAAAATTTTGTGCCAGCTTCCTTCTAAATTCAATATCATAATTAATTATTTCTGCCTCTTCAATCAAGTAACTTGGATTAAGGTAAAAATTAATAAATCCCGCTCCCGCCATCTCCACTTTTTCTATCAAATCTATTTTATTTTTCAAAACATAATCATTAATCTGACCTTGCATTTCCTCCGCCAGTTTTCTTGGATTTTGCTTGAGTTTTTTTGCCATTATCAGGGCAATATTGGTCGAATAATCACCAAACTGATTATCATTTGGGTGCTCTATTTTAACCTCCTTTGGATCTACTTTTGCTTCTACCGAATCCAAAATAATTATTTTTAGTTGGTCTGCTATTTTCATATGTCTAAAATACTTTTGACCCCGCCGGCAAATCGTTTTCCGGGAATAATAATACCGCCGTCTCTTCCTTTTCTCCTTTGTCGTTTGTTATTTCTTCCGAAGCCGCAAATATCATTGCCTCCGACAGCTCTCCCATCATCTTCCTGGGTTTGATATTAGTCACAAAAACAGTTTTTTTATTAATCAAATCTTTTGGCTCATACCATTTTTTGATTCCGGAAAATACTGTCCTTAAATCATCCTCTCCCATATCCACCCTTAGTCTCAACAATTTTTCCGATCCTTCTACTTCAACCGCCTCTTTTATTTCTCCAATTTTAAATTCAACTTTAGCAAAATCATCATAGTTAATTTGATCCATGGCTAATTTTAACAAAAATTTCTGCCCAAAAATTAGACAACTAATTATCAAAATGATATTCTTTGGCTAATTCTTATTGGTTTAACTCATTAATGAATATTGACACCTCCATTTTTAAATCTTACGACATCCGCGGCATTTATCCCGATCAGGCCGACGAAAAATTAGCTGAAAGTATCGGTCGCGGTTTTGCTAAATATTTAAATTTTCCCTCACAAGTCATAGTCGCCCGTGATGGTCGCATTTCCGGACCTTCTATGAAGCAATCCCTTATTGACGGACTTACCAAAGTCGGAGTTAGTGTCATCGATATCGACCAGGCTTCTACCGACATGTTTTATTATGCCTGCAAAACCAGAGATTTACCCGGAATTTCCGTGACTGCCAGTCATAACCCCAAAGAATACACCGGCTTTAAGATGGTCAAAAGAATTCCCGAACTATTGTCCGGAGATGCCGGTATCAAAGAAATCAAAGATTGGATTCTTGCCGACAATCTACCTGCCGATTCTGCTACCCCCGGTCAAGTCGAAAAACTTAATATTATGGCTGAATTTATTGATTATGTTTTAAGCCTAGTTGACGTTTCTCAGCTTAAAAATTTTAAAGTTGTGGCTGATCCTGCCAACGGTATGGTGGGGCCGATTTTAGAAAAATTGCAATCGAAGTTACCGACCATCAGTTTTGTGCCCATGTATTGGGATGTTGATGGTAATTTCCCCAATCATGGCGGCGATCCGCTTTTAGAACCAAACCGGGTTGATATCCAAGCCCGAGTTCCGGTCGAAAATGCTGACCTAGGAATTATGTTTGATCCGGATGGGGACAGATTTTTTGTTATCGACAATCAAGGCAGGTTTATTTCCGGCGATTTTTTAACCGCTATTCTGTCTCGATATTTTCTCCGGCAATATCCTGGCTGCAGTATTGTCTACGATATTCGGGCTTCAAAAGCTGTTAGAGAAACCATTTCTGCTCTTGGCGGCAAAGCCCTAGCCAACCGTGTTGGTCACACTCATATCAAAGCTAGAATGAAGTCGGAAAATGCCTTTTTTGGTGGAGAAATCTCTGGTCACTATTATTTTAAGGATTTTTTCCTCTGCGATAGCGGTATTACCACCTTTATTTACCTTTTGGATTTTTTGTCTCATTCCGACCAGCCCCTGACTCGGCTGGTTGATGAGCTCAATTCCAAATATTTTATTTCCGGTGAGATTAACAACAAAGTTGCCAATGTCCCTGCGGTTATGTCAAAAATTGAATCAATCTACGGACCCCAGGCAATTTCTCCGGTGGAAAAAATGGATGGTTTAACCTTTGAAATGGGGGATTGGCGTTTTAACCTTCGTTCCTCCAACACCGAACCCCTGCTTCGTCTTAATCTAGAAGCTGACTCTCAGGAATTAATGGTCCAAAAACGTGATGAAGTTTTAGCTCTCATCACTGGTTAGTTTTTTCTTAGTCTTTTTGACTTCCTTTGCCGGAGTTTGAGGTTTAAGCGCTGCCAATATTTTATCCAGCTTTTGGTTGATCATCTCTATTTCCGCGTGAATATTTTCTTGACCGAAATTATGGCTTCCTCTGTTGTCAAACCTTCTTTTATTACCTTCGCGGTCGCCGGTTTTTTCAAAACAGTTGCTGCAATAAACTGGTTTCTCACCTGTCGGCATAAACGGCAATTGACAAACCTTACCGCATTTATCACAGACTGCTTCATACATTTGCCTGTCTTGATTGCTTCGGTCTCTGCCAAAACCGCTTCGGTTTCGACTGAACCTTTTTTGCTTTTTGTCACCAAAACCGCGATTATCAAAGCTTTTAAATCCGCGATCATTATTAAAATTTCTCATTTTATCTTTTAAACTTATTAAATCAGACTAAGTATTGTATCAGTTTTGAGTTTCAATTGCCGCCGATGATGTTGCTACCCCTTTATTTTCAATAAATTGATGAATTTCTTCCCAATTATCTTCTCCTGATTTTGGCAGCAATATGAATTGACCAGTTGTCGCCACTCCATTAGTTAAAACATTTTTATCTGTCAGGGCTATCGATACTATCTTGTATTCTGATAGTTGTGGTAATTTTGCTACTAATTCGTTCATGGTAGCAAAATCAATATCCGTCATAATGTAACGGGATAAGATATTAAAAGTCGGTATTATTTTGGGAATAAAATCGATATTAATGACTCTGTCTTTGACGGCATTTATCACTAATTTTTGTCTTTCTGCCCGGTTAAAATCACCCCCATTTGTCGGTGAGTGTCTCGACCTGGCAAATTTAAGGGCTGTAGCTCCATTCATATGTTGCCAACCTCTGTTAAAATGCAGATTTTCATAGCGGCAGGGAAATTGATCCTCCAATTTTTCTCCCGACATGGTTGCCGTTAGCGCTGTAACTTCTTCATCGGTTTTGCCACAAGTATCTTTAATATTAGCTTCTATCGGGTATTTGGGATCATCAAAAGTTCTGACAACCTTTATATCAATTCCGCCCAAATTATCAATTATTTTTATAAATCCATCAAAACCGATTGAAGCAAAATAATCAATTTTAAATCCCAATACTTCACTAATTACTTTTTTGGCCAGCTCTCCACCTCCGGCCTTGCCTGTAAATTCTACTTTTTTGTTTGGATATTTTTTATCATTCATCCCGATACTAAAAGCCTCATTGATTTTTTTATCCACCGTTTCTTCATCATTTATTGGTATTTTTACCCACAAATCTCTTGGCACCGATATCAAATCAACTTCCTCGTCTCTTGGTCTGATTTTTGCCACCACAATTGAGTCAGTCAAAAATCCACCTTCATGATTAGCTCCGCCATAACCCAGCAGTAAAATTGAATATGGTGCCAGCGGATCCGGTGTCGGCGTTGCTGTCGGCGCTACACTTGTTTCCAATTCCTTTTTATTTGGTTTAACCACCATTTTGTTGTAGTTCACATAAACCGCCGCCAAAATTGCCATTATTAGTCCTAATACTCCTGCTGCTATCCACCACCACGCTATTTTTCTTTTTTGCATAAGTCAAAGTATATACCCATCATCGGCAATTTTGCCATTTACTATTTTTACTTCCTCACTTTCCAATAATTTTATTTTTTCTTCTGCCATTTTTCCCTCAGTGTCTCCAAAAAATCCACCCACACTTCCGTCACTTCTGATCACCCTGTGGCAGGGGATTATCGGTGGGTTTGGATTGTTTTTTAGCGCTTGTCCTACCACCCGATAAGCTTTTGAATTCAATTTCTCAGCCACTTGTTTGTAAGTCATTACTTTACCCTTAGGAATTTTTTCGACTACTTTATACACCCTTTGATTAAAATTCATTATTAAATCATACCCAAAATTTCCCCCAAAATAAAACCCCCTTATCAATTAAAATCAATCCACACTTTCGTGTAAATCGTCTTGACCGACTTGGGGGTAAAGGATTTGGGTTTAACTCTTGTGGGGGAGCATGTCTATCACTGCTTTAACAGCCTTCTCCACCAACCCTTGGCTGAGACAAATTTCGGTTTTTCCATCTCTGGTTTGCTGGTGCACCAACTTGGTGTCAGACAAGAAATCCAGCCAGTCCTTGGCCTCCTCCCTGATTCTCAGACCCTTTGCCCTGGGAAACTTTTCCACCTGGTCAACAATCTTGTCCCACGGATACGAAGTGCACCACGAGTTTTTGTCGTTTTCGGTCAGTATGACAAAAGCAGATACCAACAGCTCCACCTCGTTGGGACTCGGCATTCCATGGATTGAGGTATGACCGGCTTTCTCCCACATCTCCCTGACATCGCGTGGGGTAGTGTAGTTGAGACACTGTTCCAACAAAAAAATCACCCTTTTCCATTTATTTTAACCAAGCTCCAGCCTGGTTAATTTCAAAGTGCTATTAGCAAAAATATTTTAGAGTTGCTATTAACTCAAAATTTAATTACTATATGAACTTAGGACGTAAATTATAACACTTTGAGCTATTTAAGACCAATTTCCAAAATTCTTGAGATGTTTCAAAAATAAATTATGTGACCCTACGGGGACTCGAACCCCGGTTAGCGGAATGAGAATCCGCTGTCCTAACCGCTAGACGATAGGGCCTAATGTTGTAAAATTAGCTAAGATGTATTTTACCAAATATAACCGTCACTTTAAGCTTATAGCTTTGACTTTAGCCTCCACTATTTTATTCTGGTTGATCTTTTATTTTAATATTCCCGGCAAAATTGGTTTTGACAACGTTTCTTTAGAGACCATTTTTGCCAACTACGACGGTCCTAATTACATGGTTATTTCCAAATGCGGCTATGACAAAAACTGCATTGGTCCCAATTTTTCCCTGCCCCAGCCTCTGGAATACTACCCGGCTCATTTCCCCGGTTATCCGGCTTTAATTACATTTTTTAGTAACTTCACCACCGGTCCCAAAGCCATGATCTTTTCCACTCTTTTGGGATCAGTTTTTCTCAGTCTCATTCTTTACGAATTTCTCAAACTTTATCTTAAAGAAAAAAAATCTTTTTGGCTGACTCTAGTTTTTTTGTTTTTTCCCGCCCGGTTTTTTGTTCTTCGCCAGGTCGGCGCTCCCGAAACTTGGTTTTTGGCCGCCACTATAGCTTCAATTTTTTACTACAAGAAAGAAAAGTTTTGGCTGTCAGCCATTTTTGCTGCTCTATCCATGGCTTTCAAAACCCCTGCCATTCTTTTGTTAGCTTCATACGGAATTGTGGCTATCAAAGATTGGATTGATATCCGGAAATTTTTGCCGGTATTCAAAAAATATTTTCCCTATATTTTAGTGCCTATCACCGTTGTTTTGATTTTTTATCTTTATTATCTCCAGACAGGAAATTTTTGGGCCTATTTCCATAGTGGCGACAATTTCCATCTTAATTTTTTACCTTATTTGGTTTTTGTCAGCACTAAATCCTGGATTAACACCATCTGGTTGGAGGATATTGTTTATATCTTTTTGTTGGCTATTTATGGAGTTTACCGCTTAGTCAAAAAATATAAATTTGATATTACTGCCGTTTATCCTTTAGTTTTTACCCTCGCCACTTTGCTGGTAGCTCACCGCGATATCAGTCGTTATATCGCCCCGGTTTATCCTTTTATGCTTTTGGCTTACAAAAAATTTTTTACCAAACATCCCGTCAAAATTATTCTTATTCTCCTTATCCCCGCCATAGTTTTATACGCCATCAATTTTGTCTGGGGCAATACCGCTCCAATCTCAGATTGGACTAACTACCTTTAGGAAATAAAAAATTTTCCGTCTTCTTCTGTCAGCAAATCTTTCATCAACATCATTGATAAAGTTGTTGAAACTTCATTAATCGGTTTTTTAATTTTTTGACAAATCTCATCACTGTTCAATGCTTCGTTTTCCAACACCTCGATAATATTTCTTTCCAAATCAGTCAGATTACTGTAATCCTTAAACAAGTTTTCCTGATCCGGCATAGCAATTTTATCTTCAAAAATATCTACCGGCTCTGTTACCATCTTGGCGGCCCCGGTTTTGATCAGCCAGTTTGTTCCTTCCGACGTTTTTGAGTTTATCGGTCCGGGGATTGCCAAAATCTTTTTCTTTTGCTCCAACCCCAATTTGGCCGTAATCAAACTGCCAGATTTTATCCCCGCCTCAATAATCACCACTCCCACGTTTACCAACCCGGCTACAATTCTATTCCTTTGAGGAAAACTCCATACCGTCGCTCCAAAATCGGGTTCATATTCCGATACTACCACCCCGCCGCTATTTAATATTTCCGTATAAAGTCTACTGTTCTCTTTGGGGTAAGGTCGGTCAAGACCACTGCCCAAAACCGCCACAGTTTTTCCTCCATATTCGACACACTGACGGTGGGACTCGCTATCAACTCCATACATGAAACCGGAAATCACCGTTGCTTTTCGAAACACAATTTCCGGCATGATTTTGTCAACCACGTCGCGGCCATATCGGGTAATCTGGCGGCTGCCGACTACTGCCACCACCTTATCAAACAATTCACTTTTCCACTCGCCCCGATAATAAAGCTTTTCCGGACACAATCTGATTTCTCCAAGCTGTGGGGGAAAATCTTTTTTGTCAATCAGTTTTATCGGCCATTTTGACCATTCATTCATAAACATTTTCGTAATAATTAATTCGATTAATAGTTTTATCTTCGTTTAAAACTATACACACAGCATCAATCCTGTATTTCACCAGACGCTTGCTTATGTCCGGATTTAATACCAAAAATGTCTCTGCCACTCGCCTGATTTGACTAAGTTTATATTTTGAAATCATCTCCTCCGGCGACCCGAATTTATCACCAATTTTTAATTTTACTTCCACAAACACCAGCACCTCTTTATCCAACATAATCAAATCTATCTCTCCTAACTTATTACTATAGTTAGATTCGATTAACCTAAACCCTTTTTGAACCAAAAATTTTCTGGCAATTTCCTCTCCCTCCTTACCTGTTTTGTAATTTCTGACTTTATTATTCATCATTTTTTATCCGGTATTGCAGAGCTTCGGCAATATGATTTTGTTTAATTTCTTCGCTTTTTTCCAAATCAGCAATCGTTCTAGCTACCTTAATTAATCTAAAATAAACTCTGGCAGACAGATTAAATTTGTTCACCGCCTGTTTTAGTAGCAAATTAGCCTCCGGATTTAAATTAGCAAACTCTTTTAGGTGGCGGTTTTTCATATCCGAATTACTATAAATATGAGCCAAATTTTTAAATCTTTGGTTTTGAATTTTTCTGGCCTCTATCACCCGCTGTTTAATTGCTTCCGATTTTTCATTATTATTAATTTCATCTTTGGTTATCATTAAATGATTTACATCTACCGCCGGTACTGTCAGATGAATATCAATCCGGTCCATAATCGGCCCCGACAGTTTTTTTCGATAATTCAAAATTTGAAAACTGCTGCATTTACAGTCTTTTTTTGGGTCACCTAGGTAGCCGCAGGGGCAGGGATTAGCTGCTGCCACCAACATAAACTGAGCCGGAAAAGTAACCGACCCGGCTGCTCGGGAGATATTAACTAATCCGTCTTCCAGGGGTTGCCTCAGCGCCTCCAGAGAATTTCTTCCAAATTCGGGAAATTCGTCCAAAAACAGCACTCCCCGATGAGCTAACGATACTTCACCTGGTCGGGGATTGCTGCCTCCACCAATCAAACCCACCTGTGAGGTTGTATGATGAGGCGACCGAAACGGCCTTTGCCGGATTAATGATCCACCCGGCGGAATATTGCCGGTAATTGAATAAATTTTAGTCACCTCCAAACTTTCTTTTTCTGTCAAATTTGGCAATATTCCCGACATGGCTCTGGCTAACATGGTTTTACCAGATCCAGGCGGCCCCATCATAAACACATTATGACCACCGGCTGCGGCAATTTCTAACGCTCTTTTGGCCTGTTCTTGACCCAAAATTTCTGCAAAATCAAACTCCGGTCTGATATCATCCAAAATTTCTTCAGTCTCCACTTTCTTTAACGGTGTAATCAGCTTTTCTCCGCTCAAGTGTTTTATCAAATTTTTTAAATTATCTACCGGATATACTTCGACTCCATCAATCACGCTGGCCTCATTGGCGCTCATTCTGGGGACAAATATTTTTTTAATCCCTTTTTCTTTTGCCAATAGTGCCAACAAAAATACTCCCTTAGTATGTCTTAAACTTCCATCCAGAGACAATTCGCCATAGAAATAAGCTTTTTCCTTTGGCATTGTCATTTCCCTGATAGACGACAACACTCCCACCGATATCGGCAAATCATAGCAAGATCCATCTTTTGGTAAATCCGCTGGCGCTAAATTTATAGTTACCTTAGCGTTGGGAAATTCAATTTCAGAATTAATTATGGCTGTTTTGACTCTTTCTTTAGCTTCTTCTACCGCTTTGCTTGCCAACCCCACAATACCAAACCCAGGGAACCCCTTTTCCGCTACATTAGTCTCAACTTCTATTTCTACACCCTGCAAACCCACATTGGCAATTGACAAAACTTTAGTCAGCATTATAAAAATTTAACACAAAGTTGTATAATTTTTTCAGTCTTTTGTTAAACTCTTATATATGGACATCATCGATTGGTTTAAAAATGCGACTTTAGTAGTCAAAATAATCACTGGAGTTTTAGTACTCACTATTCTCCTCCTGCTTTTAAGTCTTTTTACTGGTGGCAAATCTAAAACCAATGTTGCTACCACCAACACTGGTGGTAAAGATTTTGAAGAAATTCAGTTGGAAACTCCTACTCCCGCCCCCACCACTATTATTCCTACTCCTATTCCCACTTCTTACCCCACCACCATTCCTACTGACACCCCCATTCCTACCATTATTCCCACCTCGACTCCAATTCCCACCAACACCCCCGCACCCACTAATCCTCCTCAACCAGTTATTAGATCTACCAGCACGCCTATTCCTACTATCTATCCTGAAGTTTTACATCTTAGCGCCTATAGAGTCGAACTCTATCCCGGAGAGCAACAGGAAATCAAAGCTACTATTATTCCCTCAGGTGTTTTTAATAATACCGTTACTTGGACGGTTGAAAACAGCCACGTCGCCCGAATTGAAAGTGCCAAAAATAGATTGATTATTACTGCCGCCACTCCTGGCACCACCAAAATTATTGCCAAAACTATTAATGACAAAACTGCCGAAATTTTAATTACCATCAAAGACACCAGAACTCAACCCACCCCATCTGTCTCCAATGTTACCCTCACATCTCCAACCGCCGCCGCCTCTACCCCTATTCCTACCAGAGCTATCATCGAACCGTCATCTATTAGTATTAATCAACCCCAGCTTTCTCTCGAAACCAATCGCACTATTCAACTAACTGTCACCTATACCCCTGACACTACCAACAGACGTCACCTTAACTGGTCTAGCAGTAATATTAGTGTCGCTACTGTTGATGTTGCCGGCAGAGTTACTGCCGTTAATCCTGGCACTGCTACCATTACTGCCTCCAGTGTTAATGGTCAGACCAGCCGTTCTACCATCACCGTCCCTGGTACTAATTTACCTCTTCCCACTTCTACCAAAACTCCTACCTCTGTTCCCACTAGAACTCCCACCAATATTCCTACTCAAATTCCCACTAGGACTCCCACTAGAATTCCCACTCCTATTCCTACTACCGCCATTATTAATCCTACAGGCATTAATCTTAGCGCTACTTCTGTCAAGCTCTATTCTGGTGAAATTCAAAAGATATCAGCTTCGGTTGTTCCTGCCAATGCTGCCAATAAATCACTTCAATGGTCTAGTAACAATCCTACCATTGCTACCGTCAACAGCTTAGGTTATATTACCGCCAAAACTCCCGGAACTACTACCGTTGTGGTCAAAACCTCAAACAATATCACCAAATCAATCTCAGTTGAAGTTAATAGAATTCCCGTTCCCACCATTATTCCCACTCTTCCTATAATCAACGACAAGCAGGGGACTATTACTCATGAATCATACGGCGGTATGCAGTATATTTTGTATTTACCTTATGGTTTTACTAAAAACAGAGACTGGCCCTTGTTGGTTTATCTTCATGGTTGGGAAAGAGAACCAAATATAAATAATATGTATAAACAAGGGCATATTCCAAGACTTCTAAGAGACGGTAATAACTATAATGCAGTTGTTGTTGCTCCTTTTAGCACCCGATCTTGGGGATATTCTAGTAATCAGCAGCAGGCCAAAGCTATTATTGATCATGTTGTTAGTCAATACAATATCAATAAATCAAAAATATCTTTGACTTGTCATAGTGATGGTTGCTGGGGAGGTACTGCCTTGGTTAGAAATAATTCCACTTTCTTTTCTTCTTTGGTTGCGGTTGCTTCCAGTGCTCCCAGTTCCAATTCCGCCTCCGGTTTTACTTCAACTAAAATCTATTATTGGTATGGTACTAGTGACGCTGACTCTACCAATCGAAGCGCTTTCGTTAATTCCATCAATCAAGCTGGCGGTCAAGCTTATATCAAATCTATCGCTGGCGGACACAATATTATGAAACAGGTCTATATTGACAATAAAATGATTGAATGGATGCTTAGTCAATCAAGATAACCTTTCCTTCTCACCCCAATAAAACCCAAACATTTTTGTTAAAATACATGATATGTCTTTTAACCTCCAGTCAGACTATCAGCCCTCAGGTGATCAGCCCCGAGCTATCGCCAAACTTTCTCACGGAATCAACTCTGATATCGCTCATCAAACTCTTTTAGGAGTTACCGGATCGGGAAAAACCTTTACTATCGCCAATGTTATTCAAAACACCCAACTGCCCACCTTAGTTATTTCCCACAATAAAACTCTTGCTGGTCAACTCTATCAGGAATTTAAGGAATTATTTCCTGCCAACAAAGTCTCTTATTTTGTTTCTTATTATGATTATTATCAACCCGAAGCCTATCTTCCGGCTTCAGATACTTATATTGCCAAAGAGGTTGATATTAATGACAAAATTGATCGTCTCCGGCTTGAGGCTACCTCAAACCTTTTGTCCGGCAGCGACAATATTGTCGTCGCTTCCGTCAGTTGTATTTATAATATCGGCGATCCCAACGAATTTGAAGCCTTAACTTTATTATTACAAGTCGGCCAAAATTATCCCCGCCGACAGTTAATGGAAAATTTTATTTCTTTGTTTTACACCCGATCAGAATTAGAATTTAAACGTTCTACTTTTCGTGTTCGCGGCGATCTTATCGAACTTTGGCCGTCATATACCGACTCTTTTTTGGTTTTAGAGTTTAATGGTAACTATCTTGCCGCTATTACTCAACGCCACCCTTTTACCGCCACCGAAAAAAAGTTTGACCAGTTTAAACTTTTTCCTGCCAAACAGTATGTCGGCGGCTATCAAAATTTAGATAATATTTTTGCCCAAATTCGCCACGACCGAGACCAGCAGGTCACTATGTTCAAATCTCAAAATAAAATTCTCGAAGCTCAGCGGATCAATCAGCGGGTTGAATATGATTTAGAAATGCTTCAGGAAACCGGCTATATCAACGGTATCGAAAATTATTCTATTTATTTTGACAAAAATCGTCAGCACGGCGATCCGCCTTATACCTTGGTTGATTATTTTCATCGTCTTTGGGGCAAAAATTTTTTGACTGTTATTGATGAATCACATGTTACTGTTCCTCAAATCGGCGGTATGTATGCCGGCGATCTCGCCCGCAAGCAAAATCTAATTAACTTTGGTTTTCGACTGCCATCGGCTCTAGACAACCGGCCTTTAAAATTTGATGAATTTGCCGACCGGATCTCAAAAGTAATTTATGTCTCTGCTACCCCGGCCGTTTATGAACTGGAAAAATCCAAACATCATATTGTGGAGCAGATTATTCGCCCCACCGGTTTGGTTGATCCCGAAATTAGTGTTCGCTCCACCAACAATCAGATTCCCAATCTGGTTGAGGAAATTCAGCGTCGGGTTGACAAAAAAGAACGAACCTTAGTTATTACTCTGACCAAAAGAATGGCCGAAGATCTGTCTTCCTATTTGTCCGATTCTGCCAAAACCGGACATAATTTTAAAGTTGCCTATCTTCATTCTGATATTGTTACTCTTGAGCGTTCCAGTATTTTAGACAATCTTCGTTCCGGTGATTATGATGTCTTAGTTGGTATCAATCTTCTCCGTGAGGGTCTTGATTTACCTGAAGTTAGTTTGGTGGCTATCCTTGATGCTGACCAACAAGGTTTTCTCCGCTCCCAATCATCACTCATCCAAATTATGGGTCGGGCTTCCCGCCATATTTCCGGCCACGTTATCCTGTATGCCGACACCATGTCTCCGGCTATGACTGGCGCCATCAAAGAGGTTAACCGCCGTCGACAAATTCAACTTAAATACAATCAAGATCATCATATTACTCCCAAATCAGTGGTAAAATCAATTCGTCCTCAAATTATTGAAGCCGTCGTGCCGGAAGAAAAACCGGAGTGGTTCAAAATTGACGTTTCTTCTCTCACTCCCAATCAACGTCAAAAACAAATCCGGGAGTTAAGAAAGCAGATGAGAAATTTAGCTTTCAACCTCGACTTTGAAGAAGCCATTAAAATTAGAGATAAAATTCGTGAGATTGAAACTTTTTAATTTCACTATTTATATATGATCGACAAAATAATTGTTAAAGGAGCCAGAGAAAACAATCTTAAAGATGTTTCTTTTGAGTTTCCCAAAAATAAATTAGTTGTTTTTACCGGCGTTTCCGGCTCCGGCAAATCAAGCATGGCTTTTGACACTCTTTTTGCCGAAGGTCAACGCCGTTATGTCGAAAGCTTGTCTGCCTATGCCCGTCAATTTTTGGGCAACATGAAGCGTCCCGAAGTTGACCTGATTGACGGCTTATCGCCATCAATTGCCATCAATCAAAAAGCCATTTCTCACAACCCTCGGTCTACTGTTGGCACTATCACCGAAATCTATGACTATCTCCGTTTGCTTTTTGCCCGTATTGGTCATCCCCACTGTCCTATTTGTGATCAGGAAGTAGCCCCCCAAACCAGCCGTCAAATTGTTTCCCAAATTATCACCATCGCCCAACATCAGGTTCAAGGTCTTAATTATTATCGGTTTTTGATTCTCTCACCTGTCGTCCGTGACAAAAAAGGGGATTTTAAAGGACTAACCGATAACCTCAAAAAACAGGGCTACAAATGGCTCCGAGTTGACAATCAAATTATCGATTTATACTCTGATTTTGGTATTGCCAAGACCAATAAACATAATATTGATGTGGTTATAGACCGTATTTCTATCAACAAAGACATTCTCAAAGACCAAAAACCTCTCACCGATCGTCTGATTGACAGTGTTGAGCAGGGGATGAAACTAGCCAACGGTTTAGTGATCATTTCCGAAGTCTTAAGCTCATCTTTTGATTTTCCCGATTTTCCCAAAGATTTCCACGATACTCTTTACTCCGAAAATTTTGCTTGTCCTAATTGTAATATCTCTTTGCCAGAAATTGAACCCCGGCTTTTTTCCTTTAATTCTCCCCAAGGCGCTTGTCCCGAATGCAAAGGGTTGGGGTCTAAATATCAAATTGACCGTTCCAAATTTCCCGACTGGCGCGCCCGAATGATGGAAAGCCGCTACGTCAATTCCGGTTCTGACGCTATTCGCGATGAGCTGGAAAAATTTATGATCAAAACCGAATGTCAGCTTTGCCATGGTAGCCGTCTAAATCAGGACGCCCTTTCTATTCATATTTTAAGCAAAAATATTTACCAAATTACCCAATATCCTATCGAAAAACTTAGTCTGTGGATCAACACTTTAAACTCAAAATTGACCAGTGATCAGGAAAAAGAAATTTTAATTCCCATCAAACAGGAACTTACCGCCAGGATTGAGTTCCTTTTGGCTGTCGGTTTAGATTATCTCAGTCTCGAACGTGAAGCCGGCACCCTATCCAGCGGCGAATCGCAGCGAATCCGTCTAGCCAGTCAAATCGGCACTGGCCTGACCGGGGTTTTGTATATTCTTGACGAACCCACTATTGGTCTTCATTCCCGTGACAACAATCGTTTGATTGAAACTCTCAAAAAACTTCGGGATACCGGCAACACCCTGGTCGTTGTCGAACACGACGAAGATGTTATCAAAAGTGCCGACCATATTGTCGATTTTGGACTTTATGCCGGCAAAAAAGGCGGTCAAATTGTCGCCCAAGGCTCAATTGACGACATCAAAAAAAGTCCCCAATCTCTTACCGGCAAATATCTCTCCGGCAAGCTCAAGATAAAATCATCCCAAAACCCGGTTTCTCAACAATTAGCATCAAACAGAATCTCCATTACCAACGCCAGACAGTGGAATCTTAAAAATATCAATGTCGATTTTCCTCTCAACAAATTGGTTTGTGTTACCGGCGTTTCCGGCTCCGGCAAGTCAACTCTAGTCCATGACACTCTTTATGGCGGTGTCCGCAAAGCCATTTTGGGCAGCTATTACGGCACCATCGGTAAATTTGACCAAATCACTGGCGCCGAATCCGTTTCCGATGTCCTTTTGGTCGACCAATCTCCCATCGGTCGGACTCCCCGCAGCAATCCCGCCACCTACACCAAAATTTTTGATGACATCCGTCAATTAATGTCCCAAACCATTGAAGCTCAGCTTCGCGGTTACGACGCCAGTCGTTTCTCTTTCAATGTCAAAAACGGCCGTTGCCCTGTTTGTGAAGGTCAGGGTCAAATCAAAATTGAGATGCAGTTTTTGCCCGATATTTACGTTACCTGTGATGAATGCCACGGCAGCCGCTTCAAAGCCGAAACTTTGGAAGTCGAATACAAAGGCAAAAATATTTCCCAAATTCTCAACCTAACCATCGACGAAGCCGCCGATTTTTTCAAAAATATTCCCAAACTAAAACGTAATTTAGAAACCATCCAATCAGTCGGTCTGGGCTATTTGGAGCTGGGTCAATCGTCCAATACTCTTTCCGGCGGCGAATCACAACGTCTTAAAATCAGTCGTGAATTAGTCAAAAAAGAAAATGGTCGCATGCTTTATATTTTAGACGAACCTACCACCGGACTTCATTTTTATGACGTTGATAAATTAATTACCGTTCTCCGCCGTTTAGTTGACAAGGGTAATACTGTCGTGGTTATTGAACACAATTTAGATATGATCAAAAATTCTGACTGGATTATTGATATGGGTCCCGAAGGAGGGGATAAGGGTGGTCAAGTTGTTGCCGTCGGCACTGTTGAAGATATTGTTAATTGCACCAAAAGTTACACCGGTCAATATCTTAAAACCCATCTTTAAACTTATTTACACTTTTCTCTGATTTCTACCATTGTCTTCCAATTCGTTTCCAACTTATCAGTCACACAATAGTCTTTAAACTGATCCAGCCAACCCACGTAGTCATTTTTAACTTCATAAACTAAAGCTATTTTAGATTTATCATTCTTTTTAACCATCCTATAAAACTCATCCTGAGATCGGACATATTCTGGCACTTGGGCTAAACTATAAGACACTTTTTGCGGCATATAACCATATTTTTTTACCCCATACCACCAATACAAATATTGGTTTGGATAATCATAAATCTCCGGCACATAAGTGTAAGCTTCAAATCCGTCTCCATTTATTTTTTCGTATACCCAGTCAATATTTCGGATTAAATTAGCCAAATTTTTTGGATCATCGCTTCCTGTTTTGTTCATAAATTTGGACTGGTCGACTACGGTTAGCCAAAAATTCCTTATCAAAAACACGCCCAATATTATTCCGATTATTTTTTGATATTTACTTATATTTACTATTCCTATCCCCACTACCAGTACATACCACACCCTTAAACTTTCCAGATACCACATTTTTAACGGATGATGATATACCGCTATATAAAACCCTAAAGCCAACAGCCAAAATACCAAAAAATACAACCCATAGCGCCGATATTTTTTGTTTGCCAAAATCAACCCCACGGCTACCAAAAACACTATTATTCCCCAACCATAAGGCAAAATTAGCTGTCCTTCAAAAAAATAAATCATAGACTTCAGATGGCTAGAAACTGTTTCTGTTAGTAGCAACTTTTCTCCTAATACCTGATTTTGACCGCTAATCATCCCCAACAACAATTTCGTCATCTGAAATCTATTTTTTATTTCCAAAGCAATTTGTGGCAAAAACCAGGGTATTAATCCTATCAAAAAATTTTTCCACCAACCTAATTTTTTATTTATCACTATTATCACAACCGCAAACAAAATACACACCACCCCAAAAGCCGCCTCAAATTGAGTCAGTAAACCACTTGTTATTCCCAGCCAAAATATCGACTTTTTGTCTTTTTTTTCCAAAAAATTCCATACCGTCAAATAAAAATAGACGCTCAAAAAAACCCAAAACTATATTTTTCTTTCTGAAAAAATAAAAAATAAAACCGGCAGTTGCCAAAAACAAAATAATGTTCCAATTAACTAGTGTTTGTGGATTGCCGCCACCCGCCCAATAAGCCGGCAAATTTATGTAGTAATAAAACGGACCCAATCTTAAGCCGTTAATAGAAGTTGTTGGCCCCAATACCGCCAGATCCCTAAACTCTCCCAAAGCTCTGATATCCAACAAATCGCGTGATTGATCATACGTAAAAGCGGTTTGATAATTCCACACCTGGCCAAACCTAATTACTGCCGATATCACCCATATTATGCCGAACACTAATGATAACCATTTTTCTTTTGCTGTCATGAATTCATTATATAATACCAATGTGATTGATTTAACCACTATTCCCAGCTCTCCAGGAGTTTATATCTACCAAAATCAACAAAAAGAAATAATTTATGTTGGCAAAGCCGTTAATCTCAAAAAACGGGTGTTACAATATTTTCAAAATCGAGATGCTCTCGGTTACAAGACCCGCCAGCTTGTTTCTCAAATTGCTTCCGCCAAATTTATTACCGTCGACTCCGAAATCGAAGCTCTAGTTTTGGAGTCCGGTCTTATCAAACAATACCGTCCCAAATATAACTCTCAACTCAAAGATGACAAAAGTTATATTTATATCACCATTTCCCGTGATAAATTTCCTTTAGTTCGACCTGCCTTCAAATCTTCTCTTAATGACAATGATATTATTTACGGTCCTTTTCCCGACAGCCGCTCTGTCAAAAGTTTGCTCAAAACCATTCGCCAAATATTTCCTTACTATTCCGCCAAACATGGTCTCAAGTCCTGTCTCTTTTGTCATCTGGGGCTTTGTCCTGGACCCGCCCCCGACCCCAAAGAATACAAAGCCAACATCAGCAAAATCAAAAAAATTCTTACCGGTCATTTCCACAAACTTATCAACCAACTAAAAACCGAGATGAAACTTTTTTCCCAAGCCGAAAATTTTGAAATGGCCAAAGTCCGCCGTGATCAAATTAACTCTTTGGAATATATTATTTCCGGTTGGAGCCGGCTGACTCATCTCTATCAACAAGTTGATTTACCCGAAGATAAAGCCAGCAAAGCTATTGCTGAATTAATTCTGGTTCTAAAAGATTATTTTCCCCAATTAACATCTTTAAACCGGATTGAGGCTTACGATATTTCCAATTTAGGTTCCAAATATTTTGTCGGTTCCATGGTGGTATGGCAGCAGGGAAGAATTGATCACGACCAATTCCGCCAATTTAAAATTTATTCCAAAGTCACTCCTGACGATCAATTTATGATCAAGGAAGTTTTATACCGCCGTTTCAAACACCCCGAATGGCAGTTTCCCGGTTTGATTTTGGTTGACGGCGGCAAACCCCAAGTCTCCGCCGCCACCAAGTTAATTGATGAACTTGAAAAACTTTATAACTTTAAATTATCTATAATTGGTTTGGCCAAAAAACAGGAAACTATTGTTATCAAAACCAATATTGATTGGGTGGAAATAAATCTGCCCAAAAATTCTCCCGCTCTTCAACTACTTCAACAACTCCGCGACGAGGCTCATCGTTTTGCCAACCATTATCGCCGTCAGCTAATCAGACGCTCAACCCTTAGTTGACTTGCTAGTAAGTATTTTATCCAACTCGTCTGAACCTTTCAATTTATTCAAATCAATTCTTTGATTATAATCAAGAAATCCGATATCTCTACCTAAATTAACAGCCTTTTTATCACCATATTTGTTGGTGCTGACTACACAAAAAATCCCGCTTCCGCGTTCATTAAAAGAATATATGGGCATCATGCCACTTGATTTAGGTTTAGTGGCTATCAACCAATCACTGTTTATATTGCCATCCACCCACTGGTATCTACCCAATCCCAAAATTCTGTATCCTTTTCTAAGCAAAAAAAGGTGTCTGCGATCATCATTTTTCTCCATTTTATCTTTTTCAATTTGAAATCTTTGCCAGATAATCTCGGCCCGACTCATTCCCTCACTTTCATTATATTTAGGCCGACCATCTTTTCTAGTGCTGACAATGGCATAATCTCTCATTTCTGTCGTTGGCTGACCATTTTCAAACACTAAGCCGATTTGTCTAGCTCCCGTATCTGTTGCCGGCATAGCTGTTAAGTCAGATCTATGCGGCAGTTCATTAGCCGGCAATCCGTATGCAGTTGGATTTAAGCCTTCAGCTGTTTTGCTCATAATTATTTATCCTATAACACTATAATTATATCAAAAAATAATTTAATTTTCAAATTTTATAGCTTTTCTAATATGTTCTTTAGCAAAACTGGTCTTAACTATATTTAACCAATTTTTATTAACATTTATTTTTTTACTCAACAGCACTTCTACTAGATCACCGGTCTGAATTACATCATCAATCTTGGCCATTTTATTGTTAATTTTTATCCCCTTGCATCTATCGCCGACATTGGTGTGAATTCTGTAGGCAAAATCCAACGCCGTGCTGCCTTTTGGTAGCTGAATTGTATCGCCTTTTGGGGTAAACACATAGACATAATTCGTCAGCACCTTTAATCGATAATTAGTAATATGTTCATCGGTTTTTTGCCATTTAACCAAATCTTTCACCCACTCCATTCCCCGACCTTGACCTTCTCCTTTTCCCATTTTGTAGGCAATATGGGATGCTGGTCCAAATTCATTAAACTCATGCATCTCTTTGGTTTTTATCTGGATTTCCACTGTCATTTTGTCTTTCCAGCTGATAGTTGTCTGAATCGATCGATACCCGTTGGGTTTAGGTGTCGAAATATAATCGACAAATTCGCTTGGTATATACCTATATTTAGCGTGCATCAATCCCAATACTGTATAACAATCAACCAAATTGTCCGTCAAAATTCTAATAGCCACTCTATCTTTGACCCGATAGCTTCCGCCCTTTCGTTTTACTTTGATATAAGTGCTATAAAGGCTTTTTATCCTTCCTTCCACCACTGCCCCGTTAATATTATTTAATTTTAAAATCCTTTCAACTTCAGTTTTAACCAAATTTAGGGCCTTAATTTCATTTTTTTCCTGATTTTCATATATCTTTATTATTTTATTAGCTTCTTCCGGGTAGAGAATTCTAAAAGCAATATCTTCAATTCTTTTTTTGAAATAATGAAGCCCGACATATTCTGCTAACGGACCATAGACCTGCATAATATTTCTGGCATATCTTAGCTGTCTATCTTTTGGTAAGTATTCAATTGTTAAACTGTTGTGTAACTTATCAATTAATCTGATAATCAATACTCGGACATCATTAACCGACGAAAAGAAAAATTTTCTATAAATCTCGATACTAGCTTTGCTGGCATCCATCTTACTGGTTCTGCTTTTTACCTCAGTCAAACCTGATACCAATAAAGCCACTTCATCACCAAATTCTTTGGAAATATCATCCATGGTAATTTTGGTATCTTCCACACAATCATGAAGTAGCGCCGCGATCACCGCTTCCTGACCGATGTTTAATTGAGACACTACTTTAGCAATCCAGGCTGGGTGGGAAATATATGGTTTACCCGACCATCTTACTTGACCGCCGTGAGCTGAGCACATAAATTCATAAGCCCGCCTAATTTCCTTCACTTCCAAACCCGGAATTTGTTTAACTACATATTCCAGATCTTCCCAATAATTTTCACTAAATGACAAATCTAATCCCATATAAAGATAAATTATAGCAAAAAATTAAACTTTTTCTGCAAACACCAACAATCTTTGCCAGTTAGTGCCTATCGGCCAACAAGTCTGCAGAATTACAATTTCCTTATTTTCGTCCTTGTATTCAAGATACTCTATTTCCTTGGGTTTAATCACCTTTTTCATATATACCCTGTAGGCAAACATTTTTCCTTTGTAATTTATCATTACCATATCATCGTTTCCCAACTCTCCCAACAGATAAAACACCGAATTTTGTCTGGCGGCAGAAATATCTTGCTGACTGGAATGGGCAAACAAATAAACCGATGTTCCCCTGCCTTCACCCGGCAGAGATGAAATCTGTGATTGAGCAATAACATTATCTTTTAATACTGCTTTATATTCGTTTTTGTCATAAGGAGATACTCCTATAACAATATCTGCCTTTGCCCCGATTTTTGGTATCTCTACCCTAAAAGTATTATCTTCCGGCTCCGGTTTGGTCTCTGCTGTCAAAGTTGGTTGTGGCGGTTCAGTTTTTATTTTTTCAATTATTTCTATCGTTTCTTTTTTAACCTTAGTCTGATCAATCTCTTTGTAGTTTATCCAGCTGTTAAACACCGGCTGGTATAAATAAACCAGACCTATAATTGCTACCAAAAACACTCCAGTTCCCAAATAAAAATAACCTCTTTTCCACCCTGTCGGATTGCTGTAAATTACTCCTTTTTTGGCCTTTATCTTGACCTGTCGTTTTTCCGGTGTTACTTTAAAAAAGTCGTTTACTGCCATAGATTATTATGGCATAAATTTAATTTGACAAAAGATAGTTATTACTTTAAGATACAAACTCATTGACACAAATATGACCAAAAAAAATCTCTTAACTCAAGAAGGATACAATAGCCTGACTCAACAACTCAAAGACCTAAAAAATCGTCAGGATCATCTTATTACTCAAATCGAAGAAGTAGCTCAACCCGATGAATCGGGTGAAGACGGTCTGGCTTCCCAGCTCAAAGAAGAACTCGAAGTCACCAACAACAAAATCGACGAAATCGAAGAAACTTTGGCTGATAGTCAAATAATTACCGACAAAATCAAAACAGACTGTATTCAAGTCGGCTGCAAGGTAAAAATCAAAATTGACTCCGGCACCAAAGAATTTCACATAGTTAATCAATTGGAATCTGATCCGACAGCCAACAAAATCTCTGATCAGTCGCCTCTGGGTCAAGCCTTGATTGGCAAAAAAGTTAATGACAAAATTGAAGTCGATGCTCCGGTCGGCAAAATTATCTACAAAATTGTTTCTATCAAATAATTTCCCTTGATTATAGTAAAATAGGGGCATGACTACCGACGCCCAAACCAAGTTAAACGATCTCCAAAAACAGCGCTTAGAACAACTGGCCAAAATTAAATCCCTGGGGATTGATCCTTATCCCCAACCCGACCTGTCTCAAAAATCTTCCATTGCCCAAGCTCTAAGCTTAATGGACAAATCGGTCGAAGTTGCCGGTCGAATTATGTCTCTTCGCGGTCATGGCAAGATTCTTTTTGCCGATCTTCATGACCAAAGCGGCAAAATTCAGCTCTTTTTCCAAGAGAAAATTCTTGGCGACAAGATGAAACTTACTAAACTGCTAGATTTGGGCGATATTGTTTCTGTTTGCGGCGATGTTTTTAAAACCGTTGCCGGTGAAATCACCATCAATGTCTTTAAATTTGAAGTTTTAGCCAAAAATCTCCGTCCACTTCCGGAAAAATGGCATGGACTCAAAGATGTTGAAGAACGCTATCGTCAGCGTTATGTTGATTTAATTGTCAACCCCGAAGTCAAACAAGTTTTTCAAACCAGAACCAAAATCCTTTCCGAAATGAGACACTTTTTGGATGATCATGGTTTTCTCGAAGTAGAAACGCCTATTTTGCAGCCGGTTTATGGCGGCGCTGCTGCCAAACCTTTTGTCACTCATCACAATGTTTTGGATATGGATATGTATCTGCGGATTTCCGACGAACTTTATCTCAAACGGCTGATTGTCGGCGGTTTTGAAAAAGTTTATGAAGTCAGCCGCGACTTTCGCAACGAGGGTGTTTCCCGGTTTCACAATCCTGAGTTTACCCAAATCGAGTTTTATTGGGCTTACGTTGACTACCAGGTTCTGATGAACTTTACCCAGGATCTAATCAAACATGTAGTTAAATCAGTCACCGGCGGTCTCAAAATAACTTATCAGGGCACCGAAATTGATTTTAGCAAACCCATCAAAAAACTAACTCTTGCCGACGCCATCAAACAACACACTGGCATTGATATTGACACCATTAATACTGAAGACGAATTTAAATCAATTATCAAAAGCAAAAAATTGAAGCTTGATCTGACCGAAGTTGTTGGTTTGGGCGCTTGTTTTGACCAACTTTACAAAGAATATGTTCGTCCCAAGATTATTGAACCCACCTTTATGTGTGACTATCCTTCAGAAATGATTGCTCTGGCCAAAAGGCATCCTCACGATCCCAAAAAAATCGCCTCTTTCCAATTGGTGGTTTGCGGCACCGAACTTCTCAAAGCCTACAACGAAGTCAACGATCCCAAAGATCAGTCTGATCGCTGGCTTTCCGAAGTTGAGTTGGCCAAGAAAGGTTCTGAAATTGCCTCCCAATTTGATCATGATTATATTCGGGCGCTTGAGTATGGTATGCCTCCCACCGCCGGTTGGGGCATGGGAATTGACCGCTTTACCCAGTTTATTACCGACCAACCCACTATCAAAGATGTTATTCTTTTCCCCTCTATGAGGTCAGAAATCCGTGACAAGTAAGTCTTTAATCTTAGCCAAAAGTTTTTTAAATCAAACCGTTGAAGTTACTGTTGATCGTCCACTTGGCAGTATTCATCCAAAATGGAAATTCAAATATCTAGTTAATTATGGTTTTCTCAAAGATATTTTTGCCCCAGACGGCGAGGAATTAGATGCTTATATTCTCAAAATAGACAAACCCTTAAAAAATTTTTCCGGCCAAGTTATTGCCATTATTCATCGGCTTGAGGACGACGATGACAAATTAGTAGTTATTCCTAAAAACGAAACTATTACCGACCAAGAAATCGAGAAATCAGTTGAATTTCAAGAAAAATGGTTCAAACATAAAATTATTAGATAATTGATTATGAAAACTTTAACTAAATTCATTTCCAAATCCGGCAAAGAAATTTATTTTCGGCCGCCCACCATCAAAGATGTTCTTGCTCTCAAAAACCATATCAACCAAATTTCGGCAGAAAAAAGTTTTCTTTTATTTCAAGGGGTTCAGCAAACTACCAAATCAGAGACCTCTTGGCTCAAAAATAAATTAGACAAAATTTCCCAGCAAAAATGTGTTTACCTTTGTGCTTTTTTCAAAAATAAACTTATCGGCGCCTCCGAAGTCACTTTACATGACGATGCCAAAAGTCATGTCGGCAACTTCGGCATTGCCATAAACAAAAATTTCCGAGGCGAGGGGATTGGTAGCAAATTAATGGAATTAGTCATCAAAGAATCAATCAAAAATATCAAAGGTCTAAAAATAATTGAACTAGAAGTTTTTAGCGGCAATACCAACGGCATAAACTTATATCGAAAGTTTAATTTTGTTCAGTTTGGTTGTCTGCCTCAGGGTCTCAAACGTCGCGGTCACTATGAAGACGCTATTTTGATGTATAGAAAGGTAAAATAAGTATTGATATATTTTGATATATTAACTAACTACGGTTAATCTGCGGGTATTATTTAATCTTAGGTTTGGTAAAATACTTCCATCAATGATTGATATCAATTTTCTTAGACAAAATCCCGACGCTGTCCGCCAAGCTCTTGTTAACCGCCAAAAAGATTCTTCTGTAGTTGATTCCATTATTTCTTTGGACACCAGCCGCCGCCAACTTTTGTCCGAGGTCGAAAAGCTCAGATCAAACCAAAACACTCTCAATCGCCAGTTTCAGGGCAAGCCTACTCCCGACCAAATCAAACAAGCTGCCGCCATCAAAGACAATCTCAAACAAATCGAAACCCAACTCAAAAGCGTCGAAGAAGAACAAAATAAAATTATCGAAGAAATTCCCAATATTCCCGCCGATGATGTTCCAGTTGGCAAAGACGATACCGAAAATGTGGTTATCAAAACTGTCGGTCAAATTCCCAAATTTGATTTTAAACCTCTCGATCACGCTGATTTGGGCGAAAAACTTGATGTTATTGACGTCAAAAAAGCGGCTCAAGTTTCCGGCTCCCGTTTTGGTTATTACAAAGGTCAAGGAGCCGTGTTGGAAATGGCGGTCATGTTTTACGCCTTCAAAAAATTAATCAAAAAAGGTTTTGTCGGTATGATCCCGCCCACTATGATCAAAAGTTCTACTGAGTGGAAATGTGGCTATGCTAGCAACAAAAATTTATTTAATGCTTATTATTCCTCTCCCGAAGACGATCTCGTGTTTATCAGCAGTTCCGAACACTCAGTTGTGCCCTACCATATGGACGAAATTATCCCAGCCAATCAATTGCCTCTAAAGTATGTTAATTTTTCTCCCTGTTTTCGGCGCGAAGCCGGCACCTACGGCAAAGATATGAAAGGTATGCTCCGGGTTCACTTTTTTAACAAAGTAGAAATGAATGTTTTTACTCTGCCGGATTTCAAAATTTCTGATGATATGTGTCTGGAAATGCTATCAAATGCCGAAGAGATCATGCAGGATCTGGAACTTCCTTATCAAGTCGTCAAGAGCTGCACTGGCGACTTGCCCCAGCCCAACCGTCGCATGTATGACATCAATTCTTGGTTCCCCGGTCAGGAAGCCTATCGCGAAACCCAATCATGCAGCAACTGCGGCGACTACCAAGCCCGCCGTCTCAATACCAAAGTCAAAATTGACGGCAAAAACGAGCTTGTTCATATTCTTAATTCCACCCTCGTTACCGACAGAGCTGTTTTGGCGATTCTTGAAAACCATCAACAATCTGATGGCAGTGTCCTTATCCCCAAAGCCCTCCAACCCTACACTGATTTTTCCATTATAAAACCCAAACAAAGCTAGAGGAGCCACCCTTGTCCGGTTCCTTCATCAAGAAGGAATCGGACAGAGGTTTTTTTGATAAACTAAACCTATGCTTGATTTCCTAAAAAATATTTTTGACGACAATTCCAAACGGATAAAGTCTTATCAAAAAATAATCAATCAGATCAACAATTTAGAACTGGAAATTTCTAAGTTAAACGACGAAGAATTATCCCAAAAAACTGATTTCTTCAAAAAACAGCTCAAAAAAGGTCAATCATTAGACGATATTTTACCCCAAGCTTTTGCCGTTGTTCGCGAAGCCGTCAAACGCACCATCGGCGAGCGGGCTTATGATGTCCAGCTGATGTCAGCCATCACTCTCCATCAGGGGGCTATTTCCGAACAGCGCACCGGTGAGGGTAAAACTCACTCTGTCATTTTTCCCGCTTATCTTAATGCTCTTACTGGTAAAGGCGTCCATATTGTTACCCCTAACGATTATCTTACCCGGGTTGGTACCGGCTGGTATCCTCAAGCTCTCAATTTGTTGGGCGTCTCCACCTCCTGTATTGTCCACGAACAGTCATTTATCCTTGACCCTGAATATACCGACGAAACCGAAAAAATTGATGACCGTCTAGCACATCTCCGTCCCGTCTCCCGCCGGGAAGCCTATCTGGCTGACGTTACCTATGGCACCAACAACGAATTTGGTTTCGATTATCTTCGCGATCATATGGCTCCGCACCAGGATCAAGTCGTTCAGCGGCCGCATCATTTTGCCATTGTTGACGAAGTTGATTTTGTTTTGATTGACGAATCCCGCACTCCTTTAATTATTTCTTCTCCCAACAACCAGCCTACCGACAAATACTACAAATTTGCCCAAATTGCCGCCGATCTTCAACCGACAGATTATGTTATCGACGAAAAATCCCGCTCCGCCACTCTCTCAGAATACGGTATCCGCAAGGTCGAAAGAATTCTCAACGTCCACAATCTTTATGAGGAATCGTTTGAAACTATTCATTATATTGAAAATGCCATCAAAGCCCGGGCTCTGTTTCATAAAGACAAAGATTATGTCGTCAAAGACGGTGAAGTCATTATTGTCGATGAATTTACCGGCCGGCTGATGAACGGCCGTCGTTGGTCCGATGGACTTCATCAAGCGGTTGAGGCCAAAGAAGGTGTTACCGTCCAGCGTGAATCCCAAACCTGGGCCACCATTACTTTCCAAAATTATTTTCGCCTTTACCAAAAACTTGCCGGTATGACCGGCACTGCCGCCACCGAGGCTGAAGAATTCAAAAAAATTTATAATCTCGATGTTGTTTCTATCCCCACCAACAAACCGCTTCAGCGTATTGACCAGCACGACCTTATTTTCAAATCCCAACGGTCAAAATATGCTGCCATTGTCAACTCGGTTGAAGAAAAATATCGCCTGGGTCAACCGGTTTTGATCGGCACTACTTCTATTGCCAAAAACGAAATTATCTCCTCCCTTCTTCGCAAAAAAGGTTTGCCCCACCAAGTTCTTAATGCCAAAAATCACCGCTCCGAAGCCGAAATTATTGCCAAAGCTGGCAAAAAAGGCAGTATCACTGTTGCTACCAACATGGCTGGTCGGGGAGTCGATATTATTTTGGGCGGACCAAAAGACGGGGTTGACAAAGATAAGTGGCAAAAAGAACACGATGAAGTTATTGCTCTCGGAGGTTTGTCTGTTATCGGCACTGAACGCCACGAATCCAGGCGGATTGACAATCAGCTGCGGGGTCGGGCCGGCCGTCAGGGTGATCCCGGCTTTTCTCAGTTTTATGTTGCCCTTGATGATGATATTATGCGTATCTTTGGCGGCGAAAAAATTAGCTCCCTTATGGGTCGATTCAATATGCCCGAAGATACTCCTCTGACTCACCCTTTAGTTTCCCGGGTAATTGAACAGATCCAGGTCAAGGTCGAAGGTTTCCATTTTGATGCCCGCAAAAATTTGGTTGAATATGACGATGTTATCAACAAACAACGGCAGATTATCTACCGTCTCCGCGACGAAGTTTTGTTAAACCAAAAAGAAACTCCCGACAAAAACCACCAGCTAATTTTAAAATATTTAACCAATCAAGTTACTGGTATTGTTAATCTTAATACTGACTACGACAGCCATCGTCTTGATCTGGAAAAAACTTCGCTTGAATTTAACGAGATTTTGCCTCTTAATGCTTCCGGTCGCAGTCAACTCAAAAAAGATTTAGCCAAATCAGATAATCCTACCGAATTTTTAACTAGTATTCTCGAAGACCAGTGGCAGTCCCGGGTAAAAATGTTTGGCAAAGAAATTGCCGACAGTATTTTAGCTTTTTCTCTCATCTCCACTCTTGATCCTTTGTGGGTAGAACATCTTACCGCCCTAGACGATCTTCGTGACGGTGTCAGACTTCGTGGTTATGCTCAAAAAGATCCTTTGGTCGAATATCGCAAAGAAGGTTACGAAATGTTTCAACGGTTATTAAATCAATTCGAATACAATTTAGCCAGAAAAATTTTCCGTCTTGAACCGGTGGCCCCCCAAGCCACCTCTCCTCAAAATGTTACCGAAGGTAGGGGAGACTCTCTGACTGATAATCCTCAAGCCCCGTCTCCCGACCAATCCTTGCCTGACGCTGATTCTCTTTCACCCTTACCCCAACCCATAAAAAAGGACAAAACTGTTGGCCGCAACGATCCTTGTCCCTGTGGTTCCGGTAAAAAATACAAAAAATGTTGTTATCCTAAATTTGGTTAATTATGCTTAGTTTCAAATTTACTTCCAAAAAAATCTGGCGGGAAATTGACCGCTCCCAAAAAATTTTACTCCATCTTCACCCTGGTTCTGACGGTGACTCTGTCGGCTCAGCTCTGGCTTTTTACCATGTTCTCAAAAATCTTGGCAAAGACGTCACCCTTATTCAAGGCGATAATAATCTTCCTCTTAATCTGTCTACCATTCCCGGCGCCGACAAAATTTTACCCCAAAACATTTTTCAAATTGATCTAAATCAGTTTGACTTATTTATTATTTTAGATTCTTCTTCCCTCAGGCAAATTACCAGATTAGGTGATTTCAAATTTCCCAGAACTCTCAAAACTATTGTGATTGACCACCACCCTAGCAACGAAAAATTTGCCAAAATCAATCTCGTTGTCCCTCATAGCCCCGCCACCGCCCAGGTTTTATTTGATTTATTTTCTGTCAGAAAAATCAAAATCACTCCCAAAATTGCCGCTTGTCTCTATGCCGGCATTTACACTGACACCGGCGGTTTCAAATATGCGGGCACCACTCACAAAACCTTGGTTATCGCCTCCCAACTTGCCAAAATCTATCCCAAATTTTCCCAATTGATTTTTGATATCGAAAATAATGATCCTCCCGAAAGGTTAAAACTTATTTCTTTACTTTTAGGCTCAATCGAAATTTATTATTCTGGTCATGTCGCCATCGCCTCTCTTTCCTATGAAGATATCAAAAAACATCAGTTAGAATCTGTGGTTAATACCAGCTATTCTGATGTCGCTAATATGATCAAGTCAGTTATCGGTTGGGATATTGCTCTAGTTTTTGTTGAAATTCAACCCCAAACGGTCAAAGTCAGTTTCCGCACCCGCGATAGCCGAACTTACGATTTATCTCAAATCGCTGTCGCCACCAAAGCCGGTGGCGGTCACAAAGCGGCTGCCGGCGCCACCATCAACCAACCCTTATCCGAAGCCAAAACTTTAGTCCTGCAAATCATCAAAAAACTTCACCCCAAAATTGATAAAATCTAATTATGGACGATTGTATTTTTTGCCGTATTGCTAGCGGCAGCCTTCCTTGCCATCAAATCTATGAGGACAAAGATTTTTTAGCCTTTTTGGATATTAATCCTGTAGCTGTCGGCCACACTCTGGTCATTCCCAAACACCATTATCGCTGGGTTTATGACGTGCCCAATTTTGATCAATATTGGCAAGTAGCCCAAAAAATTGCTCTCAATATCAAAAATTCATCTCTCAAACCGGAGTTTATTAGTTTTCTTACTATGGGCAACGATGTCCCCCATGCCCACATTCACATTATTCCCCGAAACCTAGGCGACCAAATTCAACCGGTCTTACAACCATTTCCTCACCAAAAGCTAGATGACAAACAGCTGGTCGAAATTAAAAATAAAATTAAACTATAATTAATTATGACTGATATTACCTCCACTCCTCCAACCCCAAACCAAATCGACAAAAATCAGGAACTAATTGACGAAATCAAAAAACTGACCTACCAGATCAAGCTCCAAAATGAACCTTGGCGGCGTATTGGCCGGTCATTTACTAACGGCTTTTTTGCTTCCCTTGGCTCGCTGCTGGGAACTCTAATTTTAGTTTCAATTTTGTCTTATTTTCTGCTCCAACAACCGTTTTTTAAAAATTTAGTCGGTTTTTTCCAAAATCCACCCAAATCAAACAATAGTCTGGAATTATTTTTACCCTCTCTTTTTCCCAAACCTTCACCTTAATTTTATCTAGTGTTTCTTTCTGCCCTGACCCGGTCAATCTTGCTTAACAACTTCTTTCTTAACCTAATCTTTTTTGGAGTTACATCAATCAGTTCATCACTGTTAATAAAATCCAAACATTCTTCCAAAGAATATTTGGTTGCCGGTGCCAAAATAATCGAATCATCGCTACCGGCAGCTCTCATATTAGACAGCTGTTTTCCCTTGCAGACATTTATTTCCAAATCTCCCATCAGCGGTCTCAAGCCCACTATCTGACCTTCATAGACCATTTCTGTCGGTTCCACAAAAGTGATTCCTCTTTTTTGAGCCAAATCCAAACCATAAGACAAAGCCTTGCCTGATTCTGACGCAATCAGCACCCCATTTCTTTCTTTTTTTTCTTCGTCTCTTTTTGGTTCATAACCCAAAAACAAAGATGACATTGACACCATTCCTTTGGTTTCTGTCATCAAAATACTTCTTAATCCCAGGGCATTTTTTTCGCTGATTTTATACACCATTTTGACCCCGATTTTATCGTCAGTCTGCATATCTGTCATTTCTGCCTTTCTTTTGCCCATTTCTGTTGTAATCGTCCCCACAAAATCCTCCGGAGTTAATATTGTCAGCTCACTAAATGGTTCGCAAACCACTCCGTCAATCGTCTTCAAAATTACTTCCGGTTTGCCTATTTCCATGGCATATCCCTGCCGTCTTAGTTCTTCAATCAATATCGCCAAATGAAGTTCACCTCTGCCTGATACCAGCATTCTGATACTGTCTACCGGATCATCCTCCAGTTTCAATCCCAAATTTGTTTCCACTTCCTGTTTTAGTCTTTCTTTTAACTCCCGGCTGGTCAGAAATTTTGCTTCATCTTTAGCAAATACGCCCGTATTTGGACCGAAACTAGCCTTAATTGTCGGCGGAGTAATTTCGATTGTCGGCAGCGCCACCTGATGATTCACATCAGTTAAAGTTTGTCCAATTTCAATATTCGACACTCCTGCCAGGTAAACTATTTCGCCGCTGTCAGCCTCATCCACTTCCACTTTTTTGATACCTTCATTAACATACATTCTTTCTATCCTAAAATTTCCTCTGGTTTTTTGGTCTGGGTCCACCAGCGACACCTGCATTCCTTTTTTAATTACTCCGGTATGAATTCTTCCCACCGACAATTTACCCAAATATTCGTTTTTTTCAAACGCCGAAATCAACATTTGAAATGGTTTGTCTATTTCCTGAACCGCATTTGGCACCGTTTTTATAATTTGTTCCAATAGGGGATTAATATCAGCTTTTTGTTCAAAATTAGCCGGCAGCTGGCTGTAGGCCTTTCCATCCTTGCCGATACTATAAATAATCGGAAAATCCAACATTTCCAAATCATCCACCAATGACAAAAACAAATTTTCCGTATCGGTTATCACTTCGGCAATTCGCTGGTCTTTTCTATCAATTTTATTGATTACTAAAATTATTTTTAAGCCGTATTCCAGAGCTTTTTTGAGCACAAACTTAGTTTGTGATAACGGCCCTTCAGCGGCATCCACTATCAGTAGAGCTCCGTCAGCCATATTCAAAATTCTTTCTACTTCACCGCCAAAATCAGCATGTCCCGGAGTGTCGATAATATTGATTTTTGTTTCACCAAAAAAAATAGATGTATTTTTTGACAAAATTGTGATTCCTTTTTCTCTTTCCAAATCGTTGCTGTCCATAATCCGATCCATTTTCATCTCATCCTGATTGCTCCTAAACATATGGCTCTGTTTCAGCATAGCGTCTACCAAAGTTGTCTTACCATGGTCCACATGGGCTATCACCGCTATGTTTCTAATATCCGTTAGTTTGGGCATTCGCTTATTCTACTACAACCTTTTAATTATTCAATGGATAAATCACAAAATTGTAGTATTCTATGGTTAATTTTGTATAATTATCTATGTCCAATAAATTTTGGTATTTTCTTATCTTTATCAGCTTGCCGGTTTTGATTTACTTTTCCCTAAAAATAGCCTATCCCCAAAAAATTGATCAAAAAATTGACACTGTTGTCGTTAAAATTAACGACCTTAAAGAAACTGTTGCTCCGGTTCCTACCATTATTTTAGACTCCGGTCTGCCCAACAAACATCTTATCAAAACCGCTTTTATCCCCCAATCGCCGGAAAAAAACTGGGATCAACCCTGGCAGGACGCCTGCGAAGAGGCTGCCCTTCTGACTGTTAATTATTTTTACAAAAATATTACTCCTGCCAGTCTTGATATTAAAAACGATATTTTGGCTATGATCAAATACGAAGCTGATCAAAATTTTACTCATGATGTTGATCTGTCCCAAATGGTTTTAATTGCCCAAAATCACCTCAATTATGCCGCCAAAATCATCGACAACCCTTCTCTTGAAGATCTCAAATCTTATATTGCCAAAGATATCCCCATTATTGTTCCTGCCAACGGCAAAACTCTCTATGCCGAAAATAAACATTTCAAATCTGGCGGCCCCTACTATCATAATTTAGTTATTCTTGGTTACGATGACAACACCAGCAAGTTTACTGTTCACGATGTCGGTACCCAATTTGGCGCTTATTTCAAGTATAGTTACAATCTGTTGCTCAAAAGCATTCACGATTTCCCTACCTCCGGTGTCAAACAGGATATCAATCAAGGAAGCCCGCGCGTCTTAATTTTGTTAAAATAAACCATATGAAACAAAACTTAAAACTTTTCATCCTAGTTGTTGTCTCTTCATTATTAATTTCTGGATGCACTTCCAAAAAACCTCTCCCTACCAATATGGAACTAAACAATCTTCCCACTGGCGCCAATGTTACTGTTTCTCCCGCCGCCACTCCTCAGTCTCAACCTGTGGTTTCTCTCAAAACCAAAAACGGTGAAATTCTCATCAAGCTATATCAGGATAAATGTCCCCAAACTGTGGCTAATTTTCTTAAAAAAGCTGACAGTGGCTTCTATGATGGTCTGACTTTTCATCGGGTTATTAAAGATTTTATGGCTCAAGGCGGCGATCCTGACGGCACCGGTATGGGTGGTGGCAAACAAAATTCAGAACTAAATGACGCTCCTTTTGTCAGGGGCAGTCTTGGTTTGGCTCGCACCGCCGAAACCAAGCTTATCAGCAACGACAGTCAGTTTTTTATTTGTTTTACCACTGCTGGTTGTCAACATCTCACTTCAGAATACGTCAACTTTGGCGAAGTCGTTTCCGGTCTGGATATTTTAGATCAAATTAATCAGGGCGACAAAATTATCAGTTTAACCTCAAAAACAAAATAATTATGAATAAACTAATTTATATCTTTATTGGATTAGCAGTTTTGGTTGGGTTATTTTTTCTCTTGTCTCAGCCGCCCAAAAACAACGCTCTAAACATTGCTAATTTTGAAGTTCCCGCTGATTTTAACAATTACGATTTAGTGTTTTATTGGGGTGACGGCTGCCCTCACTGCAAAAATGTCGACAAATGGCTGACTGATAATAACAAAGACAATCAGCTCAAAATTTATTCCAAAGAAGTCTATCAGGACAAGAACAATCAACAGGAACTTTTGGGCTTAGCTTCCAAATTTTGCCCCGAGCTAATCGATAATGGTGGTATCGGAGTTCCCACTTCTTTCGATCCTGTCGGGCAAAAATGTATTCAAGGGGACACTCCCATCATTGAGTTTCTCTCCGCCAAACTCAAGCCCTAAACTATGTCGCTCAAAAAAAAAGAAAAAACCAAAATCGGTTTTTCTAGTATTTTGCGCCTGATTATCTTTTTATTTCTTGTTTTTATTCTTATTGGTTTTTTGGCAGGCAAAACCATCAATTCCAAGCCGACAGACAATCCCAGCGCTGTTTTAGGTGAGTCTTTTGGCGGCGATATTTTAGGCGAGTTTTATTCCCAATTGCCCGAATCCAGCCGGTCTCAAATTGAAAATATTAATCAAACTCCAATCGGCAAATTTTTTGCCGATACTATCAAAAATATTCAGATTCAACTGGACGGCTTTCCCCAAAAGCAAATTAAAGACATCAAAAAAAACCTCATAAAAAATATTTCTGATGACATGATTCGCAACATCGACGAAAATTAATTTATGAACATCTTACCCGAACTAAAAACTAAATTTGATTCCATCAAACAAAAATTAGATTTTGTCCAAAATCTTGAGCGTCTAACCGAACTGGAAAAAAAATCCCAACAAGCCAATCTTTGGGACAATCCCGCCTCAGCTCAAGAACTGCTCCAATCAATTTCTGATCTCCAAAAAACCATTTCTCAAATTAATTCTGTTGCTTCCCAAATAAAAACTATTGAGGAATTTAGCGACCTTTTGACCCAAACTCCCGACCCATCACTAGAGTCGGAAGTTGACCATTTGATCAAACAATTAGAGACTGATATTTCCGCTCTGGAACTTCAAACTTATTTATCCGGAAAATATGATCAAAAATCAGCCATTTTATCTATTCACTCTGGTCAGGGCGGCACCGAAGCTATGGATTGGGCCTCTATTTTACAACGAATGTATTTGCGTTTTTTTGAACGTCGGCAGTGGAAATATGAAGTTTTAGACCTAATTCCCGGTGAAGAAGCCGGCATCAAATCAGTTTATTTTAAAATCAGTCACCCATTTGCCTACGGTTATCTCAAAAAAGAATCCGGAGTTCATCGTTTGGTCAGATTATCTCCCTTCAATGCTGACAATCTCCGGCAAACTTCTTTTGCCAAAGTCGAAGTTACTCCCGTGCTGGATTTTGCTTCCGATTTTAAAATCCCTCCCGAAGAAATCGAATTTTCTGCCTTTCGGTCCGGTGGTCACGGTGGTCAAAATGTTAACAAGGTTTCTACCGCTGTCCGCTTAGTTCACCAACCCACCGGCATTAGTGTTTCCTGTCAGAGTCAGCGAAGTCAGGAGCAAAATCGGGAAATGGCGCTGCAGATGTTAACTTCCAAACTTTGGGCTATCGAAGAAGAAAAGAGAACTGCCGAGCAAAAAAATATTAAAGGTGATAATGTTGTCGCCGGTTGGGGTCATCAAATCCGGTCCTATGTTCTTCACCCTTACAAAATGGTCAAAGATCTCCGCACCCGACACGAAACTCAGGATACTGCCGCTGTTCTCGATGGTGATCTTGACGCTTTCATCGAAGCTGAATTAAAATTATAAATGTCAAAAATCATCAGGTACACTTTATTGGTTTTAGTCTGTTTTTTTCTTTTATTTGCCGGTTTGGTTTTTTGGGGATTCAAAAAGATTTCTTATGACTTAGGTCAATCACCCCAATATCTGCTTGACCTTGTCACGACAGCCCGGCTAAATTATGACCGCCATCAATCCCAAAAAACTAATTTTATTGTCCTTGGTTTGGACAAGCGTGACGATCAGTTAGAAAAAACCCAAACTACCGATACCATTATTTTTGTTTCCCTAGACTATTCCCGCCAAAAAATTAGTCTAGTTTCTCTTCCTCGCGATCTTTGGTTTTATGACCTAAATACCAAAATCAACCAAATTTACCCCCTGTCTTTAAACGAACCCGATTCTTTTGAATTTATCAAAGCCAAGTTTAAACAGCTTACTGGTCAGTCAATTGACCACGTTTTAGTCCTAACCACTGACAACTTAATTGATTTTGTCGATCTTATTGGCGGAGTTGATCTCGTTCTTGACCAAGGTTTTGTTGATGATCAATATCCTAATCCTGAATATATTAACAATCCTTCGCCCAAAATTCCTATTTACAAAACCGTCGAATTTAAATCAGGACCCATTCATTTAGACAAAACTAATGTCACCGAATTTGTTCGCTCCCGCAAAGGCGGTCAAACTGCCGCCCAAGGCGGCACTGACCTTGCCCGCATTCACCGCCAACAGCTACTTATCGAAGCTATTTTAGACAAAATTAAATCAGGGAATTTCATCCAAAATTATTCTCAGGCGGTTAAACTTTATCATTTTTGGAACCGCTCCCTTATCAAAGATATTTCCGACAATGATATAGTTGCCATTATTTCTCATTTAGATTATCAAATAAAAAATCTAACTTTTGACAAAATTAACATTCCTATCGGCAATACCGCCGCCGATGGTTTAATTTACCATCCCAATCGTCTTTTTAACCGACAATGGGTCTTTCTTCCCTCAGATAAAGATTACACTTCATTTCGCCATTTTTTTGACGCTATCTGATTTGCTATACTGAATTATTAGATTTTAATTTTTCTTATGGATATACCAAATCTATCTCCCAACAAACCAGTTTCTCCTCCTCCACCAACCGTTTCCACTACTCCAAAATATGTTTATGCCATTATCGTTGTATTAGCTATTGTGGCTGGCTTTTGGATTTCCCGCTTCTGGCCCAGCCAAACCACCTCTACTGTCGATGCTGACACTAGTCTAGTCGACAATCAAGCCGCCAAAATTGTCGAAGGTGAAGAAATAAAAGTTGGTGTGGTTTATGGCAATCTTTCAAAAACTTTTGCCGACAGCGCTGTTGGTGTTATCAAATCCGGCGGCGTCAACGGAGAGGGGACTCACACTCTAGAACGCCCCGGCGGAGTTACTCAAAATGCCGCCCTAACTTCGTCTGTCGTCGACTTAGACTTGTTTGTCGGCAAACAGGTTGAAGTCAAAGGTGAAACCAACAAATCAAACAAAGCTGCCTGGTTAATGGATGTTGGCAGTATCAAAATCACCGAATAAAATGAAAATTGTTTTTGACAGTGTTGATAAAAATTTTGGTCTTATCACTGCTCTCAGTAATATAAGCTTTACTGTCGACCAGGGTGAGTTTGTTTTTATAGTCGGACATTCCGGCGCTGGCAAATCAACCATCATCAAACTCCTTTTAAATCAAATCAAACCCAGCCGTGGTCAGATAACTGTCGACGGCACCGACCTCAGTCTCGGCACCAAAAACGAAATTGATCTTATTCGCCGTCAAATTGGAGTTATCTTTCAGGATTACCAATTGATTATGGACAAATCTATCGAAGAAAATATTGCTCTTAGCCTGGATATTATCAAATATCCCCGGTCAAAAATTTCTACCAAAATCGATGAAGTCATCAAGTTGGTCGACCTTAACAGTCGGCGATATTTGTTTCCGGCCCAACTTTCCGGCGGTGAGCTTCAGCGGGCAGCCTTGGCGCGGGCGCTGGCCATTGAACCCAAAATTATTTTAGCCGACGAGCCCACCGGCAATCTTGATGTCGAAAATTCCTGGAATTTAGTCAAGTTGCTCAAAAATATCAACGAAAAAAACAAAACTACTATTATTATGACCACTCACAACCAGGAAATTGTTGACTCACTTGACCGACGCCGGATTGAAATCAAAGATGGTCAAATTGTCAAAGATTTTACTCCCGGCACTACTCCCAAAGCCGCCCCTGTCAAAAAAAATACCAGTTCAACCAAAAATGACACCCACTAAAACTGCCTGGCACCACATCCGCCGATCGCCTATCCAAAGCTTGACGGCTCTGTTTTTAATGACATTCAGTTTTATTCTGATTTCTGCCTTTGTTGTCGTTAATTCCGGTCTTTCTCAAATTTTAAACTATTTTGAAACCAAGCCCGAAATCACCATCTTTATCAAAGACGGCGTCGATCAGATTTCTATCGATAATCTCAAAAAAGAGATAACTAATTTCCCTAATATCAAAGAAGTTAAGTTTATTTCCAAAGACAAGGCTTTGGAAATCTACAAACAGCAAAACAAAGACAATCCCATGTTGACCGAAATGGTCACTGCCAGTATTTTGCCCGCTTCTATCGAAGTAACCGTTTCCGACCCCAAAACCTTAGACCAAATTTACCAGAATTATGCCACCAAAACCGATATTGTCGATGAAATTATCTACCAAAAAGATGTCATCGAATCTCTCCTCGATTGGACTAATGCTATCCGCCGTGGGGGTTTAGTTATCACCATCGTCATTATTGCTATTAGTTTTATTTCCATTGTTTCCATTATTGGTATGAAAACCACCAACCGCAAAGATGAAATCAAAATCAGCCGTCTTTTGGGCGCTTCAAAGTTTTATGTCAAAAAACCTTTCCTGCTTGAAGGTATTTTTTATGGACTTTTAGGTAGTTTTATTGGCTCGATCTTGGTTTTTATTACCTTGTATTTTTCCCGAAATTCAGTCAATTCATTTTTCCAGCCTGTAAATTTTGTCTCCGGAGACCTTAGTTTCTTTTCTCTCATAATTTTTATTGAATTAATTTTTGGGTGTTTGATCGGATTGTTGGCCAGCTGGATCGGTGTCAAGAGATACATAAAATTTTAATAATGTTCAAAAAGTTTTTTATTTTAGTTGTCGGTTTCATTTTTTTTGCTTCCCTTACCCAAACTTGTCGCGCCCAAAGTGAAGAAGAATTAAAATCTCAAATTGATCAATATATCCAAAAACTGGACGAGCTGGGCAAGTCAAAAGACACCCTATCAAACCAAATCAAATTGCTTGACTCTCAACATCAACTGACCCTTCTTCGGATTACCCAAACCGAAAATTCCATCAAAAAACTGGAAACAGAAATCTCTCAATTGGTTGTTGAGATAGACAAGCTTGAGATTGATATTACCAAACTTTCCGAAAGTTATATTCATCAAACAGTTCAAAATTATAAACTCCAAAAACGAATTCCGGTTTTTGCCTATCTCTTTTATTCCAATCTTAATACTTTTCTTGAACAGCACCGCTATATCTCTTCCGTCCAAAAAAGCAGTCAGGATAGTCTTATTAGTATGGAAACCATCCGCTCCAACTATGACAACCAAAAAACTGCCAAAGCCAAAAAACAAGCCGAAATGGAAAATCTCCAAAAGACA